>Ga0180008_1001057_pt1 | contig 18605 bp, 18 predicted proteins | sample MM_PW_MetaG_FD_121121 | JGI IMG/M metagenome (GOLD analysis project Ga0180008, IMG submission 121121) | Groundwater microbial communities from the Aspo Hard Rock Laboratory (HRL) deep subsurface site, Sweden - MM_PW_MetaG | ecosystem: Environmental > Aquatic > Deep subsurface > Groundwater...
AGTTAGTTAAAGCTTTTGATATAAGTTTAGATTATGTTTATTCAAAATCCAAACAAGTTTTTGATGAATCTATTACTAGAAAAGTAAATAGATTTAGGCATGGTGAGAAAATTGAAAAATTAGAAGATAAGAATGTATTAATAGTTGATGAGGGTATTAATACAGGGTTAACAATGATGGCATGTATAAAAACTGCTATTAATTTAAAAGCTAAATCTATTTCAGTAGCAACTCCAATTTTACCAACAGCTAGTATTCCCACAATAGAATCAATTGCAGATGATTTGTATTTTGTAAAAAAATTAGATCATTTTGTCGCAATTAATTTTTATTATGATAGTTTAGATGATGTTAGCTTTGAAGATATAGAGAAAATAAATAAAGGATAAAAAATAATGTCAACAGTTTGTGAATTTGAATTAAGTGGAAAACAAGAGGTTTTTGAGTTTGGAAAAGTAGCTAAACAAGCTAATGGTTCAGTATTAGCAAGATTAGGAAATGCAGTAGTATTAGCAACAGTTGTTAGTGAATTTGATAACCCAGGAAGTGAAGACTTTACTCCATTAACTGTTCAATATATTGAAAAAACATATGCAGCAGCAAAATTACCAGGTGGTTTTATAAAAAGAGAAGGGAAACCAAGTGATTTTGAAACATTAACATCAAGAGTTATTGATAGAAGTTTAAGACCACTTTTCCCTAAAGGTTATGTTTATCCTACAACTATTACTGTAATGGTTTTAAGTGCAGATAAAAATGTAGATTTACAAACACTTGCTTTAAATGCTGCAAATGCTGCTTTATATACTTCTAATTTACCAATTAAAAAATCAGTTTGTGGTGTAAGAGTTGGAAAAATTGAAAATGAATATGTTATAAATCCTACTCCTGCTGAAATTGAAAATTCTGTATTAGATTTATATGTTGCTGGATCTAAAGATGAATTATTAATGATAGAAATGAAAACTATCTCTTCTAGTGAATTAATTGAAATTGATATTGAAGCATTTACAAAAGTTCATAATGCAAATGAAATGAATGAAGAAATGCTAGTTGAAGCAATTGAATTTGCGCAAAATGCATTAAAAGAAGCTAACTTAACTTATGAAAAAGGTTTTGAAGCTGTTTGTAAAGAAAAAGTTGAAGTTGAATTAATTCAATTCACAATTGAAGAATCTGTTATAAATTATGTAAGAGATAATTTTTCTAGTGATGTTAAAGAAGCAATAAAAAAATTAGCTAAAAGTGAAAGAGCAACTCAATTAAAAGATGTTGCAAAACTTATTTCTAAAAATGATTATTGTGTTACAAATGAGTTAGATTATTCAACTATTTATGAAGCAGTTTCAATTGTAAAAAGAGAAATTGTAAGAAATATGATAGTTACAGATAAAGTAAGAGCTGATGGAAGAGGGCTTAAAGATGTAAGACCAATTTCAATTGAAACTAATATTTTACCATCAACTCATTCATCTTGTTTATTTACAAGAGGAGAAACTCAAGCTTTAGTAGTTGGAACAATAGCAGGAGCTAAAGATGGCCAAATGTATGAGGTATTAACAGACAAGTCAACTTCTGTTGATAGATTTATGGTTCATTATAATTTTCCAGGATTTTCAGTTGGTGAAGCAAAACCTATGTTTGGTGTAGGTAGACGTGAACTTGGACATGGAAATTTAGCTAAAAAAGCACTAGAACCTACAATTGATGATGATTACAATGAAACAGTAAGATTAGTTTCTGAAATACTTGAATCAAATGGTTCTTCTTCAATGGCTACTGTTTGTGGAGGTTCATTAGCTCTAAAAGCAGCAGGTGTTCCTATTTCTGATTTAGTTGCAGGTGTTGCTATGGGAATGGTAGTTGAAGGTGATAACTATTCAGTTCTTACAGATATTATGGGATTAGAAGATCATGATGGAGATATGGACTTTAAAGTTGCAGGAACTACAAAAGGTATTACAGCACTTCAAATGGATATTAAATTAGGTGGTATTGAATTAAGCGTTTTAAAAGAAGCATTACTTCAAGCAAAAGAAGGAAGAGATCATATCTTAGCTTTAATGAATGAAGCAGCTGCTGATATAGTTCCAAGTGGTGCATTACCTTTAGTTGAGCAATTTGCAATTGATCCTAGTAAAATAATGGTTATTATTGGGAAAGCAGGTTCAACAATAAAAGAAATTATTGAGAAATTTACAGTTTCAATAGATTTAGATAGAGATAATGGAACTGTAAAAGTAAGTGGTGGAAATAAACAAAATGTTTTAGATGCTTGTGAACATATTAAAACTATTTCAAATAATGCACCTGCAAGAAAAGATAGTCCAAAAAATATTGATTTTGAAAAATTATACTCTGTAGATGAAGTTGTTCTTGGAAAAGTAGAAAGAGTAGTTGATTTTGGAGCATTTATCCTTTTGGCAAAAGGTGGAGAAGGTCTTTTACATATTTCTAAAATTTCTAAAGAAAGAGTAACTAACGTTTCAGATATTTTATCTGTTGGACAAGAAATTGAAGTAAAAGTTTTAAAAGTTAAAAAAGATAGAATAGAGTTATCTTCTAACTAAAAAACAATTAAATGAGAAATTAAAGAAGTAAGGTTTTCTTTCCTTATTTTTTTAATATAATAACTTTCAAATATATTGAAAGAACCCCTCAATCCATAAGTCTTCTATTTTAATAATTTACAATCTAAAGTTAACATTTTTGCTATTTTATAATCCTAAATTAATATTTCTTACGTTAGTATATATAAATAATTTTTTAACAAAACTAAGGGGTTTTAATATGGCTAAGCTTTTAATAGTAGATGACTCTACGATGCTAAGAGATATGTTAAACTATGCATTAAACGAAGGTGGCTATACAGATGTAACTGAAGCTGTCGATGGTGTTGATGGTTTAGCAAAAGCTAAGGCTGCAGATTTCGATTTAATTATCACAGATGTTAATATGCCAAATATGGATGGGTTAACACTAATAGGTGAATTAAGAAAAATACCTTTATATTCAAAAAAACCAATTTTGGTACTTACTACTGAAAGAAGTGATGAGATGAAAGCTAAAGGTAAAGGAGCAGGTGCTACAGGATGGATTGTAAAACCATTTGTTCCAGATCAATTGTTAAAAGCAGTAAATATAGTTTTAAGTAGATAAATAAAGGAGCTCTAATGTCGTTTGATATTTCTAAATATAGAGAAATGTTTCTTGAAGAAGCTGAAGAATTATTTGAATCAGCAGATAATATTCTTTTAGAAGCTGAGAATAATGGTTCCTTAACAGAAGAAGAAATGGGGCAACTGTTCAGAGATGTACATACCTTAAAAGGAAGTGGTGCTTCTGTTGAACTTGCTTTGTTTGCAGAATTTACCCATGATGTTGAGAACTTAATGGATAAATTAAGAAATCATAAAATAGAATTTATTCCTGAAATGGCAGAAACATTAATCGATGGATTAGATGTTATGAAAGAAATTCTAAATTTAGAAGTTTCAAACAAACTAGACAGAGAAACCTTTACTAAAATGACAATTGAATTACTACAAGAGCTTAGAGCTTATTCAAGTGGAACTGTAATAAAAAAAGAAGAACCTGTTCAAGTAAAAAAAGAAGAGCCAACAATTGAATCAAAAAAAGAAGAAGTAATCTCTTTAGATAGTGATAATTTTGGCTTTTTTGATGATGATTTAAATGATCAACGTGATAATAAAATAAAAGCATATGGTATTTTTGCTGATGATGATATGGATGAAGATCAAAAAAATTATGGTTTTTTTGATGATGATTTACAACAATTATCAAATGAAATTGGTGATGAAGTTAGAGTTACTGAAGATGATAGAGAGCATTTTGGATTCTTTGATGATGTATCTGAACTTACTCCAGATTCAGTAATGCAAACTAATGATATTGAAGAAAAAGCAATAAGTCCAAAACAAAAAGAGACTCCTGTTGCTGTTTCAGAACCAGTAGTTGCAAGAAAACAAAGACAAACAGATAATAATGAAAACGAAGACAATTCAGGAGCAAAAAAAACTTCTTCAAATAATAATAATAGTATCAGAGTAAATCTTGATAAAATTGATTTATTAATGAATAATGTTGGTGATTTAGTTATTACAAATGCAATGCTTACTCAATTTTCTTCTACAATTGATGAAACAAAAACTAGAAATTCTGTTTTAGAAAGACTTGAATTATTAGAAAGACATATTAGAGATATGCAAGATTCTATTATGAGTATTAGAATGGTTCCTATGGATTCTATTTATTCTAAATTCCCAAAAGTTGTAAGAGATATTTCTAAAAAACTTGGTAAAAAAGTTGAGTTTAAACATTATGGAGATAATGTTGAAATTGATAAAGCTATGATTGAAGGATTAACGGATCCATTAATGCATATTATTAGAAATTCATTAGATCATGGAATTGAAACACCAACTGAGCGTGAACTTACAGGAAAACCAGATGTTGGTTCTATTAGTATTTCAGCAGAACAAGCAAATGGACAGATGATAATTACTATTGAAGATGATGGTAAGGGAATTAATTCAGAAAAAGTTGCACAAAAAGCACTAGAGCAAGGTCAAATTGATGAAAATCAATATAATACAATGACTGAAAATGAAAAAGCAATGTTGATTTTTGGAGCAGGAGTTTCAACAGCAGATGAAATAACTGATATTTCAGGACGTGGTGTAGGAATGGATGTTGTTAAAACAAATATTCATAAGCTTGGTGGTGCAATAAAACTTGATACTCATATAGGGGAAGGTACAACAATTACAATTATGTTACCTTTAACTCTTGCTATCTTAGATGGCTTAGATATTAGAGTAGGGAATCAAAAATATATTTTACCTTTAAGTTCTATTGTTGAGTCTTTACAACCAAGTTCTGAAATGATTAAAAAAATTGGAGATGGAACTCAAGATTTATTAATGTTAAGAGAAGAGTTTATTCCTGTTGTAAAATTACATCAATTATTTGGTTTAGAAAAAAGCTTTAATAAGCTAGAAGAAGGTATGTTAATTGTTGTGAAATCTGGAAATACAAAAGTTGCCCTATCAATAGATGAGTTTTTAAATCAACATCAAGTTGTTGTAAAACCTTTAGATAAAAACTTTAGAAGTGTTCAAGGAATTGGTGCAGCAACGGTAAGAGGAGATGGAAGTATCGGTTTAATTTTAGATGTTATTGGTATTATTAATGCACAAATTAAAATTGAAAAAGATATGAATGCAGCAAGAAGAGCTTCTTAAAATATATGAGTTACACGACACAAGATGTTCATGAAAGAGTAAAAAAAATACTTTATTCTTTAACAGGTATAACATTATCTGATAATAAAGATATTATGATTTCAAATAGAATTGATAAATTAAAAAGAAATTGTAAATTCTCTGGTGATATTATGGATTTATTAAAATCTGTTGAACAAGGAAATAATGTAAGTGAATTTATCAATTCTTTTACCACAAATAAAACCCACTTTTTTAGAGAAGATTTTCATTTTTTAGATTTAAAAGATAGAGTTCTTCCCTTACTTGCACAAAATAATGAAAAAATACAAATGTATTGTTCTGCTTCATCAACAGGAGAAGAACCTTACTCTATGGCAATGACTGTTTTGGAAGCAAAAGCTAAATCAAATATTTCTATAAATGCTTCAATAATAGCAACAGATATAGATACTAATGTTTTACAATATGCAGCTGATGGGATTTACAGATACTCAAAATCTTCAAAAGAATTTCCTGATTGGATTAAACCTCAAAAATATTTTAAACGAAGAGTTCAAAAAAATCTAGCAGGTGAAGAAGTTTTAATAAAAGTAAATGATGAATTAAAAAAAATGATTACTTTTAAAGTAATGAATTTAAATGATAATATTTACCCTTTTTCTAAAAATCAATTTGATGTAATTTTTTGCAGAAATGTATTAATTTATTTTTCGGCAGAAGATCAAAATGATATTTTAAAGAAATTATTCAAACACTTAAAAATAGGTGGAACTTTATATTTAGGACACTCTGAAAATCCCCAAGATTTAGTACATTATGTAAAAAGAGTTGGGCAAAATATTTTTGTAAAAGAAAAGGAAATCATATGATTGTTATTGGTCATAAAGATGGAAGCATTGAAAAAACTTCAGCCGTTAGATTTACACAAAAAACAAAGGGTTATTTAACACATACTGTAATTGGTGGTGAATTTGCCGTTGGAAATGATATTGAACAAATAGCTTTTAAAACCTTATTAGGTTCATGTGTTGCTATTATGTTTTATGACAAAGTAACAAAAATAAAAGGCATGAATCATTTTTTACTACCAAAAACAAGTAATACAAATGATGATATGAAATATGGTCTTTATTCTGTTGAAGCAATGCTAAATGAGATGTACAAATTAGGTTGTAATAAAGGAAATATGGTTGCAAAAATATCAGGTGGTGCTGATATTATGCAAATAAATTTATCTGCTCAATCAATAGGTTTTAGAAATGTTGAATTTGCAAAAGACTTTTGTAAGGCAGAAGGATTTAAATTATTAAGTGAACATACCCGTGGGGAACATGGTAGATTAATATTATTAGCAAATGAATTTGAAACATTTATAAAAGTTACACAAAAATCTGAAACAGATAATAAAATTATATTAGAAGAAAAATCATTACAACAAGAAATTACAAAAGCACCAGTTATCAAAGAATATGTTGGTGGAGTTGAGTTATTTGGTTTTGATACTAAAGATACTCAACCAGAGATGGAAATAGAACTTTTTTAAAAAAACCAGAATAGGGCTAGGAATATTAAGTGTATACTGTTTTAGTAATAGATGATTCGGCATCAATGAGAAGAATTATAAAAGATATAATAAATTCAATTGATGAATTCGAAGTTATTTGCGTTGCAACTGATGCTTATGACGCGCGCGAAAAAATAAAAGAGTATGAACCTGATTTAGTTACAATTGATATTAATATGCCAAAAATGGATGGAGTAACTTTTTTAAGAAATTTAATGAGACTTCATCCAATGCCAGCAGTTGTAATTTCAGGTGAGGGCGTTAGAGGAAATGATATTTTTGATGATGGAGCTGTTGGTTTTATTGCTAAACCTGAAAATGCCCAGTCATTACAATCTTTTCAAAATAGGGTTAAAGATACCTTGCTTAATTTAACTTTCTTATTAAAAAGATATACATTAAAAAAACCATTAGCTTTAAAAAAGTATTTCCCACAAACTATTGAATATAAAGTACATCCGGATGAAGTAATTCCTTCAAAACCAGCAATCTTACCAGGAATGAAACTAATAGTAATTGGTTCATCAACAGGTGGAGTTGAATCTTTACTAAGAGTATTTAGAAAATTGCCAAATACTTTACCTCCAATTTTAATAGCTCAACATATACCATATGGTTTTTCAAATTCATTTGCCCATAGGTTAAATGATAATTCAGAAGTAATAGTTTGTGAAGCTAAAGATGATATGTTGTTAGAAATAGGTCATGCTTATCTAGCTCCTGGAAATATGCATTTAACTATTGAAAAAGTAGGAAATGATTATAGAACAAGATTACTAGATACAAAAAAAGTAAGTCAACATAAACCAAGTGTTGATGTTTTGTTTAGGTCTGCTAATAATAATGTAGGAAGTGCAGCCATGGCTATAATGATGACGGGAATGGGTGATGATGGAACAATTGCTATGAAAGAATTACATGATAATGGAGCTTATACAATTGCACAAAATGAAGAAAGCTGTGTAGTTTTTGGAATGCCTAAAAAAGCTATTCAAGCAGGAGCTGTAAAAGTGATAGTTCATTTAGATGAAATAGCAGATTATATGATAAGATTTTCAAGAGGAAGAAGAAAGTAGCTCTTCCTTCTATTATAGATATTAGTTTGAAAATTATAGTTTTCAATACAAAATACTATATTTATGTTATAATAGTAGAAATAAAACAATTGGATTACTTATGAGATATGATTTAAATTTTATGAATAACTTTGATAAAACACTTTTATTTTGGATAGAAAGATTTATTAGATATAAACTTACATCTCTTTCCAATAGACAAGTTAATGATAAAGATAAATTAGCATTTATTATTCAATCTTTAATTAAAGGAACAAAAAGTATTGATGAACTGTCAATTATTGTAAAAGAAGCTAGAAATATTGGTTTAAGTGGTATAAATACTTATTTTAACCCCATATTTAAGCTATACAATTTTGCAGTTAAGCTAGGACTTGCATCAATGAAAGAAATAGATGAAGAGTTTCTTAGTGATTTTTTAGCTAGTCAAACAAGTTCATTATCAGATGCTTCAAAGAAAAATCATAGAATTGCCCTACTTGCTTTGTTTTCATATATAGATAAGCAAAATGAAAATGCTGATGGAAGTTCATATATGTATAAAATTGAGTTAAAAAACTGGGGTGGATTAAGTGGGAAAAGTGGAACAAAACTACCCTCTTATATGAATAAAGAAGAAATAGATAGGTTTTTAGCTGCTATTGATGATTTTGATTTTACAGATAATTTAGCATATAGAAATAGACTTATTTTAAAAATCATTATATATACAGGCGTTAGGGTTAGTGAAATTTTAAACTTAAAACAAAAAGATATCTTCAAAGAGGATAATGTTTATGTTTTACAAATTAAAGGAAAAGGAAATAAGCCTAGGATTGTAATGATTAAATCCTCAATAATTGAAAATGATTTAGAAAATTGGCTTGATATTAGAGTTTGTAATAGTGATTTGTTAGTTTGTAATAAATCAGGAAATAGGCTAACTCAAGCATATATAAGTAGAATTGTTGAAAATATATTAATAAGTGTGGGAATTAGAAAAGAAAAAAATGGAGCACATATGTTACGACATAGTTTTGCAACCCTACTTTATGCAAAACATCATGATTTGATTTTAGTTCAAGAAGCATTAGGTCATGCTGATATAAATACTTCTAGAATTTATACACACTTTGATAAAGAAAGATTAAAAGCAACAATTGATTTAATGAATTGACATTTATTAAATACTAAATTATAATTAACATTGATAAAATACAAAAAAGGATTAAAATGGAAGCATTAATAATTGTAGCTCATGGAAGTAAAGTAAAAACTTCAAATGATGAAATAAAAAACATTGTAGAAAAAATCAAAGCAAATCTTGAAAATAATGAATTATTAGTTCTTTATTCATTTTTAGAATTAACAGAACCTTCTATTTTTATTTCTATGAATAAGGCCATCGCAAATGGATGTAATGTTATTAAAATTTTTCCATATTTTTTAGCTGCTGGGAAACATGTAAAAGAAGATATTCCAATTGAAATAAGAAAATTTAAAAAGCAATATCCTGATATAAAATTTGAATTATTGCCACATATCGGAGAGTGTAAAGGTATAGAAAATTTAATATTATCAAATATCTAATTTTCTTTACAAAATTTTTACCAAAATCCTTGGGTGTGATTATCATTAGTGGAATTAACTTCTAAATAGATATTTTGATCATAATCTATGTATAAGTTATATTCCCCTATTGATACTGATTCTTCAACATCTTTTTTATTAAAATATGATTCATCAGCATATTCACAAAGACTCGATAAATAGTACTCTACAAGGGAAGGAGCCATTGTATCAATAGCTCCTTCTAATAAGCTAAATGTCTTAACTCCAAATACGTTATACAAAGAGTCCTTATTTACTAAAGTAATCATTTCTAAAATTTCTTTTAGTGATTAAACCCATTTAATAACGATGCCATTCTATTTAAATCAATTTTATTGCTACTGCTTCCATTACTTGATTCATCTTCTTTTGTATCATCTTTTTTTAATACATTTAAAGGTTGATTTGTAGAGCTTGTATTTGTTGCAGGTTCACTTTCTAAAACAAGTACATTTTCTTTTTTCTCTTCAACTTTTTCAGATGCATTTGATGAAGATGAAGAAGTATTTGAATTATCAGAAATTTTTCTGTTCAAAATACTTTCTATCTTCCCTAACATTGAACTAATATTTGATTTATCTTCTTGTGTATGATTTTTAAATTCATCAACATTTTTCTCTAAATCTTCTTTTGCACCTTCTAACTCTAATACTTCATCTTCAAGCTCATTGATTCTAGTTTTTAAGTTATTATTATCTTCTTGAAGCTCTTCATATGCCTTAATTAGTGTACTTAAAGCGTTATTTAATTTTGAAATTGTTTCTGCATTTGTCATTGTTATTAAATCCTTGTTAGTGTTGTTGTTATTAGCGTATTATTGCAAAATTTAGCTAATAATTCCATCAATTTTTAATAAAGAATCAACACTTGGTTCTCTTTGTGCAAAATTGAAAAATAGTTTATCCATATTGTAAGATCCACCTTGTGATAAAATTGTATCTTTATACTTAATACCTAACTCTTTATTGAAAATATTCCCTGAATCAATAAACATATAAAATGCATCTGCACTTAATACTTCAGCCCATTTATACGAGTAGTATCCTGCTGAATAACCACCTGAAAATATATGAGAAAAACCATTTTGGAATTTATTATATGAAGGAGGAATCATTGCTGCAAACTCTTCTCTTATAGAATCAAGTACTTTTTGTACTTCATCTTCTGTTTTGTATAACTTTTGGTATAGTTTAAAATCAAACAATGCAAATTCTACTTGTCTAACTGTAAATAGTGAAGATTGGAAGTTTTTTGCTTTGATTATTTTTTCAATTGCCTCATCATCTAAAACTTCTCCTGTTTTATAATGTTTTGCAAAAAGTTTTAATACTTCTTTATCATATGAGAAATATTCTAAGAATTGTGATGGGAACTCAACTGTATCCCATGCAACCCCTGAAATTCCACTTACAAAAGGTTCTTCAATCTTACTTAATAAATGATGTAAGGCATGTCCCATTTCATGGAATAGTGTAACCACATCTGAGTGTCTAAGTAATGATGGAGTATCTTTTGTAGATTGTGGGAAATTCCCTACTATGTATGCTGTTGGAAGTTTTATCTCACCATCTGAGTTTCTATAGTGTGAATGCCAATTATTCATCCAAGCACCACCACGTTTCTCTTTTCTAGCTTCTAAATCAATATAAATTCTTGCAATTGTTTTATCATTTTCACTTAAATCATAAACTTTAACTTTTTCATCCCAAGCAGGAGTATTTGCTTTTGTAAATTTAATATTAAACATTTGATGTAAGAAGTCAAAGAATCCATTTAAAACCGATTGTTGTTCGAAATATGGTCTATAATACTCTTCATCTAAATCATATTGAGCTTTTTTTAATTTCTCAGAATAGTAAGAAACATCACTTGATCTAAAATCTGTAATTCCATCTTTTATTGCAAGCTCTTTAATCTCTTCTAACTCTTCTTTCGCTTTTGATTTTGCTTTATGTCCTAATTCTTCTAAAAATGTAATAACATCTTCTTCTTTTGAAGCCATTTTAGTTGCAAGTGAATATTGTGAATAAGAGTCAAATCCTAGAATTTTGGCTTTTTCATTTTTTAAAGCTAATAATTCTTCAATAATTTTTCCATTTTGAGGAGCTCTTGTACAATATGCTTTATATATCTCTTCTCTTTTTTCCCTTGAAGTTCCATATGTAATATATGCCATATAAGAAGGCATTTGAAGAGTAAATTTATATTTAGTAATACCATCTTCTTCAAATTTTGCCAATTCTAAATCCGAAGTTGGAATCTCTTTTACATCTTCAAAATCATCAACAATCATTTCAAACTCATTTGTTGCATTTAAAAGATTTTGAGAAAATTTATGTGATAGCTCACTAAGTCTTAAACTTATCTCTTCTAGTCTTTTCTTTTTATTATTTTCTAGGTGGCAACCTGATAATTTGAAGTCTCTAATCTCATTTTCAAGAACTTTATTTTGTATATCATTTAAATACATATTTTCATTAGACTGTATAGTTTTTAAAGCCATATAAATATTTTCATTTTGAGAAATATCAGTTTCATATTTTGAGATTACAGGGATACATTCTTCATACACTTTTGTAGTTATTTCTGAGTTCTTAACAGAGTCAATATGAAATATTGGAGTTAAAAATTCATTAATGCACTCCCCTATTTCTTGAAATGGTAAAACAAAGTTTTTATATGTTTTATTTTCTATTGTTAATAATTCATCAATTTTTTTTCTATTTTCATCTAATAAATTTTCTAAAATTTCTTTTGAGTTTTCTAAATTTTCTAAGTTAAATTCTGTAAACATTTTTCTTCCTTTTTTAATTTTTAAATTTAAGGGTAAATCCCCTATCAAAATTCTCATAATCTTTATAAAAAGAATACGACTCAACATTAAACTCTTTAAAATAGTTTTCTAAAGGTGCTTTTTGATCAAATCCCATTTCACAAAGTAAATAAGGTATTTTCTTCTTATTAGTCTGTTTAATAATATCTTTTAAAAGTTCATCTCCAATATCTCCACCAAATAATGCATTTGAAGGCTCATGTTTTACATTTGTTGGTAATTTATAGTTATTTGCTATATATGGAGGATTTGATATTGTCATAAAAATATCATCTTCAATTACATTTTCATATAAATTACTCAATCTAAACTCTATTTTATGCTCAACATTATGTTTTATTGCATTTTCTTTTGCTAATTCAAGGGCTTTTTCATTTATATCAACTGCAATTATTTTTATATTCTCAATTAACATTGCTAGCATTACAGATATTATTCCACTACCTGTTCCTATTTCTAAAACTTTTACAGCTTCTTTTTTATCTTTTAGTATTTCAAGAGCATTTTCAACTAATATTTCCGTTTCAGGTCTTGGAATTAAAACCCCTGGTTTTACTATAAACATCTCTCCATAAAATGAGGCTTTATTTATAATATACTCTATTGGATAGTTTGTAGCTCTTTTTTTAACTAATACTTCAAGCTCTTTTTCTTTTTCGAACTCTACATTATAGTTTAAATGAAGCCATATTGTATTTTTGCCCAAAAGATGTAACATCAATATTTCAACCTCTTTAGCTGGAATATGAGTTACTAATTTTAATTCATTTGAGTATTTTCTTATAGTATCTTTTATTGTCATTAATTATTTGCCTTTATTAAAACGTGGATTATATTATGATTAATCTAAAATATATAAAGCTAATTCATCTGATAATAGAAAATTTTTATTAAAAACTCTATCATTTTGAATATATATTTTGTCATATTTTATTAATTCGTTGATTTTTTCCATTTCATTTGTATCAAAAAGAGATAATTCTACTCCATTTAATGACCTAAAACCAAGTAGTATTTTCTCTGTTTTAATATCATCTAAACTTATATCTTCTCTTTCATTAATCAAAGGATTTTCTATATACTCTTCAATACTTTTTGAAGGATAATATCTTTGATTTTTCACATATCCAACCGCACCAGCACCAACTCCTAAATACTCTTTATGTTGCCAGTATCCATAATTATGTTTTGATTCTGAAACTTTATTTTTAGCAAAATTTGAAATCTCATATTGATGGAAACCTTTGTTATTTATATAATCAAAAATCTCATAAGACAAGTCTTCATCATCAATTTTTACACTTGATCTATCAAAGAATTTTGTACCTTCTTCTATGGTTAAAGAGTAAGCACTAAGATGTGTAATTGGTAGAGAAAAAGCTGTATCAAAATCCATTTTCATACTTTCCATTGTATCATTTTGAACCCCATAGATTATATCGCAATTAATACCTTTAAAACCTATACTTGATGCATTTTGTATAGCTTTTATAGCACTATTACTACTATGTGCACGACCTAGGAATTTTAGCTTTTCTGCATTGAAACTTTGTACTCCAAAGCTAACTCTATTTACACCTAAATTATTCATTCCTTTTAGCCAATCAAAGGAAGCTGAATTAGGGTTTGCTTCTGTTGTTATTTCCGCATCTTTTTCTAAATGTGGTTTTATTATTTCGAAAACTTCTTCATATTCAAAAGCCTTAATAGTAGATGGTGTTCCACCTCCTATAAAAACTGTTTCAATTTTTTTATTATCCTTGATAATATAATTTTCAATGTCATTTCTTAGTTGTTTTTTTAATGCATTCATATATTCATGTTTTAAATGAAATCTATCTGTGTATGAATTAAATGCGCAGTAAAAACATTTACTGTCACAAAAGGGAATATGTATATATAAAAGCAATTTTTAATCCTAGTTTTTGTAAAATATCTGGCTAATTATAAGGGAAAATATATTTATGACTGATAAAACTAAACTAACAATTAATAATGAAAAGAAAAAATACAGACCAAATGTAGCGGCCATTGTATTATCAGCTAAATATCCTCATAAATGTGAAATATTTATTGCCTCAAGAACTGATGTTGAAAATGCTTGGCAGTTTCCACAAGGTGGCATTGATGAAGGTGAAACTTCAAAAGAGGCTTTGTATAGAGAGCTAGAAGAAGAAATTGGAACTAATGAGATTGAAATCATAGCAGAATACCCTACTTGGGTTTCATATGAATTTCCTCCAGCTATCGCAAAAAGGATGTATCCTTATGATGGTCAAAGACAAAAATATTATTTAGTTAAATTAAAAAAAGGCGCTAAAATAAATATTAATACTGAGATTCCCGAATTTAGCGAATATAAGTTTGTGCCTACTAGAAATATTTATGATTATATAACTTTCTTTAAAAGAACTGTTTATAAACAAGTTTTACAACATTTTAGAAATGAAGGTTATATTTAAAAAGGATAAAAAATTAGATGTTAAAAGTACTTAAGTTTGGTGGAACAAGTGTTGGTACACTTGATAGAATTCAAAATGTTGCAAATATCATTAAAAAAATAAGAGACGAAGGTCATGATGTAATTGCTGTTGTTTCTGCGATGAGTGGTGAAACTAATAAGTTGATTGAATATGCTGAGTATTATTCAAAAACTCCTAAGTTAGATGAAATTGATATGTTATTAAGCTCAGGTGAACGAGTTACCTCTGCGCTTTTATCAATTGCATTAAATGAAATGGGTTTAAAAGCTATGTCTATGAGTGGTAGACAAGCAGGAATTGTAACAGATGATGCTCATACAAAAGCTAGAATTGAATCAATTGACACTACTGAAATGAAAAATGCAATTAAAGCTGGAAATATTATTGTAGTTGCTGGTTTTCAAGGTGTTGTTCAAGATACCCTAAGAGTTTCAACTCTTGGTCGTGGAGGAAGTGATTTAACAGCTGTGGCAATTGCAGGAGCTATTGAAGCTGATGTTTGTGAAATTTATACGGATGTTGATGGTATTTATACAACAGATCCTCGAATTGAACCAAAAGCTAAAAAGTTAGAAAAAATATCTTATGATGAAATGCTAGAATTAGCATCATTGGGTGCAAAAGTATTACAAAATAGATCAGTTGAAATGGCAAAAAAATTAAATGTAAATTTAGTATCAAGAAGCAGCTTTACGCCAGAAGTTGAAGGTACATTAATAACAAAGGAAGAAAATATTATGGAAAAACCAGTTGTAAGTGGAATTGCTTTAGATAAAAATCAAGTAAGAGTTGGTATGTATGGAGTTACTGATAAACCAGGAATTGCAGCAGCTATTTTTACTTCACTTGCAGATGAAAACATAAATGTTGACATGATTGTTCAAACAGTTGGTGTTGATGGTAAAACTGATTTAGATTTTACTATTCCTACAACTGATTTATTAATTTGTAAAAACGTTATGGAAAAATTTAAAAAAGATACTGAAAATATCGATTACAACGAAGCAATTTGTAAAGTATCAATTGTTGGTGTTGGTATGAAATCTCATACAGGTGTTGCTTCAAAAGCATTTACTGCAATGGCAAATGAAAATATTAATATCAGAATTATTTCAACAAGTGAAATTAAAATTTCTATGATTGTTGATTTAAAATACGCAGAACTTGCAGTTCGAGCTTTACATGACGCTTACGACTTGGATAAATAGTAGTGCAAGAATTTTTAAATTGGACTGTTGATACAATCAGGGAAGATAGACTTATCTCTCCTTGGCTGGAAGAAAAGAAATATGAATGGACACCATTAGTTTCTAAAAATATCTATAACTTACTAGAAAGAGGTTTTTCTATAATAGTTGTTTCAGATAAAGAGCGAGAATGGTTTTTAGAGTATATTTTAGGAAATATTAATTCAACAAAACTAAATAGACCTTTTTTACCATTTTATGATTTTAAATCATTTTATAGATATATGGATAGTGTAAAATCAGATGAAGATATTGCATATATCAAAGATATGTTAAGTATCTCTTTTCCAAATGGATACTGTTTTTGGTATATAGGTAGAAGTCAAGATGTAAGAGCAATTATTCCAAAAGTTTTAAAACACTCATTTTTATGGTTATTTGATGAAGAAAAACAAGATGCTTTTAATTTAAAATCAAATGATGAAGCTTTAGATATGAAACTTTTACAAATGTTTAGATTATATAATAAATCAGTAAGTGCAGCACTATTTGCTGAAATAAACGTGGAAAATTAATTTGTTAAATTTTATAGATCACTCATGTATTTTGATTGTTAATGATATTGAAGCTACAGTAAATGAGTTAATAAGTAAATATCCTTTGCACTCTACAAGAATTATAAAAAATGAAGAAAAAGATGAGTTTCAACTAGCTCAAGCAACTCAAGCTATTAAAGAGGCTTATATAGCTTCCAATGAAACTAAATACATATTTTTATGTGGTTCAACTTTTAGAAAAGAGGCTCAAAACTCTTTATTAAAAGTTTTAGAAGAACCTCCTAGAAATGTGGTATTTATTATCATTACAAATTCAAAAACATCAATGCTAGCAACGATTTATTCAAGAATTCCTTATAAATATTTAAAGAAATCGGTTTTAAAAAATGAATCTTTACTAAATATAAATAAGTTAGATTTAAAAGATATTTATAACTTTTTAAAAGAAAATCAAAAAATTTCTAAAAATGAAGCGAAAGATATTGTTGAATCAATTTTATTAAAAGTAAATAGTCAAAAAATTAGATTATCAGCAAAAGAGTTAGATTTTTTCTCAAAATCTATAAAACTATTGGAGTTAAATTCTCGTCCGATAAATGTATTAACTACCCTACTTCTATTTTTAGCTAATCAAAAAAATAAACATTAAAAAGGTTTTATATGCAAACATATAAAATATCAATCAATGATACAAAAGAGTTTTATAAAAAGCTAGGTTGTGATAGCGGTGGGATTTCAATTTTATCAAAAAAATCAAAACTTCATACTTTGTATATAAAAGATTTGCATGTTGGAGCTGCTAACATATTAAAACAAGATGCCCTATCTATTGGTGCTGATTTAGCAGTCCCAAGTGGTGTGATAATAGCACGTGATAAATATGTAAATGCTGTTTTAATAGGAACTACAAAACATTTTGAGACTTTATCAAGAAAAGAGTTAGCTCAACCTTTTGGATTAAAACAATTAGCTGCTGAACTAAAAAGTTATGTAAAAGAACATAATTACCAAACAAAAATCATGGGTGTTTTAAATGCAAACGAGGATTCATTTTTTAAAGACAGCAGATTTGATAATTCACAAGCTTGTCAAAAAATAGAAAATATGATTGAAAATGGTGCAAATATTATTGATATTGGAGCTGTTTCTTCAAAACCTGGAAGTGTTGCAGTTGATGAAAATATTGAATTAGAACGATTAAAAGATGTAGTTGATACTATTTATAAAAATAAATATTATGAAAAGGTTGATTTTTCTATTGATTCATATTCGCCTAAAGTAATAGATTATGTATTAAATCATGGATTTAAAATAGTAAATGATATTACAGGTTTAAAAGATGATAATGTTTGTAAAATTGCAGCTAAATATAATGCTCAAGTTGTAATTATGCATATGCAAAATGATCCAACAACAATGCAAATTGAACCATCTTATGAAAATGTTATTTTAGAAATTGATGAATATTTCAAAAATCAAATAGCAAAAGCTAATAGTTTTGGAATAAAAGATATTGTTTTGGATGTTGGAATTGGATTTGGGAAAACATTAGAACATAATCTAACCCTTTTAAAAAATTTAGAGCATTTTTCTCATTTTGGATATGAACTTTTAATAGGAGCTAGTAGGAAATCAATGATTGATAAAATAGTTTCAAGTTCAATTGAACAAAGGCTTCCTGGAACTCTTGCTATTCATTTAGAAGCTATTAGAAATGGAGCTTCAATTATTAGATGTCATGACGTAAAAGAGCATTTTCAAGCAATAAAAGTTTTTGAAGCAATTGATAATATAAATTAAAAAATTGAGATACTATTTTATAGTATCTCATGTAAAGTATTGGCTTTTTTCATCCATTTTTCTAAATCTTCATAATTCTCTTTTTCTACCATGTTTCTCGCATTTTGTAATTGACTTTCAAATAAATCAATTGAATCTAAAAGATTTTTTCTATTTTGTTTAAAAATATCTCCCCACATTCTAGGACTTGATTTTGCAATTCTACTCATATCTTTAAATCCACCAGCAGCTAATGCTATAATAGATTTTGGATCTTCATGACTCATAAC
>Ga0180008_1001058_pt1 | contig 18587 bp, 16 predicted proteins | sample MM_PW_MetaG_FD_121121 | JGI IMG/M metagenome (GOLD analysis project Ga0180008, IMG submission 121121) | Groundwater microbial communities from the Aspo Hard Rock Laboratory (HRL) deep subsurface site, Sweden - MM_PW_MetaG | ecosystem: Environmental > Aquatic > Deep subsurface > Groundwater...
ATTCCAATTAATGCTGAAAAAGGATTAACATCTTCTGATGATTTTTCTTCTTTTTCTTCTTCGCTTTCTTTTAAAAAATATTCAAGGTCATCTTTTAGTGTTTCCAAAGCTTCTCCTGTTGTGTTTTCTGCTAATCTTAAACCCTCATTTAAATCTGATTCTTCCATTTTTTGTTTTAGCATTTTCAGTTCATCATTATTTAGTGCATATCCTTTAAATGTTACTTCTACTCTCCCTCCAAAAACATAATGCTGTCCTGCTTTTTGAGGAATTCCCCTGAAATAAAAATCAATTAAGACACAAGAATAATAATCTCTTTTTAATTTAATTCTGCTAAATCCTTGAGGCAGTTTTTTATCTATAATTGATTGTTCAAAATTAACTTTGCTTTTTCCAATAATAGCTAATTCAAGTGCAACTGTGTTAAATGCCTTGACTAAAGCAGGATTATCTGAATCTTTTTGCTCTAATTGTGTGGCTGCTTTTAAATATGGTTTTGCCCATCTTGTATAAAGCTTAAGAGAATCAACCTGGCTTTTAAGCCAATTTTTTTCAATATCATATCTTTTCTTTAATTCTTTTCCAGAAAGCTCTTTCCATTTTATAAATTCTGAAAATCTTGGTTTTAAAATTCTTTTAACTCTGTCATTTAAATCAAGCTCATCTATTTTTTCAAGTGAATTTGCTACCATAAAAGAATCTCTTAAAGTTACAAAATTCATTTGCTGAGACATTGCATTTATGCTTCCATTGCCTCTTTTCATATCAACATTATCCATCCATATTTGCTTAAGAGCAAGCATTCCAGCTTCTTTTTTTTCTTTGTCTTCTGAATCAGCTGTTTTATAATGTGAAAGCCTTATTTCAAATTCTCTTAAATCATAAATAATATTAATAACAGATTTAACAATAACACCATTTGTCTGCATTATTTTCATTGACTGTTCCTGCATATGTGTTGCTTTTCCCATTAATTCTGAAAAATGCCCGCTTCCAGGGGAAGATGAAAAATTGTCAATTAATTTTTCCACACCGCCTAATTTATTCATGAAATCCAAAATCCAAAAATATACTGGCTCAAGTGTTTCAGAACTTGAATCATAAACTATTTTGTGCTCTTCTGCTGATTTTGGCTTTGCATCTTTAACAGCCTGCCAAAAATCTTTTTTTACTAATTCCTTAAATTTTTTGAGATTACTACTAAGCCCCTCAAAATCATAATATTTCTCAGGGTTTATTGCTGCTACAAGCTTTCCAATATTTTCTATTTCTGGCATTTTAAAATTTTCCTGATTTTAAAAGACAGAAAACTTCCTGTTTTCTGTATATCAAAAATGCTCTTACTAAGGGAACTTCTTAGAGAGTGATGGTGCATTTTTGATTTCATTTTTATCTTACTATTACTTATTTTATTAATTAAGTTAATTAGTATATATAAATTTTGTTAATGTGCTAGAAACCATTTTATTAATTCAAAAGTTTTAAATATTCTCTTTTTTTATTTGTATTATGTGGCCATTTAAAAAAAACAAGGTTCTTGACTTAACTGAGAGCAGTATTCCAGTAAGAATAAACAGAAATAATTTGAATACAACAAATGATTCTTCAGATTATAAGGATTTTACTTCTTCAGAAACCCCTAAGGCTCCTGAAAGTGCATTGGGTTTTTTTGGAGCAATTGCAAATTCAGCTTCAAATTCTTCTGATTCAGATTCCCTGTCTTCTCAAACACAAGGAATAAGTAATTTGCATCTTAGAGATTTGAAAGTTAAAATTGAAGATATAGAATATAAACTTGATGTTCTAACAAAAAAACTAAGCAGTGTCTTGGATAGGCTTGATTTAACTGAAAAAAAGATTAATAGATTTGAAGGGAGATGAAGGGAGTGAAAACAAGAAAAATCTTCGCAGTTTCATTTTTTCTTCTTGGAGTTGTTTTTTTTATTTATTATCTTAGTATTCCAAAAATTCAGTTAAGTCCTGGGCAGGAAACTTTTTTTGACATAAAAAATCTGATGTTTATTTTAAGCTTGGTTTTTGTTGTGGTTGGTGTTGGGGTTTTGATGAATGGGGGATTAGAAGAAAAATTATTTTTCAAAGATAAAAAGAATGTAATCAGAATTAATGATTTTCTTGGAGAATTAGTTAAAGAAGGAATCCCAACAGGATTTTTAGATGATGCAGAAAGTTCCCTTAGACTGATGTTAAAAAAGTTTGGCAAGAATCCTGAAGAAAAAAAAGAATTTCAGGAAGTTGTTTTAGTTGATTATATAAAAAGTGCAAGATACCAAAGAGATTATACTGATGATTGGCCAATTGAACCAAATACAGAGAGAAGTATGGCTGATAGGTTTTTAAGAGAATGGGATCCAAATTATCGGGCTGTTAAACATCCACTTTTAAGAGAAAGAGAATATGCAGAACATCTTAATCCTCTTCAAACAAATTATGATACAAGAGAAGTTACTGACGTAATGAAAGCTAATATTCCTGGTTTTAAAGTAGAACTCCTTACTAACCATGATGTTAAGGTCTCTTATATGGGAGAAAAATTTACAATTTTTGGAGGAAGTACTGTTGATTATGAAACTAGCAGTAACCAAATAGATAATGTTATTAGGCGTATAGCAGAAAATGATATAAAAAGGGAAGAAATTGAAAAAAAAGATCTTAGAGAAAGAAAAGAAGTGCTAAAAAAAACTATTTTTGGAGATTAATAAAACCATTATCAAAAAAATTTTTTAAGATGCTTTTTTCATTTTTCTTACTGATTATGCTTGCTAAATATTTATAGTTTTGAGTATCCATCTCTTTAGTTATCTTACTAATATCATCTTGGATAGTTTCTAAACCTAAACAAAAAACAGGCAAACTTTTAGCATCACAGTATCTTAAAACCATTATTGCATGTCCTGTTCTAGTTAATTCCATTAGATTTATATCTGAAATATTTTCTCTGGTATATCTTTCAACATTTGGGTGAGGTTCTAAAGAAACTGCATCTAATTGATTTCTTTCCCTATATTGCCTTAATTTATGGACAACTTCTACCATCTCTAACATAGAATATTTTTCAATAGATATTGTTTTATTTAATTTTTTCTTCATTTTAACTTAACTCTCCCCACCTTTATTTAATCTTTGATGCCTTGCAAAAGCTAAGCTTATTTGCTTAATTAAAACTTTTGGGTTATATAAATCATCATACAAATTTACAAGATCATCTCTTTCCCTTTCATAATTGTCGGTATTTACTTTTCCTGACGCAACATAATCATTTATTTCATTTCTTACTTCTATAGGAATGTGTGCTTTTTTAAGAACTAATTCATCAAATTGTTTTTTAGTCAATATTATAGGGGAACCTTTTTTTGTTTTTATTCCTTTTGTATGAAGATAGTTTGAAATTCTTTGTGATGCTGTAGAATGACATTCTCCTGTTACAGATTGAACATCTGTTACCCTGTACTGTCTTTCATCTGCTTGTTTTTCAGCTTCTGGATTTATTTGTTCTAATTGTGATGGTTCATTTTTTGTAAAATCTGGTTTTAGAGATTCCTCTTTAACTTCTCCTGAGAAAAATTGAGAACTAAGTTCTAATGGCAGATAAAATCCGACATTGGCTTCTAAAAATTCTGAGTCTTGATTTAAATCTAAAACTCTTTTTTTTATTCTTCCAATATTTTTAAGGTTTGTTTTAACTCCAAGCACTTTTCCACTATAAACTACAAGTCCATAATTTCCTGAAACATCAATTATTGATTTATACAATCTTTCCTGAAGTCCTCCTACTAATTTTTCATTGCCTAAAGGCATTAAAACAACAAGCCCTCTTGGAGACTTCTCATCTTTTCTTTCTGAAAGTGTGTTTAAAACAAGTGTAAGAGTTAATCTTTCTTCTAAACTTTTTTTTGCTTCTTCTGCTTGTTTTTTTCTTCTTTCAAATTCAATTTTTGTCCTTCTTTCTTCCTCTATTCTTTGGTTTAATATTCTTACAGCTTCTAAGTGAGTTTTATGTTGAGGACTTTCTAAAACTCTAACTGTGCTCTCTAAATCTCTTACTTGATCATAACTTGTTCTTATGCTTTCTTCTATTTCTTTTAAATCTTCTTGTTTAAATTGGGAATATTGATTAGCTCTCTCCATAAATCTTTCAGAATCTTTTTTTAAGTATGAGATTACATCTACTTCAAGTCCTTGCAACAAAGGAGTAACAATTGGTGTTTCCATGTTATTTACCCATAATTAGAGTTTTTAAACTTTTTTTAAAAATGTTTCCCTTATTGGTAGTTAAATTCCTTGAAATAAAAATCCAAATCACAGCAAGCGAGGAGGTATTTTTAAACTCCTAATGGGAAAATTCCACCCCATATCCCTTATTATGCTGAGCTAGGAGTTAATGACCCAGTTGGAGCAATCACAAACTTTATTAATTACCCTTTTCTTTTTTTATTATGGTGAAAAGTTTTCAAGATAAAATAAAAGCTTATACTCTTGAAAATGCACTTTCCCACAATGGAAAAGCGGTTGTTCAGGCTGTTCTTGGGCATTTGTTTAAAGAAGGATTGAAAAAACAAGATATAAAACAAGTTATGCCACTAATTAATACAGAAGTAAAAAAAGTTAATTCATTGTCTTTGGAAGAGCAAAAAAAAGAATTTTCTAATTTGGACAAACTTGTGAAAAAAGCTTCAAAGCAAAGGCAAGGGCTCCCAGAACTGGTGAGTGCGGTTAAAGGAAAAGTTGTTACAAGACTTGCTCCAGAACCATCAAAATACAATCACCTTGGACATGCTCTTTCTTTTCTTTTAAATTATGTTTATTCAAAAAAATACAATGGAAAATGCATTCTTAAATTTGAAGATGCAAATCCTGAAAAAGTTTCCAAAGAATATGTTGACGCAATGAAACAAGATATTATAGATTATTTGGGAATAAAAGTCAGCAAAACAATTTTTATTTCTGATGATATTCCAAGGCTTTACAAATATGCTGAAAAACTTATTAAAATTAAAAAAGCATATATGTGTTTTTGCAAAAGAGAGGAAATGCAGAAATTAAGAAGACAGGGAATAGAGTGCAGTTGTGGGCTTAGGGAAGTTAATGATAATTTAAAAGAATGGAAAAAATTCTTAAATGGGGATTATATGAATGGAAAAGCTGTTTTAAGATTAAAAGGAAATATGCAGAGCAATAATGCTGTTATGAGAGACCCTGTAATTTTCAGGGCATTAAAAGCAAAACATTACAGGCAAGGAGAGAAATACAAAATATGGCCGATGTTTGATTTTTATAATCCTATTGAAGACAGTTTAATTAAAGTGACTCATATTTTGAGAAGCAATGAATTTAATGACAGACTTGAACTTCAAAATTATATTCTGAAGCTTTTAAAATTAAAAAAACAAATAATTGTGCAATATGGAAGATTTAATGTTATTGGTTCAACAACAAAAGGAAGGGAAATAAGAGAACTTATTGATTCAGGAGACTACACTGGTTGGGATGACCCAAGACTTATGACATTAAAAGCTCTGAAAAAAAGAGGTATAATAAAAGAAACATTTTATGAATTAATTGAACAAATTGGGCTTTCAAAATATCAGGTTAATCTTGATTTTGATATGATTGCTTCAATAAACAGAAAACTTATTGACAAAAGTTCAGACAGGTATTCTTTTATTCAGGAGCCAATCAAGCTGGAGGTAAATAAAAAACCAGATATAAAACAAATAAGTGTTGGAGTGCATCCTGAAAAAAAACAAACAAGAAAAATAAATCTTCAAAGCAGCATTTATGTTTCAAGAAAAGATTATGAAATGTTCTCAGGAAAAGAAATAAGATTAATGCACTTGTTTAATATTGCTCTTAAAAAAAATAATAAAGCAGAATTCACAAGCAAAGAAAATAAAGACATTCAAAAAGTCCAGTGGGTTTCAGATTTTGTTAATGCAAGAATTTTAATGCCTGATGGAAGTTGGATTTCTGGAATTGCAGAAAAAGCAATTGAAAAATTGAAACCAGAAGCAATAATTCAATTTGAAAGAGTTGGTTTTGTAAAATTTGATAAAATAAATAAAGCAGGAGAATATGAATTCAGGTTTGCTCATCGTTAATTTTATATACTATATTTAATATAAGATTATTATAATAATAAAAAGGAGGTAAAATGAATAAAAAAGGTGTTTCAGCAGTAATTGTGACTGTTCTTATAATTTTAATAGCTATAATTGCTGTAAGTATGTTGTGGGTTGCTATAAGGTCTTCTATTGATACAAGCTTAACTCAAGTAACATCTGCTCAACAATGCTTGGGCATTAATTTGAAGATTGAAGAAGTAAAGTATTACTCTACTCAAAACAATCTTACTGTAAAAATTCATAGAGATGCAGGAGAAGGTGTAATGTCTGGAATAAAAATAGTGCATGATGGAAAAATATCAAATGCAGTTTCTCTTGAAGAATTAGAAACAAAGACTTATTTAGTTGAGAGTGTAACAACAAAACCTGCTAAAGTAGAGATTGCAATTGTTCTTGAAGATAGCACAATTTGTCCTGTTTCAGATAAAAAAGAAGGCAGTCAAGTAGTATAATTTTATTTTTTATTTTTTATTTTTTTTTATGATGTTAGTTTCAATAAGCGGGTGAACTAAAATATAGTAATTGAAAATTTGAAGAAAGGATAAATAGAGGTTGGTGTTTTTTATTTCCTTCGCTCATCTCGTTTAGGATGAATTGCCACAGTTCCATCATATCTTGCTTGAAAGACAATATCTCTTGTATCAATCCCTTCCCTTCCTTTTAGTTCACTATTGATGAGGTCAATGTAACTACCATAACCCTTTTCTCCTTTAACGGCAATATCGTTTAATGTCCTATTGTATAATAATCGGAAAAAGTCACGTTTTCTACTATCAAAACCAAAAAGCTGATTTTCATACCAAGGATAGCCACTTTTTTCATCAACAGCTCCAGCTAAAATTATTCCATGTTTTTTTATTCTACTTTGAACTTCATCGGAATCTACAATTAAATTTGTGACATCTGCATCTGAGTAAAAAACTTGATCTTGACCACTTTGTAAACAAGCTAGGATTCTTGCTGCGTCAACTTGTCTCCAGATTAGAGAATGTTTATCAAAACGCCAATTAGGAGAATCATCGGGTTGATTATATAATGAATGATTATTATATTCAGGAACATTACGAAAATCATGTAGAACCATATTAATGGATGAAGATTTTCCAATAATTTTTTCTAACCATCCAATCTGGGCGTCAGTCATACGTCTTGAATCAATCCAAAGTTGTACATCAGTATTTGGATTTCTTTCTGCAATACCATATATATTTTCAATAGTCTGATCAGGGATTGGTTGCCTAAATTCTTCACCTGATGTAGGAAAATGTGGAGAAATCCACAATAGATTATAAGCTTTAGTTGGACTTTCAGCTACACCTTTTGGCTTATCTGCTATACTTTCAGTTTGATATAATAGACTCATAATCAATAATATCCTTATTGAGTATTTAAATGTTTTGATAATTCATCACTACATAGATACAACACTATAACGGCATTACTCACCTACTTTAAATTTTTCAGCTTCAGTAACTTCGTTAAATTCCAATGAAAAATAAATGCAGTTAGTAATTTATATTCTTTATCATATATTCTTCTTTTAATTTATATCCTAATTTTTTATAGTATCTTCTAACTCCTACTCCGCTTATAACAGAGATTTTTTTAATATTATTTTTCCATGCAATTTTCTCAGCTTCTTTCATAAGTTTTTTTCCAAGTCCTTTATGCTGGATTAAACCTCTTTTCCCTATTTTCTCTGATTTTCCATAAACATGGATTTCTCTTATTATAGCAGAATTTTTCAAAACATCTAAAAAAGGTTTGTCTGGAATTCTAAGTCTTAAAAGCCCAAATAAAACATTATCTTTATTTACTGCCTGCAGAAAAATTTCTTTTCCTTTTGAAGCACTGTATTCTAATTTTTTTATTTTAATATTTGAGTTTATTTTTTCTGATTTTTTCTTATCTCTTATTGCAAACCCAATTTCCCTGAATCTTATTTCATTTAATTTTATTTTGTTTTTTTTAAGATAAGATTCAATATTACTCCTCAAGTCAATTCTTATTGTTCCTGCTATAATGTATTTTGGAGGAAGCTCTCTCATTATTCTCATGACTCTGCAATATTCTGGGATTTGTTTTAAAATTTTAATTAAAAGAATTTCTAATTGTTCTTTTGTGTATGGATTGTATTTCCCTGATTTATATAATTTTTCAAGAGATGCTCCTTTAATAACTTGGCAGGGATATATTTTTAATTGGTCTGGCTTAAAGTTTTCATTTGAAAATAATTCTTTTATTAGTTCCAAGTCTTTTTTTATATTGCTTCCAGGAAGTCCAGGCATTATATGATAACCAATTTTAAATCCAGAATCTTTTAATAATTTTGTTGCTTTAATTACATCACTTACTGTATGTCCTCTGTTTATTTTTTTATATATTTTATCATCAAGACACTGAACTCCAAGCTCAACTCTTGTGCATCCGAACCCTATTAGTCTTTTAATTTCTTTTTTTCCACATACATCAGGCCTTGTTTCAATGCATAAAGCAACACATCTGTTTTCAGCTGTTTCATTTATTTTTTTAGCTTGTTCTAAGGTTTTACTCTCTTTTTCATTTAATCCATCATAACATGATTTTACAAATTCATATTGGTATTTTTCAGGATATTCAAGAAAAGTCCCACCCATTATTATTAGTTCTATTTTGTCTGTTGGATGATTCATTAATTTAAATGCTTTTAATCTTGATTTTATTTGCATGGAAGGATTATAGTTTAGTATTTTTGCTCTTATTACAGGAGGGGATAGAGGAGTGTATGATTGTGGAACATCAAGAGATGGACAATATAGGCAAGTTCCGTGTTTGCATTTTCTTGGATAAATCATTACAGCAATTGGAGTTACACCTGCAAGTGTCTTACTTGGTTTTCTAATTTCATTTTTTTTAGGAAGTTTCATATAAAGATTAAATTGATTTTAATATATACATTTAATTGAAATAATGTATTTAAACTTAGAGAAGTTTGATTTTTTATGAGTGATGAAACAAAGAGACCTAAAGTTGGACTTGCTGTTATTATTATGAAGGAAAATGAGGTTTTAATTGGTCAGAGAACAAAAAATATTCCTGGTTCTGGTTTATGGGCTTTTCCTGGAGGGCATTTAGAATATAGAGAAACTTGGGTAGAGGGTTCATTAAGAGAAGTAAGAGAAGAAGTTGGAAATCAGATACAAATAAAGATGATTGATACAATATTTCCTTTTGCGGTACCAATTGTAATGGTTGATAAAACAATGCATTATTCTACTGCATTTATGAGAGCTAAATATATCGGAGGGAAAATTTCCAATGCAGAACCAGAAAGATGTAATGGATGGAAATGGTGTTTGTGGAATAATCTGCCTCAACCTTTATTTGGTGGTATTCAAACATTAATTGATTATAATAGAAATCCAATTGAGGAAAATTTAAAAAAATGAAAATAGGAAATCCTCAAAAATCCAAACTCCCCACGGAGCAGAGTTACAAGAGGGAGTTGAAATGAAATCAAAAATGCACCACAACATTCTAAGAGGTTACATTAGTAAGAGCATTTTTGATACAGGAATTGAAATTCCTATCTCCCAAACTCTAAAACCTCAAAGAGTTTGTGATAGACAGAAAATTTCCTATTTTCTGTCTTTTAAAAAAAGGAATTTTTTAATAAAATGAAACTTGGAATAATTGGTGGAAGTGGGTTAGACAATCCAGAACTTTTGCAGGATTATAAAGAGATAAATGTTGAAACTCCTTATGGACAATCTTCTTCTAAAATAACCTGTGGAAAGATTTTTGATGTTGAGGTCTGCATTATTGCGAGGCATGGGAAAAAACATGAAATTACTCCAACAAAAGTAAATAACAAAGCAAATATTTATGCACTTAAAAAATTAGAATGCACTCATATAATTTCTACAACTGCTGTTGGAAGTTTAAAAGAAGAAATAAAGCCAGGACATTTGGTTATTCTTGACCAGATTATTGATTTTACAAAACATCGGGACTTTACTTTTCATAATGATTTCAGAGACGGAGTTGTTCATACAAGTTTTGCAGAGCCATTTTCAGAAGAATTAAGAAAAAAATTAATTGAGTCTGCTTTAGAACTTGGATTTTATTTTCATAAAAAAGGAACAGTTATAACAATTGAAGGGCCAAGGTTTTCTACAAGAGCAGAAAGCAACTTGTTTAGAAGTTTTGGGGCAGATGTGATTAATATGTCAATTGCTCCAGAAGCAATTTTAGCAAGAGAGGCTGGTTTAGAATATTCTGCAGTTGCAATGTCAACTGATTATGATTGCTGGAAAGAAAATGAAAAAGATGTAACATGGGAAATAATAGAAAAAATAATGAAAGAAAATTCTGAAAAAGTCAAGAAACTTATTATTAAAACAATAGAGAAATTTTCAGAGGATAGTGTGGTAAAAGAAGATATTATTAAAATTAAAAAAAGCATAAGGACAATTCCTGATTTTCCAAAGCAAGGGATTATGTTCAGAGACATAACAACACTGATGAAAAATCCTGAAGCTTTTAAAAAAACAATTGAGATTTTATTTAATAAATACAAAGATAAAAATATTGATATTGTTGCTGGAATTGAATCAAGGGGATTTATTTTTGGAGGAATTCTTGCTGAAAAACTAAATGCAGAATTTGTTCCAGTAAGAAAACCTGGGAAATTGCCTTCTCAAGTTGTAAGCGAGGAATATGAATTAGAATATGGAAAAGATAAAATTGAAATTCACAGAGATGCGATTTCTCAAGGGAAAAAAGTTTTAGTTGTTGATGATTTGATTGCAACAGGAGGAACTTGTCTTGCTGCCTGCAATCTTATTAAAAAAGTTGGAGGGGAAATTGTTGAATGCTGTTTTGTTATTGAACTTCCAGAATTAAAAGGCAGGGAAAAATTAGAACAAGCTGGTTATGATATTTTTAGTTTAGTGGAGTTTGAAGGAGAGTGATTATTTCTTCCCCTTTGCTTTCTTTTTCTCGCTTTTTTTTGCAGCTGCTTTTTCTTTTTTCAGTTCTTCTTGCAATTTTTCCAGCAATTCCTTGCCTTTGTTTAAAGAAATTGAAGGTGGTTGTTCTTGAACTTGTTGCTGTTGTTCCTGAATTTGTGGCTGTTGAATTGTTTGTGCAGATTGTTGGGGTTGTTGCATTCCTCCAGCAAGTCCTGGCTGTTTTTTAATTAAATCTATTAAAGAATGCTTGTCAAATTTTAAAACACTCTGGTCCACATCATCAACATGAACTTGCAAAAGAGTCAAACCATCCAGAATACATTGAAGATTCCATATGATTTTATTATCATATATATGAAGAATAGCTATTATTTTTTTTATGTTTTCTGTGACTGTTCTGTTCTTCATTTCATCTTCGACTATTCCTTTTAATGCATCTATATCTGTTTTAATATCTGTTTTAATTTCAGGCAATTTCTTTTTTAATGTTTGTTTAGAAATTTTTATTTTCACACCTTCATCAAGAAGGAATGTTGCAACTTTTTTATTTGGAAGTGCATAATCAATCTGATGTATGTGTTTTCCTGTTTCCATATCAATAACAAAAAATCCTGCGCATAAATATGCTTTTTTATTTTTCTCACTAAATTTCTTAAATTGAGAAGATTCATGAAGCTTATTTAAATAATGGTTAAATTTCATTTTATTTTTTGTTGATTAAAGATAGATATTGGAGTTTTTAAGTTTTGTTGTTGATTTTCTCTTTAATCTCTTCAATAAACTCGGTTTCCTTTACTCCAAATTTTAGTTTCTTCCCTCTTTCTCTTACAGCTAAAGTTTTGGATTTTTCTTCTTTGTCTCCAATTACAATTATATAAGGAATGTGCTGAAGCTCTGCTTCCCTGACTTTATTTTGAACTGTTTTATCTTCAATATCCAAATCAGCTCTAATTCCTTCTTGATTTAATTTTTCACATAATTTTTCAGCTGAGTTTTTATTTCTTGTTGTAAAACTCAAAACCCTAACTTGAATTGGAGAAAGCCATAATGGGAGGCTTCCTTGATTTTTCTCAAGAAGGTAGGCGATCATTCTTTCTGTAGCACCAGTAGATGAACGATGAATCACCATTGGCCTTCTTATTTTATTTTTTTCATCTTTATAAGTTAAGTCAAATTTTTCTGGAAGAGCAAAATCAATTTGAATTGTGATTAAAGTATCTTCTTTTCCATAAACATCTTTATATTGTATATCTAATTTTGGGCCATAAAAAGCAGCTTCTCCATCTGCTTCTGTATATTCTACTTTTAATTTATCTAAAATTTTTTTCATAGATTTTTGCGAAGCATCCCATGCTTTTGGATTATCTATATATTTCTTACCTTTATCTTTTGGATCCCATTTTGAGAACCTATACCAAATATCTTTTACTCCTAAAGTTTTCATAACATATTTAATTAAGTCCAAAACTTTTTCAAATTCTTTTTCTAATTGATTAGAAGTGCAAATAATATGCGCATCAGCTAAAGTAAACTGCCTGACTCTTGTAAGTCCTCTTAATTCTCCTGACTGCTCGTTTCTAAATAAATAAGATATTTCTGCATATTTCTTAGGCAAATCTTTATAACTTCTTGGTTTTCTCTTAAAGAGAATAAATTGAAATGGGCAGGTCATTGGCCTTAATGCAAATCTTTCATTACCCACATCTAAAATAAACATTGAATCTTTATAGTGTTGCCAATGTCCAGAAATTTTATACATATCTGATTTTGCCATAACAGGAGTAGAAGTATATTCATAACCTCTTTTTAATTCTTCATTAACAATAAATTTTTCTATTTCTCTTTTTATTGTTGTTCCTTTAGGAGTGAATAAAGGAAGTCCTTTGCCAACTATCTCACTTACAATATAAATATCTAATTCTCTTCCTAATTCTACATTACTTTTAAGATTATTTTTTCCTCTGGGAGCACTCATATGAAGTTTTGTCATTTTTCTAAGAAGTTCTTCTCGATTACTTTCTTCTTCAACTTCTCCATCTGCTTTTATCTCCCTGCTTAATTCAGATAAAGGATGTCCTTTGCATTTTAATTCAAATTCTTTGTAATATCCAAAAGGAGCTCTTTTTATTTTGAGTTTTTTGTTTTTCTTTAATTCTTTTTCAGTGCTCTTTAAAATATCAACAGCAAGTTCAGGGCTTGCAAGTTCAGATGACAGATGAGCATAAGGATACAAAACTATATTTTTTGCATTAACTTGTTTTGCTATGTCCTCTATGTTTTTTACAAGAAGTTTAACTGAATTCTCATTATCACCTTTTTCAACTGCTGTTAAAATAACTAATGCTTCATTTACTTTTTTCTCTTTTTCCTCTTCTTTTGTTAGTTCAGCTGATTTAAGTGCTTTTTTCAGTGGCTTAAATTTAATATAGTCACAATGCAAGCTTAATATTTTCATAATAAAAAGAACAAAAATATGTTTATAAAATTATTTAAAATACAAAAAACACCAAAACAAAACATTTATAAATACTATTTACTAAAGAATAGTAACAAATAAGGAGATAAAATGAGTTTGGAAGATAATTTAGAAAAAATATGGGTGTGGAAAAAAATGCTAAAAGATGATAATAGTTCTACTGGGCAAGATATGATGAGATCCTCAAATAAACCATGTGAATTCATGCGCAATAAGGCTAAAAAATGTGTTGAATGTGATGGAACTAAAGAATATGCTGAAAAACTTAGATGCAGGGCATATATTGTAGATTAAAAGAATAAAATAAAAACAGGAAAAAATTTAAGAAAATGAAATCAAAAATGCACCACCACTTCCCAAGATGCTACCTTAGCAAGAGCATTTTTAATATACAGAAAACAAGAGGTTTTCTGTCTTTTAAAATCGGGAAAATTTTAAAATGAAAATAAAAAAATTTTTAACAGAAGCATTAACCCCTTTAGTTATCGGTGCTTGGGCAATAGCTTTGAGTAATTTAGGAAAAAGAAGCTCTGATGAAACCTTGGAACAAATAGTGGTTGCTCCAATAAAACAAGAGATGGGTTTGGAAATTTTGAGAAGTGGTGTTGTAAAGAAAAAAGTTGAGGATGATTTAATGCTTTATGCAAGATATACTTCACAATTTGAAGGAAAAAGAGATAAAGTTTATGACCCCAATCCAAATGACAATAAACTAGAACCAACAATTGGAGTGGGCCATTATTTAGACAGGGCTGATTCAAGAGAAACTTTTGGGAGAGTTTTACCAGAAGTAGATTATGATTTGGTTTATTCTGGAAAACAGAAACTTACAGAAGAACAGATAGATAAACTTTTTGCTTCAGATATTGAGGGATATGTTAAGATAGCAAGAAATCTTTTTCCAAAATTTGAAACATATCCAGAATATTTAAGGCAGGCATTAATTGATGGTTGTTATAGAGGAGATTTATTAGATAGTCCAAAAACAAGAAAATTAATTAATAAAGGAAATTTTCAAGAAGCTTCTCAAGAATATATAAACAGAAAAGATTATAGGAATGCAGAAAAAAATGGAATGAAGGGGATTGTAATAAGAATGAATAGAAACAGGGAAGCTATGAGGAGGTTTGGGAGAAAATAAAATGGAAAACAGGAAAATTTCAAACACACAAACTCCCTGCGGAGCGGAGTTACAAGAAGGAGTTTATGTGAAATGATATCAAAAATGCAACCATCCATCCAAATAAGTTACCTTAGTAAGAGCATTTTTGATATACAGAAAACAAGAAATTTTCTGTCTTTTAAAAACAGGAAATTTTTAAAATGATAAATGGAATAATTTATAAAAACTTAGAAAGAATGGAAAGCCCTGAAAAAGGGGGTATGGATGAGCTTTTGCTTACAGAAAGTATTGGGGGAAATGCAGGAACATTTAATGGAATGTCTTGTGCAGGTGCTAATTTTTGTTATGACCCATTTTCAGGAGAAATAGTTTATTTTGCAAATTTTCAAAATATTCCTTTAAGTATTATGGAAAAAGTAAAATCTAAAGAACTAAAAGAAGGATTTTTTAGGGCTGCTTTAGACACCTGTGAATTTAACTTTAGGATAATTGAAATATTTGCTGAACCAGAAACAGAGACAGCAAAAAGAAATTTAGAAGCCTCTGTTTTAGAATACAATCAAAGGCATTCTAATTCTTAAAAACAAACTTATCAATTCTTTTCTTAGCCAGCTCTCTTTTTCTTTGATGTTCTTTTAAAAAATCATTTATTTTTTTAATTAAAATTTCTTTTAATTCTCCTGTTAATAATTTTCCTGATTTATAATCGTCATGTATTTTTTGCAGTTTTTTGTCATCTGGTTCAAAAAACATTCTTAAATACTGGTAACTGACATCTACATCTGGGTTTCCGCCTTTTTTTCTATGTTCTTCTATTGTTGGCTGTCCTCCTGAAAAAGCATATTTTTTTATTTTTGTTTCTACTTGTTTTGGTGTATCTGTTGTATAAATAGAACTTATTTTATCTGATGCAGACATTTTCCCGCTAACTCCTGTTAAAGGTGGAAGAAAAACATTGTGCATTATTGCTGGCTTGTAAAAACCCAGTTTTGGCATAACATCTCTTGAAACTCTGAAATGTGTATCTTGGTCAATTCCAAGAGGAATAAGGCATGGAATGTTTTTTCCTTTTAATATTGATGGAAGAAAAGCTGGAACAGCCTGCATACTTGTGTAAAAAATCGAGCCAATATTTGTGCTGTCTGTAAATCCAAAACTTGCCTTGACTGTTGAGAAAGTTATTTTTTTTGCAACTTTGCATGCTTCTTTATACATTAGGTTTGCGTGTTTAGTATCAATTAAAAAATGAGTTTTCTTTTCATCAAAACCAAGAGCAATAACATCCAACATATTTTCATAAAGATATTTTTGGGTATCTTCAAAACTTAGATTTTTCTTAAACAAAAATTTTTCTTCATCTGGAAATTGAAACCACATATCAACATCAAATTTATCCTGAAGCCATTTGCAGAAAATCCACGGCAATAAATGCCCTATATGAATGTCTCCTGAAGGAGCTCTTCCTGTATAAAGAAAAAATTTATTTCCTTTTTCATATTCATCTAACAGCCAGTCCAAATCACGATGAGCAAAAAATATTTTTCTTCTCAAAAACAAGTGCAGTTCTTTTGTATGTTTTTTTATTCTTTCAAGTATATTATCTTCTAATTTAGAAACTCCAAATTCTTTAATTAATTTCTCATAATCAACTTCCCCTTCAACATTCCAAGGCGTAATTTTAAACTCTTTTTTAAACATCTAATTTAAAAAGAAATATAACTTATAAATCTTGTGAAAACATTTAAATATATAAATTATGTTATCCTAATAACAAAATGAAATCAAAAATGTGCCACCACCCACAAAAAGGCTACCTTAGTAAGGGCATTTTTGATATACAGAAAACTTCCTGTTTTCTGTCTTTTAAATTTCAGGAAAAAATTTAAAATGAGGAACAAAACACAAACATTATTTAGTATAACTATCTTTTCATTTATTTTAATAAATCTTGTTCTTGTTTCATCTGAGATTATGTTTTCTCAACCAGAATATATTTATAATCTTGGAGACCAACTTAACACAACTCTAACATTAAATCAAAATCAAGATTCTTCTGGATTTTTTGAAATATATCTTGAATGCGATAGTATAAGCAAAAATTTCTATAGAAATCCGTTTACTTTGGCTGCACATGAAGAAAAAATAATTGAAACATCTTTTTTACTTACAAAATCTTTTTTAGGAACTAATTATGGAGATTGCAATATACAAGCAAGATATAATGATGAAGTAGAAGTGAGTCAAAAATTTGTGATTTCAGATAAGATAGAGGTTAGTTTAAGTTTAGATAGTCTTGAAGTTGAACCTGGGAAAGAAATAGAAATTAGAGGAGATGCTGTAAAAGAAAATGGTAAAAGTGTTGAAGGTTTTCTTGAACTCTGGATAGAAGGCACAGAAATCAGCATAACAAGGGGTGTGAGTAATGGAAGTTTTTCAGCTGATTTTATGTTTCCAAAAAATACAAAATCTGGAGACTATGTTCTAAAAGCAAAAGTATATGAAAAATATAATGAAGATAGAACAAATCAAGGAGAAACAAAAGCAGAGTTGAGAGTAAAACAAATTCCTAAAGAAATAAATATAACTTTAAACAAGAAAACAATAAAACCAGAAGAAAATCTAAATATAGAAGCAAAAATATATGACCAGGCAGGAGAAATAGTTTCTGGGAATATTGGATTAAAGATTTATGATGAAAATGAAGAGCTTATTTATGAAAAAATAATCAAGTCTGGGGAAGAAGAGGTTTTTTTTATTAAAAGCAATAGTATCCCTGGATTTTATAGAATCCAGACAGAATCTTTAGGATTAGAAAGTTCAAAATCTTTTTATGTTGAAGAATTTGAAAAAGTCAGGTTTGATATTACTAATAATACATTAACTATTACAAATGTTGGGAATGTTATTTATAGAAAACCTATTCAAGTTTCAATAGGCGGGCATTCAGAAATTAAGAATATAGATTTAGATATTGGAGAAGTCATAAAATTAGGGCTTTCTGCTCCTGATGGAAATTACAGTGTTCAAATTAATGATGGAGATAGTGAATTAGAATTGGGGAGTGTTGCATTAACAGGTAATGTTATTGGGGTAAATGAATTAAAGAAAAGTGCGGGCTTAATTACTAAATACCCTATAATCTGGCTTTTCTTGGTTTCAGTCTGTGGATTATTTGTTATTATGACTTTTAGAAAAACAAGGAAAAAGAAATTTTATGAATATTCTCCTGCCGAATCAAGTTTTGTTCCAAGGCTTAAAAAATCAGATGAAAGACCACAAAAAGAAAGGGTTTTAGAAACAGGAATAATTAAAGAAGCTGTGCATGACCTTGTTTTAGATGGTAAAAAAGAAAATGTTGCTGTAATTGCTGTGAGATTAGAGGACATAGGAAAAATTAGTGAATACAAAAAAGAAACACTTGAAAAAATAAAAGAAACTATTCAGGAAAATAGGGGAGTCATATATCAGACACCGAGATATTACATAATAATTTTCTCTTCACTTACAACAAAAACATTTGGAAACAAAATGACTGGAGTAAGAGTTGCAAAACAAATAGAAATCTTGTTAAAAGAATATAATAAAAAATTCAAGGAAAAAATAAATTATGGAATTTCAGTTAATTCAGGAGAGCTTGTATTAAAAAAAGAGCAAAATAAAATTAAGTTTACAAGCATTGGAAATACTTTGAATTTATCAAAAAAAATAGCAGAAATGTCAAATCAAGAAGTTTTAATGTCTGAAAGAATTCATAAAGAACTTATAAGTGGTGTGAAAGCTGAAAAAGAAAACAGAAATGGTATTGATGTTTATCATATAAACCAGATAATTGAGAAGCAGAAAAACAATGAGTTTATAAGAGATTTTTTAAAGAGGCAGGAAAATTCTGATTCATG
>Ga0180008_1001059_pt1 | contig 18574 bp, 16 predicted proteins | sample MM_PW_MetaG_FD_121121 | JGI IMG/M metagenome (GOLD analysis project Ga0180008, IMG submission 121121) | Groundwater microbial communities from the Aspo Hard Rock Laboratory (HRL) deep subsurface site, Sweden - MM_PW_MetaG | ecosystem: Environmental > Aquatic > Deep subsurface > Groundwater...
ACGGTAGTTGTAGGTGGTCAGCAGCTGCTGGATGTCTTTGCTGTACTGGAAGTCCAGGTAGGCTTTGGACACTTCGCGGGTGCCTTTTTGATCGACCACTTTGTCGACCAGCGCCACTGGGAATTCGGCCAGCACGCTAACTGGCGGTACGACGATCTCGTATTCGCCGGATTTGAATTCTTCACCATTGGCGATGTTGACCACTTCCGATTCGAAGGTCAGTAGCACATCACCTTGGCCATTCTGGGCGAAGGCCACGGTGGCGGCGCGGCCACCGGTAGGGAAGTTTTCGACGTTGCGCAGCACCTTGGCAACAAAACTTTTGATCTGGCTTTCATCGCCCTTGAATTGCTCGTTGGCATACAGCCAGGCGCCCAGGTAGCTGTAGCGCGCGTTACCGGAAGTTTTCGGGTTAGGGAATACCAGCTTCACGTCATCACGGGCCAGGTCGTTCCAGTCCTTGATGTTCTTTGGGTTGCCCTTGCGCACCAGAAACGCCGTGGTGCTGTAGTACGGCGAGCTGTTGTTCGGGAACTGCTTGGCCCAGTCTTCACGCAGCAGGCCACGCTTAGCGAGGATGTCGACGTCGGTGACCTGGTTGAAGGTTACGGTATCGACCTTCTTGCCCTGGATGATGTCCTGGGCCTGGCGCGAGGAGCCAGCGAATGACTGGTCAATCTTCTGCTCTTTACCGGTCTGTGCTTGCCAGTGGGCGATGAACTTGGGGTTGATCTCGGCAAACAGCTCACGGGCGATGTCGTAGGACGCATTCAGAATCGGCGCGTCTTCGGCCAGCGCAGCAGCGCTGCCCAGTAGGCTTGAGGTGATGGCACTGGCCAGCAGAATTTTCTTGAGCATGATGAAGGCGTTCCTCGTCACGGCGCCGGCAGGCAGCGCGGGGTAGAGCCTGACCTGTTGGCCAGAATGTGGCGCCGATACTGCACAAGTTTTTTATTCTTAAAAAGAAACATTTAATGCTATTGATATAACCAGAAATTGATTTTGTACCGATATTTTTGCAGCCTTTAGCCGCTGGCCTGAGCGGCTAAAGGTCTGTCGCGACAGACCTAGGCACCGGCGGTCAGGCGCAGCGGCGCTTGTGCTGGTCAACACGGTTTTGCAGGCGGTAGAGGTAGGCGAAACCCTGCTCCCAGCGCCGATGTCCGGACTGCACATTAATATGCCCGGCGCCGCTAAGGATCGTCACAGCGCTACCCCAGTCGCGGGCCAGCTCGATCGCCCGGGCAGCACTGGCGGCAGCGTCGTTGTCCGAGCCCACCAATTGGCTGGGGAACGGCAGCGGCTGCTGCGGTATCGGTGCGAAGTTCTGCAACGCTGCCGGGCAATTGTTGCGTTGCACATCCGCCGGGGCGACCAACAAGGCCCCTTGTACCCGACCCAGCAACTCGGCTGGCGCTTGAGCCGCCCAGTGCGCCACGGTGATGCAGCCCAGGCTATGGGCAATCAGGATGGTCGGGCGTGGGTCACTGGCGATACTGCGCTGCAGTTCGGCCACCCAGGTGTTGCGGTCAGGGTTCAGCCAGTCGGCCTGCTCCACACGTGCACTGTTCGGCAGGCTGCGCTGCCAGTGGCTCTGCCAATGTGCGTCGGCCGATCCTTGCCAGCCCGGCACTATCAGGTAACGGATAGTTTGGCTGCGCATCATGCGCCCTCCTGCAGATGTGAATGGCTGCAGTGTAGGGAGAGCTTACAAATATCAAAAAGAATAAGAACTTATTTGCTTATGCCTGAAATTGCACTCCGTTGCGTCAGGCGTGCAAGGTTTGTATATGCAAAAAAAGAATATAAATGCTCTTAAATAATATTTTTAAGAATATTAAAGGCTCTCTAGTATCCGCTCCAGGCCCACTGACTACGGCCAGTTTTCGCCGCTTATGGGGCTATTTCAAGGAGCACTACCATGACCGCCACCCTACGCAACCTTGAAGCTCAGGACGACGTCAGCATCCTGCGCGAGATCCAGGCTGCGCTGAATGGCCTGAAGTTTGGCGCGGTTGAAATCACCGTGCACAACGGCCAGGTCGTGCAGATCGAACGCAAGGAAAAATTTCGCTTGCAGGCTCCGGCCGGCAAAAACGCTTAACCACTAGAACCAACCTCAAAACCCGACTGGACCACCGGAGGGTGTGAGCATGAACCGAGCACAAACCATGAACACACACCGGTATTGCAGCTGTCAGCGACGAATGCGCTGTTGACCGCCAAGCCCTAAAGAAAAACCAAGCCATTAGAAAATCAAAGATCTTAGGAGCTGCACCATGTCCATTCGCCGTTTTGCCCTCGCTGCACTTGCCAGCGCCATTCTTGCAGGCCCGGCAGCCGCTGCAGAAACTCTGCTCAACGTGTCCTACGACCCGACCCGTGAGCTGTACAGTGACTTCAACGCCGCCTTCAACAAACACTGGCAAGCTCAGGGCCATGAAGCCGTGACCATCCAGCAATCCCACGGTGGTTCGGGCAAACAGGCCCGTGCAGTAATCGATGGCCTGCGTGCAGACGTGGTAACCCTGGCTTTATCCGGTGATATCGACGAGCTGTACAAGCTCGGCAAGCTGATCCCGGAAAACTGGCAGGAGCGTCTGCCGCAATCGAGCACGCCGTACACCTCGACCATTGTGTTCCTGGTACGCAAGGGCAATCCGGAAGGCATCAAGGACTGGGATGACTTGGTCAAGCCGGGTGTTGAAGTGATCACCCCGAACCCGAAAACCTCTGGCGGCGCGCGCTGGAACTTCCTCGCCGCCTGGGCCTACGCCCAGCAGAAATACGGCAGCGAAGCTAAGGCTCAGGAATTCGTGGGTCAGCTCTATAAAAATGTGCCGGTACTCGACACCGGTGCCCGTGGTTCGACCATCACCTTCGTCAACAACCAGATCGGCGACGTGCTGCTGGCCTGGGAAAACGAAGCCTTCCTGGCATTGAAAGAAGAGGGCGGCGACAACTTCGAAATCGTCGCACCGTCACTGTCGATCCTGGCCGAGCCGCCGGTGGCTTTAGTGGATGCCAACGTCGACAAGAAGGGCACGCGCACAGTGGCGGAGGCCTACCTCAACTACCTGTACAGCGACGAAGGTCAACGTCTGGCGGCCAAGCACTTTTACCGCCCGCGTAACCAGGCCATTGCGAGCGAGTTCGCCGAGCAGTTCCCGGCACTGAAACTGGTCACTGTCGATAAGGACTTCAGCGGTTGGAAGACCGCACAGCCGAAGTTCTTCAATGACGGTGGGGTTTTCGATCAGATTTACCAGGCCCAGTGAGCTTAAACAGCGAACGTAGGATGGGTTGAGCGAAGCGATACCCATCGGCTCCAAACCGGCCAGTGATGGGTATCGCAGGCTCAACCTGCGCGGCCCGACCCATCCTACGGACTCGTCCGCGCCATTAGTTCATCGTTTAACCCGCCAAGGCCAAAACCATGTCTCGTCGTACTTCCCCCGTCATACCCGGCTTCGGGCTGACGCTGGGTTACACCCTGGTGTACCTCAGCCTGTTGGTGCTGATTCCTCTGGGTGCCATGTTTGTTCACGCCGCTCAACTCACCTGGGCTGAGTTCTGGGCCATCATTTCCGCGCCGCGGGTACTGGCAGCGCTCAAACTGAGCTTTACCACGGCCTTTGCGGCGGCAGTCATCAACGGCATTATCGGCACATTGCTGGCTTGGGCGCTGGTGCGTTACACCTTCCCGGGGCGCAAGGTGATAGAAGCGATGATCGACCTGCCGTTTGCCTTGCCCACCGCCGTTGCCGGTATCGCCCTGACTGCCTTGTATGCACCAAGCGGCCTGGTCGGCCAGTTCGCCACTCATCTGGGTTTCAAAATTGCCTATACCCCCATCGGCATCACCCTGGCACTGACCTTTGTCACCTTGCCGTTTGTGGTGCGTACCCTGCAGCCGGTACTGTCGGACATCCCGCGTGAGGTCGAAGAAGCGGCGGCCTGCTTGGGGGCCAAACCCTTGCAAGTGTTTCGTCATGTGCTGCTACCGGCGTTGCTGCCGGCCTGGTTGACCGGCTTCTCGCTGGCCTTTGCCCGCGGTGTCGGCGAGTACGGTTCGGTGATTTTTATCGCCGGCAATATGCCGATGAAGACCGAGATCCTGCCGCTGTTAATCATGGTCAAGCTCGACCAGTACGACTACACCGGTGCCACGGCTATTGGTGTGCTGATGCTGGTGGTCTCCTTCATTTTGCTGCTGCTGATCAATCTGCTGCAGCGCCAGATCGCTAAAGCCTGAGGAAGTCGCCATGTCTTCTATCACCCTAAGCGCGTCAGCCTCGGCCAACGCGGCGCGGCGCGGTAATGTGCTCGGTCGTAGGCTGCTGATCATCAGCGCCTGGCTGGTGTTTGTGCTGTTTCTGCTGTTGCCGCTGTTGATCGTGCTGAGTGAGGCGCTCAAGCATGGCGTCGGTACTTTCTTCGGCGCAATCTTTGAGGCCGATGCGCTTTCCGCGTTGCAGCTGACGCTGCTGGCCGTGGGCATTTCGGTACCGCTCAATCTGGTATTTGGCGTCGCTGCGGCCTGGTGCGTGAGCAAGTACGGGTTTCGCGGCAAAAGTATTCTGGTCACCCTGATCGACCTGCCGTTCTCGGTGTCGCCGGTGATCGCCGGCTTGGTCTATGTACTGCTGTTCGGTGCGCAGGGGTTTATTGGCCCGTGGCTGCGTGAGCACGATATCCAGATCATTTTCGCGTTGCCGGGCATCGTCCTGGCCACGGTATTTGTCACCGTGCCCTTTATTGCCCGCGAACTGATCCCGCTGATGCAAGAGCAAGGCACCCAGGAAGAGGAGGCCGCGCGCCTACTCGGTGCCAGTGGCTGGCAAATGTTCTGGCATGTCACCTTGCCCAATATCAAATGGGGCCTTATCTATGGCGTGGTGCTGTGTACCGCGCGCGCCATGGGCGAGTTTGGGGCGGTATCGGTGGTGTCCGGGCACATCCGTGGTTACACCAATACGCTGCCGCTGCATGTAGAGATTCTCTATAACGAATACAATCACGTCGCCGCGTTCAGTGTCGCCAGTCTGCTGCTGTTGCTGGCGCTGTTTATTCTGCTGCTCAAGCAGTGGAGCGAGTCACGTATCAACCGCCTGAAAGCCAGTGCTGGCGAGGAATAAGTCATGTCGATCGTAGTATCCAATGTCAGCAAGAACTTCAATGCGTTCAAAGCGCTGAACGATATCAACCTGAACATCCAGAGCGGTGAACTGGTCGCCCTGCTCGGCCCATCCGGCTGCGGCAAAACCACCTTGCTGCGGATTATTGCCGGCCTGGAAACCCCGGACGTTGGCAGTATCGAGTTTCACGGTGAAGACGTGTCGAGCCACGATGTGCGCGACCGTAATGTCGGTTTCGTGTTCCAGCACTACGCACTCTTCCGCCATATGACCGTATTCGACAACGTGGCGTTTGGCTTGCGTATGAAGCCCAAGCGCGAACGGCCGAACGAGAATGTAATCAAGAAGAAGGTCCATGAGCTGCTCGAACTGGTGCAGCTCGACTGGCTGGCCGATCGTTACCCCGAGCAGCTCTCTGGCGGCCAGCGTCAACGTATCGCCCTGGCCCGTGCGCTGGCGGTTGAGCCGAAAGTGCTGCTGTTGGACGAACCTTTCGGCGCGCTGGATGCCAAGGTGCGCAAGGAGCTACGCCGCTGGTTGGCGCGTCTGCATGAAGAGGTGCATCTGACCTCGGTGTTTGTGACCCACGACCAAGAAGAGGCTATGGAAGTGGCTGACCGTATTGTGGTGATGAACAAAGGCGTGATCGAACAGATCGGCTCGCCAGGCGAGGTGTACGAGCAGCCGGCCAGTGATTTCGTTTATCACTTCCTCGGCGATGCCAACCGCCTGTATGTCGGCGAGGACCATCACGTGCTGTTCCGTCCGCACGAGATTCACCTCTCACGCCAGGCCGAAGAAGGTCATCAGGCCGGTGAAGTCCGCGACATTCGCCCGCTCGGCGCTATTACCCGCGTGACCCTCAAGGTTGCCGGGCAGAGTGAGCCGATTGAAGCCGAAGTGGCTAAAGACCACCTAAGCCTGGCTAACCTGAGCCGCGGTGAAATCCTGTATTTCAAACCGAAAGCGGGGCAGCCATTGATTCAGCAGCGCTGATAGCCTGCATACGATCTGCTGCGCGTCGGCCCTGCTGCGTTAAAAACAGGCTCGGAATGCTCATGTACAAAAGTACACTCCGCTTCCTCGCCTCTTTTTGCCTTGCAGGACTCTAGCTCGCGAGATCGTAAGTAGGCTCTAGGTAAAACCAACAAGGAGCGCAATGCGCTCCTTGTTTATTTTGGGCTTCAAGCTATTTGCGTTGCCACTTACCTTGTAGCTGGATGTACTGCCCAGGCGGGGTTTTGTCGATGGCTTTCTGCCCGGCAATGGCTTCCACATCAGTTAGTTTGATGTCGTTTTGTGCGGCCAGCTTTTGGTATTCAGCGCGCCGTGCCTGGTTGATCAATTGGGCGATTTCGGCGGCTTGGCCACCGCCGCTGACAACCCCTAGATAGCCATTAGTCATTTCACCCAATTGGCCGCTGGCTTTGGCATCGCCCAGGGCAGACATGGCTTCGTTGAGGTTCAAGGCGACGGCTGGCAGGCTCAGGCTAAGCAGCAGCAATAGGCTGGCGAGGCGTTTCGTTAGGTTCATGCTCGGGCTCCTTAGAACAATCCGCTGGATTCGCTGAACATGCTGTCCAGGGCTTTATCCACCTTGATATAGATTTCGTGCTCGATTTTTACATTGAGGTTTATGTTGATCGGCTCATTCGGCATCGCCAGCTGCACGGTCGGGGTGCAGGCCGTGCTGAGCAGCCCTAGTAGCAGGGCGGCGAAACAATTACGCACGCGCATGGCGCTTCTCCTTGATCTGAATCATGGCTCTGTCGGAGCCGTCTTGGCATTGCGCTCCAGCATACGCTGTTGCACGCGCTGCCTGATGATATCGCTAACCTTGTCGGTCAGTTGCAGGCTGGCCAGCAGTGTCGGGATGTCTTCTTCCAGGTTGATCGTGAAGTGAATCGGCCGGCCTTGCTCGATGGCCGGGTTTTGTCCCTCCAGGCGCAGGGCCAGGTTCAGTTTGCCCTGCGGGTTGTAGTCGACCTGGCTGCTTAGGGTGGTAAAGCGGAAATCCTCCAGTGATTGGGTCACCAGTTGCATCGCCCGGTTGCTTTGGCCTAGGGCGCGGATGCGTTCGGAGTGAAACTCTAGTTGGCCGCCCGGTGCGCGTGCGCTCAGTTGGCCTTGCCCGATGGTCACGCCTTGACGGCTGATTTGCAGCGGTAAGCGGCCATCGAGGGTACCGGTGCCGGCCAAACCTTCTGTGGGGTAGAGGATAAACAGTTGCTCAAGTTCCAGGCCTTGCACCTCTATAGGAAACAGCAACGGCTCGGCGGCGAGGCTCCACTGCCCAGGCGCTACACGCAGGTTGCCACCCATTAATGCCGTCTCGGCTTGCTGCAGTTCGAGCTGGCCTTGGCTGGGCGTTTGCAGGGCGGCGCTGTAGCGGCCTTTGAGTTGCAGTGGCCCCAGCGGAATGCCGGGGTTGGCCTGGGCCAAGCGCAGTTCGCTGAGCTCAAGCTGCAGCTGCTTGGGGTCGATTCGTACACTGAGTTCGCCGTCTAAGCCCTCAAGGACGGTGCGGTCATAAATCCCGCCCAGACCTTTGCCGGTGAGTTGGAGTACCAGGGTAGGGCGTTGTTGACCGCCGGCTAAGCTAAGGCTTGCGTTGGCATTCAGGCGACCGTTGTTGAATTCAAGCAAGGCTGGCCAGGCGCTGAAACTGGCTTGCAATGGGTTGCCGCTGCGCAAAAACACTTCATTCAGCTGCGCTTGCAGGCTGAGGTCTTGGCCGCTGCTGTATTGCGCCTGCAGTTTGAGTTGCAGCTCGGCATCGTTGCGCAGGGTGCCCTGCAGCTCTGCGCGCTGCGGGCTTGCATCTATGGGGCCTTGCCAGTACCAGCGTTGCGTCTGCAACTGCTCATGCTGCAGCTGCGCGCTCAGGTCGAGGGGGCCTTGCAGGCGCCAGTCGCTCGGTACACCGGCCGTTAGCTGTGCGTGCAGTTGCAGTGAGGGGCTGCTGACCTTGAGTTGCTGTGCGCGAAAATCGCCGTTACCCAGGTGCTGTAGATTGAGCTGTGAGCCTTTCGCCAACGCGAGACTTAGCCGCTGTGCGTCCATGTACGCGTTAAGTTGTAACTGCGCCTGGAGTGCGCCGACATCCCAACCCGCCACCTGCAGTGCGGGGCTGTTGGCGCTGAGTGTGCCATCCAGCAGTTGCAAGCCCCAGGGCAAGCCGTTGGCCAGGATCAGCGTGCCTTGCAACGCCAGCGTACTGCGGCCCTTGGCGGTCAGTTGCAGCTGAAGGGGCAGGGCGCGGCCGCTCAACTGTTCGGCAATAACAGGTGGCATTGCTGTGGCATGGATTTTTAGCTGCAAAGCCTCAGGTAACAGCTCGGGCGGCAGGTCACTGACAAGGCCGGGGGCGATGTGTTGGAGGCTGAGGTCGGCGCTGAGGCTGTCTGCCAGCCACAATCCATCCAGTGTGTGTGCGGCCAGCTCGAAGCTGCCTTGTAGTTGGCCAATCGCCGGTATTGGCCAGGGCTCCGGCAGGTTGGCGCTGGCTATAAGCTGGCCGCTGGCTTGTTGCAATTGCGACAGGCTGAGCGGGCCTGGAGCAAGGTGCAGTTGCCAGCTTGCCTGGAGCTGCGCGGCGGCCGGGGTGGTCGGTAAGTCATCGCGGGGGCTGGGCAGCCATTGGCTGAGCCAGCTGTGCAGGGCCTTGCTCTGTTGCAGGTCGCCACTGAGTTCACCCTGCCACAGCGTTGCATCATTGCCTGGTTGCAAGCTGCTGATGAGCTGCAATTGCGACTGCTGGTTGATGGCCAGGCTCAGCTGCAGCTCTGGTGCGCTAGCCGAACCCTGTAGCTGCGCGTGCCAGCGCAGTTGATCCTGCTGGTGCTGCAGGTTGAGTTGCAGGTCGAGGTGTTGCGCCGCAGTTGCGGGCTGTTTTAGCAACTGCAAATCGCCCAGCAGTTGGCAGCGTGTTGCACCACAAGGCAGCTCGACTTGCAGCGCATCAATCTGCAACCGCTGCGGTAACAGGCTGATGACGGTGCCAAGCTGCTCAAGCAGTACGTCCAGATTGCGGCTCTCAGCGCTTGTTGATGCAGCGCCAGAGGGTAGGTTCAGTTGCAGGTTGGCGATATCGATCTGCTGCCAAAACGGCAGTGCCAGGCTGAATTCGCGCCAGTGCAGCTGCAGGTGTTGCAGCTGCACTGCGCCGCTTGGGTGCTGCAGGCTGAGCTGGTCAAGCTGGATGCCTTGGCTGTTAAGGCTTAGGCCGCGCCAGTCGAGGTTTTCGATGTGCTCGCGTTCGAGTAGGCGGTTAAGGCTCACATAGGCGTAAGCACTCAGCAGCGCGAGCAGTAAAAGCAAGCAACCGATAGTTCGCAGCCAGGTGCGCCGGCTGGGCATAAGCACTGATCCATAGTGGGGGAGTGTGGCGTGGCAGGACGTTAACTCATGTCTGCCAGGCTGCCAATCACGTGGCGCGTTATCGGCCTGAGCCTGGCATTCAGTTGCCGCATCCACCTTCTGCAGTTTTAAACGCGGGTTAGCCCACACGAGTGCTTATCACAGCGGTCAAACGTCGGCCGTTTTGATGCACGTAGTCGGCTGCGAGGCTGCAGCTTTACATGTGAGCCAAGGTTCCAGCGTCCCACCTCGTCCACTTGACGCCCTATTAAGGGCATGAGCGATGGTCGCGTCAGCCTAGATGGGGCGGCGTTTAGCGGTTAATTTGCCCTCAAAAAGGGCAGTGCGACGGCTTGCCGCATCGACTTGTGCACAATTGCGATGCGCCTCGTCAAGCAAAACCTAGTGCTTGACGTAAACCCTTGATTCTTTTTATTGATTTTATAAGTCAATGAAATATATGAGTTTTTTGCGCTGGTGAAAAAATCACCAGTTTGAGCTCAGGCCCCATGGGGTAAGCGCTAACGGCGCTTGATCCCATGTTATCCACTAAGTTATCCACAGCTTTTGTGGATTAAGCCAAGCGCTTGCTCTAGACCGCGGCTTAGCGCTTTTTACAAGGCTTTACCTTGGCGAAAATAAGAGTAGAGTGGCGCGCCTTTCCAGCTACCTCTGCTTTTTATGCCACGCGTAATTACTCGTATCCCTGCTGCTCACTCTGTTGTCACGCCTCGTTTGCCTGCGCGCGTTGCGCTCTGGCTTCTAGACACCCCGCGCCTGAGTGAAGCGCCGAGCGTTAAACGCTTTGCCGGTCGACTGCTCAAGCAACCTGCTTTGCAAGGTGTGGTGAAGGCACAAAGCCGTTTGGGTCAGCTGCTCTGCCGCGACTGCGGCAATCCGCGTGATCGGCGCATGGGCTTTGAGCTACTGCGTCAGGCGGCGCGCGCCGGTGATGTGGGGGCTCAGCTTGAACTCGGCCAGTTGTATTGCCAGTCGCGCCACAACGAGCCGAAAAAAGCCCGGCATTGGCTGGAGTTAGCAGCGGGACAGGGTTCGCTCGAGGCGCAACAACTGCTTAAACAGCTCTGACTCTGTTTAGGGTACTGGTTATACTGCCAGTACTTTTCTGCGGAGCTGCTTATGCCCATCGATCTATCCACCGCGCTGGCGCCGGCATTGCTCGGCGTTGCCGCTGCAGCCCTTCCTCTTATTTATCTCGCTTGGTCGTTGCAGCGCCATCTGGCGCGCCAGCAGCTGGAATTCAGCTTGCTGCAGGAGCGCCTGAGTAACGCACAACTGGCCCAAGCCGGCCTGGCGGCGCAGCTGGATGATTGCCGTGAAGAAATCGCCGAGATCAGTGAGATCAAGGCCGATCAACAGGCCGAACTGGCAGCACTGCGCCGCGAAGCTGACCTGCTGCAACAGGAACGGCAGATCGCCCGTGAAGCGGCGCAGTCCTGGGCGAGCCAGCGCGAACAGCAGGAAGCCGAAATTCGCCGCCTGGATGCATTGCGCGCTTCGCTCAGTGCCGAGCTCAAAGAACAGCAGGACAGTCATCAACAGCGTCTCAGCGATCTGCAAGGCTCGCGCGATGAGTTGCGGGCGCAGTTTGCCGAGTTGGCCGGGAAGATCTTCGATGAGCGTGAGCAGCGCTTTGCCGAGACCAGCCAGCAGCAGCTCGGGCAGCTGCTTGACCCACTCAAGGAGCGCATCCAGTCGTTCGAAAAACGCGTGGAAGAAAGCTACCAGCAGGAAGCCCGCGAGCGTTTCTCCCTAGGCAAGGAGCTGGAGCGCCTGCAACAGCTCAATCAGCGGTTGGGGGATGAGGCGACCAACCTGACCCGCGCCCTTAAAGGGCAGAAAACCCAGGGCAATTGGGGCGAATTGGTGCTGGAAAGAGTGCTGGAGCACGCCGGCCTGGAGAAGGGCCGTGAATACCAGACCCAGGTCAGCCTGAAGAGCGCCGACGGCGAGCGTTTCCAACCCGATGTGTTGATCCAGCTGCCGGGCGACAAGCAGGTAGTCGTGGATGCCAAGGTCAGCCTGACCGCGTACCAGCAGTTTATTGCCGCCGAAGATGAGCCGACCCGCCAGCAGGCACTGAAACAGCATGTGCAATCGTTGCGCAGCCACCTCAAAGGCTTGTCACTGAAGGACTATCAGCGCCTGGAAGGCCTGCACAGCCTGGACTTCGTGCTGCTCTTCGTGCCGATTGAGGCGGCCTTTGCCTGCGCGCTGCAGGCCGATCCCGGTTTATTTCAGGAAGCCTTCGACCAACATATCGTCATCGTCAGCCCGACGACGTTGCTCGCCACGCTGCGGGTGATCGACAGCTTGTGGCGTCAAGAACGGCAAAGTCAGAACGCCCGTGAGATTGCCGAGCGTGCCGGGGCGCTGTACGACAAGTTCGTGGCCTTTATTCAGGACCTCGATGAAGTCGGCGCACGCCTGCAGCAGCTGGACAAGGCCTATGCCGGGGCGCGCAATAAGCTGTGTGATGGCCGGGGCAATATCATCAGCCGGGTGGAAAACCTCAAGCTGCTGGGCGCCCGCGCCAGCAAGAGCCTGCCTACCGAGTTGCTCGAACAGGCGGCTGGGGTGATGGCGCTGGATGATCAAGTGGCCGAGTAGGGCGCATGAGTCAGGCTGTTGAGCGAGCCTTCGCTCAACAGCCTGAGGGCTTATGGCGCGGCGTTACTTCAAAGCAGCAGTAATACCGCAGCACCTGCCAGCAGGCCTGCTGCCATAACCGGCAGGGTCATCAGCGCCAGCTTGCGGCCGCCAATCAGCGCGACGAGACAGGCTTTGACCACGCTGTTGCTGAGCGCGGCAAGAAAGATCCCCTGCACAGCAACCTGGGCATTGAGCTCACCTTGCGCGCTGCGCGCCAGCGACAGGGTGATGGCATCGACATCGGCCAGCCCCGAGAGCAGTGCGACCAGGTACACGCCGACATCGCCGAGCCAGCGCTGCGCCGCTTCAACCAGTAACAGAATCAACGCCAGCAGCGAGGCAAAACGCAGGGCCGGCCCCAGTTCAAACGGGTTTTTCAGCGGCGGCTCGGCCGCTTCCTCGCTCTCTGTGCCTGCGCGGCGGAAATACAGCAGCGCACCGCTGGCGTATACCAAGGTGGCGACGCCCAGTGGCCAGGCCAGCTGTGGCAATAGGCTGGCGTTAACCAGGCCGACTTCCAGCAGAATGCGCGGAAACATCAGGGCTGAGGTGGCGAGCAGGCCGCAGGCCAGGATCGCTTGCAAGTTACGTCCTGCCGCCAGTCGCGCCAGGGTTATGGTCATGGCGGTGGAGGAGACCATGCCGCCGAGCAATGAGGTGATCAGCAGACCACTGCGCATGCCCACCAGGCGGATCGCCACATAGGCGGCAAAGCCGATGCTGGCGATCAGTACCACCATCCACCAGATGGCGTAGGGGTTAAATACCTGCCAGGGGCCGTAGCCCTGATTGGGCAGCGCCGGCAGCAGCACCAGGGAAATAAACAGCAGCTTCAGCGCGCCGGAGAGTTCCGCCTCGCTGAGTCGCTGCAGGGCGCTGTGCAAGGATTGCTTGAGGCTCAGCAGCAGGGCTACCGCCACCGCACCTGCTGCCGCGACGCCGGCGTACCCAGCCATGGACAGGCTGCCGAGGAGGAAGGTGATCAGCAGCGCCACTTCGCTGGTCAGGCCCATGTCGCCCAAGCGTTTCAGCTCGCCAAAGTAAGACGCCACCACCAGGACGGCAAAGCCGGCAAAGATCACCGCCCAGGCGATGACGCCAAAGTGCTCGCTGAGCAGCATGGCAAAGGCGCCAAGCAGGCTGCTCAGGGCAAAGCTGCGAATCCCCGCCACCAGCTTTGAGTCATCGGCATTGCGGCCCTGCCAGCCGCGCTCGGCACCAATCAAAAGGCCGGCGGCCAAGGCGCTGGCAAAATTCAGCAAGGTGTCGAGAGCTTCCGGCATGAGCGCGTCCTGGGTGAACAATGCGGGCAGTTTAGCCAGTACACCCCAGGCTGTGTTGCGGCAAATCAGTGTCTGGCTGGGTTGATGCGCAAGATTGTTCAAGACGTTGTGGCTGGGATGCGGCAGGCTGTCCTGCTCAAGGAGGGCGCATGAGCCGTTTGCAGCATTTTCTCTATGGTAGTCGCGACAGTATTCCAATGATCGTCGGTATTCTGCCGTTCGGTTTGATCTATGGTGCGTTGGCCAGCCTGGCCGGGCTGAGCCTCGGGCAGGCGCTGGGCATGTCGTTGCTGGTCTATGCGGGCTCTGCGCAATTTATTGCCATCAGCCTGCTGACACTGGGCAGCGGGGCCGTGGTGATTCTGCTCACCACCTTGGTCGTCAACCTGCGCCATGTGCTCTACAGTGCGGCGCTGCAACCTTATGTGGGGCCGCTCGCGCAGCGCTGGCGGGTGCCATTGGCATTCGGCCTGACCGATGAAACCTTTGCCGTGGTGCAGCGCCGTTACTTGGCGCGCGGTATGGCCGAGCACGGGCAGTGGTACCACGCCGGGGTGGCACTGGCGTTGTATGTGTCGTGGGTGAGCAGTTCGTTGGTCGGTGCGCTGTTTGGTCAGAGCGTGCCGAACCTGGCGGGCTGGGGGCTGGATTTCGCCATGCTGGCGACCTTTATCGGCATTGTCGTGCCGGCTCTGCGCAGCCAGCCACAGATTGCCGCGGCATTGGTCGCGGGCGCAGTGGCGCTGCTGTGCCATGGCTGGCCCTACAAGCTGGGGCTGATGGCCGCTGCGCTCAGTGGTATTGCGATTGGTGTGCTGCTGGAGCGTCGCAAAATACCGGTGGTAGCCGGGGAGGCTGGCTGATGGATATCTGGTTGCTGATTCTTGGCATGGCGCTGATTACCTTTGCCATTCGCTACAGCCTGTTTGCCTTTCCGACGCTGCGTTTCCCGCCGCTGGTGCGCCAGGGGCTGCACTATGTGCCGACGGCGGTGCTGAGTGCGATTGTGCTGCCGGGCATGCTGATACCTGATGGCCAGCAGTGGGCATTTAATCTGCACAATGACTATCTGCTGGCGGGGGTGGCGACTATTGCCATCGCGGCCCTGACGCGGCACTTGCTGGCTACGATTGGTGGCGGTTTGTTGGTGTTCTTTGTGCTGCGCGGGTTGCTGGGGCAATTACCGTTGTAGGCGCCGCTAATTTGCTGCGGGTGCAGCAAAAAGTGCGCGCGGCTGTGGCTTTGTCGGGTGTTCTTGCAGTCAAATGCCTGACCACCTCGCAGACAGGTACACGGACGATGACCGAACAATCACAATTCGCATTGCTGGGTAAAAAACGCTTTTTACCGTTTTTCATTACCCAGCTGTTGGGCGCCTTCAACGACAACATCTTCAAGCAATCACTGATTCTCGCCATTCTGTTCAAGATCAGTTCCGGCACTGACAAGGCCTTGCTGATCAACCTCTGCGCCTTGCTGTTTATCCTGCCGTTTTTTCTGTTCTCGGCCCTCGGTGGGCAGTTTGGCGAGAAGTTCGCCAAGGACGCGCTGATCCGCAAGATCAAGTTCGCCGAGATTGTGATCATGCTGTTAGGGGCCGCCGGTGTGCTGCTCGGCAGCCTGCCGCTAATGCTCGCGGTGCTGTTTGCCATGGGCACGCAGTCAGCGCTGTTCGGTCCGGTGAAATATTCGATTCTGCCGCAGCACCTTGAAGAACAGGAGCTGGTGGGCGGCAATGCCCTGGTAGAAATGGGCACCTTTCTGGCCATCCTCGCCGGCACCATTGGCGCGGGGATCATCATGGCCAGCAGCGGTTATGCATCTATCGTCGCCGCCTGCGTAGTGTTGGTGGCCGTGCTCGGGTATCTGGCCAGCCGGGGGATCCCCGCTGCGGCTGCAGCCATGCCGGAGCTCAAGCTGGACTGGAATATCCTGCGCCAGTCTTGGTTAATCATGAAGTTGGGGCTGGGCCAGCGCCCCGCGGTGTCGCGCTCGCTGGTGGGTAATTCTTGGTTCTGGTTCTTGGGTGCGGTGTACCTGACGCAGATTCCGGCCTATGCCAAAGAGTGGCTGTACGGCGATGAAAGTGTTGTCACGCTGATCCTCACCGTGTTCTCCCTGGGGATTGGTCTGGGCTCGATGCTGTGTGAGCGCATGAGCGGGCACAAGGTGGAAATTGGCCTGGTGCCCTTCGGCTCAATCGGCCTCACGGTATTCGGTATTTTGCTGTGGTGGTTTTCCGGCGGTTTCCCCGAGGGCGCGGTGGCGCATGACTGGCTGACGGTGTTGAGCTACAGCCAGGCGTGGTGGATTCTCGGGTCGATTCTGGGCATCGGTTTGTTTGGCGGCTTCTATATCGTGCCGCTGTATGCACTGATCCAGTCGCGTACCGTTGAACACGAGCGGGCGCGGGTGATTGCCGCCAACAACATTCTTAACGCGCTGTTTATGGTGGCCTCGGCCATTGCCTCGATCCTCTTTCTCAGCGTCGCCGAGTTGTCGATTCCGCAGCTGTTTTTGACCATTTCGCTGATGAACATCGCTGTCAACAGCTACATCTTCAAGATCGTCCCCGAATTCAGCATGCGCTTTATGATCTGGCTGCTCAGCCACTCGATGTACCGGGTTGAGCACAAGGGGCTGGAGGCGATTCCTGATGAAGGCGCGGCGGTGCTGGTGTGCAACCACGTGTCGTTTGTCGATGCGCTGCTAATTGGCGGAGCGGTGCGCCGGCCAGTGCGGTTTGTCATGTACTACAAGATCTACAACCTGCCGGTGCTTAACTTTATCTTCCGTACCGCCGGCACGGTGCCGATTGCCGGACGTAGCGAAGACCTGCTGATCTACGACGCCGCCTTCAAAAAAATCGCCGAATACCTGCGCAATGGCGAAGTGGTGTGCATCTTCCCGGAAGGCAAGTTGACCAGCGATGGCGAGCTCAATGAGTTCAAGGCCGGCATCGAACAGATCATTGCGCAGAACCCGGTACCAGTGATCCCCATGGCATTGCAGGGCTTATGGGGCAGCTTTTTCAGCCGTGACCCGCATAAGGGTTTGTTTAAGCGTTTGTGGTCGCGCATCACCCTGGTGGCCGGTACGCCGGTAGCACCTGAGGCGGTCAAGCGCGAACTGCTACAGACGCAGGTGGCGGCGTTACGCGGTGATCGGCTGTAGCACGCGGCCTCAGCCACTGAGGGTTGGCTCGGTGGCTGATTGATAGGTGGGACGAGCTGCTCATTCAGCCGTTGCCGGCGATTGTGGAAATCAACGCGCGTTGGGCGGAGCAAGCGTAGTTCCGCAACAGGCTGAAACCTTTGCCCGGTGTGCTGTCTGCTGCTGCGCTTGGTCATCCGGATGCGGCGGACTATGGTTGATGTTCTGCTCACGTCCATTAGGAAATCGCCATGCCTACGAAACGTCTATTGCCCCTGTTATGCGCTGGAATGATCGGCATGGCCGATGCGGCCGTAGTGGTCAAACCGGTGCCGTATGAAATTGACAGCGAAGCCTTTGAAGGCCTGATGGTCTATGACGATGCAGTCACTACGCCGCGTCCGGGCCTGCTGATGGTGCCTAACTGGATGGGCGTGAGTGAAAACGCAGCCACCAAGGCAGCGCTGCTGGCTGGCTACAAATACGTCATATTCGTTGCCGACATGTATGGCAAAGCGATTCGTCCGACTAATGCCGATGAAGCCAAGGTAGCGGCCACGACGGTGCGCAGCGATAGGCCGCTGATGCGCAAGCGGGCGCAGGCGGCGGTTGAGGTGCTCAAAGCGCAGGCCGGGCAGGTGGCATTGGATACAACGTGGCTAGGCGCTATCGGTTTCTGCTTTGGTGGCGGAACTGTACTGGAACTGGCCCGTTCTGGTGCGCAACTGAAAGGCTTTGTGTCGTTCCATGGCAACCTGGATACGCCTGATCCGCGTGATGCACAAAACATTAAGGCACCTGTATTGGTGCTGCATGGCGCGGATGACCCGGCAGTGCCGCAGGAGCAGGTCGATGGCTTTGTTGCGGAGATGAAAGCGACGAAAACCGATTGGCAATTGGTCAGCTACGGCGGTGCGGTGCATTCCTTCACCAACCCGGAGGCCAATGTGCCAGGGCGCAATGAGTACCACCCGCTGGTGGCCGCTCGCGCGTTCAAGGCCATGGATAATCTGTTCGATGAAACCTTTGCCAAATAAACCGTGAACGGGAAGGCCTGGCGGCCTTCCCGAATCGTTGCTTAGAACCTGTTTAGAGTCTCGCGAGCTAGAGCGAGACAAGGCGCTACGTAGTAACAGCCTCTGGCTGGTCAAAGCGCCGAGGAAGCGGACTGGGCTCGCACACGAGTTTACGTGCTGTAATTGAGCATTACTCGTTTCACTCGCCCTGCGGGCCGCGCTAAAGCGCGTTAGCCGCAAGCGGCTTACCGAGGCCATTTTTAACGCCGTATCGCCGACGCGCAGCAGACTCGATATAGGTTCTACATGCCTGGCAGTATGGCTATATCAATGATATTGCCCGGCAGGCCGGCAACATCACCTAGCGTCATTGGCTTGCCGCTGGCCAGGTCCACGGTATGCAGTGTGGTGCCGGTCAGCAGGTAGGCGGTGTTGCCGCCTTTGCCGTCGCTGGCGATGTCCATTGCGGCGTTTTTCAGACCTTCGGCGACCATGCCAACCACTTGCTGAACGCCATCGTTTGGTGGGTTTTGCAGCATCAGGCTGCTGCTGGCGAGGTCGACGTTGTACAGCGATGTCGCCTGGGTGCCGGCATAGGCGTTTGTGTAGGCCCCAGCTACCACTTGTGCACGTTTGCCTGCATAGGCGCCGTCAGCGGCGTAGGCCACTGAACCATCGACCGTTACTTCACCGGTGTCGACATTGACGCGGAAGTTGGTGCCGTCGGCGGCCAGCATGCGCATTTTGTCAGCCACCGGGTTGAAGTCGATGACCGCCTGACCGCTGCCCGGTAGCTGCTTGTTCAGGCTAGCGACCTTGCTGGCTGCGCCAGTGCTCAGGTCCAGGGTGTAGAGCTGATTGTCACCGCTCAGCGCATAGAGCATGCCGTTGGCCGGGCGTACATCGATGCCACGCAGTGGGCTTGGGCTGCTGGCAGACATGGTCGCGGTGA
>Ga0180008_1001060_pt1 | contig 18565 bp, 5 predicted proteins | sample MM_PW_MetaG_FD_121121 | JGI IMG/M metagenome (GOLD analysis project Ga0180008, IMG submission 121121) | Groundwater microbial communities from the Aspo Hard Rock Laboratory (HRL) deep subsurface site, Sweden - MM_PW_MetaG | ecosystem: Environmental > Aquatic > Deep subsurface > Groundwater...
CCCCAATAGTTTATTTGAAAAACGCTTCGATGCGCTCTTGCTGAAGATTGAAGGGGCAGTGTTAAGCAACTTGCCCGCAGGGAAGGGCAGGCTTGCAATGCTGGCTACTTTGGAAAAAATGGTAGAGAAGCATTCAAGTAAGTTGCGTGTGGGTCGGGCTTTTCTAAAATTGAACAGTATGGCCGACTACATGCAGGACCGGCGTGATGACCTGATTACGAAAGATATCGTGAAAAGCTTTGATTCTACGTTGGAGTGGTTGCGCCTCGGGAAAAAGAACCCTGAAAGAAAAAAACGGAGCTATACGTTTACCATTGAGTCGGCTGTGCAAGCTGCGCAGTTGGTCTCCTCCCCAGCAGCCGTCGAGATACTGTTGGGGGAACAGAGTTCGGGTGTGAGGGCATTGGTTGATCAGTTTTTTCTGTTGCGAAAAGCCTTTGAGCGGATGCGTGATAAACGGTTGAATCATGTGCTTGTGTTGATTGATGAGGGGGACGCCTATTTGCATTTGGCTTGGCAGCGTCGTTACATATCTTTATTGAATAAATTTATGGCGGCGGCCAAGAAAAAATTCGATGTTGACGTTTTGCAGCTGGTTGTTGCCACTCACTCTCCGGTGATAACCGGTGATTTTCCAACGTGCATGGTCACTAATCTGGATAAAGAACAAGGATTGGGGGCGACCTTCGCTACACCATTGGAAGATATCGTTTTCAAAGCGTTTGATTCGGTTGCATTAGGTGAGTTTGCTGCAGAAAAAATCAATCAGTTGCACGCACGAATAACAGATCACGCGCTGTTGCCGCAGGATCAGTTATTGCTGGACAGCATTGGTGACGCGGGCATCAAAAATGCGCTGCTGCGTGTGCGCAAGGACAGTCAGAAATCATGATCATTAATGTCTCTGATATGTGGTATAAGGCGCGTACTCGGCATCGAACATTTGTCGCGAGTAAAATCGACGACATGTTGATCGCCCTGCGTCAGTTCAAGGGGCCTTGCCAGGCTGGCGTTATGGTGCAGTATCGATTGGCTGATTTCATGGCGCAGTATAAAAACCAGATATGCCGGGAGTTGGCCGGAAGTTTGCGCGCAATCGCTGAGGACTTTCGTAAAAGATTCAAGTCGAAGTCCGAACGCAAGGCTGTTCGCCAGCTTTTGGAGAACTACTTGAATTATAAGAGTTTCAGCGCCAAGCCTTCGGTTTTTCCGCCAGTTAACTGGTGTGCGTATGCGCTGTGCTCTACGGTTGATTATGTCATTTGTCCGTATTGCCATATGGCAAGCATTGATGTGAGGGAGGGGGACGAGAGCATTTCGGGATACCGGGGGAGCCTTGACCATTATTATCCCAAGGCCGCAATACCATTCCTTTCCCTGACATTGGGTAACTTGGTGCTTGCCTGCGAACAATGCAATGGCTCGTCCATGAAGGGCTCTAAGCGCTTCGACAAAATTGCCCACCTTCATCCTTTTCTGGATCAGGAAAGCATTGGGTTCTCATTGGTGTTCAGAGGCAAGAAACTCAGTGTACAGCACTGGGCACTCGACCTTGATTCAACGATGTATAAAATACGGCTCTCGTTACCGACGGATAATCAGGAACGTAAAAAGGCTATTCATTCAATCCGAACGTTTCAATTGGGCGCGCGCTATCAGCTTTTTGTCGAAAAGGCATTGTCCGTGCAGAGAATCTCCAGGGTTGAAACGCGCCCGTTAGCGGTTAATAGTCAGCTGACCAACTTTAAAGTTACGCGCAATGACTATATAGGCGTGGACCCCCTGAATTATAAAAATACCCTGGCCGGAAAGTTCATGGTGGATATTGCCAAACAATTTGATTTTATTTGAGTGCTGCCCGGTTGTTGAATGCCTGGAACGAACAGTCTGGAGCGCAGGGGCGGGGTGCTGGTGTTTAATCCTGCCGCCAGCGGCCTTTGCATGGCAAAATCCGCACCCTCAGCTTGACCCGTTATCGAGAACACCTGACCCATGAAAAAAATCCTGATCATCGGCATTGGCGCCGGCAACCCCGACTACATCACGATGCAGGCGGTGAAGGCGTTGAACCGCACCGACGTGTTTTTCCTGATGGACAAGGGCCAGAGCAAGGACAAGCTGATCGACCTGCGGCGGGAAATCTGCCAGACCCATATCGATGCCGGGCATGCCTACCGCTTTGTCGAAGCCGACTGCCCCGAGCGGGTGCGTGGCGAGATCGACTACACCACGGCTGTGCAGGATCTGAACCGCGACAAGCAACAAACCTTCGAGCGCATGATCAACGAAGAATTGGCCGACGGTGAAGTGGGCGCCTTCCTGGCCTGGGGCGATCCGGCGTTGTACGACAGCACTATCCGCATCTTGCAGGCGATCCTGGCCGGTGGCGGCAGTGTGTTCGAGTTCGAGGTCATCCCCGGCATCACCAGCGTCCAGGCCCTGGCCGCCCAGCATAAGGTGCCGCTCAACCGCATCGGCCGCTCCATCGAGATCACCACCGGACGGCGGCTCGCCGCCGGGCAGGCCAGTGATGCCGATACCCTGGTGGTGATGCTCGATGCCGAGGATTCCTACCGCAGCGTGGCGGACCAGGACCTGGAGATCTACTGGGGCGCGTACCTGGGCACGCCGGATGAAATCCTGATCAGTGGCAAGGTGGCCGAGGTGGCCGAGGACATCGAGCGCGTGCGCAAGGCGGCGCGCCAGGCCAATGGCTGGATCATGGACACCTACCTGCTGCGCAAGCCGTAGGTGTTCTGGCTGTTGGAATGCAATCAAAAAATGTGGGAGCGGGCTTGCTCGCGAAAGCGGTGTGTCAGTCAATACATCTACTGACTGATCCGCCGCTTTCGCGAGCAAGCCCGCTCCCACATTGGATTTTTGGTGCTTAGGGGGATGTCACTTGCCGCTGGTAATCTGCCTGACCAGCAGTTCATGCCCCGTCACATCCTCGGCCCGGGAAATGGCCTGGATCACCAGCAAGCGGTTGCCGGAGCCGGCCAGGAAGACCGAGTTCAAGGTCTTGCCGCCCCCCATGCTTGCCGTGCCATCAATCTGGCGCAGGCCCACGCCTTTGATCAGCAGTTTCTTCTGTGCCAGTTTCTTGTAGTCCGGCAGGCTGGTGCCTACGTCCTTGAGGAAACCTTCAGCCGCGCTATCGAGAAACAGCGGTTCGTCGTCCTTCAGGTCGATACCGTCATTGCGCAGGGTCTGGGCCACCACCACCACGCTTTTTGACGCCTGGTTGATATACATCGTGCCGTTGGCGCCAGCATTGCCCTTGGCTTGCGCGCCGGCAGGCAAGGCATCGGCGACATAGCCTTTGGGCAGGGTGAAGGTGAATTTGCCGTCCAGGGTCGAGACGATCTGGAAGTCGTCTGGCTTCGCGGTGTCTGGCTTGGCTGCCGCGAACAGCGGGCTGGCGCCCAGGCTGACGGTCAGCGCCAGGGCCAGGCGGGCGGCAGTGTTGCTGAGGCTGAGCATGAGGTCTTCCAATGGATGAACGAAATTGCGCAGTATTCTGTCAGAAAATTCGCAATTTCGTTCGAGTCCATCCTCAAACCTTCCCGGACTCTTCCTCAAGACGGTCCATTTCAAACAACCGCGCCAGTTCCGCCCGGGCTTCCTGGGCCGACTGCATCACCTTGGCTGCGTCATCGTATACCGCGTGCTGTGCTGCCAGCAGTTGCAGGTCGTGATGCTTGAAGCGGTTGATCCGCGCCTCGGCCTGGGCCTCGCTCAACCCTAGGCCGACCAGGGTGCGGCGGCTCATTTCCAGGCTGGAATAGAAGGTTTCGCGCACCGGTGACGCCTCCAGGTCCACCAGGCGATGAACGTGCTGGCGGTTACGGGCGCGGGCGATGATCTTCATGTGCGGGTAGAGGTTGCGCACCAGCTCGGCAGTCTTGATGTTGATTTCGGGATCATCCATGGCGATCACGAAATACTCGGCCTGGTCGACCTTGGCCGCATGCAGGATCTCTGGCCGCTGGGGATCGCCGTAGAACACCGGCATGCCGCCGAAACTGCGGGTCAGCTCGATGGTTTCCACTGAGGTGTCGAGGGCGATAAACGAGATGTTCTGGGCCCGCAGAATCCGCGCCACGATCTGCCCCATACGGCCCATCCCGGCGATCACCACCCGTGGCGCATCGCTCTCGATGGTGCGGTATTCCTGCGGTACTTCCACCGGCTTGGCCTTGGGCCGAAACAGCTTGGGGCACAGCAGCAGCAGCAGGGGGGTGAGGGCCATGGACAGGGTGATGGTCAACACCAGCACGTCGTACAGGTGTGGGGCGAACAGGCCCTGGTCGCGGCCGATCTTGAACACCACGAAGGCGAATTCACCGCCGGCGGCCAGCACCACGCCCAGGCGTACCGCGCTCTCGCGGTTCAGCTCACCGACCATCTGCCCGACGGCGTACAGCAGCGGCAACTTGATGGCGATCAGCAGCAGCGTCAGCCCCAGCACCACAACGGGCGTGCTGAACAACAGGCTGATGTTGGCGCCCATGCCCACGCTGATAAAGAACAGCCCCAGCAACAGGCCCTTGAACGGTTCGATTTGCGATTCCAGTTCGTGGCGGTATTCCGAGTCGGCCAGCAGCAGGCCGGCGAGGAACGCGCCGAGGGCCATGGACACCCCCACCAGCTCCATCAGCCAGGCTGTACCGATCACCACCAGCAGCGCGGTGGCGGTGGACACTTCGCGCAGGCCGGTCTTGGCGACGATGCGAAACACCGGGCGCAGCAAGTAGCGACCGCCGATGATCACCACGGCGATGCTGCCCAGCACCTGCAACCCATGGTTCAGGTCCTGGGCGGTAGTGGTGGTGTCGTTGCTGCCGGCCAGCAGCGGCACCATGGCGATCAACGGAATGGCCGCGATGTCCTGGAACAGCAGGATCGCAAAGGCCAGGCGCCCGTGGGGGCTGTTCAGCTCCTTGCGTTCGGCCAGGCTTTGCAGGCCGAAGGCGGTAGAGGACAGCGCCAGGCCCAGGCCCAGCACAATCGCGCTGTTCCACGACTGGCCAAACGCCCAGAGCGCCACTGCGCCTATCACCATGGCAGTCAGCAGCACTTGCGCAAGCCCCACGCCAAACACCGCCTTGCGCATCACCCACAGGCGTTTGGGCGACAGTTCCAGGCCGATGATGAACAGCAACAACACCACCCCCAGCTCGGAGAATTGCGCGACGCTCTGCGGGTTGCCCACCAGGCCCAGGGCCGAGGGGCCGATAATCACGCCAGCGAACAGATAGCCCAGCACCGCACCCAGTTTCAGGTGCTTGGCCAGGGGCACGGTGAGCACGGCGGCCAACAGGAATACCACGGCCGCTTGTAACAGGTTGCCTTCATGGGGCATCGCTTACTCCAGGATCTTTGAGGCCAATTGACAGGGCGCCATTAGAGCGCGCTTTTACGTTGCTGAATCTGAATTTTTGCCAGGGTGCCGCGCTGTGCGCCAGCGCCTGTTGGATGTCGTCCAAATCCTACAGGACGCTTACGAAAGTATTAATACCATTTATTTCAATGACTTTTGCGCGCGTCAGCTACGGTTCTGACAACAGGATTGTTGTCATCACGGTCAGGTAATTCGCTTTCGGTGCGTGTTGGATCTGTTGCACTGGGCTTCTACGCATTCACGGACGAAAGGCTTGAACCACAAGGAGTAAACCGTGGAAAGAAGACTTGTTGCCGGCGCCAAAACCCGTGTTTCTCCCCTCACTCTTGCGATTCGCCTGGGTCTGCTCGGGCTGGTGGCTAGCCTGGCGAGCCCCGAGGCGTTGGCGGCGTGCTCACCGGGCGCGCCGGTACAGGGAGACGCGGTCTTGTGTACCGGGGTTGCGGTTATACCGGTCGCGCCGAATAACTTTGCCAGCGCGGTGAATGGCCTGCGGGTCACGGTTGACGCCCTGGCGCGGATGAATACGGTGGTGGGTTCAGTGTTGAGCCTGACCGGCAGCGGGGTTTCCCTGACGAACCTGGGTGTCATCAATCCTGCCTTCCTCGGCCCTATCGGCGTCCTGAGCAGTGGGGTGGTCATCGGCAACTCTTCAACCTCGGGCAACGTATCGGTGCTCAACAGCGGCACGATCATGGGCACCATTCCCTTGGTGGATGTGGCCTCGCTGCTCGGCGGCGCAGCGCTGAATATCACCAACGGCGCAGGCTTCACCACGATCCTCAATAACAGCGGCACCATTGGCGCCTCCAGCATCGGCGTATCGGTGCTGCAACCGGCCGATGCGCCCATGGTGGTGGTGCAGGGTGGTTCCCAGGTCAATATGACCAACAGCGGCGTGGTGACGGGCAGGATCGGTTTTGAAGCCTCTGGCAGCGTTGGCGGGGTCGGCAACGCCTTTATCAACGCCGGCACGCTTAACGGCGGCGTATCCCTGGGCGCCGGGCGCGGCGGCAACACCTTTACAGCGGTCACCGGCTCTTTGGTGAGTGCCGGGGCGGGCTTGAGCCTGGGTGGGCTGGTCAATGTCAACCTATCGTTTGCGCCCACCGGCACGGTCGACGGTGGTGCGGGCGGCACCCAGAACACTCTGGTGCTGGATAACCAACTGGCGGGGGTGAACGCGACAACCCAGACAGGCACGGCCTCCAGCGGCCAATACATCAACTTCAACAACCTGCAGATCAAGGGGGGCAACTGGTCCTTGCAAGGGGCGTTGGTCAACGGCTCGACCCTGTTCACTGGCGGCACTGCGGCATTTGATAATAACGCCGCCTTTGGCAGCGGCTTGCTGAGCATCAATGGCGGGACGTTGATCGCCAGCGCCGGCAACCTGAGCCTGGCCAATAACGTGGCGATCGGTTCCGGTGGGCTGACAGTACAGGGCAGCAATGGTTTGACCTTGGGCGGCACCCTCAGCGGCGCGGGCACGCTGAACATGAGCGGCCTCGGGGTTCTGGCCCTCAACGGTGCCAATACCTACTTCAACGGCACGTTTTTAAACAGTGGCGGGTTGTCCCTGGGTAACGCTTCGGCCTTGGGCGCTGGGCCGTTGACCGTCACCGGCAGCAGTTCGCTGGATGCCAGCACCGCACTGAGCCTGAACAACAACATTACACTCAATAACTTGGCCACCCTGACCGTGCCGGGCACTGCCAACCTGACCCTGGGCGGCAATGTGGATGGCGTGGGCGCTCTGCGCAAAAATGGCACGGCTGACCTGACCTTAAGTGGCAACAATACCTATCTCGGGGGGACCACGCTGAACGTTGGGCGTCTGTTGCTCGGCTCGAACAACGCATTGGGCTTTGGCAACCTGGTGGCGGCGGGCAGTACCTCGCTGGTCAGCAAAAGCCAGGTCACCCTCAATAACAACGTCACCCTGCTCGGCGCGGTGAGCCTGCTGGCGGACGGGAACAACCACCTGACCCTGGGCGGGACGGTCACGGGGGGTGGCAGCCTGATCAAGACCGGCACGGGCAACCTGATCGTCAATGGCACCAATACCTATGGCGGTGGCACACAGTTGAGCGCTGGCGCCCTGGTGCTCGGGGCGTCGGGCGCGCTTGGCTCGGGCTTGCTGAGCACCAGCAATGGCACCAGCCTCAATGCCAGCACCCAACTGACCCTGGGCAATCTCCTGGATGTCACCGGCAACCTGACTGTGGGGGGCGCCGGCGATCTGACCCTGGGTGGCGTGATCGGTGGCAGTGGCGGGCTGACCAAGAACGGCACGGCCAAGTTGACCCTCAACAATGCGAACACCTTCCTGGCCGGTACGACGCTCAATGGCGGCACCCTGACGCTTAACAACAACGCGGCCCTGGGCACCGGCAACTTGACGGTTGGCGCTGCGTCGACCCTGGACAACGGGGCCAATACTGCCCTGGCCAATGGGCTGCTGTTAAACGCCGACCTGAGCCTGGCCGGGACCAACGGCCTGGCCCTGGGTGGCGTGATCAGCGGCGCCGGCCAGCTACTCAAGAACGGTGGGGGCAACCTGCTGCTCGGCGTGGCCAATACCTTCCAGGGCGGCACGACCCTCAATGGCGGCAGCCTTACCCTGGGCAATGGCGGTGCATTGGGCAGCGGTGCCTTGACCGTGGCCGGCGCCAGCACGCTCAACAGCACCACGGCCGTGACGGCTGGCAACCAGATCAACCTCAACGCCGCCTTGACGGTGGACGGGGCCAACGCCCTGACCCTGGGAGGCGTGATCCAGGGGGTGGGCGGCTTGATCAAGGCCGGCACTGCCAGCCTGACGCTCAACGGCAACAACACGTATGGCGGCACGACCGCGTTGAACAGCGGCACCCTGGTGGTCGGCAGCAACACCGCACTGGGCAGCAGCAGCCTGTCGGCCAGCGCCGGCACCAGCCTGAGTACCGGCACGGTGTTGGGCGCAGCGATTGCCCTGGGCAATGGCATCGACCTGCTGGGCAACCTGACCGTCATCGGCAGCAATGCCCTGACCCTGGGCGGGGCAATCAGTGGTAGCGGTGGCCTGGTCAAGGACGCCAGCGGCGACCTGATCCTGGGCAGCACCAACAGCTATCAAGGCAATACCGCACTGAACCTCGGCAAACTGGTGGTCGGTGCCAACGGCGCACTGGGTTCAGGCGTGTTGAGCGCGGCCGGCGGTACCACGCTGGATGCCAATGCCACGGCGACCCTGAATAACCAGGTCGACCTCACCGGCGCGGTGACCGTGGCTGGGACGGCGGACCTGAGCCTCACGGGGCCGATTATCGGGGTCGGCAGCCTGACCAAGAATGGCAGCGCCAACCTGAGCCTCAGCGGCAACAACCTTTTCCAAGGTGGTTTGAACCTCAACGCCGGCACATTGACGGCAGGCAGCAATACGGCGCTGGGGGTGGGCAATTTGACCGTGGGCGGCGCGGCAACCCTGGACAGTAGCTCAGCGGTGACCCTGGCCAATGACATTACCCTCAACGCCGGCCTGACCGTGGCGGGCAGCAACGGCCTGACCCTGGGCGGTGCCCTTGGCGGCACCGGCCCGCTGATCAAAGAGGGCGCGGCCAACCTGACCCTCAATGGCATCAATACCTATCAGGCAGGCACTGTGCTCAATGCCGGCAGCCTGACCCTGGGCAATGCATCGGCCCTGGGCAGCGGCGCGTTGACGGTCGGTGGTGCGGCGAGCCTGGACAACAGCGCGGCTTTCACCCTGGGCAACGACATCACCCTCAACGCCAACCTGGCCCTGGCCGGTAACAACAACTTAACCCTGGGCGGGGTCATCAGTGGCGCCGGCGGCCTGACCAAAAATGGCGTGGCCGACCTGACCCTGACCGGCAACAACACCTTTACCGGCGCCATCAACATCCTGGGCGGTACTGTGTTCGCCGGCAGCGCTGCTGCCCTCGGTGACAACGCCGGGCTGAACATCGGTGCCGGTGCCAGCCTCAACCTGGCAGGCAATGGCGTGCTTGGCGACTTGAGTGGTGCCGGGGTTGTCGACGTCGGCTTGAACAACAGCTTGACCGTCGGGGGCGCCAACACCAGTACGACGTTTGGCGGCAGCCTCACCGGCAGCGGCAGCCTGATCAAAGTCGGCAGTGGCCAGCTCGACCTGACCGGGGTCAACAGCCTCAGCGGTAATACCCAGGTCAATGCCGGCATCTTGAAGGTGAGTAGCTCGTTGGGCAGTGCTGTCGTCGATGTGAATGCCGGGGGCACCCTGACCGGGGGTGGGGCAGTGCTGGGCACGCTGAATATCAACAGCGGTGGCCATCTGGCCTTGAACAGTGGGGATACGCTGTCCGCGGCTTCGCTGGTGGTGGGCAGCGGCGCCAATCTGGACGTGAACCTGGGGGCTCCGTCACTGACGCCGCTGCTCGACGTCGGCGGCAATGTGAGCCTGGATGGCAACCTGAATGTGAGCAATGGCGGGGCCTTCGGCGCGGGCATCTATCGGCTGATCAACTACGGCGGCAGCCTGACCGGGCAGGGCTTGACGGTGACCGGCGTACCACAGGGCTTCAACCTCGGCGACGTGCTGGTGGATGTCTCCACGGCCAGCCAGGTGAATGTGGTGGTGTCGGTGGCCAACATGTTGTTCTGGGACGGCAGCCAGACGTCCGGCAATGGCACCGTCGAGGGCGGCAACGGCACCTGGAGTGTCGGCGCCAGCAACTGGACAGCCATCGGCGGCACGCCCAACTCGGCCTGGGCCGGCGGCTTTGCCGTATTCACCGGCGCGGCGGGCACGGTCAGCGTAGACGGCACGCAGCAGTTCACCGGGATGCAATTTGCCAGCGACGGCTACAGCGTCGTGGGCGGTGCGGCGGGGCAACTGACGGCGGTCAACGGCAGCACTGGCAACACGGCGATCCGCGTCGATCCAACCCTCACCGCGACCCTGGGGGTGAATATCGACGGGGCCGGCAAACTGGCCAAGCTCGACAGCGGCACCCTGGTGCTCAATGGCAACAACAGCTATACCGGCGGTACTGCCCTCGATGGCGGGGCACTGGTGGTCGGCAGCAATACCGCACTGGGCAGCGGCCTGTTGAGCGCGGCCGCAGGCACCACACTGTCGAGCAACAAAGCCGTGATCCTGGGCAATGACGTGGCCCTGGCCGGCGACCTCAGCGTCGCCGGCAACAATGCCCTGGCCTTGAATGGCGTGATCAGTGGTGCAGGCGGGCTGGTCAAAAATGGCACCTCGCAGCTCACGTTGGGCGGTGTGAACACTTACCTGGGGCCCACCGCACTCAACACCGGTGGCCTGATCCTGGCGAACGGCGGCGCCCTGGGTAACGGTGCGTTGAATGCGGCGGGCGGCACGACCCTGGATAGCAGCACCGCTGTCAGTGTCGGCAATAGCATCAACCTGGCGGGCAACCTGGGCATCGGCGGTAGCGCCGACCTGACCCTGGGCGGCGCGATCAATGGCGCCGGTAGCCTGACCAAGGAGGGCGCCGCCAACCTGATCCTCAATTCGGCCAATGGCTTTCTCGGTGGCATCACCCTGAATGCAGGCACCCTGACCCTGGGCAATGCCGGGGCACTGGGCCTGGGCAGCCTGACCGTGGGGGGCGCATCGACCCTGGGCAACAATGCGGCGCTGAACCTGGGTACCCAGGCGGTGCAGCTCAATGCCGACCTGACCCTGGCCGGCACCCAAGACCTGACCCTGGGCGGTCTGGTCAGCGGTGCGGGAGGGTTGATCAAAGACGGCGGGGCGAACCTGACCCTCAATGGTCTGAACACCTACCAGGGCGGCCTCACCCTCAAAGCGGGAACCCTGACCCTGGGTAACGCTGCGGCACTGGGCACCGGCGGCCTGATCGTCACGGGCAATGCGACCCTGGCCAACAACGCACCGCTGGTGCTGGCCGGCGGGCTGACCGTCAACGCCGGCTTGACTGTGGGCGGCAGCCATAACCTGGCCCTGGCCGGAGTGGTCGCAGGCAATGGCAGCCTGATCAAGACCGGCACCTCAGACCTGACCCTGTCGGGCAACAACACCTTCAGCGGCCTGCTGGATATCCAGGCGGGCAGTCTCAGCACCCTGGGCAATGGCGCGCTGGGCAACAACAGCACGCTCAACCTGGCGGCCGGTACTGCCTTGAACCTGGGCAGTTCCGCCAGCTTGGGCAACCTCAGCGGCGCGGGCACTGCGCTGGTCGGCCTGGGCAATACCTTGAGCCTGGGCGCCAATAATCAGAGCAGTACCTTTGGTGGGGTTCTTGCCGGCCTGGGCAATGTCGACAAACTCGGCAGCGGCACACTCACGTTGTCCGGGAGCAGTGTACTGACGGGCAATACCCAGGTCAGCGCGGGCACCCTGAACGTCAATGGTCAACTGGCCAGTGCCGGGGTCAATGTGAACAGCGGCGCGACCCTCGGTGGCGCCGGCACTTTGCTGGGGGCGGTGAATATCGCTGACGGTGGCCACCTGGCGGTGAAATCCGGCAGCACCCTGACCACCGGCTCGCTGGTGCTGGGGGCCAACGCCAACCTGGATGCCGGCCTCGGCGCACCGTCCACAGGCGGCACCGAGCTGCTCAAAGTGCTGGGCAACCTGACCCTGGATGGCACCCTCAACATCAGTGATATTGGCGGCTTTGGCGCCGGGATCTATCGCCTGATCGACTACACCGGCGTGTTGACCAACCATGGCCTGCAACTGGGCAGCCTGCCCGGCAGCATCCTGCCTGGCAGCCTCGATCTGCAAACCGCCATCGGCAACCAGATCAACCTGCTGGTCAATGGCAGCACTAACGTGCAGTTCTGGGATGGCAGCCAACTGGCGGGCAACGGCGCCATCGAAGGTGGCAATGGCACCTGGAACGCGGCGGCGACCAACTGGACCGGGCTCAACGGCGGTTTCAACCAGGGCTGGACACCCAACAGCCTGGCGGTATTCCAGGGCACGGCGGGCACCGTCACCGTGGACGGTGCGCAGGCGGTCACTGGCCTGCAGTTTGTCACCGACGGCTACAACCTGGTGGGCGGCACGGCAGGGGGCTTGACCCTGTTCAATGGCACTGGCGGCACTACCGCGGTGCGGGTCGATCCCACTGTCACCGCGACCCTGGATGTGAACCTCAACGGCGGCGGCACCCTGGCCAAGCTCGACAGCGGCACCCTGGTGCTCAACGGCAGCAACACTTACACCGGCGGTACGGCGCTCAATGGCGGGACCTTGATCCTCGGCAATAACAGCGCCCTGGGCAGCGGCCTGCTGACCACCGCCAACGGCACCACCCTGGACACTAACGCTGCCGTCGCGCTGACCAATGGCGTGGCGCTCAACGGCAACCTGACCCTCGGTGGCAGCAATGCCCTGACCCTGGCGGGGACCGTCAGCGGCGCCGGCAGCCTGATCAAAAACGGTATCGCCAGCCTGACCTTGAGTGGCAACAACACCTACGTGGGGCCTACCGCCCTGAATGCGGGCGGGCTGATCCTGGCCTCCAACAGCGCCCTGGGCGCAGGTGCCTTGAACACCAGCGCCGGGACCACCCTCGACACCACCACGGCAGTGACCCTTGCCAATGGGCTGAACCTGACCGGCAACCTGGGCATCCTCGGCACGTCGGACCTGACCCTCAACGGCCCGGTCAACGGGGCCGGCGGCCTGATCAAAAGCGGCATCGGCAACCTGACCCTGGCCGGCAACAATGGCTATGTGGGCGGCACTCAACTCAATGCCGGCAGCCTGACCGTCGGCACGGGCAGTGCCCTGGGCTCTGGCGCCTTGCTGGTCAACAGCCCGGCGAGCCTCGATAGCAGCGCGAATGTGACGCTGGGCAATGCCGTGACCCTCAATGGCGCGCTGACAGTGGCTGGCAGCAATGGCCTGAGCCTCGACGGGATCATCGACGGCGCCGCGCAATTGATCAAAAACGGTGGCGCCAACCTCAGCCTCAACGGGGCCAACAGCTACGGTGGCGGTACATTGCTCAACGCCGGTACGCTCACCGTCGGCAGCAGCACTGCGCTGGGCAGTGGCAACCTGAGCGTGGGCGGCATGGCCACCCTGGATAACAGCGCACCGCTGGTGCTGGCCAATGCCATCGACCTCAATGCCGACCTCACCATTGCCGGCAGCCACGACCTGACCCTGGCTGGCGTCTTGGCCGGGAATGGCGCGTTGATCAAAAACGGCACGGCAGGCCTGACCCTCAGCGGCAACAACCTGTTGACCGGGCCGTTGAATGTCATGGGCGGCACATTGACCACGGTCGGCGCCGGTGCCTTGGGCAACGCCTCCGGGGTTACCGTGGGTAGCGGTGCAACCCTTGACCTGGGCAGCAGCGCCGCGTTCAACACCCTGGCTGGCAACGGTGCGTTGCAAGTGGCGGCGGGCAATACGCTGACCATCGGCGGCAATAACACCTTCGGCGGCAGCCTGGGCGGCGGCGGTGCGCTGGATAAAGTCGGCACCGGCACGCTCAACCTGACCGGCAACAGCAGCCTGAGCGGTGCTACCAGCGTCACCGGCGGCACGCTCAATGTGGCGGGCAGCCTGGCCAGCAGCAGCGTGACGGTCAACAGCGGCGCGACCTTGAGCGGTGGCGGCACCTTGAGCGGCGCGGTGACGGTGGCCGATGGCGGCCATCTGGGCTTGAGCAGCGGCAGTGCACTGACGGTGGGTTCGCTGGTGCTGGGGGGCAATGCCAACCTGGATGTTGGCCTTGGCACACCGGTAGTCGGTGGCGGCGGTGGGCTGCTGAATGTCGGCGGCGATCTGGTGCTGGATGGCAACCTCAATGTCAGTGACCTCGGCGGTTTCGGCACTGGCGTCTATAACCTCATCAACTACAGCGGGGCCCTGACCAATAACGGCCTGACCCTCGGCACGCTACCGTCCAGCGTGATTGCCGATGACCTGCAACTGCAAACCGCGATCAACAACAAGGTCAACCTGGTGGTGATCGCGCCCAATACCACCGTGCAGTTCTGGGACGGCGGCCAGTCGATCGGCAACGGCGCCATCGAAGGCGGCAACGGTACCTGGGGCAGTGGCACCAACTGGGCCAATGTCGACGGCAGCCTCAACCAGAACTGGAGCGACAAGTTTGCGGTGTTCCAGGGTGCAGCTGGCACCGTCACGGTGGAGGGCAGCCAAAGCCTGACGGGCATGCAATTTGTCAGCGACGGCTACAACCTGGTGGCCGGTACCGCTGGCCAGTTGAACCTGGTCAATGGCGGCACCGGCAACACGGCGGTGCGGGTCGATCCCAACGTCACCGCGACCCTCGGTGTAACCCTCAACGGCAGCGGTACCCTGGCCAAGCTCGACAGCGGCACCCTGGTGCTCAACGCCGCCAATGGCTACACCGGTGGCACCGCCCTCAACGGCGGCACCCTGGTGGTGGGCAACAACAGTGCCCTGGGCACGGGCGTGTTGACCGCCGCCAACGGCACCACCCTGGCCAGCAACACCGCCGTCACCCTGGGCAATAACGCACTGCTCAACGGCGCCTTGACCGTGGGCGGCGCCAACGCCTTGACACTGGATGGCGTGCTCAGCGGCAATGGCAGCCTGGTGAAAACCGGGACGTCCAGCCTGACCCTCAATGGCGTCAACACCTACAACGGCGGCACCGGCCTCAATGCCGGGCAGTTGACCCTTGGCAACAACGCTGCACTGGGCAGTGGTGCCCTGAGCGTGGGTGGCGCGGCGCAGTTGGATGGCAGCAGCGCCCTGCAACTGGCCAATGCCATTGCCCTGGGGGGGCAGTTGACGCTGCTGGGCAGCCATGACCTGACCTTGAGTGGGGCAATCAGCGGCAGCGCCAGCCTGGTGAAAAGCGGCAACGGTGCGCTGTTGCTCACTGGCAGCAACACCTATGGCGGCGGGACCCTTCTCAATGGCGGCAGCACCACCGGCAGCACCAGTAGCCTGCAAGGGGCGATTGCCAACAACGCAGCACTGACCTTCGAGCAAAATGCCGACGGTACCTACACCGGCAACCTCACCGGCAGCGGTTCGTTGACCAAGACCGGCACGGGCGATCTGCTGCTGACCGGCAACAACACCTTCACGGGTAGCACCCACGTCACGGCCGGCGGCCTGGTGGTCAACGGTACCTTCAACAGCGCCGCGATCCAGGTCGCCAGCGGCGCCTCCCTGGGCGGCAGTGGGCAATTGGCGGGGGCGGTGAGCATGGCGGATGGTTCAACCCTCACTGGCGGGGCTGCGACGCCGTTGTCCGTGGGCGCCCTGGCCTTGTCGGCGGGGACCCATCTGGACTTTGCCCTCGGCGCACCGGGCGCCTCGACCACGGTGGTCAACGTGGCTGGCAACCTGACCCTGGATGGCACCCTTAACGTCAGCGACGCTGGCGGGTTTGGCGTCGGCGTCTACCAGTTGTTCCGCTACGGTGGCAGCCTGACCGACAACGGCCTGCTGCTGGGCACCTTGCCAACCTCGATTGTGCCGGGCGCATTGAGCCTGCAAACGGCGCTGGCCAACCAGCTCAACCTGCTGGTGCAAGCCACGCCTGGGCAAATCCAGTTCTGGAACGGCGGCACCACCAGCCCTGACGGCACGGTACATGGCGGTAGCGGCACCTGGGGGCCTGGCACCAACTGGACCGACCCTACCGGCACCCAAGGCCAGGCCTCGAACAACCAGTTCGCGGTGTTTGGCGGGCAGGGCGGTACCGTGACCGTGGCGGGCAACCAGGCCTTCACCGGTCTGCAAGTGCTGGACAGCGGCTACGCCCTGGTCGCCGGCACGGGTGGCAGCCTCAGCCCCACCAATGCCGCAGACGGTAGCCTGGCGGTCGTGCGCATCAATGCCGGCGTGACCACCGAAGTCTCGGCCCCCCTGGTGGGGAGCGGTGGGATCAACAAAACCGACGCGGGCACCTTGTTGCTGAGCGGCGCCAACACCTACAGCGGCGGGACGACCGTCAGCGGCGGGACGTTGGTGGGGAACACCACCAGCCTGCAAGGCGCAATCACCAACAACGCCAACCTGTTGTTCCAGCAAGACAGCAACGGCCAGTTCAATGGCACACTGGCCGGTACCGGCACAGTGATCAAGCAGGGCAGTGGCAGCCTGTTGCTGACCGGCAATCAGCCGCTGAGCGGTGCGGTGGCGGTCAACCAGGGCTTGCTGCAAGTGGGCAATGCCAGCAACCCCGGGACGGTGCTGGGCGGTCAGGTGACCGTCGCCAATGGCGCCGGCCTGAGTGGCAACGGCAGTGTCGGCTCGTTGATCAACCACGGTGTCGTCACCCCCGACAGCGGCAAACTCAGCGTCGCCGGCAACTTCACCAACGCGGCCGATGGCACCCTCAATCTGCTGATCACTCCCTCGGCGGCCGGTTCCCTGGCGGTCGGTGGCAGTGCGAACCTGGCGGGTAGCCTGAATGTGGTGAACCTGGCGCCTTACACCGGGCCTGCCACCTATACCCTGCTGACGGCTGGCGGTGGGGTGACTGGTACCTTTACCCACACCAACCTGGAGAACCTGGCGTTCCTCGATACTGCCCTCAACTACAGTCCGAACCAGGTGGCATTGGCCGTGAGCCGCAACACCACCAGCTTCGCCAGCGTGGCGGCCACCGGCAACCAGCGGGCGGTGGCCACCGCCTTGGGCAGCGGCGCGGCAGTGGGCGGCAGCGCCGTCCAAAATGCCTTGCTCACCGGCAATGCAGCCGGTGCCCGCGCGGCCTTCGACAGCCTGTCAGGGGAGATCCACGCCAGCACCGCCAGCGCCTTGCTTGAAGACTCGCGCTACGTGCGTGACGCGGTCAACGAGCGCATGCGCCAACCGGGCTGCTACCGTCAGGACGATCCGCGCAACAGCCTGGCACCCAGCGAAAACCGCCTGAGCAGCGCTGGCTGCCACGGCGAAATGGTGGGCTGGATGCGTGTCCTCGGTACTTGGGGCCATATGGGCGGCGACAGCGACACCGCGCGCCTGGACCGCAACCTCAGCGGCTTCCTGCTGGGCACCGACAAGCAACTGGACGACACCTGGCGTGCCGGCGTCGCTGCCGGCTATACCCGCAGTGACCTGGACGCCAAGCGCCGCCACTCCAGTGCCGATATCGACAGCTACCACCTGATGGCCTACACCGCGTACCAGCAAGAGGCCTTCGCCGCGCGCCTGGGCGTGGGTTACACCTGGCACGATATCGAAAGCAAACGTGACGTGGCCGTGGGCGCCGAAGGCCAGCGCCTGAAAGCCGACTACAAGGCACGCAGTGCGCAAGTGTTCGGTGAAGTCGGTTACACCCTGCAGGCCGGTGGCCTGGCCGTGGAGCCGTTCGCAGGCCTTGCCTACGTCAACTACGACAGCGATACCCTCAAGGAAAAAGGCGGTTCTGCGGCGCTCAAAGGGGATGCCGACCAGGACATCACGTTCTCCACCCTTGGTGTGCGCCTGGGTAAAACCATCACCCTGGGCAACGGTTCGAGCATCACCCCACGGGGCAGTATCGGCTGGCGCCACGCTTTCGGCGATACCCAGCCGGATGCCGATCTGAGCTTTATCAACGGCGGCGCTTCCTTCAGCACTCAAGGCGTGCCGATTGCCAAGGACAGCGCAGTGGTGGAGGCGGGCGTCGACTATCAGATCAGCCCTAACGGCAAATTGGGGCTGGGTTATTCGGGCCAACTGTCTCGCAATGACAAGGACCATGCGATGACTATCAGTTTTTCCCTCGGTTTCTGATCAAGGCCGAGTTCTTCAAGCCGCCCGCGAGGGCGGCTTTTTTTGGCTTAAGATCCACCGGATACAGGCCAGTGCGAATCCCTTGTAGGCGCCAGGGCTCGACAGCTCCCACATTTGTTACTATCGCTCTGCGTTTTCACCAGGAGCCAGCGCCTCATGCAACACCAGTGGGATGAAATGCACCGCACCCGCAAGCCCTCGTTCGTGCTGTGCGGCGAGCCCCAGGGGCCGGTGCTCAATCTCTATGTCCATGGCTATTCCGCGTTTTTCAATCAGCAGCAGTTGGCCAACTTCCAAGGGCAACTGGCGGGGATCGAGGGTTCGACCAACCTGATGCTGTTCTGGCCGGCCGGGCATTTCCTGGAAAACCTGTTCGCCCCCTTCAAGGACATCATCGCCTCGATGCTCGGCGGCGGCACCCTGGGCGCGGCGAC
>Ga0180008_1001061_pt1 | contig 18560 bp, 39 predicted proteins | sample MM_PW_MetaG_FD_121121 | JGI IMG/M metagenome (GOLD analysis project Ga0180008, IMG submission 121121) | Groundwater microbial communities from the Aspo Hard Rock Laboratory (HRL) deep subsurface site, Sweden - MM_PW_MetaG | ecosystem: Environmental > Aquatic > Deep subsurface > Groundwater...
ATGAGTCATTGGACAGATAAGGAAGCATCCTAGAATAATGCCAGCGTTGCTTAATGGTTAAAGCACCCCACCTGTAATGGGGATACTGGAGATCCGATTTCTCCCGCTGGCTCCATCAAGAACGTTTTTGGATAAGGGGGACAGATATGAATGGGGCAGGAGTTTTAGAGGATTCGTCTTCGCTCTCCTGCCCAAACCCCCTAAACGGAGGTGTTGTTAATAATGCCACATGGAGTAAAGAAAGTAAAACCTGATAAGGAAGGAAAATCTTGGGTAATTTACAATAAGGATACTGGTAAAATAAAAGGAAGATCCTCCTCAAAATCAGCAGCTCAAAAGTCTGCAAGAGCTAGAGATGCTGGAGCACATGGATGGAAACCTTCTAAATCAAGGAAAGGTAAGTAGTTTCTGACCTTAAAACTTGGAGGTAAAAAATGAGACCGCAATTGTATTTCTATGGCAATCCCAATGCTGTTGGATGGCTTGGGTGGATTGATTATGGTGAGTGGGTGAGATTTATTGCATTGGATGGAGAAGTAACTAGAGCCTATAGTTCTCCATCTAAATCAAGGAAGGGTAAGTAGATGATGGATTATGTTGTGAGAGAAACACTTACTCAAATAGCTAATGATTGTGGTACAGACAAAGGTACTATTCATGAAGAAAAGCACGGATATACAGAGATATATAGACATTATTTAGAACCTTTAAGACTTGAAAAGATAAGACTTTTGGAGATTGGTGTATATAAAGGAAAATCTCTCAACATGTGGAGAGAATATTTCCCATACGCTGAGATTTTTGGTATAGATTCTGGGAGAGAATGTGAAATTCCAATTATTGAAGGAGTTAAGATTTGGAAGGGAAGACAAGAGGATAGAGAGTTCTTAAAAAGATTTATTGGAGAGTCTGGTGGACAGTTTGATGTTATTATAGACGATGGTGGACATGTATCAGAGAATATAATAACATCTTTTACTACTCTATTTCCGGAACTTTTAGATAAGGGTATATATGTAATAGAAGATCTTCAATGTTCTTATATGGGAGGAGAAGGAAATCCTGGAGGAAATAATACAGTAAATATGATTAAGGAGTTGCTAGACATTGTTAATTACAAATATCTTCCAGGATCATACAATAATTTCAATAATGATTTAAGTTCATTCAAAGGTATGGTGGATTACGTGCATATGTATGAGAAGATTGTATTCATTAAGAAAAGATGGATGTGTTAGAAACCGTCAATTCCTATTAATTCTAAATGCTTTATAGGTGTCCTTACAACAATAATATGAATTTGTTCTTGAGACAGTATATTACACATTAAGGAGGAAATAAGTAATGGCTGAGATTTTTTACAAAAAGCAAGCGGAACAGTTGAGCGATGAGCAGTTATTGAAGTCAGTTGCAGTGGGAGTAAGTGGAAGTACTCATTCTTTGACAGTAGCGGTTAATAACCTTTCTGAGTTGATTTCTAGACTTTACGGTAGGATTTCTGCATTAGAAGACAGTCTTGCAGAAAGTATTGAGTTAGCAACTCCTAATATACAGAAAAAGCGTGGTAGACCACCAGTGAAGGAAGAACTTGAGGAGCAGCTACGTGGCGACGGTAACGAGAGCACACAAGATTAGGCTGAATCCGACGACACCAGAACAGGAACAGTGGCTATTTCAAGCCTGTGGTGTGGCTCGTTTCTGCTTCAATTGGGGCTTGGCTGAAGTGGGTTCGCAGACACCTAAAACGGACGTGGATGGGATTGTAAGACCCTTCGGGGCTGTCCTATGTGAAGCGTTTAAAGTGGCTGAAGAAAGGCAGCCTTCCAGGCCGTGTCAATTTGGCACAGTTTGGTAAACCAGGAAAACTATACTGGTGCTGAATCGGGAGATTCTTAATTCTTGATAAAGGAGGGTGAATTATTGACCAAAGAAGGATTATTTGAGGAGACATCTGAGGATAACTTTAATAATTCATTCCTAAGCTCAACTATAGAAATACTTCCATCCTGTATCTTTTACTGTACTATTTGTGATAGTACTGTATTTCCAATAAAATGTAATGATATGAATAAATGGACAGTTGCCTGTAGTTGTATTCTAAAAAGAAGGTGATAGCGTGAATTCTAAAAAAGTAAAGTCTAAGATAATTGTCTGTGAAAGGTGTGGGATTGTAGAGGAAGAATGTATTTGTGATAAGAAAATGTTTGAAGAAGACTTTGAAGAGTTTGGCAATGTTCTTACGGAAGAAGTAACTAAAGAAGAAGTGGAGGACGATCCAAACTGTCTAACAAAGAAGAAGGAAAAAGAGTAATAAAAGTTCCTATAGAGTTTATTGAGGCTTTTATTAGAGATCCTATAATTGCCTTAAGGGACTTTGCTGCTATTACAAGTCCAACAATTTCTCCTTATTTCAGGAGAATGGAATATATATCCCTTGCTATGAATAAGGAAAGAGAAAATCCATTTGATGATATTAGCATGGTATTTAATGAGGATTTCTACCCGGATGAAAAGACTTCAGACCTAAATAGATATATTCATGTGGATCTTGGTGGTACTGGAGACGCTTGTGGATTTTCTATGTGTCATATCACTCACATGGTAGAGATTATAAGAGAAACAACTGATAAAGAAGGTGTTCCAAGAAAAATAATCACTCGCTCTCCATACGCTGTATTCGATTTTGTAGGAAGAATGTTTGCTCCAGAAGGAAAAGAGTTCATTGGTCCGGATGTTCTTGATTTGATATTTGAGATTGTAAATCGTGGATTTATTGTAAATCTTGTTACTTTTGATGGTTGGCAGTCAAGTCAACTAATTACCATGTTAAGAGAAGAGGGAATAACATCATCTACTTTGAGTATAGACCACACGGCGAAGAGAGTATTAGTTGATCCTGGTAGTTCTGATAAGTTCTACATAAAGAAGGAAAGTACGGATAGACAGTATCTTGCTGCTTATGAGTGTGTTAAGGAGGCTATGTATGAGGAAAGACTAGATATTCCGGAACACGAGTTCTTTGAAATTGAGTGCTTATCTGCGGAGTTGGATTCAAAGAGAAATAAGATAATTCATAATGTACGTGGATCAATTGATATGTTACAGTCAATAGCAGGATCATTATATAATGCAACAAACAATGAAACAGTATTTTTTGGAGAGAAAGAACTTGACTTTGAAGACGATTCTGCGTTCTATAATATGCTGGATAGTAATGGATTTACAACTAAAGAAAGTGTAATGTAGGAGGAATAAATAAATGATTTCAAAAACTAAATTATTTGGTGGTCCAAGTTTAACAAGTAGTGAGGAGGCAATTTCTTTTTGGTTTGGTTTGTCCTACGCTCATTTTCTAACCATCCCAAGACTCATACTTGAGTCCATGCCCCCTGAATGGCAGAAAAAGATGGTTACTTTATTGAATGAGCTAGACGAAACCTTTGATTGGTTGCCGGAGAAGGGGAAGTACTGGGTTCAGCTTCGGGATGACAAAGGAAGATTTGTCCGTCTTGATGATGATATGTGTGATTATAGGCATGGAAACATTGAACATCTAAGAAGGGGTTGATACAAAACAAGTGTCCGAATTAATTGATCTTGACAGAGTAGAGAAGTTTGTGAATATTATCCTAAAGCCTGAGTCAAGGAATAAATACGTAGAGTCTTTCCCAAGGGGTAAGAAATCTAATGCCCTATCATATTATAGATACTTCGAGGGAGAGGCAATCAAGATAAAAAACCTTCTTGCCAGATCAAATGATTCAAATTATGACCCAAAAGAATGGGAAAATATAAAGAGAAACATCAATGAAATCTGGAATAGACTTAATTTTGCATTAAAGGATCGTTTGAAGAAGGAGTTGGAAGTATCTGAGGAAATATATTATGAGGAACCGTCGGATAATATATTTCCATCAGAAGTAGATGATATTTTTTCAGATGATATTGCATCGGACTTTGATTTTGACTAGGAGGTGGTAGTTAGTGAAATTTCTATCCAAGGTATTTAAGGATTTTCCAATTGTGATTAGATCAAAATCTGGATATAAGCAGGATCTTGACTCTGCTTCTTCAGATGGAGCCGATGAAATTTTAATAAAACTACATAGGGAGGGTGAAAGAGGACATGTTGATACTGATGATGGAAGTGTCTTTTATACTTCTATGGTGGATGAGAGTGAAGAAGTATACAACAGAGCATTGCTTGTCTTATCTGAAGAATCCAATGCATTAGTTTCTAGGTTGGAAGAAATTCAAGAAAATATTCAAGAATCTGAAGAGGGTGGAAAAAGAAAAATAGAGGCTATAGAATTTCTTAAGGGAAGATACCATATTCCTTTACATCTTATTGAGGATGTTAATTGGGGTAGGTCTCCTGGACTATTCTATATTCATGCCGCTGGATTAACAGAAACAAGGAATATCACTAGAGAAAGATTAAAATTTCTCCAAGATGCTTGTTTTGTTAAGGCGTTGACAGATCCACATATTGGAGCAATTGCAGATGCCTATAGGGATTGGGTAATTGGTTCAGGTGTAAAATTCCAAGCAATTGATTCAAAAATTCAAGACTACTTGGAAGAGTTTTGGGAAGATAATAGACTCCGTAGACTACTTAGAAGTATTGTCTGGGAAGCTTACGTAGACGGGGAAAAGTTTATTGCTTATTATATATCCATTGATAAAGAAAAAAAGAAAACCTATATTGATATCCAGACAATTCCAGCATCTGAGATTGTTGAGATTGAAACGAAAAGGAATACCAGTAGGAGACTTGCTTACCGTAGAGTTGCTTGGATTGTTGGGGAAGATGGAAAAGAACAGATTATAGATGAGTGGATAGCAGACGAGAATTACTTTATCCAAAAAGAAAAGCCGAATAGGGAAATTTCTGATCATGAATCAGAACTAAGCAAGTTTGTTCTTATTCAAATGGTTAAGGATAGTACAGATAGTCAGCTAACTGGTCGTCCAATATTAACCAGAGTATTAAGGTGGATTGGATATTGGAACGAGTTCTTGAAGGATCGGCTTAGGGAAAATCATGAGAAGAGCAAGATTTTTTATAAGATCATGCTTAAGGGTAATCTTAGGGGTGCAGCAAATGAAAGAGAAAGACGTGCTCCAAGACATGGTGTTGCCATTGTATGTACGGAAAACAGGGACATTGTTCCAACTGGTCTTGAAGTACATTCTTCTGATCACAAAGAAGATGCAATGCTTCTTCTTCATCAGTGTTGTTCCGGCGTAAAGATGCCTTTGCATATTGTTGACCAGAGAACCACTGAAGGGGTATACGCAGCTCTTAAAACTTCTCATACTCCCTATTCTCAGATGATTCGTAGTGGACAAGAATTCTGGGAACCAGAAATAGAGACAATGTTAAGAATAGCTATAAGAGCTGGTATTATGTCACATGAATTAGAAAAAGAAGTTAAGGTTCCTAAGTTTGAGAGAGTTATTAGTGAGGATATTGAAGCGGATCCAAGTACAGATCCAAACTTGATAGAGCCTTCAAGGGGAATTGGTATTGGTAAGGGAATTGATTTGTATAAGACAGTGTTAGTAACTGTTCCTGCTGAGAAATGTCCAATTTCGGTTATTATGCCCGAGATTGTTATTGAAAATATGCTACAATTGATGCAAGGTCTTAAGATTGCTCTACAAAGAGACCTTATGAGCATTGCTACTGCAAGAGGAAAACTTGCACTTGACGATGAAAGAGAAAGTTACAGAATTCGGAAGCAAAGAGAAGAGTTGGAACAGCAGAGAAGAATGGGAATTTTAGATCCAAATAAGACTCCAGAAGGGGATAAAGATGCAGGTGCAGAACCTTCCCCTGCATATCCAGCTAAACAACCAGGATATCAAAAACCTTCAGAACCTCCAAGCTCCATAAAACCAGATAAGGAGATATCATAAATGCGTGGAAACAATGAAGAGGATACAAATATGGGGGTTGAACCAATAGATTCCGCTCCGTTCTTGGATGTTAAAAGGAAGGGGGAAGAGAATGTACAGGACGCAGTACTATTAGTAAGGTTATCTGATGGTTCTGTTGCAATGGTTAATTCTGTAGAATACGGAGGAAAGACGTATGATTTTGATAAGGACAGGCCGGATGAATGGGAAAGAGTTTTGAGGATGGCGAGTGATTTAAAAAATCAGGTAATAATGGACTTAATATCAAAAAATACGGCTAGTCTTGTCTTGAATGTCCTAATAAATAAGGATGAGGAGAAAGAGGAAAATGGAACTGAAGAGGGGATTGACTGAGATGGAGTTGGGAATTCTTGAAGATTTGGGAAGAATTGATAAACTCTCAGAGGATAATTGCATAGCTTGGAGGAATGTGAGTGAAAAGGAATCCTTTCACTATAGGATGTTACATGCAATGAGGTTGATAATTAGCCAAGCTTATGAGGAGTAGCAGTATGAAGACCTTATTTGACAAAGCAGCAATAAAAATGGAATCTAAAGAAGATATGGATAAATTACTGACCCTTGCACAAAATGCACATTTAGAGTTAGATTTTACAGGAAAATTCCATTATGATGAAAATGGTATTAGAGTTGTAGACGAAATTACTGGTATTAGGGGAGTATCATGGGTAGCAAACGAGTAGTATATAAAATAAAGAAGTTATCTGGGGATAGGTGGAGAGATGAAAAACCCAGATGGAACATTGTTGGATTTTTAAATAATAGAGTTATAGATTCCTTTCCTGGTCTTTGGAATAAGAAATCAGCATCTAGGATAAGAGATGAATTGAATAGGGGAGAAAATCTACATGTTGTAGAGAAGGAAGGAAGTAGTCCATTTTCATATCAAGATAGATTTTCTTCAGTAGTATTAGTAAAAAGAATAAAAAGAAAAAACTCGGTTGATTACTCAATAGTACATTTAGGAAATTGTATGTCATACTGTCCAAAATATTATTGGGTGGATGCTATCAAAAAATCAAATTTTGGAATTATGACTACTAGTCTCATCAGGAGGAAAGCATATGAATGACAAAGATCAATTACAAAACAAGTATTATAATGAAGAGCAAAAGGATTTGATTAGAAAAGAAGTTTTGGTTAGACTTAATAGATCTTTGGATCGTCCAATTACTTTAGGATCTCCAATTTGGAGTACGGTTTGTTTTATTCTTGATTTTTGTAATGGACCCAAAAGGTGGGCAGATGTTCTAATTCCATTCCGTGGTGGGGAACCAAAACATCCCGAAATTCAAAGGGAAACCTTAAGAGGTTGGAGGATTCATAAACATGTGTTTGAAAACCTTGAAAAACTGTCTGATGATGTAGGTTCAGAATGATTAATAAATTCAATACTAATATGAATAATACGTATACTATTCGTGAATTTCAGGAAATAGACCTTATTTTTGTTAATCAGTTGATTTACCGTGTTATTGACAAATGTTATTCGGATGTGTATTCTCCAATTGAAATTCAATTTTTTAAGGAGTTCCATTCAACAGAAAAGATTATGCAACGCAGTAAAGATGGAACTATACTTGTTGTTGAAAAGGATGGATGTATTATTGCAACGGGAACTATTGTAAGAAATGTTGTTTTGGGTGTTTTTGTTCATCCAAAATTTCAGTATCAAGGATATGGAAAATCTTTAATGTTTGAGATAGAAAGAATAGCAATTAAAAATGGGTACAAAGAAGTAAACTTAGGTGTTTCATTACCAGCAAAAAAGTTTTATGAGGATTTGGGATATGAAATAGTAGAGAAGTGTGAAGGAAATTTAGGAAATGAGCAGTATTTAAACTTTTGGAAAGCAAAAAAGATCCTAACAAAAAGGAATCAATAATATGAGTTTGAAAACCTTGAAAAACTGTCTGATGAGTCTAATAGGATTGAGGATTCACAGGAATAAAAGAACATTAAGACAATTAAAAGAAATTCTTATTTCTTTGGAAGATTCTGATGATTGTCTTTTTGATGATACATATTGGAATATTGATAGATTAGTTGTAAGAAAAGATACACCAATTAGTTATCTTTCATGTTATGTTTCTCCGTATCCTTTTATTTGGGAAATGTCTAGTTTTGATCTATATAATACTATTAATAGATTTAATCCTAATAGTTACAATCCAGCATACTTAAAAGTTAGAAAACATATCCTAACCAGAAGGAGAAAATTAAAATGGAAGAACAGAAAGAATCTTTCAAAGAGGTGCTTAAATACATTCGCTTAGTTCAAACAAATGAAATAGAAGTTGGTGAAATTATTCAGGAAATAGAGGAAGATCCGAATAAAAGACTACATAGAATAGTAGAAGGTGGAGCAGTATTTGCATTTCCAAAAAGAAATACAGGCGGTGGTAAAGTGGTTACTATGGATGGAAGACCTGTAGATCAACCAGAAGTGGAAGTTAAAATAATTCCTATCACTGGAATATCTTATTATGAAAAAATTATGGAAGACGATGCATCTTAAATGGAGGACTTAATGTTCTGGAACAGACAAAAAAAAGACAACAAGGAAAATTCCAGGAAAATACCAAAAAATAATAAGAAATGGTCTACTGAAAATCCTAGAATGTGGGAAAAGCCAGAGGAGGACTTAATAAAAGAATATATTCTACATAACGGTCCTGGAATAGATATTGATGATTTAATATCTAAACTAGGATCAAAATTAAGACCCAATCATAGAACAAGGGATTCAATAACAAGCAAGATAACAAGGATAAAGGAATTTGATTCAAAGAATTTTGGTAGTGTATTCTGTATAAGAAAATCAAAATCCGTAGGGGAATCTTCTAGAAGGATAAATGCTTCTTCTATATTTAGATATGGTGGATCACTAGAATTAAATAAAGCAACGAAACATACAAGCCACAATAAAGCATTAAAATTTCTTGATTCTTTACCATTTGATACTTCTGAATATCAGGTAATGACAATAACTAGTGATGATCATATTCCATTTGATGATCGAGAGTTATGGAAAAGATTCTTAGAGTTTGCTCATTATCTAAAGCCTAATGCACATGTCTACAACGGTGATTTAATAGACTGTGAAGAATTAAATAGATTTCCAAAAGACCATAGACTCCGATTAAGTAAAGAGGAATTAGATGAGATTCTTAAGAGCTGTTCAACAGATGATATATCTGGGGATTTCATATTAAAAACAAAGATACAAAGAGAGGTTGATTTAGCATATAACAAAATGCTTGAATTCAATGAAGCCTCTCCAAATACTGAAGAAAAGACATATAATGTCGGTAATCATGAGTTTAGATTAGATAAATTCATTAAAACTCAAAGTCCACAGTTATTTGGACTTCATAGGGCAAAAAAGCCAGACGAGCCTAGCATATTAGATTGGGGATATTTAACAAGATGTGATGAATTAGGAGTTCGATACAATAACGCAGGAACAGAACAAAGCTGGATAGAATGGAATGGTGTTAAAATTGGACACTTCAATAAAGTTACCAAACACTCGGCATACGCAGCAAAAAATCTAATGGATGAGATGCTTTGTAGTTTAGTTCAAGGACATACTCACAGAATGGGATCTCATTACAGAACGACAAGATCCAAGGATAACAGAGGAAATTTATTATTCGGAATCGAAGGAGGATGTATGTGCTATACTAGTGCTGAATACACAAAAGATCCAAATTGGCAGAATTCTTGGACAATTCTTGCATTTGACGGCGAAAACGTATACCCAGAAACTATATCCTACTTAAATGGAAAGTATTTAATCGGCGGAAAGCTCTTCTCCGCGTGACCGCATTAGAGGCCCGTGAGCGAACGATCGACTAGCTACGTGGGGGGACATAGGCAAGGTGTGGGGTGTGCAGTGGCAGGGCTATTAGGTGCCTTGCTGACGTGGTTAATTTTGGGTCCGTGGGTCGATATGGGTCTAGCGGTGAAAAAGTTTATTTTCGCATTAAGTTATTTTAATTCAATAGTTTAGAATAAAAAAAGGGGAATCACCACTTTTTGAGTGGTAATTCCCCCTATTTGTAGTTTCTTTTATACTTTATTTAATCTTCCTCATTCTCCTTCCTATCATCAATTAATTCTTCACGAATAGATCTGATATAATTCTCAGTTCCCTCTAATACATGTATTCCAGCCTCAGATGCTTGGAATTCTAATAGCTTTACTGCTCTGTCAATTTCCTCATCAATAGAATCCGCTGTAATTTTTAGATCTTTGGCAATGGAAAGGAATGTTCCCCCACTGCTTGCCCAATCTTCTGCCTTACATGCCACAACACAATCAGATTCATCCCAATAATTAACATAGCATAATTTCTCAATTTCTTCAATTGCCTCAGTTGCGTCCTCATTAAATTGAGCCACAAAATTATTCCCATCCCATACTAACGTATATCCTGATATCACACGCTCGGCAATTGGATGGATCTCATCTAGAAGTTTATTTGCAATTGATGCTAGTAGTGTAGGAATCTCAAAACGTATTGTATGTCCATGCCATACAGAAAATGGAACAGCATTCCCAATTTCTGCATTGTAATTAGCTCCTAATGTTTCATTCTTACAGTCTAGATATACATAACAGGGTTGCGGACTAGTCTGACTTGAATAATGACAGTAAAGTTCTGAGATTTCATTAACATGATAAGTCTTCATTTTGTTATTTACCTCTTTTCAAAGGAAAATGTAGAATCTGGATTTACTCTTGTAATCATTGATCCACCGTTAGATTTAGAATACAAAACCACTGTAGAGTCTCGTTCTTTTGCAATTTCTCTAGCTATAATCTCCCCCCTATGATAACTTCCAATTGTAGGTTCTTTATCCCAATAGATTACATCCTTAATTACAGTATTCCTAAAGCCCGTATTTGGACATTTTGGGTGTTCTATTTCTTCTCCAATAACCACATATGTCAAGTGTTTTTGTGTTAGATCTATTCCTGTTCTACTCTTTAATGCTCCAGAGTTTGAATGCCACGGGCCTATAAATTTGAATATTTCCAGATTCTCAAGTTGAAATGTCATCTGACTCCCACCAAATCCAGAATGATCCATTGAATCACAATAATAGATATAGTCTGCTGAATTCGGAACATTTGTTGGATACAACCAGAAGTTCTTTCCATCTTGGATTAGTTTGTATTTCTTTTCAATATCCTGTGCCTCAGACTGACCACAGGTTATTGGTTCTTTTCCAATTTCATAATCCATGATTATTCTCCTTTGTTTATGGGGAAAACTTCAAATATGTCAGAAATAGTATATACTTCCTTATAGATTGTATCGCAATTTGGACAGTTTATTCTTACGTATAGTTCTCCAGTTGGACCAAATTCAATTTGTTCTTTTTTTATTACACTCTGCATATGGTCACAAAAGGGACATCTACAATTAATACCAGATTTAATTGCTTCTACATAAGTCTTCTTACTTTCTTTCGACAGGGACATTTTTAGTTTCCTCCCTGATTCTCATGATAAGTTCCTTTTTCACGTCACTGGTGTAAATTTCCACTTCATTCCCTGAAGAAATGTTATTTTCTCTTGTCCACGAAGAAGGCAAGAAGACATTCAGGTATTGTTGACCAGTTTTCTTTGCAATTCTTCCAGTTCTTGAAACAGCTCCTAAATGAATCATACTCATATTCCCGGAAGATTTCAATTCTACCTTTCTATCTTCCTCTGTTGAATTCATAGCCAATATCTCATCTGGATATACTACCCACGAACCTCCTTTTCCTCTAACCCAGAAAAGTTTCTTTGGACATCCCATTTCTTGATAAATCGGCTTTGGGATATGTAGATTTCTTGCAGGAAGTGTAATAGTCGAGATAGATCTAATTGCAGCACTCATTATTAGTCTCCTTTGTAGTTGATTTTCTATTAGTTCTCTTTCTTTGTCTCTGCAAGAACTTCTTGGAATGTCTGATTACTGATGGTTTCCCATTTGTTTCCATATCCTTCCTCAACTGTCACGCACTTGTCTTTGCAATTTACAGTGATAAAAAACTGAATATCACCGTGTTTCTCAGTATTAATACCAAATCCAGTTCCTTCATCAATATGGTCTCGAATCATGTGGCTGAAAATAATTCTAGCGAGATATTCAGGATCATCCCAACGATTGAATCCTCGTTTGCTTGATAGAGCTTCCTTAACAATCGAAGGAAGATCATATCCATCACAATGCTGATACAAATAAACTCCGGTATCCTCAATAAGTACTTGTGCTCTGGTACTCATTTTTATTCTCCTTCCTTGGTTTCCGTTGTGGTTTCTTCCTCATCCTTGCTAACCTTTGCATAAACACATGCTCCACCACTATTTTCCAACCTAAGAGGCATTACAATACCCAACATTGTACCTTTCTCTCCATTAGTTGGGATCTCTTGGATTTTTGATGCCGATACATTTGAAACAAGTCCAAAACTAAACATCTCTGTTTCAATGATATTCAAGAAGTCAATCAAGTAATTGACATTAAATCCAACTGCGAATCCGTGTCTACCTCCCCAAGACACTGCAATAAAAGTTTCTACTGTTACCTGTCTATTGTTATTGGCCCGTACTCTCAAAATTGCATTATCCACAAAAGTCAATTCTACACCCCAATTAATGGTATCAACTGAATTCTTCATATAGCTCAAGATGTTAAGGAACTTTTTTGTATTAATTACTGCACTTACTTCAGGATTTGGAATAATCTGCTGATATCTGGGGAATGAAAGATCCTCAACTCTCCAAACAATCCGGAGAGTTCCATAGTCAATCATGTAACTATTAGTGTTTTTCTCTTTATTCTGATGGTATGTAATTGTACATGGTTGATCTGCCAAAAACTTCTTGGACTTTAGAATAAGATTGATTACATCTCTAGAAACAAAGATTCCATTTCTTCCATCACCCGTACCTTCTGGGAGTTTAATGCTTTGATCTTTACCACTATCCACCCCAAAACTTGACAGAATATGTCCATTCGTTGCTGTTAGGGAAAGATAACCATTAAGGTTAGGACTACTTTTGGTACACTCTAGAAATGCATAATCCAATGATCCCCTAGTTAAATCTGTAGAAACTGCAAAGGATGTCTTACTAAGCATTTGGTATAGATTTGGGATACTAATTGATTCACTCTCCGATACAACATCCTCACGAATGGGATATTCTTCTGGATTGTAGTATTCAATCATCTGCTTAATTCCTAACCAAGAGATGAACACACTTCCTGATTTGTCTGTATAAATATTGATTTCTTGCTTTTTTGATACTGACTTAACGATAGCCTTTAATTCTTTAATTGGAACTACAACAACTCCAGGACTATTCACACGGTCATATTCCATTGTGATATAGTCTCTTGCCCAAGATTCAATATTATGTACTACTAATTCTACAGTTCCATCCTCATTTGCTGTAATTTTAACACATTTTTCAAATGGAATAGGAGACTTTCGATTTTCAAGTGATCCAACAATTCCCAAAGCGTCAAGGAAATTTTCTTTTGTCACACTGATATTCATCTTATACCTCCTAATTGGTATTCTTTTTCCAAAAGTTAGGACACCTAGTTACAGCAAAGGCAATACTATAATCCACACAAAACCGAAGTCCTTGAAGGACAATATTACAAGTTCCAATATTATTACAATTCGTACACAAACATTGAGTGAGTCGTAATTCATCCATTTCCGTGTGTTGCCATACTTCAATTCCATATCTCTCAACTTTCTCAGTCTTAAACTCCATTGCTCACCTCCGATAAAAGAATTGGTTTGAATCCCACACTTGGAGCAGATACTAATTCTACATGATAATTTAACTTTGCTTTTGGCTGTTTTACCGTGTGTTTATTATTAGTTTTCTCCATCCACCTGTTTCTAGTATTCCTGTGAATATGTCCGTAAGCTACACATAGGATTTTATTCTCCTTTCCTGCTTTAGAGTTAGATAGAACCTTGATTAACTTTGACGGTCTTTTATGCCAAGCACAGAGCGGTGGAAAATGAAATCCAACAATTACTCTTAAATCCTCGTTCTTCCCAATCTCGTTGTCAACAAGAAACATCTGATTTTTCAATTTTCTGACTACATTTTTTTCCTCCTCTTTTTGTCCTTCTCCAATATATAACTTGGACTTCTTGTGAGGATATCCGGTACATCCAACTAAGGCGATATTTCCCAACACTTTAATACTTTTATCATCTAGAAATGTAACTCTATCACTCGGTAAATTACTTCTTAGTTCCTTAATAGTGTTATTTGTCCACCATTCATCATGATTTCCTTTCATAATTACGTGAATTCCCGGTCTTTTTAGAATCCAGTCATTAAACAACTTAAGGATTGATTTTACAGATGATACTCTTCGGAATAAATCACCTAAGTTAAACACAATATCATCTTCTGATACTGTGGTATCCCAATTAGAGATTAATAGATCTTCTGTTTCTTGGGTCCAATCAGATATTAGTGTATTTGAATCAACAAACCTGACTTTTAATACTTTTCTAGAACTAAGATGCAGATCGGAAATGCCAAATACATTCATTGTTGTCCTCCAATTTTATCCTCCTTGAGTATCTTCTTCGTTATTGTCACTGTGTCCAAGATTATCGTAGTTGGACAATTTCATTAAACTCTTAAACACTACTTCACATTCCTTACATATTTCAATTTCAGATACTCCAAGACACTCAAATTCAAAAGAACGATATAACTTTTTATACAATTTTTCAACTTCTTTATTGCACCAATCACATTTCATTAAGTGTACCTCCAAATGAAGCAATCTTTTTGACTAAACTAACTGCAAATCCCCAATTTCTGTTAGGAATCCCAATACAATCAGAGTCTTCTTCAAGTAACATTCTTGCAGAATCCGACCAACTATTAACTAAACGCAAAAGAGAATTAAGATCCATCTCTTCATTGTGTTCTAAATCCTTTCTTGCTTTTTTATATTCTTCAGTTATTTTTATATTTTCTGGTAATTTTGGATCTCCAACCATTTTCCAATATTTATTCCAACATTTTCTATCTTTTCTAACTCTATCATTTATTTCCTTTACTTGTTCAGGTGTTGGGAGCATCTCAGTCCCTCCTTGATTTAATTTCATTCCAGGATTCAAATACACTATTACTGCCACTGATTACAATAGAGGCTAACATTGTTTCCAATTCACCAATATCTTCTGCTTCTTCTAAGAAATATAGAAGAGCTCCCTCGAAGTCTTTCTTTGTTTTACTGTCTCCAAATTCTTTTTCTGTCATTTCCTGAGAAAACTTCTTCTCCATCACCTCTACCGTAATTTTCATTAGTTTTCTCTCCATTGTTAGGAACCAAAATACAATTATTGTGTCCCATTCTCAATGATGAAATACTATCAATTCCTTCATTACTAAGACTTAAAAATACCCTTCTAGGTTTTGTTGGAGTAAAATCAACCATAAGTTCTTTATTTACATACACTTCTTTAAGATAATCTCCTAATCTAGACGATAGAATTCTAATTACCCTTTTTAGTTTCAGGTATGCTTTATCTTCTTCGTTAAATTCCATTCGATCCATGATGTCCATAAGTATTTTGTCTTGAAAAGCCCCACCCATAAACATCCTATTGCTTTTATACACCTAATTCAGCTCCTTTCTGGATAAATAGTGCTGCGGAAGGACATCTTTCTTCAATTTCTCTCATCCACTGTGCTGCTGATAATTTAACGGAATTATTCCAGCCTCCATTTTGAGATACAATCTTAACCTTCTTTGTTTCCGTTGGGATAGTAGAATCAATTCTATTAGTGATTAGATTTCTTCCTGCTTCTGTAACAAAATCTTCTCCAGTAATCAGGAATTCGATGATTTCCTTATATTTTGGTGTGGTTCTTGAAGAAATATCAATTCCTCCATACAAAAAGTCAGAAGAGATTTTTTCTCCAGACTCTAATCTAACCGTAACTTCCTTATCAATTTCTTCTGCTCTATTATTCAATTCTTTTGCTACTGCTTTTAGGATGGAGATCTTTTCAAGTGGATTTGTGGTAAGTTGACTATTCATTATTTTTTACCTCCATTAATACGGTCTATTAGTTTTAGAATGTCCGATAAGACAATAATATGAAATATAATATACAAGATGATAATTATTTTCATTGAATTCATCCCTTGTCTCACACACATTCACTACCAAAACCCTTTGTTTCATTGTCCTTTGTTTCATTGTCCTTTTCTTCATTTCTAGACTCCTTTTTTCTTTTCCCAAGTAAGGCTTCTTTTAGTTTCTATACAGTAACAAACATCAGAATCTCCATACTTGGTTCCCCACCAAATTTTTTCTCCTAACCTAAACCAAATATCTAACCTTTTATTCTTCCCCTTTCTACTCCTAAATACAGGAGCCTCAATGGTTTTGTTTTTATTCAATACCCTCCATGATCCAACAATTTCTTCACCGCAGGGCATTTTTACAAGATAGTTTGGCATAATATGGAATTTAGTTCTTTTTTTATTTATACTCTTCAAATTCTTCTTCAAATTCTTCTTCACATTTTCCTCCCATATATTCTTCCATTTTCCAACACCTATTATAATCATTCCACACATAAGTAGCTCCAGTGTTATACATAAATTTATGTATCTTCCCATTTAGATACCATTCTTTTCCTTTATCCATGTGTATAATTGCTGGACCATTTTCATTGTGCAATTGTCCATCTTCATTAAAATGAATTTCTTTGCATCCATCGGCTATCATCATTTTATGGCATTTTCCATTACGGATTGCATCTACAATTTCCTTCGGACAAGGAAATCCTTCTCTTTCATATCCCTGAATATTCCCCCAAACTTTCCTGATTGCATCGTGTCCAACCCCATCTTTATAATCAATTTTATGTTCCTTCAAGTCCTTGTCCGTATTGAAGTAAATAAATCCAGGCTCCCTATGATTTTCACCATCTCCAACAATCCAACTAGGAAAATCACTCATTTCTACCTCCAATTTTTAGGATCTCTTCCTTACTAATACCAAGACCATCCAAGAATCCACGAATCCACTAGTAAACCCTTCTTCAAACTTATCCCATAGCTTTTCTTGTCTACTTTCTGGTAATTCATTATTTATATCTTTACAAATAAATGAAAACTCTGATGTTTGAGATAATACTTCTCTACATGAACTACAAATAAACTTCCAATCTTCCAAATCTTCTTTTGTTTCTAGTCTATCCTCTGATCCATATCTATATCCGTTATCATACCCAAGATTATAAGCATCCGTTTGATTCATTATTCTACCTCCATTGTTCCCTTTTTAATCAGATTACTAACATTTACCTTTTCCGGAAAATCCGGACATTTCCACTTAACATGAGCAAGTCTGGAATTTTCATGTTTTTCTCCTTATCTATCTTGTTATTTAACATACACTTACTACCACGGAAGTAAAAAACTCCACGCATAAATCTTCTCTTATCTAGTAAAAGCTATGTACAGAAGTACATAAATTACCATTAGTGCTATTGCTCCTATGATACCTAGAAGTAGGGTAGATAGCATTTTAGTTGCGCTCATTTTTTCTCCTTATTTTTAACTTCCTCTTCAATACCTAGATACGCATTAACATATCCTTGATTAAGTATCATAAATTTTACTTCTCGTGTGTCCAAAGTAAATGGTTTATTTAATGAACATTCTCCAAGTTCCTTGCAAACAAGATAGGGTAATTGAACACTTAGAACAATTAGTGGTCTTCCACAATAGGATCTATCTACAAAAGAACACATTGTAGTAGTCCTATCAAAAGCTCCACCACTAGACATTGGAATTTCCCGAGGCTTCCATTGATCAATCGTTATATACATTCCAACTTCAAGATCTTCTGGATGCACTATTATACCTCCTCTTCAAAGAATTCTTTCATTGACTGAGAAACAAGCCTAAAACATCTCTTGCAGATATTTAGTTTATCATCATTTCCCTTTGAAAAGGAAGTGTACATGTGAAAACACATCCTATTTTTTCCACAGAAATCACAAATTTCTTCCTCTATCTTGAAATGGTCTTTAATAAGAGCAAGGAGTTCAGAAATCTTATAATCTGCAATATCTTTATATCTTGTACTTTTTGATATAACACTTACCGTTATACTTTTCCCACAAGGTTCTGTTGGGAGATTTTGTGTAAGATTAACTACACTAATCTTTACTCTTGCACCATTTTCAAGTTCTTTTTCAATAGATGTTTCATTTGTTGCTGAGCAGATGATAGTACTTCTGTTACTCATCGGAAGCCTCCATTACTCTAGGGTCAAAGTATTCTGTTCTAGTTACTTTTCCTCCTTCAAAATCACCACTATATCCAACAGCAGCCCAAGGAGGATCACCATAAAACTCTTCCATTTTCTTCATTAGAGTATTAAATTCTTCTTTTGATCCACATTCTTCTAATGTTTCATCTCCTTCCGCATAAGTAAAAGCTTTAAGAGTGATTGGATTTACCCAAACTCCGAAATACCAAGCATCTTGATTTGTGTCCCACTGTTTCCAACCATCCTTTTCCTTTAACTTTGCATCATAAA
>Ga0180008_1001062_pt1 | contig 18559 bp, 22 predicted proteins | sample MM_PW_MetaG_FD_121121 | JGI IMG/M metagenome (GOLD analysis project Ga0180008, IMG submission 121121) | Groundwater microbial communities from the Aspo Hard Rock Laboratory (HRL) deep subsurface site, Sweden - MM_PW_MetaG | ecosystem: Environmental > Aquatic > Deep subsurface > Groundwater...
GTGTCAGCGTAGAGCGTGCCATAATTGTTTGGCTTGTCGAGATTTATCGTTGTTGCCGACTGTCCATAAATTGCCGAAATTGCCAGCGCTAAGATCGATAATAGAATTAATTTTTTCATGTTGCTATTGTATTTGTAAGTGCTTGATATGTACCTGAATTAGTTAAACAAGTTACCTGAATTGTCCATGTTGCCGAACTTCCTGTATTGAAGGAAATACTGCCATCGTTGTATTGTCCTACGTGATAATATCCAACCAGCGTATAAGGGTTGGCCCCTGTTTTGTATTCAATTTTGCAGAGTGTTTGCCGGACAGCCTCGCCTTTTACAGTTATTAAATTGCCAGAATTTGACAATAAAATAGTTGGTATGTTGTGCCAGTAAGCCCCGTTGTAATACCATTTTACGCTGTCATTGTTGTTGGTTATAATCCACGTTTCGTTGTTCCAGTCCTCGAAATCATGCCATGTCAGCGTTCCTGCATTTGATAAAAGGTACTGAATTTTTCCGGCTCTTTGCAAAGCGTCTTCGGCTGTTGTCGCAATGAAATATTTATAATTCAACATTGCTGAATTTGGAGAAGTATAGGCCGCATCGGTTGTTACAAGTTTCTTTGCAACTGTCCATGCCAACGTTGGGTAAAGGTCGTTATCATCAGAACAACCCGCATCAACAACGGGATGAGACGTGAAATTGATCTGTAAATTAGCGTACATACCCCTGCTGTCAACATAGGCCGTTTCAACATCGAAATCATAGCATTGCATTATGTCACCTGTATCAATATCGGTCAGAGTTACATACCGGCACATACGAATAAGATTGAACGCATCAACTGAACGCTGATGAGCCGGGATGGTCATTGAATATTGTTTTTTTAATACCTGTTTATGAGCGACATCAATCTCATTAATATCCTTGCTTACTTTTTTATCCAAAACGTATTCGGGATTAGAAAGGTAAGTACTTAATAGCATACGCAGGCGCATCCCATCGAGAAAACGAATCCCGTATATGTTCCGATCATGCCAATATGTAAGCAAATACCATTTCATTAATTAAACCCCGCTACTACATTTTTTGTATTACTCAATTCAAATTCATAATGATATGAAACTGTGTCTATGTATTTAATCCCGTACATCATTCCGTTAATGGTAATAATGATTTCAGTAACAAACCTTTCAAGTTGGTCGGGGTCAGTCATTACATAGACTATTTCAGTTAATCTGTATTTATTTTTAATATCCATTGTCAAAATTTCTAAATCCTGTCATAGTCATTTTTACCGTTGCTGTCCAGTATATTGTTTTATTAGTTTCGCCTGTAACTTTCACATAGATAGCATCATTCGTGTTGTCAGCCTCTACGGTTGCGCCGCCCCCGAAAGCTGCCGTATTGCTCAGCATGAGAGTATCACAAGAGCCTGCCAGTAGCGAGGTTGTTCCCGCGTCATTCTTTATCATCCCTCCAAGCGTTATCCCGTAGGCATCCCCGATTGTTCCGGCAGCCCCCGCCTGCTGAACTGCTGATACCGACACCGTAAAATTAACCACGCAATCATTAGGGATTAATATGTACTGACCTGCTGTATTGCCTATGCATAAAGTATCGGCCACGTTGGTTGTTGTTGTCATCATAACCACAATCTCCATATATTGATTAGAGCCGTATTTATCCATGATCTTGCCGGACGAAAACGCCCTTGCGGAAATAAGATCAGAAACGCTATAACGACCATGTGAAAATGAAGTCGTTGCCTCTGCTATCGTATAGCGACCCATCGCAACCGACCTGGTTCCGATGGCCGAATCCCTCGAAGCGTACTGCTCAACCCCGTATGTTCCCGTACCTCTATCCCATAACTGAATACCACCCTGATAGTAAAGAACTGAATCCAAAATAAAAAGCGCGTTTTTCAAACTAACCGTTTTCCCGGCAGCTACGAAATTAGCAGATTTCAGGGTGTTTGTGGTTTCATCCGTAGCGTATTGGTATGACGAGTTAAACCCTGCATAGTAAGCAATAGTATCATCCTTCGCAGCCCGGATGCTGTCAGCTATTGACGTTAACGTAGTCAATGACATCTTTTCCGTATTTGTCCGTGTTGGATTTTTAACAAGAAAATAATCGTTGGAGTTTGCAAATGTCTTCTCGCTTGCCGATTGCCATACGTTCTGGCCGGTCATAAAGGCCGGAATTAACAGTAAAAAGAATAATATATTTTTCATAATCAATTAGTTTACAAATCTAAAGTAACTTCAATCCCTCCAATCGTAACGGTCGGTTGAACAGTTGCCCCTCCACCAACGCCTGACAGGTCAATACCACCCAATAAAAACTGCAAATCAACATCTATATCAACCGAAACAACATTAAACACCTCTGAATACCATGTATTTGTTCCGTCCGTAATCACCCAAAACCACCAGCCAACAGGAAGATTAGAAGTTAACGCTGTATTTCCGGTTATCAGAATATCATCCCATCCCTCTTTGGTTCGGTAAAGCACGTCACCTGAATCAATCTTGCTCAATATCGTTGCATCATGAACTGTGTATGAGGTATTCGTACCGTCAAACCAATCGGCAGCATAACAAAGGCTGATTGATGAAAGCGTATTTATCCGCATTAACCGCTGCATCTGCAAGGGTATCATAGCATTTTTGGGGTGATATATCGGACAGGCTTTATAAACATTTTCAGCATTGACAGAGCGCCAAATCTGCTGCGCTATTGATGTGTAGAGCGGTATCGGTTGATATTTATGGCTGTCAATGTATCCCATTATAAATACAAATATACGTCAAAATTAGGCAAAATATGTTTTATAACATACATTTTTATACAACGATTTCGATGTAATACATTAATTCGCTTACTTTCTCCTCAATATTGGTGATGTAACCCGACCCCCAGCGTGTCTTTATTTTAGGGTTTTTCAGTTCAAAATCTCCCCAACACATCGGAACTTTAATCGTTTGCAGTTTCTTAATTTTTCCCCTACTTGCTTCATCTATGTTGCCGGATATTGTCGAATCTCCTCCATATCCTGAAGCGTTAATTGAGTAATAACTTGCTTCAAGTTCAAAAAGGTGAAAATTTGTTATCATCAATTTCATTTCCAACTGCTCATTAACCACCCATTCTCCGATAGTTGTCAACCCCCAGTTGCATATATTTGAGCCAGTTGAGCTGTCAACATACATAAGATAAAGGTTGCCTCCGTTTTTATTGTCAAATATACAGCCCTCAATATCTACATCAACCGGCAATGATATTTCCTTAATTTCCTTTTGCACATTGTATTGCGATAAATTTAGCACTCTTGGTTTGAATGATTTTTGCGAAGGTGATTTGAATGTAAATTTTCGTTTCATACTGATTTCATCATACGATTCCCTCAACTCGTCATACAATTCGGAGCCTGTTATGTCCTGATCAGCAAGGTATTCGATCAATGTTTTGTATTTTGCTGCATGAAATTGAAACGCCTGTTCATAAGCCTGCTGGCCAACAATTACAGGGTCAAGGTAATCAAGATAAAAATCATAATTAAACGCTTTGAAACAATTCAAAATGTCTTCAAATGTGAAATTAATAACGTCAAATGAATATGACCGGCTGTTTATCAGATCATCAGTAGTTATAAATATTCTTGAATTTGAATAATAACTTAAAAGATCGGACAAAAATACCGTATAATCAGCATCATAGAAATAGTATTCAAACCATTTGCGTACAGCATTATGAAATTTTACAGCCCGGCAAGTTACATCGTAAGCCCTGAAATCCTGATTAGGATTATAATAATAGTCTGTTCCTGACCAATTCCCGATAAATTCCAACCCAATCCATGAGGTTGTAACATTGCAAGTAATACCGGATACAGAAGGATGCCTGATATAACCATCTCCATAAGGGTTGTTTTGCCATGCGGTTGTAATTGCAAAAAAATTCATTGGGTTAGTCACCCACATGATAATTTCTGCATCTGTGTATAGCCTGTGACCGGCTGGCAGCTTGTCAATATGTTCAAAGCCAATAATCCATTGATTGTTAATAGTTGATGTGGCTATTAATTTACAGGGGGTTTCAGTGATTTCATTGACAAATTTTATTAGCGTCCGGGATTTCAGTTTGTGGGTTATCTGTTCCGAATCCGAATAAACAAGTTTAACGGGTTTGTCTTTAAATGAATACAGCCTGAAAAAAAGATCGTACTCAAAATTGTTTGCAATGGTATAAACACAACTTTCGACATCTTTTTCCATCTGATTTTTGTAAGCATAGAACTGGCTGTATGTTTCTCTGTGTTCGTTTTTATATCGGTACACAACGAAAAAAACAGTTTCATAATAATTCAATGCGTCTATGTAGTCGTAAACGTCCTTATTGTTCGCACGTGATATTGTTAGTTTTCCTGTGAACAAACGCCTGCGCTGCAACTTTGTTTCGGGGGTTTGCGTAAATATAAAATTGTCATAGTCCTCTATGTTGAAAACATTGTCAACAACATATCCCGGAGAATCTTTATAAACTATCTCGAACTTAATCATGAGTAATAAATATTAGTTGTTCCCCTGACTTTTTTTACAAGTTTGCCCTCTTTGTAAACTTCACGTGTTTTCTGTTTTGTGTTATTTACTATCTGCGACAGCAACCCTTCAGTATTTCCGAGATTAAATTCTGCCTGTTTTTCCATGATAAAATCATCCAGCCTGCCTGCGTTTATTGCATTTGTAAAGTTTACAATATCATCATTGTACGCTGCCGTTGCCCTGCGAGAAAATACCGAAAACCGCTCGCCGTCTTCGGCAAAATTATTGCCTCCGATATGTATTCCAAGCGATCTGTTTGTATGCCTATCGCCCCTGAGTATCTCGCTGCCCCCTTCTCCGAATTGGTTTATTCCGATAACTGCTGCCTGATAACCAGCCTCAACAAGTCCTGTCAGAATTGCCACCCTTGCGGCTCCTGATGCACCAAAGGTTGTCACAGAATCCGGTTGAGCAAATGCCTGCGGAACTATCTGCCCGATTGCAGCAACTTTTATCATCCGCAGGGTCATTATCAGCATTTCTTTTAAAGATTGTTTAAGAGCCTCTTTGTCACCGGTCATTGCATTGCCAATTACGCTACCTATAGCCTCGCCGAACATCTGCCCGCGCTCCTTCATTTTGTCGGTAGTTTCCTTCCATTTGGCTTCCATTTCTTTTAATTCCGCATCCCATTTGTCAAGTGGCAGAATTTCCTCTTCTTCGTCCGGGAACAATGAATCGGCAAGGTTGAAATTTGTACCTTCTTTTCTTGTTGTTAATAATTTGTTTGGGTCGGCATCTGCACTTAATGATTGCTGTGTTTCTTTGATTAATTCAAGATACTCAAGTTGTTTTTTTAATTCAGAATTTTTCAGTTTATATGCTTCAAACGCTTCTTTTTGCGCTTTTTTACTTTCGAGTTCAGCAATTTCAATAAGTTCCTGCCTTGTTTTTCCAAAGGCTTTTTCAAGTCCTCCTGTTGCAAATGCTTCAGCGGTATCGTGTAATTTTTTATTCTGCTGATCTAAAAGTCCATTAATAAAATAAATACCTCCGGCTACATCGTCATTTTGTTCAACCCATGCCTCCGTTGCTTTCCTGACAAGTTCAGTATTACGAAGCCCTTCAGTTCCAAAACGCTCGAAATACCTTGCTGCTGCATCCTCACTTTGTAGTTGTAGAACATTATCACGAATTTTACTTATTGATTCGGCTGGCGCATCCCACAAAGAAAAATTTTCAAAAGCCTTGTCCATTATTTCATTAGCCTTGCTTGTTCCTGCTGCAAATGCAAGGATTTCCGTTGTCATATCAACAAAATAGCGTATAGTTTTCGACAAAATACCGTCACCCTCTTCGACTGATAAAATAAACCCTTCGTATGCACTATTCATTTTTGTAATTGACCCGGCAAGGTTGTCCAGTTGTTCATCTGCCATTCTTTGTGCTGAACCTCCGGCCTGATCAAGAGCATTTTTAAGTTTTCCTGTTTCATCTGTAAGTTCAGACAACAATACAGCAACCACAGCATTTTCCTTTCCGTACAGTTCTACGGCCATTTTACTTTTGTCCGTTGCATTTGCTACCATCGATAATCCTTCTTCAAACGTCCTGCCTGCCTTGCTGTTTTCTAAGAACATATTTCTCAATCCTGTTCCGGCTGTTTCCGCCCTGATACCCCTGTCGGATAATACTCCCAACATTGCGACAGTTTCCTCGATTGATTTATTGTTAAGTTTTGCAACCGGGGCCACGCTTCGCAGAGATACTTGTAATTTATCCATGTCAAGAGAACTTTTGCTTGTTGACAAGGCCATGACATCAGTCACCCTTCCCATTTCTTTTGCATCTAAACCAAACGCCCGTAATTGAGCCCCCGCTATTGTTGCCGCATCTGCCAAGTCTGTACCTGTTGCAGATGCAAGTGCAAGGATTCCTGGTGTAGAATCTTTGATCTCATTCATCGTGAAGCCAAGCTTCGCCAGTTCGGTCTGCAAAGATGTGACTTGCGAGGCCGTCCATTCCGTTGATGAGCCAAGCATTTTGGCCTGATCTGTTAATTCTGTTACCTCTGATTTTGTTTTGCCAAGTTTTGAGGCCAAATTGCTTTGCGCCTTTTCAAACTCCATAAAAGTTTTTACAACATTGCTGAATGTACGGAACAAAGCATATACCGAAACGAATTGTACGCCAACGTTCATTAGCGTTTTACTCAACCCACCCATTGCCTTTCCGTAATTTCCAACTGACCGCTGATGTTGGCCAACCGTTGCATCAATTCTTTTTAGGGCAGTATCCTGTTGTTTAATATTGGCAAGTAAAGCCTTGCCCTCTTTTGTGTTTTCCTTGTTCTGCGCTGCAAGGTCTTTGTATTTTCTTCGGTTTTCATTGAGTGTACGGCTCAATAGCGCATACGCTCCGCCTATTTGCCTTGTTGCCCGTTCTTCTTCTTTTTTAAGCTTTATTCGTTCCCTTGTAGTTGTTATTTTTTCCTTTTTTAACTGTTCTTTTAGAATTGCATCTGTTAAATTTTTTTGTGCTTCAGTTAATTGATTTGTATTTGTAACTAATTTATCAAATTCAGTATTTACCCCTTTGGCCGTCTGCTGAAAGTTCTCAAAGTCTTTGCTGCCAGATAGCTTGTTGCCTTTAAGCTGCCCCTCGAGTTCAGATAGTTTTTTCTTTGTTAACTCGATCTGCTCGTTTAACTTGATAAACTCATTTATTTTCTGCTTCAGTATTTTAGCCATGTTTCTGTTGTTTTTTATTCAGTTCTTTTACTGATTCATCGTACCGTTTTCGATAATGGAAAAACTCACTTACTGATAAATCCTGCATACGCAATGAGATTGAAAAAAAGGTATTGATTACAGCAATCTGTCTTTGCACAGAAGGTGGTTCTTTGTCGTCCTGCATATCGTTCAGTTGCCTTTCAATCCTGCGTATTTGGTTGATTATAACGTCTTCATTTGTCCTCAAGTATTTTAATTTCAACAATAACAGTTCCCTTTCTTTATACAGTCTATCCCGAAACTGTGGCGCAATCCCATGTTCATCAATTAACGAGTAGTATATCCGGTAAAAATAAGGGGATAAATCAATTTTTTTCTTCCTGTATTTAATCCGCATCCAGTTCATATCGCCCGTTCTCATTATCCTGTCGTAGTTGATCAGTGGCATCTGTTCCGGACCTTCCCACAACCGGATAAAGTATTTTATCTTTATAGAGATATACCAATTCTTTGCAGATAATATCATACTTGCCACAACCCTGACAGGTCGCAATAACATAATGCTGAGAACCTTCAATACTCGTATATTTATCACAAAGTTTCTTAGCTTGCTCATAGGTCATTAAATGCTTTATTTATATTTGTTTCAAATTCTGTAATTAATTGCTGATCAAATATTGCCATAAATTCCGGCTCTATTTTATTCCATAAAGTTTCTTCGCTTTCGGGTGTTAACCCTTCGATTAATAACCCGTAACGCTTGCGAAGGTGTTCTGCAAGATCAAATCCTTTCACCTGATAATTACTATCAAGATCGACCTCTTTGTTGCTTATAGTAACTTTATAACTGCTATGGTATTGACCCGACAAATACAGCGTAATGTGGTCGGTCGGGATGCCTAAATTTGCTTTTCTTTTTTTGTAGGGTTCGGAATATTTGGAATCAATCTTTGACTTGTCAGAACGGATGCCTTTATCATACAACTGGCTGCGGGTGTTCAGTTGTACAATAAAATCCTCATTTTTTTTAACGAGATCTAAAAATATTTGCAGTGCATCCATTTTTTATATTAAAAAACGGGATGACCGGAATACCGGCGCATCCCGCCTTATTTGGTTTTAACTCAATGTTACGGTATTGTTACCGTCATACTGTCAATGTCATACATCGGGTGTGATACCTTCAGTAAGTACACGTGTAGCGTTGTAAGCAATGCAGCTTCGTTAATTGTGTACACATTACTTGAAGCAGATATTGAACCATCGGCAGCAAGTGGAATGGCAACGGTTGGAGCAACATTGTCATAGAAATTCCAGTACACGTAATCTCCAGTTCCGGCAAGTCCGATAACTGCATCCCCTTCAGCATCGTCAACAATAGTAGCAACGCATCCGGTTACTGCCGGAGAAGTGATTGTTCCTGTTGCATCAATAAGACTGTAGAAATCTGTATCAAGGCCAACATCACCATCGGCAACCGTTACGGATACAAGGTTGTTGATATGTGCAGGAACCTCAATGCGCATAGTCACCAAGCATGAGGGCGGTGTTTCCCGGGATTTCATGTTGAAATTCTGAACTGCCACGTTCTTAATCCTGATAGGAGAAAGGTATGTATCCGAGGCTGATGTTTCCGTTCCCCAAACCCGCGAATCTGCATCAACAAGATAGGTGGCAATGGTATTGTTTTCCATGTCCTTCAGTCTTTCGATATAATCCGGTACGCGCCCGTAGATCATAAACGAAAAATTGTAGTCACCGTCTCGAAGCTTCTCATAGTAGCCTCCCTGATCGAAAGCTTCCGGGTCTGCCTGTTCTGATTTGAACTCATAAACCAAACAGGTTGGAACCACTTTTTCCAGTTTGTCACTTGAAAAATTGAACTTGTTGAAAAGTGTCTGCCAATTTGCTTTTGCAGCGGCATCGGTTTTCAGGATTTTGTTTGCCGTTCCATCCTCTTTCAGATACGAGGTGAACATCACTCTTTTAATCTCGCCCATCTCGACATTGCAAGCCGAGGAACCGAGATTAGTTAGATTTGTATTACAGGTTGAACTCATTTTTTGTTTGTTGTTTTAGGGGTTTTTACTTTTTTTCCTGTGATAAATTCGTACTCTTCACGAATTTCATCATCTGTTTTGTCCTCAAAATACTTGCGATATTGCAGCCTGCATTTTGAATAAAACACATCAAAAGGAATGTTTTTTTTAACATACTCAACATCCCATGCGATTGTCATTTTAGGTTGTTCTTTTTTCATATTAACACCCTTCGTTTTGATAATTATAAATTAATGTGCCGGAAAACTTAGCGATAAAATAAGGCTGCATCGTATCGGTGTATTTTATGCCATCAAGTGCATTTTCACCCGTTTTAATGCTTGTTAATTTAAAGCTCGCTGGTTGTCCGGTTAATAGTTGCCATATTTCTCTAACGCACTCCTCGTCTGCCCTGTGCGTAATTGTAGGATAACAGGTTGCAAGGTCAACAAAAAAAACAATATCAACATCGGCCTGATAGTGATTAACGTTAATTTCTTCACGATCTCCGACCATGAAAAAACTCTGCGCCTCATTCACATCATTGAATAGTAATTCCTGATATTCCCGGCTCCCGACATACACATACGGGATACCATCGACAAGATATGCCCTTGCATAAGCCTCATAAGAATTGCCACTGAATAGTTGTGAATTTAAAAAACTCTGCAAGTATTTCAGCGGAATATCAATTCCTACAGGGGTTGTTATGACAGGCGCACCCATAATTATCTATTCCAAGTCCAAATTAATGTTCCCGTCGAAACCGTTGTCTTTGTCAACTTAAAGGCTATGTACTTGAACCCCCACTTGTCGGATTCAAAAGCAATGCGACATTTCGTTGTTCCGTTAATTGCCTGTGCATATACGGCAGAATCCAGCGTAAAGGGGTTGCGGTTGTCGTCAATGGTTGTTATTCCCACTTTGTCAGTTGAGTAACCAAAAGACAGGATTGCGTCCCATGCGTCAAAGTTGGTAAAATCAAATGTTATTGATGAACCAAATTCGCTGCGGAACGGAATAAATAACGTTGTATCTGTGCCTGTAATATCCGTAATAGCGATACTGTCCGTCACCTGATAGCCTACTGTTTGCGGGTATGCAACCGCAAAAGTTAGCATTAATACAAATAATCCAAATAGTTTTTTCATTTTAGCGTGTATGTTTTTAAGTTGTTTTTCGGAAATAATATCTTTGTGATTCGTTCAATTTCTTTATTCAGTTGCTTCAGTAGTCCTACTGATAGCGGTATCCCTTCGCCTGTGTATGCGCCGTTCAATTCATTAAAGGCAGCATCGCCAACCTCACGTTTAATACGGTTTGTCCTTGCAGAAAGGATAATCTGCGCAAGGGTATCGCAGGCAACCTGTAGGCCAATGGCGCGATCAAACAATATTTTGTTCTGTGTTACTATGTCAGAATATTCCTGATATGTAGAAATATCAAGGTTTATTCCGTATGTGTCTGATTCATAGCTTACATCGTCAACATCGAAAAGGGTTGAGTCTGTATGCCCTGGAACTTTTATCGGTTTAATTGAAAAATCTGTAAACTTATTGCGGACATTTGAACTATTCCATGTCCTGTTTAATGCTTTTGCGGTCATTCCTGTTGTCAGGTAGCCTAAATAGAATTTGCCACCGACATATTGCGAGGCAAGGTTCTCAAAATACAATACAGTTCCAGCGGTTGTGAACTTCGCATTGTTGGCTGACGTTGTAATACTGTACGTAGTTAACGCTGTCTGTTGGGATGAGTGAAATAAATAAATAGTAATAGCTTCGTCTGCATCAAATTCTGTAATAATCTGGTTTAACACAACGGCAATATCTTTGCGTTTAGCAAGTTCAATCTCATATCCCACAAAATCCCCGTTGTTGTCAAGTTTATCCGTTTTGACATTCTCAAAAGGAAATAATGCGGCGTTTTCGATCAGGTCTTCCCGGTTCACACAGGCATTGACAATTTTGTTGATTGCTGCCTTTTGGAAATTCACAAGCCACGTATTGAAATTGACGTCTGATACGTCTTTATCAACTTGACAGTTATGCAAATTTTCAACTGTTACCAATGGGTTGAAATCCTGAAAAATCAGCCCGGAATTGGTCACAAGGTTGGCGGCGGAAAGAATGTCATAATCAGTTTGGGTAGGCTGTCTCCAGCCTACCCTCTGATATAATGCTGCTTGTGTTTTGGTCAAATCGATCATTAATACAATATGTATTTAGGCGTAATCGTAACGGTGTCGTTTACGTCACCATCAATAAAAAACCTGTAATACTTAAAGCAAGGATCGTCAACAACAATGGTCATATAACCCCCGTCTGTTATGGTAACGGTGTCATTCGGGAAGAAATAAATCTTCGAGGCCGTTGCTGTTAATGAAGTGAATGTTGTGCCATCGACTGAACCCTGAATATAAGCCGTACCTCCGGCTGCTGACGATATTTTGGTAAACAGCGCAGTCATGGTAAACGTCTTATAATCTCCGGTGATAGCACCTGAAGTGAGGTAAATATCTTCGTTACCTTCCACGTTGTCCGCTGTCATAGCGACAACCTTCCCCTTTTGTCCGTAGCTGACTACTGCAAAAAGGAGGATGCACAAAATGGTTGCAAATTTTTTCATTTTTTTTCTCCTTTCTTATTATGCAAGTAATTCAGTTTTGAACACAGGGGATGCATTGCTGGTTGACATCGGAGCAATCAGTGGCGCATAATCAAGCGATAATTCAACCTGAATATTAACGTCCTGAGTTTCTCCGTATGTGCTGTTGTTGTCTGCAGCGGCAGCGTACATATGAACTGCGAAATTCAGTCCGGAACCGAGCGGGTCAGGTATGTTTCCGTAAAAACCACCGACTTTATTCGGGTCACCGTAACCAATTCTGTTCAATTTTGGCATCCACGGTACAAGCCCAATTGTTCCACGAGGGATTATGTAGCCCGTTCCGTATGCGCCAACAGCGTTGGTAATATCAACACTCAGAGAATGTGAAAGGTTGCCAAGTTGGAAGCCGAGATTTGTTGCATTTCCGCCACCCTGATTTGCAAGGTAATTGAAAAGCTGATGAAGTGAACCGTTGCTCAGGACATCAAATTGTTGCCCGTTGTAATAGTTCTCGTTCATAAAACCCTCAATCCTTTGGAAATACACATTGCTGTCAGCAGCATCAACCACATATTTGTAGTTTGACCCATCCCATGTTCCCAGTGACGGGGTTACAGATACCTGTGATTTGCCGGCTGCAAGAATAGCAATAAGGGCGGTTTCGATTGCACCATGTAGGTCGATTGCAGCAGAATACATTTTCTTTGCAATTATTTCCTCAAGCGTGAATACCTGACGGTCTGCCATTTTGATTGAATAAAGCGATTTTTGCGCTTTCGTGTAGAAGGTTAAAGTAGTTGCTGTTGAATCACCCGTCGAGCCTGTGTGAGCGGCTGCCCTTGCTGTTGCTGCCGTTGTGGCTTCTTTGTTAATCCAGTTGACCTCAACAACTTGTTGATCTGATTGTTTTACCTCGTTTACGTAATCATATATTCCGTTGCCGAGTAAAAAGGTAGTGTACTGCTTGAACAACATCAAAGCAGAAGAAGGCTTGCGCTTGTATTCGGGCATCTGCATCATTTCTGAGAGTTTCCATTGCGCTGCTTTCCATACTGTTGCTGTGAAATTAGCCATTTTAGTTTAAGTTTTTTAAAGTTTATACCTATTTATAAGGTAAATCTTTGTGTTTTTCAAGGAATTTTTCACCTTCCGGGCTGTCGTAATCAATTTTCTGATCTTTCAAATAATTAAAAACATCATTCATCGTTTTGAAATCATGTCCAGACCCCCCCGGTTCATTTCCGCCACCCCTGCCATCGGCGCCAATAAATCCCGATTCCTTTAAATAGGAACTTAATACATCGTTCAGCGGGATAGGTTTTTCCAGTTTGTCCTTCAACAGTTGTCCGCCTTTGTAAACTTCAACGCCTGTGTCTGTTTTTTTAACCTCGTATTCTGTTTTAAACAGAACAGCGGCCTGTGCAGGCTTAAGCTTGTCAAGTGCTGGCATCTGCTGAATGATCATGTGGTTAATGTCCTTTTCAACAACCAAAGTTTGAAATTTCTGAATCTCCGAATCCTTTGCAGCCATATCTGTCTGATATGTTTTTTGCAGGGATTCAAATTTTTCAGTGATTTCTTTTACCTTTTTTTCCGGTTCGATCTTCGCATCAGCGAGAACTTTTTTCTGGTATTCAGAAAGGACAACATTCGGGTCTTTACCTTCAATTTCCAATCCTGCCAGTTTTTTGATCTCTTTGACGGTCATTTCTGAACCGGCTGTTTTGCCTTCATTGTACTTTGTTGAACCGTATTCAGTCTTAAATTTTTCAAGGCTTTCTGCGGTAAACACAGTCAGTTCGGGCAGTTCAATTTCAACTTCCTCGACATCTTGAGGTATCAGCTTTTCCAGCTTGTCCGCCGGAGCATTGTAATCTTTAGCTAATCTTGCTATAAAATCTTGTCTTTTCATTATGTTGTAAAAAATTGGTTACTTACTTTTTACCTCTTCCGGTAGTTCTTTTCTGTACAGTTTTTTCAACTTCCTCGTCAACTTCCGAATCAGGGATAACCGGGTTTTTTGCTTCAGCAATAGCTTTGTCTGCTTCTGCTTTCAGCCTTTCATTCTCTGCCCTCAGTGCTTCGAGTTCAGCGTTATCGGTTGCTTTTACCAGTTTTTTAGGACTGTAAAAGATTTTTGATTGCGGAGCTGATTCGTTCAAGATGGCCGCTTCATGTTCAGTGATTGCAACTGTTTCTTTTTTGGTTGGCATTATCTCGCCGGGAGTGCCGTCATTATTAAAATTCAGCACCTTGTACTCATAGAATTTTTTTACTGTAATTCGGTCATTCGGTGTCATTGTCTTTTATTTTAGTTTGACTTAATTTGTTTTGTGCATATACGTACAACTCATCTATTAATTTTGCTGTATCTGTTTTGATCAGATACTCTGTTTTGATGGTTTTCAGCCATTCAGGGAAATAAACCTTTGCATAATAATCAATAGCATTTATCTGCAACCCCTGTATTTCTGCTTTTGTGTTGTGCGGAAATGGTTCTATTGCCAACATTTTCATCATTTCAACCTGCGCAGGTTCGTCATTTTGAAACTCTGTCTGATAGAATTGTTTCAGAAAATAGTTCAATGTTACTTCATTGACCCCCTGTGTTTTGGCTTCTGTGTATTTTTTGAAAATCTGGTCGGGAGATTCAAAATAAAACCTACGGCCAACGTTCACGCTGCAACCCTTGTATAACGAACCGTAATAGAATTTACCGAGCAGGTCAATGATTCGTTTCCATGCGCTTTCTAATTGGTCGCTGTACTCATTCAGCCTTTCATTTACAGGTTGTATATTAACAAATAGCGTTTCAGTAGCAGTCCTTTCAACACCCTGCGCAACCCGGTTGCTGCCCCAATGAGCGTGGTCCATGATGGATTTCATCCACTCAATCTCTTCCCGCATAATTGTCCACGTGTCAACCGGAGGCGCCACGTATCCGGCCACGTCGGGGCTGATTTTTTCTTCACCATTTTCCGGGTATGTCAACCCAATAACATCGGTAATATCTTTTTTGATGTTTTTCCCGGTTCCGTTGCAATGCGGACATTGTTTACCCTCAAGTAAACCTCTTCCGTTACAATAAGGGCAAGGGTCGAGATACCGCCAAAAAACAGGGTAGCCATGCAGCTTTTTAAAGATCGCATAGACTGAAGATTCTATCAATAAATCATCGGCAACTTCAACAAGTTCTTCAACAGGACTGTCTTTATAGTTCGTTACTGGGCTGACAATAGAAGAAATTATAAAACCCGGAACTTTGCCGTATAGATTTTTATATGTTTTGTCCTCGACAAGCGTGAGTTTACTGTCTTTGTCTATGTATGTATAGTCATATTTATCATCAATAACCCGGACATATTTGGTAACATCATTACCTTTTCTTACTTCCACAGGTTCAAAGATAATATAGTTCAAATCCTGTCCTGTAAAATCATATTCCCGTATCGTAAGTATTGACTTGTAGGTTGGGTATGCCTGTTTTGCTGTGTTTTCAATAAGAATTATCCCGTTGGGGTCTGTCCATAGCCTGTTGCGCCAGTAATACTTCAAAAAATCCTTTACTGATATTCCATTTGCATTGTTCAATTTTCCCCTGAAATCTTCGTGTTTGCTGTCCGGCAGGTCGTAAACAATACTGCCGCCCTTTGCAGAAAAAATCTTGTCAATCGGTCTGCTAATACTTGCGAAGGTAGATTTGTTTGATTTTGCAAGTTGTTTCCGGGCTTTGTGCTGTTGTGTATTTTCGTAGCCTTCGAGTTGTTTCAGGTACTCATCCACCCCTATCCCGTTAACGTGCATATTCAACTTTTGATGTTCAGTTTTTAGGCTGTCCATCAGCTTCTTTTTTGGGTTTTCGTAATAGTAATGCGTGAGTAGTTGATATTCGAGCGCCATTGAAAATATGTTATACAACATACAAATATACGCAGGAAATATGTTTTACAACATAGTTTTTATGATATTTTTTTGCAACTAAATTGTAGTGATGTGATTATTAGATTATTATAATAGTTTGATGGAAATAAAAAAACCGGGTTAAATGCCCGGCCCATGTTTTATTTACCTGATAATTTAGCTTTCCTGTAGCAATCCAGCACCGCTCTTGTGGGTGTTTCTCCGACCCCCCAAACTCCATCGTGACAGTAATCATGCTCCATCGGAACATTGCAGGCGCCATATTCGTATTGGTTTTCTTCCATCTCTATCCCGGCTAATCGTACAACGGAATAACCGTTACAAAAAACTAACCAAGCAGCAAATATTGTTTTCATAATTATAAATCATTTAATTTCCAACCTCTCTAACATTTTTTGGGGGTACTAAATACTCCTTCCCTTTTTCATCACATAATACAGCCATACCACCCTTTGTCAATTTTAAAAGGGTAAATACTGTTTTGTTAAAAATAAACTTTCTCAAACTGCTATTAATTGCTAAATCACCGGTGCCGGTTATATAAACTTTAGAACCTATATTTCTGATTATAAAATCGTATGTTTTCATAATTATAAATTACTAATCCATATTACAGCCTAATAAGTCGTTGCTGTAATTTATTTATGGTCAGAAAGCATATTCCAGATTAAGAAGGATTAAGACCTATCATCTGGTTGGTAGTTCGTAATTGCAAGTTAAGTATTTCCTCTTCTCTTTGGTCTTTAAGGTATTCAATAAGTCTTGCAATTGCTGTTTTTCTGTCAATTGCAATTACAACTATCCACTGGTCATGGTTTACCTTATCAGTTCTGTAACTAAATGTAAATGCTTCTTTTTTCATAATTTTAAAAGTTGGTAACAATGTACATAGGTAATTTGCCGTGCATCATTGTTACATTGGTTTATAATTTAATCTTTATCTCTATTTTGTTACTTCAGTTCGTCAATCAGGGGCAAACATACCCATGTACTCAACCGTTACCAACAAAACTACAAAATAAATATTAACTTGTCAATAGATTCCGATATGTTACACAACACATTTGCAGGTTTTTTCATATCACCCCCGATTCGAGATAAAAATATTTCATTTTAATAGATCATTCGCCGCTGTTTTTTCAGGAATTTATCAAATATCGCATAGCAAATGCAGTCAACGGCTTCATCGTGCTTGCCATTAGGGAAATACTTTAGTTCTGCTAAAAACTTCTCATTCCAACTACCACGCAGCAACTTCACCCGGCCTGCTGCCATTGTTGGCATACACGCATCGCACCGGGCTTCTTTCCCCTCGTTAACGTGGTCGCCGTCTATTTCCGTAGCGTTCAGATTTGTTTCTGATCTGATAAGTTGCCTTAATGATTTCCCGCTCGCTTTAGGCTCTATCCTGATGTTGCCCGATTGGTTGACATTGACAATCTCCGCATAACTTACAATGAATTTAAGCAGTTCAGGCATTTCGAGATATGCGGAATACCAACCTGTTATGTATAGCGTTCCCGAATTGTTGTGATAATAGCAAGGCATTAATCCTGTCGGGTCGTTCTTTGTGTTTTTCGTGTATGCACCATCTACATACATATCGGCAACAAAACTATCGGGTAACGCTGAACGCTCAACTATCTCGAACCATTCGGCCATGATCTTGATGCCTTCTTCCGGCGCCGGTCTCTGCTGGTACATTGATGAGAATGTTCGAGGCGATTTGTCTCGGACCTCCTGCATACGCTCTAATGAGTGAAGTTCAGGAAACAATGCTTCGCCAATTTGCCGTATATCATCCGGGTTGCTGTTGTCCTCTTTAATTGCCGGGAGTTTTATTACTGTCCATTTTCCGCCCTCCTCAACCAATCCATCACGCAGGATTAACCGGCCCGCTAAATCGTCTTCGTGTCTGCGGGTAATTGTAAACGCAACCCGGCTGTCATTGTGCAGCCTTGCTTCCAGTTCGTCTGTGTACCAATCGTAAGTTTTATTCCTGTACGTAATTGATTGCGCTTCTCCGACATTTTTGATAATATCATCTATTAAGGCCATTTTTGCCGGTGTTCCTGCTATCCCTGCGCCAATCCCAACTGAGCGGAGAAAACCATTTTTGTTGACAATCTCAAATTCCCTGCTGTTGCGCACATAGTTCCCTCCTGCATCTGTAACCACATTGCGCTCATTTAGTTTTGTGTCGGGAAAAATTTGCTGATATTTTTCGTCTGTTATAATCCGCTGTATCCGGCGGTTGTATTTCTCACTCATTGGGCTGTCGTACATGATCAGCACAACTTGTTCGTCCGGTTTTTTGCCAAATGACCACGCCGGAAGATACTCTGTAAGAAATGTTGTTTTCTGATGTTGCGGAGGCATAAACACCATCAAATTTGCAATATAACCCTCCTGAAATTTCTGTAAAATTGAAGCTAAATAACGGTGATGCCAATTCCATTTAACTGGCACAGGGAACATATATTCAACAAAACTGAAGTAATCCCGCCTTGCGATTTCCTGTTTAATCAGTTCTCGGGTTGCCTGTATTGTCATTATTTATTTGGTGCAAAATGTTAAATGGTATATGTCCGCAAGTTGTACGCAATAAAAAATACTACGTCTGTGGTTCTTTAGGAAGTTCGCACCAATGAGTTACATCTTCCAAGAAGTTTTCCGATGATTCACTATAAAAGCCTTTTACATCATCATAGTATTCA
>Ga0180008_1001063_pt1 | contig 18551 bp, 21 predicted proteins | sample MM_PW_MetaG_FD_121121 | JGI IMG/M metagenome (GOLD analysis project Ga0180008, IMG submission 121121) | Groundwater microbial communities from the Aspo Hard Rock Laboratory (HRL) deep subsurface site, Sweden - MM_PW_MetaG | ecosystem: Environmental > Aquatic > Deep subsurface > Groundwater...
ACGCAATAAACGATATCGAGACCACTTCGACGTGTACCGCAAAGAGGGTTACATCATCGGCCCGCATGGTGCAAAGTGTACCCAGGTCCTTAAGCGAAGGTTACGGCAGGCGTACGAGGATGTGGAAAGCGATATCCAGGTTTTTGGTTTTTCTGTGGAGGAAATTGAGCGGGCCGAGAATTTTAGGATGAGGAATTTAGACGTGTACTTGGAAACCATACTTATTGACAATGGTCTCAGTAAGATGGATTGCCTTGCTATACTGCAAAAAGAAGGAATTGATTTGCCGTTTATGTATCTGACGCAAAGGTCGGGGGCACCGTACGGACACAATAATTGTTTGCCCTGCGTCAAGGGCGGTGCAGGCTACTTCAATAAGATACGAATTGACTTCCCAAAGTTGTTTTGGAAGATGGCCCGCATTGAGGAGTTTTTGAATCAGACTTGTGTCGTCTATCGAGGGAAGAGGATTTTTTTGAAGGACTTGCCAAAAGACGCGGGACGATTTGAAGAGGAGCAGTCTATTGAGTGCGGCCTGATATGTGAGGCTGCCCTTGAGGATATCCGCCATTCTGACTCTTAGCCAACCACGCAACACATGCATCTAGTAGTGCTGTCGTCCTTGTGACCTTGTGCTTTTCTGTATAAGCGTTGAGGGATGCTTCCAAGTCATTATCAACCCTAATTGTTATTGTGCGGCGATTGTTGATTACATCAGATGCCGTAAGCGGTATCCTGCCCAACGTGTCGGTGTCTACTAAGTTTTTTATAGCATCCTCGACCCATTTGGTTCTACTCATTTCTTGGGCCGCAATACTTATCTGTTTTAGCAGGGCCTGCCCCACTTTAAATTGAATTGCGTTTTTTTCAATCAATCTCATTCCTCCTTCTCTCGTTACTCATGTTTTACAAAAACAAACCAAAATTGTAAAGTAGGTGTTGTTTTTCTGTAGTGGAGGACTCGATGGGAAAACTAGACAAGTTGTATGACGCAATCAGTAAAGCAGGGATGGACCCTGACGGCGTGCGTGATTTGATTCTTGCCGAGGCCATAGAGGACGGTGTTGTTGTCTCGGCGGGGGCAGACGGCAAAGGCGCTGGTGACATCGCAGCGGCTCTCATGCACGTCGTCAATGAGTTGCTGAAGGGTGGGGCCGACCCGATGACTTTGCGTCTTGTTATGCAGAAGGCGATCTGCTTCCTAGACTTAAAGGCCGCCGAAAGCCTGGTGGAGCAAGCGTTTGGGGGTGATCTGTAATGCCTGGAATGGATATTTTTGAAAAGAATGAGTTTGGGGAGAGCGAAATACCACCAGAGTTGCTCGAAGCACTCGAAGACGACCACGATGTAGAGCACCTGTGCAGTGAGCGGTCAGACAAGATACGTGATGAGAGTAACAGACTCATTCGTGACCTCGTGCTGCATGAGAAACGGATAGACATCCTGGCCGAGTTTGTTTTGGGCTACCCACCACAACCACACCACATAGACATGATGCGGTGGCAGGATGAGACGCAGGAAGGGATGCTGCTGGCGTGGCGTGGTGCTGCAAAAACAAGTTTTTGCAATTTGACACGCTGTATTTTTGAGGTGTTGCAAAATCCAAATGTGCGGATACTTTTAGTTGCCGACGCTGCTGGACAGTGCCAGGGGTTTTTGCGCTCGATTAAAAGCCATTTTATGTATAATCAAAGGTTTCGTGAGATTTTTGGTGATTATGTAACAGGCGCTCGTGTGTGGTCTGAAAATGCTATCATGGTGAACAAACGTACCAGCCATGCCGGTGAGGCTACGATTACCTGTGTGGGGGCTGGAACAACGTTACCATCGAGGCATTTTGACATTATCATTTGCGATGATTTGGTGACGAAGGACAACTCGGCCACAGAAGACCAACGAAAGAAAATTTTCGATTATTTTTACGAGACATTGTTTCCAACATTGGAGAGTCCGTGCGGTAGGTTGTGGGTGTTGGGGACGCGTTGGACGCATGAAGATTTTTACGGTTGGCTGCAAAAAGAAGACTATCGAGATTCAACACTGATTATTAGCGTACTTGACGAGAACGATCAGTCTAGATGGGAAGAGAAGTACCCAACAGAGCGAATGCAGCGCATTCGCAAGGCCAACCTTGCCGCCTTTGAATTGCAGTATATGTGCAGGTCGGGCGTAGGGCTTGGTGGCATTTTCTCACCAGAGCATTTTTTGTATTACGACGAACTGCCTACCGATGTGTTCCTCTGGCAGGGTGTTGACCTGGCAATCGGTTTGCAGGCCCACCATGACTTTTTTGCCCATTTCACATTGGCGGTACAGAAATTTACAAAAGACCCGTATGCTATCGAATACCGAAAGATGAAGATCCCATTCCCTGCCCAGCAGGTGTTCATTAAGGACCAGTATGAAAAATATCCTGCAACAGTCCGCGTGGTCATTGAATCCAATGCTTATCAGTTGGCATTGATGCAGCAGGTGAAGGATAAGTATGCGCAGGTGCCGGTTTCTCCAAGATATACGTTGAAGGATAAGGTGGCCCGAGCGCAGCAGGTGGCCTTGTACCTTACAGACCATCCGTTGAGGGTTAAGAGGGGACAGCACGACTTGATAAGGCTTTTGTGTGGGTTCCCGCAGGCACAAGGCTCCAAGGACGTGTTTGACGCATTTGAGATCGCGTTGAGTCAGGGGCTGATGGGGGCGAAACGTAAACGCGCGGTTGAGCCTGGTTTGATTTGACAATGCAAATTCGAGTAAATTAGAGTCGCATAGTTGAAACGGCCTGATTGTTCAGGTCTGTGATTTGGTTCCCATACTTTTTGGAGGAAATACAAAATGTCCAGTTCAGTCGGAGAACGATACGAAAATACGAAACGTGTTGCATTGAACGCCACGTTGACTGTCCTTTCCCAAGAATTTAGCCCCAAACGGATCATCGTCCACAACCTGACTAACGATTGTCGCGCCGAATGGAATGATGGTCTGCCTGCTGGTTACGCTATCCTGACGGTGGCCGCTGGTGACAGAACCCTCGTCACGACCGCAGGTTTCACTCCTGTTGCGGGTACCAGCACGACCCCCCCTGGTTTCTCGTTGGGCGCATTAGCCAATATCAATGACACCACAACTGAAAGTTTACTGTTTGAAATGTGGGGCTAAACCCCAGCCAATCAACCGATTGAATAAGAGCGTGAGGCGTGGCGGTGAACGAAGAAAAAGTTATTGAGACGGACTCTATTGAACTTGAGGTTGTCGATAAAAATACCGGCAAACGTAAAGGTACCGCCCGCCTGCACGCCCGCATCATTGAATTCCCAGGGCGTGAACCTGTAAAGAAACAGGAAACGTCACTACAACCAAAAAACGTCCCTGTGGCGAGCGACCCTGAGAAGGACATCAATTTTGTCTTTAATCAGGCGTTGCAGCCCCTTTACGATTTGGACTATCTTGCCGAACTTCCAGAGCGTTCCACAGAGTTAAGCCAAAACATTAGGGCAATGGTGACCAACACCGTTGGCTTTGGGTGGCAACTCAAAGAACGCCCAATGGATGAGGATGAGCATGAAAAATATAAAGCCCAAATTAGCAAAGAGAAGGGGCTGTTAAGCGCACGACTGCAAGCGGTCCACCCAACAGAATCGTTTATCGCGCTGCGCGAGATGGAGTTATATGACAAGCATTCCGTTGGAAATGGGTATCTTGAGTTAATCGAGAACGCCAGGGGCGAGCTTGTTGGTATCTCTCATGTGCGCGGCCATTTTGTACGTTTGACGGAAAAGGACAAGGACCCTGTATATGTGAAGGTTCCTGTTGTTCGTCCTGAAGACGGCTACAAACTTGACTATGTTGGGATGTGGCACCGCTTCCGAAAATTTGTGATTGAGTTATCGACCGGTAAGAGCATTTGGTACAAAGAGGCGGGCGACCCCCGGACAATGAATCGTGAGACGGGTGAGTTTACTGACAAACCTTTGCTTGACTACCAACGGGCCACAGCCCTCATCCATAACAAAATCTATAACCCTCGAACCCCTTATGGCGTACCGCTTTATATTGGGGCCGCCGTGGCCATTGCCGGAAGCCGCGAGGCAGAAGAGGTCAATTACAACTCCATCTCAAACAACATGGTGCCGTCCATGTTTGTGGTCATTGAGAATGGGGCGCTCACAGATGGGTCTATAACGCGTTTGACGGAGTGGACGGAACAGAAGGTAGCACGAGCCAAAAACCGCTCGGCATTTATCATTCTTGAGGGCGAGGCGTCCAATGAGGGCCTGCCTGATCACGGCCAATTCCGTATTCGCATAGAACCGCTAGCCAGTGCGCAGAATAACGACGAGTTGTATCAAAAATACGATGAGAACAACCGCAGCAAGGTGCGAGAGTCCTTCCGCCTGCCTCCGTTGTTTTTAGGTCGTATGGGTGATTATAATAGGGCTACGTCTATTGTCAGTAAGGCCCTGGCTGACGAGCAGATATTTGCCCCAGAGCGAGACCACAACGATTTTCTGGTGAATAGATTTATCCTCTCGCGCTGGGGTGCCCGCTTCCATGTGTACCGTAGCAATCATCCCAATATCACGGATGACACAGAGTTGATCAAGATGATGGCGTTCTCTGAGCGGTCAGGCGGTATGACCCCCCGTAGAGCGAATAACATCATGCAAGATGTGTACGGGGACGGTCTTGGGCCAATGCCAAAAGGTATTGACCCTGACGTGCCCTTCTCGATCACATTTGCCGAAGCCCAAAAATTGTCAGAGGCACAAGCAAAGACGTTGGCCCAAGGACCAGGAAGTACAACAAAAGACCCTGCGCTTCCAAGCACGGATGCGAAGGTAGAGGCGAAACCAAATGAGTCATAAAATTGTGGTATCGAAGGCATTGGAATTTGCGGAAGGTGAGGAACTTTACGACTTCGTGCGAAAACTCCATGAGGCAGTGGCTGTTATCCGTCGAAAAGAGAATCTTGGGTATCCTTACCTTTTTGGGATTTATGACGGTTATATCATCACCAAAGATAGCGACAGTGGAAGATATTACCGTTTCGATTATTCCCGTAATGGTGAGGAGGTCGTGTTAGGCGAACCAATTGAGATGAGGATGACCTTTACGCCCAAGGATATGACTGCCGTTACTAAAAGTGCAGACGGTGTCGTTGAGCGTGGTGAGATGGTGATTGATACGTCGGCCTTGTTGTGGACTGGCATTCTCGGGTAGAGTATGCAGCGTGAATACTCTATATAAGTAGGTTATGTATGCGGAACCATTTGACATTTATAAAAACTGAGACACTAGAAAAAACGCCATTGCCTGGCCTCGTCTTGATGCATCAGAAAATTCACTCCACAAAGCCAGAAGTGTTCAAGTCGATGGCCCTTGATGATGCCGCCCTTCTAAACCTTCAACTGCACCAAGAATTCCAACGTCGTGGGGAGAAGATTGAGAAGGCTGGAGAGAGCCTCGACGAAGTATCAGCAGTTTATGCCATCGAGGTAGGGATGACTGATGCTGAATTGGCTGCCTATAACCTCCCCTCATTGGAATGCGACGATATTGATGTGCGCGTGGTAGTAACCAAGAGCGACGACGACAAACGTATCGTTCTTGGTGTGGCTATGGAGCCAGACGAGACAGACACACATGAGGAAACGGTGTCAGAGGACGAGATAGAACGTGAGGCCCACATGTGGCTTGCACACAGGCAAACTCGTGGGCTGATGCACACGCAAATAGCCAATCAAGAGTTTGAGTTGTACGAGTCGTACGTAACCCCCGCAGATTTGACTATCGATGGGCAGAAAGTTAAAAAGGGATCGTGGCTTATGATGCTTCATGTGGTTGATGATGATATTTGGAAGCAGATTAAGAATGGCGAGTTGACGGGTTTATCGATTGGTGGTTGGGCACGCAAACGAAAATTAGGACAAGAGAATGGCGAGACGACTGAAGAATAAAAAAGAAGAAGCCAAAGTGGAACTTGTTGACCTTGAGGTCGTGTCGGTAGACGTTGTTGACCGTGCCGCCAATAAACGAAAGTTCCTTGTCGTGAAAAATGAAGAGGGTGTCGTCACTGTCGAGCAAGGTGCTGACGATGGCCTAAGCCTGCTTGACGTTCTGGACATCACCCAACCCGTACCAGTCCCACAACATGACGAAACAGAAATTGACCTTGAGGAAATAACAAAGACCGTTCTCTCTGCCGAGAAAGACCTTGAGGCGGCCCTGCAAAATGATGGTACCCAGGACTTATCGCCACTGTTGCTCCCCATTGCAAAAGGGTTGAGCGAGGCGTCACAGTTGTTGGGAGGGCTCAGTTCTGGTGTTGAGGCAGGGGATTCTATAGGCCAAGCAAAAGAAGGCTTGGCACTTGTGTCCCAGGTGACGAGCACGTTGTCGTTGTCAGGAGAGGCACTCGCAGATGAGACTGCAGACGTATTGGCCACCGCAGCAGAAGCGATTCGTAAGGCCGCTACAGTGTCTGATGAAGAGGAGACGACCTGGCCCATCGCCAAAGGACAGAACCTCGCAGCAGTCATGAATGCCGCTATCAACAAACTTGCCAAAGACCGTTTCGCAAGGGCAGACATCGTGAAGAAGTTGGCCAAGGCTGGAAAACTTACAGCCTCTACCATCACACAGATTCTCCGCGCAGAGATAAAGTGTGCCCCACTCCCTATGCTCAAAAATTTTGCAACAGTCCTCGGGTTGAATGGACAAACTCTTGTCAATGCCGCAATCAAAGATGGTTGTAGGTTTGAATTATCAAAGTGTGAATGTGAGCAGGATGATTCTCCTGAAATTATTTTAAAAATAGGCGCAAAGATGCGGAAAACTCGACTGAGCCAGCTAAAAGCAGCGGTGCAGCAGTTGTCCGGTCTTCTGCTTGAACTGGAAGGTGAAGATATGGATAAGAATGGTAAAGAAGAGGTCGTCAAGACGGAAGAGGCCAACGCTGAATTACCGACCCCTCCTGTGGTTGCGGAAAAACCAGCCGAAGCGGAAAAACCAGCCGAAGCGGAAAAACCAGAAGTTGTGGCAGCCCCACCGGTTGTTCCGCCCCCTGCCCCTGTGGAAAAGAGTGAGACTCCATCGGTTGAGTCCTTACTCATCAAAGGCTTTGAGGCTCTTGAGAAACGAATGGGCGAGACGTTGGCAGCAAAATTTGACGCCCTTTCGAACGACTTGACCTCAAAGGTCGAAGCAGTCGAAAAACGTGTTGGCAAAGTCGAGAATGCCAATCCGGGTGGTACCGAAATCGACCCAAAGGAAAAAGAAAACGTGACCAAGTCTGCTGACCCGATGAATTGGGGTGGCGTACTCGGTTTGTAAACCACTGCTGGCGGCGAGGTAACCGTTGGCCATAATTTGAATACCTGAACTGGAGGAATTTTGATGGACAATCAGACCTATATCGAAAAAGCAGTGGTCACAACAGACGCTCTGTCCGCTGCTGGAAAATTGAATGAAGCCCAAGCGAATCGTTTTATTGATTTTGTTATCGATGAAACAGGGCTGAAAGACTCAGGCGTTCGCATTGTTCGTTTTCGAAACGAAAAATGGGAAGTTGATAAAATCAATGTAGCCAATCGCGTTGCCGTTGCGTTGGAAGAGGCCACCGATCCCGGCCTGCGGCGTGGTGTTTCCCATTCGAAAGTTACCTTGCAACCGAAAGACATCATGGTCCCGTTCGAGATTGGCGACATCTACAAACGTCATAACATCGAGGGAATGTCGGTTGAAGAGCACATTATCAAAATGATGGCCACCCGTTGCGCCAACAACGTTGAAGAGTTGTGGCTAGACGGTAACGATGACGGTCCTGGTGTGTATGAGGACGACATCGTTGAAGGTGGATCGTCAACATTGGTGCGGAAAGACTCGTTCCTTAGCCTTTTTGATGGCCTTTTGAAGTTGGCCGAGGCTGGCCATGCTTATGATGCGGCCAATGCCACCATTTCCCCGACCGTGCTTTCTCGCGCAATCTTGCAAATGCCAAACAAGTTCCGCAAACGTCGTGACTCGCTCCGGCATTACATTTCTTGGAACCACCAACAACGATGGCTTGAAGGGATTGCTACACGGGCCACCGCTCTTGGTGACGCTTCTTTGGGTGGTTTGGATGCCATCAAACCGTTTGGTATTCCGTGGTATCCCCTCAGTCTGCTCGACCCCAATCCGACCTACACCGAACATATCGTGTTGAACGGAACAACTGCCACATCCCTGACCTATGCCCCCGTGACCGACGTTCTGGTTATGACCAGTACCCTCGGCAAAAATCTTGAAACCCCGTTTATTTTGACGACCGACTATGTCCTCGATGCAACCAATGGCACCGTTGCCCGTAGCGGTGGTGGTTCTGCCATCGGTGATGGCGACACCGTGAAGGTGACGTATCGGACGGCAGGTCGTTCCATCATCACCAATCCGGCCAATATCATCATTGGTTTTGGTTTGGATATCACCATTGAACGTGACCGCAACATCTACACCAAGATGGATGAGTTTGCGATCAGTCTTGCAACCTCCGTTCAATTTGAGGAAACGGATGCGGTTGTGCTGTTGAGCAACGTAGCGGTCCCTAGCTGATTCTAGCTAGTCGATAGCGAAGGCAAAAATCACCCTATGTGGAGAGAAAGTTATGGCGAAAGCAAAAATCACCTATAAAAAGGGCGCATCATACGCCTTTAAAGGTCACACATTCAAAAAAAACAAAGCCGTGCAGGTAGAGGACGAGGAGGTGATTCGTCGTTGTATGAACACCAACGGTTTCTTGGTTGCAAACGTCGAAGGTCTCGGGTTAGAGCGCGAAGAAGAGGTTGATGATACCGATTTGATGGAAGCGGCGGGCTTGGATGTCGAGCCTGTTGACGCGCCCAAGACCACGACACGCAAACCAAACCCCAGCAGCAAAAAGAAATAATTATGTGCTGCGATGGTCCTTGCCAACACAAGCGACGGACTCACCGAACGCTTCCTACTCTCTGACGCAGAACAATCAAAGACATTTTTTAGGCTGGTAGCATCTGGTAAGGTGACGGCCCTCTCCATTTTACACGATGGAATACGTCATTCCCTGCCTATTCCCAAGCGTTTTAAGGGCAGGGTAGTCTGGGGGGCAGGTTTGATTTTTGATGGCCTAGAATTGCTTGGGGAGTGTGTTTATGCGCAAGTTGAATCAGTGCGCGTGACGATGACCCTGCTTTATGCTAGCGGGTGTGCCCGTTGTGATTTGGTGAGGACAGGTTCGATGCGCTATAATCCGAACAGTTGAATTTGGAGGATTTTTTTAATGAAAGAACCCAGAATATACATGGCATACGGTGAGAAGGCAGCAGGTGGTCTTGCCACCGCTGACGATTTGGACGCAGGAGTGCGGGCGAGTATTGCGACAGTAGATTATGGCCCAGCATTCCGGCTTGGTGACGGTGACGACAAAGTGTTTTTTAATTTTGAGTGCCTGTTGAAAAATGGTGCCACGCTGGCATACTTGGTGCTGCAGACCTCGGCCAATGGTACAGAATTTGGTAATCACTGTGCGGGCGATGAGAAATTGCTTGTTGGTACTCAGATTGAGTCTATTGTCCGCCCCTTTGTACAGGTGGTCACGCTGGCCGATGCACAAAAGTTGTCGTTTTGCCTTACAGACGTTTATGGCATTTGGGCAAGACTTGGCGTTTACACTGACGTTCTAGGCGCAACACTTCGCGTCAAGACTGTGGTATAAAGGAGTTATTCACTAATGAAATACATTGAGTACGCCAAGACAACGTTTGTGGCAATCCTTGCGATGCTCACAAATATCTACAACGCCTTGGTCTCTGCGTTTGGGACCAAGGGCGGTGCTGCCAGCCCCATACTTGGGATGCATGAGCAACTTCGTTATATCGGAGAGAATATCGGCAGCAAGGTGCAGGTGATTCAAGCCTGTAACGATAGTACAGCCTTCACAGCAGTCCTTGATGCGTCAGACCTTGTGAACTCTGTCAACCACGTAACAGGCTCTGTGGCCGTGGAATGGGATAAAGATGGTGTTCCAGGTGCGGATGTCCTTAGTGGGATTCAAGACACGATTGCAGCCCAGGACCTGTCGTCGTTTTTGGCTAATGACTATATGATGGTTGCCTCGTACATCCCAGACTTGACCAACGTTGTCAGCGCCCACCTGCGTGTGGGTACGGATTCTGCTAATTACCAACAGTGGACCTGGTTGAAAGCATCAATGACGGCAGCCTCCTATAATTTGCTCCTGGCAAAGTTGTCAGAGGCCACAGTGGTTGGTAATGGTTGGAACCAGGCCGTAGCAACATACGTGTCGTTTGTGGTTGAGTTTGCAGCAGCAGGCAACCTGCTAGACGCTATGAAGTGTGACAGCATCTACATTATGACCTCAGAGGCAGTCAAGCAGGCATTTGGCAGCCAAGCAATCAGCAATACGACAACTTGCATCACGCTTGCAACGGATGACCAGACCCGTGTGGCGATTGGTGCAGCGGCAGACGCGGCAGTTGATGGTGATGCGGCAGGATCACAGAGTGCAAAATTGCGAGGCATCAATAAGGTGCTTGCCACCATCTCTACCGCTATTGGTAACATCTACACATCAATTACGGCGTTGCTCGCTCGGGTGCCTGTTATCCAGGCAACCCACACCTCCCCTATGGATGGAACGGTTACGTACGCGTCTAATGTGACGCTAGACTGCGCGGGCTGGCCTTTTACGGTGGACACAGCGGCAAATACTTGCCGCATCTCATATCTCAAGTACAAACCAACAGCAGGCAGTTGGACCACCCTCGTAAATGGTGCCGGTGGTGTGAGTATGTCGGCAGCAGCAAACGTCATTACGGTTACAGGGGCAGGTACTCCGTTTGCAGTTGGCGATTTGTACGAACTCGGCCTCATTTATCAAGACAAGGCCTTCGTTGCGGCGACAAACGAGAAGCGAGTTGTTGTCACCAATGATCCGGTATATACAGACACCGAGGACGATGTCGCCGATACGACGAACCAGGCCATCAGTACGGTTAACTATCCATCAGCAGACGGCCTACCAATGGCAGACGATGGTAAGCATCATATTACGCTCATCGGTAAGTTGATTTCTGTTGGCCTTTGTACTGGTGAAATGCGAGTGCAAGGAACCAACGATGAAGACTTAACCACTGCTGATTGGATCACCGCAAATTGTTACGACGTTAAAAACGATTGCGTGCGCAATGTGTGGACGTTAGCTGCTGGTGCAACTCTCACATTCTGGATTGCCTGTTTGGATGTACGTGTGAAATACATCCGCGTGCAAGTGATTATCGCGGGTGCAGCTACAAATACCATCATCATCAAGGCGGTGCGTAGTGCATAGTAAAGTGGCGGAAACAGTTTTTAGGCCGTGTGAAACTTGTGGAAAAGAGATGCGAGTTATGCCATCACAAAATAAGCTTGGACACCGCAAACGGTTTTGTTCAAGAGAATGCCAACGGCATAGCGCAATGGTTCCATGCTCTGTTTGTGGGAAATTGGTATTGCGTTTGCGATATGAAATTGAACAACAAAAAAATGTTTATTGTTCGAATAAATGTAAAGGCGTTGGAAAACGTAAACCAAGAATAGAAATAGTTTGTGCCTTCTGCGGCAAAAAAATAGCAAAGTTGCAGTGGCATATCGATAAGTCAAATAACAACTATTGCTCTTCTAGGTGTAATAATAAGAGCAAGGTTACCGGTCGTTACAAATTTTGCGAAATATGCGGCAAAGAATTTTGGGCTTTTGTGAGCGCGGAAAAACGCGGTGCTGCTGCGCATTGTTCACAAGAATGTGCCAACATTGCAACAAGGTCTGAGTCTTACGACCCATATTCGCGTAAAAATAACAAGCGGTGGGCGAGTGAGGTTAAGAAGCGCGACGGTTATGTGTGCCAACTGTGTTTTAGTTCCGAGGCATTACATGCACACCATGTATTATCGTGGAAGGATTACCCAAAGCTAAGGTTTGATGTCAATAATGGCGTGACGTTGTGTGAGGGATGCCATATTGATTGGCACAAAAAAGAGATAATCGGCAGGCCGTTATTCAATAAAGAAAAAGACCTGAAAGGGGAAGTTGTGAACTAATGAGAAATCCGACAACTCAAATAAAAACAGTTACTCGTGCAGCAGCGGTTCTCCCCCAGTCCACGGCGCATGCGCTGTTTACGATTTCAGAAGGCCGCGTCAAACTGATCGACATCGTCGGTGAGGTGACAGTCGAACTCGGTGCTGGTGCAAACAACATGAAACTTGTCGCCAATCCTACGGTGGGCGCGGACGTTGACATCTGTGCCACGGCGGACGTTGACACAGACACCGTGGGAACTCTTTACGTAATCAGTGGCACGCTTGCGAATCCGATGTTTACATCGGCGAGTGGAGCAATCGAGGCACAGGCCAATCCTGTTATTCTTGCAGTGGGTACACTTGATCTCAACTGTGACGCGAGCAAGGCCGGACAAATCAAGTGGACCATGCGATACGAACAACTCGACCTCGGCGCTGTCGTAACGGCGGCATAAGGAAATAAACACATGACGACCCCATCGACAGGCGCGATTGAACGAGCCCTAAATAATTCATTGCAAGACTCCGACATTGAGACAGACTCGATACACGATTACAACCACCGAACCATCGGAGAGACGGTGTCTAAGGTGATCACGCTTACGGCCAACGGAGGAAGCGAATCGCTTGATTGCTTTACAGTGACGGGGTGTGTGGAGATCTTAAAACTGTATGGACAGATCACAACGGCAGATACGTTGACAAACCTCACGGGCGCTTACTTCAACATGTGGGACGGAACCCTAGCCACGGCAATTACAAAAAACGATGGTGTGTTGTCGGGGATGGCTATCGGTACAACGTTTCTGAAAAATGCAGCAGTAGACGCTAAGGGCAAGCCGATGCCTCTTAAAGACGGTCTGGAGATGGCTCAAAAGAAGATTCGCAAAGACTACAGCATGTGCCTTCCTGACGATGTTGTAGTTGAGATTGTAAAGGAACTAGTCGCCGAGCGTATGCCAGTAGCCAAACCGATTGAATTTCCCGTACTACCGCTAGAGTTGCCGGTAGTGGAGAAGTAAGCTATGGCTGGTACACAAGACTATCAATTGGTTCCTCCAGCAAGTAAGTGCGTATTTAAAGAGTCCTTCGCGTCTTTTGACCAGGTGGCAAGGAATGGGGGGACTGTAAGCGGAGTTACTGTAAATAATGGCGGTGTGTTTGCTGCTGCTAGTTACATACGTTATCCAGCGCCACTGCATATGCTTCGCAGCACAACGCTTACCCTTAGATTTGAGTTTATACCAACGTTTGCCCCAGATGACGGCGTAACCCACTATTTCTTGTATCATGCTAGTGAAGCAGGTGACACATGGTATATTGCTAAGTTATCATCTAATTTTATTAGAGTGGACTGGAAATTTACCGCTTTGACCGTTGCTTTGGCGGCGTATCAAAACTATTGGCAGACGGGTGAGCGCAATGTTCTTGTGGTTGCATTGAGTAATGGTAGTTGTCAAGCATATTTAAATAACAATCTTATACAAAATGCAGCCGCTGGAATCGCTACTGCAGCAACAACTACAACATTTTATTTAGGTGGGAACGGAGCAAATGGGTTTGTAGGCAATATGATCAATTTTGGAATATTTGATCAGAAATGGACAGCCCAGGAAGTTCTCGACGACTACAACAACGCCACCTATACCTACCACAACAAGTCTGTGCTCGACTTGCGCATGGCCACCAAGATAAGCGATGGTGGCACTGGATATTATACGCTAGACAGCAGCGGCAAAGGGAACAATGCTGTGTTGGGCGATGGCTCGACGCCTGGCACGTTTCCGACGAAGCTGGCGGGTAGAGATGGGTATTTGTATGATAACTTCGGAAACTGCTATATGAGAACAAATCCTGTATTGGCACTTGGCACCTACAGTATTGTTATGTGGGTAGAGTGGATACCCTATGCGCTCTACCAGTACCTTTTTGATGCCAGGCTGACAGGGGTTGGGTATGGCTTCATTACTGCGGCATCTGGAAATATCTCGGTATCTAGCGGTGTAATATCAATAAATGCCAAGGCAAACAATGTCTTAACTACTGGCTTGAATTGCATCGTCATTAACGGAATCACGTTAAGTGCAAGTGGTGCGGCATTTTTAATAGGAATGGTCCAATCATTTACTCCGAATCAGGGGTTCAACGGAAGATTGTTGAGTTTTGAGATAAATCATTCTTTGACTGACACTCAAATACGCGACATCTACCACCGGGGGTTACGGTAATGCCTAGAGGTGGACAGAACAAGATTCTTTTAGACGAACAAGCCGTGATTGCTTTTTACGGCTGGTGTAAAAGTTTGCGCAAAACGGCTCTTGCGTTTGAATGTTCTACGCCCACCATCACCAACGTTTTGAAAAAACATAGTATAAAGCGTGACGGTTGTTGCATGAATGATCCAGCAAGACGCAAGCGGCAAAGCGAGATTCTAAAAGAGCAGCACCGAAATGGAATGTTTAAAGGAGAAAAGCACTCTCAGTGGAAAGGCGGCAAAGTAGAGGTCGTGTGTTCTATCTGTGGTGTGACCATGTGGCGCTATCCAAGTTATGTTTACGCTGGATCAGAGGTGTTGTGTGGCGATGAGTGTCGAGCAATTTTCGCAAAGGACATCGCGCGTAATAATCAACTTGGAAGTTTGCACGGTGCTGAACACCCTCGCTGGATAGATGGAAGGTCTTTATCTGGCTATAAAATGTTGTATATGCCGAAGTATTCAAGTAGTAATACAAACGGGTTAATTCCAGCGCACAGATACATAGTGGAAAAATACTTGGGTCGGCTTTTGTCTCCGAGGGAAACTGTCCATCATATAAACGCACAACGTCGTGACAACAGGATTGAGAACTTGTACCTATTTAAATCTTTAGGTGAGCACACGTCATATCATAAGGGCGTTGAGTTTGGTAGGGTAGATCCCATTACTAAAAGCAATCTTGACGAATTTCTCACCACTAGACCAAGGGGGGCATTCTAATGGCACCAGGAAACAACATCCGCGAGGGGTTAGTATTATGCTAGAGGACATTAGAAAATCTTGCATAGTAGATGAGACGGTTAAAATCAAACTTAATGGTTACAACGTTAATTACTATGAAAATTTAGGATATGAAATACCACGAAGGTTGGGTAAGAACGGTAGAATGTCTTATCCAGTTGGCACAGTAATAAGTGTCAGCGTAGATGATTTACCACCGGTTTGTGACGTGAAGGTAAAAGTGAAGTGTGCCGATTGCGGGAAGGAACGCTTTGCATCTTGGAGAAAATTCAATAGGGGGAATCTTTGCTGCCAGGTTTGCACATTTAAAAATAATGCAAAGGATAATAGAGAAAACCCTTGGTTCAAAGAACCTGGCAGAGTTCACCCACGATACAAAGGAAGTATTAAGGAATACTCTTGTGTTGTCTGCGGGAATCCAGTAACGCGGAACGATAGTACAAAAGCTAAGTATCCAAATTCTGTGTGTAGCTTAAAGTGTAGGAATGTATTACAAAGTACGATTTGCGCAGAGAAGCACCCAGCGTGGAACGGTGGAATACGCGCTTCAAAAACAGGATACGCAGAAATCTATCAACCAGAACATCCACACAGGCACAAAAAAACAAAATCTATCTTATTACACAGATATTTAGTTGAACAATTTATTGGAAGGTTGTTAGATCCAAAAGAAGCAATTCATCACATAAATGAGAATAAATCAGATAATCGTATTGAGAATCTTTATTTATTTTGTAGTAGTGGCGCACATACGTCCTACCATGTGAGATTACGTTGGGGTAAAATAGATCCAATTGTAGAAAGTAACTTGCTGGAGATGTGCAACTAATGAATATAGATAGAGAAAATCTAGTCCTTTTCCATGATTACACTTCTGGCCATGCTCAAGACTTGTTGAGTCCCTATGGCAATCATGGCACATTGACGGGTGGAGGGGGATTCAGGAAAGGTAAGCGGGGGTGGGTGTATTTACCAGCAAATGGCAATTGTTGCGTTGAAGTTGCAGATAGTCCTTCTATTGATTTACTATCGGCAACCTTTGCATTTTCATTAGATATGCTCAAGCCGTTTGGGAACATCGAGTTTCTCTTTGATAGGAGAATTGGAGCAGACTTAAATTATTTGTGTTATTGGTTGAACTCGACTGTTCTGCATCTATATGTAAATGGCGCACTTACACAATTTATAATAGCTTCTACTAGCGTTTACGTTGGGGTTAAGACATTAGAAATAACTATCCCTACCGGACCGGCTAGGGCAAAATTGTATTTTGATGGGATATTTTATATCGATTCAGACGTAGATGTAACGATGGTTCCGTCTAATCACACACTGAGAATTGGACAAGCAGCAACATTTACTGCCAATCAACAACTACGTTCTGCCAACCTAAACGCCTGTCTCATCTACAACGTAGCCAAATCTGCCGACCAGGTAGCCGCCATTCACGAATCCCTACTATCCCTCCACACCCCACACACCGGCTCACGTCGTACCTACTCTACCCCTTCAGTACATGCCAATCAGACCGGCTTGAGGGCGGGTTGGAATATGGAAAAGAAGAATGGAAAAATAATTGATGTGAAGGGCGTAAACAACGGTACGACTAGCGGAGTTGTGCTACAGAAGAGAACTCCGTGGGGAGAGGCTTGTTTGGATTTACAGGGCGGTAGTATCGATTGCGGGAGTGACAGTAGTTTGGATTTTACGACTGAGATATTTGGTGGAATGATGTGGGGTAATCAGAAAGAAGTGGAAACAAACCTCATTCTAAGAGGTACATACCCAAATACAGGATACCGCTTGTTTTTCTCCGGTGGAAATTTTTATTTCGCAGGGTGTAACGCAGGTGCTACGTTGGCATCAGCACCCACTAACGCTTTTGCTCTCAATAAAGATTATTTATATAGTTTTCTGATTGTACCCAGTGTTGGAATGTACGTTTTTAGAAATGGTGTTGACGTTACGCAAGCACCAACACCAGGAAACATTATAGCATCTGCTGCTGCAAACTTTATGATAAACAGTTGGGGTAAAAATACATTAGCCGCACTTAAAATGTTTACGGCATCGTCATACGCAGAAGCATTAGCCGCCATCAAAGCCGAATACAACCGAGTCGCCAGCATGTGCCTGCTACACATCGACTTCGACTCTAGCCCCACAGGTAAAGTGTGGTCAGCAGGCCAAACGATAGACGGCACGCCAATCGAGGTCGTGTCGGGTACTTGGCAGGTGGTGTGGGATAGTACGCTGTATAAGAAGGTGTTGGAGTGTGTGACGGCTGGCGACATAGCCATAAAGGTTCCGCAGGGCAACCCTGCATATGGAACGTGGAGATTTCAGGCACTAAAAAAAGACGCTAGCAATTTTCTTGTTATGCCAATTTCTAGTGTGAAGGGGCAATTCATAGCCTCAGGACAAAATGGTTATATGTTTTATCCCCACGTTACAGAGGCGCTTGCTCTGTCTATTGTTACGGGCGGTGCAGAAGGAGCCTCCCTTTTTGTTTCTGCTGGTTCTTATGTTAGCCCAGACACATGGTATGACTATAAATTAACACGGACTACGGAAGGTGTTTTTACTGTATATGCAAACAATAATTTGGTCCCCGCAGCAGGTGGAAGTAATCCATGCACAAATACAACTCATACCAGCAGCAAATACTGGAATTTCGACCTCGACGCAGGCGACCGCATAGCTGACATCGATAAACTTTTCGGGGTACCGATTTCATAATATCCCGATTTAACCAAATAGGAGTGACATAATATATGGACAACACAATAGAGTTCAAACCAAAGTACACGGCACATCGCAGGGCCATTGCGGCTGTTGACACGTTGGTGTTGGCAACGCTGTTGACTGCAAATGAGCGCAATTGCTTTCAGGCGCATGGCTTCAACACGATTGACGGCTTTGTGCTTATGACGGCAGGTACAGCACCCACAACCGTGCTTGAACTGTTGGAGGCGGTCACATACACCAATTCTGTTGGAACAGAAACAAAAATGTTTGTCCGCAGAGGTGGTACCGTTGGCCCGTTGAATAGTGGGGACGGGTTTTCGTTCAATGTCAAAGGTGGCGGACGGTATTTCATCCGTGTCAGCAGTTTGACAGGCGCTCCCACAGGACTAGAAATCTACATTGCAGGAAGTGAGAGGGCTCAGGAAGGTAGCATCTAATGGGCAATTATGCGTCGATAGCAGAGGTGAGGGCCGAGGGCGTTCCCGCATCCGTTGCAGATGCGCGGATAACGTTACGCATCTCGAAATGGGAGGCCATCATCGAGAGAATGACGGGCAACTATTTCCATGTCCTGACACCAGGAGAATTGACCTTTGACGGCTCTAACATGTCCCTTTTGCACTTCAGCGTGCCGTTGATTGCCGTTTCGTCATTGAAAATAAACGACGAGACCACAGCATTGTCCACAGACGACTATAGGGTTTATGCAAGCATCA
>Ga0180008_1001064_pt1 | contig 18544 bp, 15 predicted proteins | sample MM_PW_MetaG_FD_121121 | JGI IMG/M metagenome (GOLD analysis project Ga0180008, IMG submission 121121) | Groundwater microbial communities from the Aspo Hard Rock Laboratory (HRL) deep subsurface site, Sweden - MM_PW_MetaG | ecosystem: Environmental > Aquatic > Deep subsurface > Groundwater...
CATTCTTTAATCTCTCGATTTCATTACTCTTATTCTTTTGCTCTAACATCTCTGTTAAAGCGGCTGTCAATTCAATATGTCTACGAACGTGTGTATCTTTTTTTTTACTCCGTTTGTCACTTATCGTGACTCTCGAAGCGGGTGCAAAAGTAGTTACTTCTTTTTAATCTCGCAAGAAAAATTTAAAATTTTTTTCGGAATTTTATTTCCATCTCTTTATCTCTTTCTTACCAGTATCTCAAGGAACTTTCCGTGTTTTGCGGGGTGCAAATGTAAAACGTAAATTCTAATCTCACAAGCTTTTTTTGATAATTGTTTAAAAGAAATTTTATCCTATATATCAGTAATGCTTGCCAGTGTGTCAGTGAACATAATCGTTGTTGCGGGTGCAAAAGTACTGAGTCTTTACCGTTAATCAATACTTTACAACACACTTTTTTTAATCTTTTTTTGATCTTGGTTTTAACAGACTGAAAAACAATATTATTACAGCTAGTGGGAATTTGCTGTTTTGTACTTTTGTAAGAAAAAAGCATTTATTATTGCGCGGGTATCTAGATTTTTGCTAGAGTTATACCTGGATAATGGCGCTATTAATAGGTATGGGCACGCAGATCTTGCGTGTTTTGACCAATTAGTGGTTGTAGCAGATGTAGACGAAGTAAGTTGGCACGCAGATGATGCCGATTTTAGCGGATTAGCAGTTCCTAGTATGCTTATTGGATTCTACTAGATACAATATCGAAACTGTATACTGTATAATGCATGCTTATACTTTTGAATCAAGACTTGGTATTTTAGAGAAATAGAATAATTGACATTTGATACAATGCTATTCCTTCCTATATATTAGGTGCTACTTTTGAAGGTGTAATATATTATGAGTAAACACACTCCTATCTATTAATTTACTAACGAGACCCTATGCTATCTAATGGGGTATATTGTTATTACAACTTTAATCCAGCGTAACATCCTTTTTAAAATGGGTTGCAAACAAGAAGTGTATAAAACTACCACTCCCCTAGCCCTGATAGCAGTGGAAATCCTTTTATGGGAATTCGTTTTCCCATAAAAGATTGAAACGAATAGCAGGAATAAGCTCCTGAAAAAAACTGAAACAACTTGCTCAGGAGATTCAGCTTTGTATTTTTATTTAGTTAACGTTTGTAGTGTGTTGTTTTTCTTGTTGGTTTCCCAATAATCGTTGAGTTTCTCCATATCGACGGGATTAGCAGGTGGTTGATTTTGTAAACGACCCGATTCGAAAGCTCTCGCTAGGATAGTTTCTATTAAAAAGTCCTCGTTGGACACAAACGGAGCATATTCAGATTTAAGATTGATATCAAACATACTCGCTGCAGTATTAGACCAAAAAGCTTTCCACCCACTTTTTAGTGTTTTTACTAAGTTAAAGGTAGTAACTCCTGTTTGACGATGAATTAGTTTTACTAAAATACGACCTTGACTACGAGATAATTTTTTCAATTTGGCCTCGAACTCATCATTTAGATATTTTTCGACAATTTTGAAATACTTTTTCTTTTCCCTGTCAGTCGACAACCTATCCATTCCTTTATTTAGTGCCGTAAGTCTTTCGGATGCTAATTTGGCATAAGGATAAGTGCGGTACACTCTATTTTGTAAAATTAAAAACTGCTTTTTAGCCTCGGGATCTAGTTTTTCCTTTGATACCACTATTTCCTCGAGTTGTATGGTATCGTTTAGGACATCATCAGACTCTTTCAACTCATAGCCCATTTGTTTGGGATTAGCTGGGATTTCTTGTGCAGTACTAACGAACGGCACAAAACAAAGGAGGATGATAAAATATATAAACTTCATAGGACTTAATTTAATGGTAAAATTATACATTATATATACAACTGTAATACCAAATTTATATTTTAGCAAAAAATATTTATATGAGCACAAAATCGATACTGAAAAAGTCTTCACTTGATTTTTTAGAAAAATACTTAAACAATGCTTCGCCAACTGGATTTGAAGCAGAGGGACAAAAAATATGGATGGATTATTTGAAACCATATGTTGATACTTTTATAACGGATACTTACGGCACAGCAGTAGGTGTTATTAATCCAGACGCTCCTTACAAAGTAGTGATTGAGGGACACGCAGACGAAATTTCATGGTATGTAAATTATATTACCGATGAAGGATTGATTTACGTAATTAGAAATGGTGGATCAGATCATCAAATTGCGCCTTCTAAAAGAGTGAACATTCATACTAAAAAAGGAATTGTAAAGGGAGTTTTTGGTTGGCCTGCCATTCATACAAGAATGCGCGATAAAGAAGAAGTGCCTAAGCTGACCAATATTTTTATTGATTGTGGTTGTGATAACAAAGCAGAAGTGGAAGCTTTGGGCGTTCATGTAGGTTGTGTGATTACTTATCCAGACACATTTACAATATTGAACGGAAACAAATTTGTTTGTAGAGCAATCGATAATCGCATGGGAGGCTTTATGATTGCCGAAGTTGCGCGCTTATTGCATGAAAACAAAATCAAACTTCCTTTTGGGTTGTATATTACCAATTCAGTTCAAGAAGAAGTAGGTTTGCGCGGTGCCGAAATGATTACTAAGACTGTTAGACCAAACGTAGCAATCGTAACAGATGTTTGTCATGATTCTACAACACCAATGATTGACAAGAAAATTGAGGGAGAAACAAAAATAGGTAAAGGTCCTGTAGTTACTTATGCACCTGCGGTTCAAAATAACTTAAGAGAATTAATTCTAGATACTGCCGAAGTAAACAAAATCCCTTATCAAAGGTTAGCTTCGTCAAGGGTTACCGGAACGGATACAGATGCATTTGCCTACAGTAATGGTGGTGTTGCATCAGCATTAATATCCTTGCCATTGCGATATATGCATACAACCGTTGAGATGGTACATCGCGATGATGTAGAAAATGTTATTAAACTTATCTACGAGACCTTATTGAAACTAGAGAATAATGATGATTTTTCCTATTTTAAATCGTAAATTAAGTTTTGATCATGTAGTATAACTATAAAGCACTGTACTTCTATGTTCTATACTTTATCAGTCCAAATAAAAGGCATCATGATTTCATGATGCCTTTTATATTTTTATACTTTTACAAATAAATTTACCTTAAGTATTTTTTGTACTTTGGAGCAATAAGTCAAACTACTAATTAATGAAAAGATTTATCCGACAATTACTTTTAGGAAATGTTTCGAAACTAGGTAAACCTAAATACAATCCTATTCAAAAAAGGGTTCAAAATATAAAAGCAATTTGGAATAATGATCATCAAGACGACAATGGAATTGAAAAAATTGTTAGATTATTTCTCTCTAGCTCACAACTTTTCTTTCCTGCGGTTTACCTAAAATATCTTGTTTCTAAAAAAGGAAGCGAATATGCTGATCTAACTGTGGATTTTTATGTGATATTAAAAGTACTTTTCCCTTTATTGATTATAACTAATAAATGGCAAGACAGTAGCATTATCATAAGTATTATGGTTTACTTAATGTTAGAAACTATACTATATATTCCGACCTTAATATTTGCATCCGATTTATTTTCGCAACCTCGCTCTTATAAGAGATCAATGTTATTGCTTTTTTTAAACTACTTAGAAATGGTTTTCTCGTTTGCGGTTTTATACTCCTTTAACACCTATTTCAATAAACCGTTTACGCATTGGTTTGATCCCATCTATTTTAGTACCATTAGTGCATCTACAATTGGATATGGTGATTTTTATCCGGTCGTGCCCATGGGGAAATTTTTAGTTAGTGTACAATCCATGCTTGTTTTAATGTATGTTGTTTTGTTCCTGAATTTTTTCTCTACTAAAATTAAGGCAAAAGGCTATTTTGATTCTAGTAGCAAAGAGGAGTTATAACATCATTCTAGCTTTTTCTAAATCTTCTGGGGTATCGATCCCAATTCCAACATGAGTGGTTTCGATCATTTTGATGCGCTTACCAAATTCTAAATAACGCAGTTGTTCTAATTTTTCAGATGCTTCTAATGATCTCATTGGTAAACTATAAAAATCTAGCAAAGCTTGTTTTCTAAAAGCATAAATACCGATATGTTGCATGTAACGGACACCCGCATTTTCTTCTCTTGGATATGGAATTACGGATCGTGAAAAGTACAAAGCAAAATTACTTTGGTCTACAACTACTTTTACGTGGTTGGGATTATTGATATCATCCTTATTTGTTATCTCTCTCATCAAAGAAGCTAAATCTACTTTATTATCAACATCTTGTTTGAAAACTTCAATTACTTCTTTCAGTGGTTCGGCATTGATGAAAGGTTCATCCCCTTGCACGTTAACAACTACATCCACATCTAAGCTTGCAATTGCTTCAGCGATTCGGTCACTTCCTGATTCATGTTCTTTGATACTCATAATGGCTTTTCCTCCATGAGAAACAATTTCATTAAATATCAAATCAGAATCGGTTACCACAAAAACATCTTGAAATAGATTCGTATTTACTGCAGCTTCGTATGTTTTTAAAATTACGGTTTTTCCTCCAAGGTCTTGCATGAGCTTTGCTGGAAATCGAGTTGAAGCGTAACGAGCGGGAATAACTGCTATAATTTTCATATACTACTTTTGAGTGTAGTACAAAAATAGTATTATTTTGAAATTATCGCTTAAGACTTTCTATCTTTAAAGTTTTAAATTTTACTAAATAGATTGTTTATGAAATCAATTGGATTCATCCTTTTTTTATTTTTAGCTTCGTGTGCTAGCATTAAGATCAAAAATTATAGTGCTGACTACACTCAAGAAGTAGTTGGTAAAATCAAATCAATGGACATAAAAAAATACGAATATAAATTTATCAAAAACGACACAGTCAACCTAGTAAAGACTACAATTGTAAATTTTGATATTAACCAAAAATTAATCAGCGAAAAAATATTTACGGAAAACGGAACTAAAGAATCAAACTTTAAGTACAATAAGAGCTTTGTTGTAGAAAAGCAAGTGATTTCAGCAAATGACACTGCCGTCATAACTTTCAAATACGACAAGCAAAATAATATTATTGAAGAAAAATCAACCGATAGTAACGGATTATTTAATACTACTACTCAAATTTTTGATAAATACCACAATCCAATTGAAATAAAAAAGAACTTCGCTGACAAAATAAAACATTCGATTATTAATGAATATGATTATAAAAATAAATTCTTAATCAGTAAGTACAGTATGGATACTCTATTACAAAAGGAAGTAGTGATGAAGAGGTATTTTGATAAAAATGGATATATCTTAAAAAGTCAAAACATGAATGCAACATCAACCTCAAAATACTATAGTCACAAAATTGATAAAAAAGGAAATCTTATTTCAAAAACATTCCACGAAGCCGACGGAACGATTATCGAAGTTGTAAATTTTAAAAACACATATGATAATGTAGGTAATATTAAGATAAGGGAGCGTTTTTTAAACAATAAATTAATTGACAAGACTATTTATGTGAACACTTATTACTAGAACTTCTTATTGGTAAATCTCAAAATAATTTGATTCGAAAACTACAACAGTAATATGCCTACTAATGAATTCTGCAGCGAGGATGATAAAAACAAATACTCAATATTGTATAATGAGTAACATCACTCCACAAAACTTTCGTCTTTGAAACCTATTAAATACAACTTGTTTTTTGCACGAGTCATTGCAGTATACAACCATCTTATATAATCCCTATCAATTCCGTTAGGTAAATAAGGTTGTTCTATAAAAACGGTATTCCATTGTCCACCTTGAGATTTGTGGCAAGTGATAGCATAAGAAAATTTCACTTGCAAGCCATTGAAATATTCATTTGCTTTAACTTTTTGAAATTGCTTAAATTTTGTTTCTCCTTCATAGTCCTTCAAAACTTCTTGGTACAACCTATTCGATTCTTCAAAGGTCAAAGATGGAGATTCACTTTTTATGGTGTCCAATAATAAAACAGTTTCAAACGGTTTTTGTTCTGGATAATCGACCATTCTAATTTTTACATTGGCAAACTTAAAACCATACAACTCTTTAATGTTGAAAATCTCTAACACTTCGATGATATCACCATTAGCAATAAAACCGGCATGATCTGATTCCTTCAACCAAAAATAATTATTTTTTACCACCATCAAGAAATCTCCCGTAGACAATTCACTTTCTTTATCTAGGATCTTAGTTCTGATTTGTTCATTGTATTGATTGGCTCTTTTATTAGAACGAACAATAAAAGCGGTATCCTCTATACTATAATTACTATAGGCACTATTGATAGCATCTTGTATGTCGTAACCATCAATTAGCCGAACAATGTCTTTAAATTTTTTTACATCAAACTGAAAATCGGTAATGAAAGAGTCCTTTAATAATTCTCGAAGTTCCGTTGCATTATACAAGATACCAGAGCTCTCTTCTTGACGCATCACTTCATCTAATTCTATAAAATCTACCTCTTTATTGTAGTTCATACTTAAAGTCTGGATATCTAATGCTGGACTAATATCTAGATTAACTGGAGGTAGTTGAGCGGTATCTCCAAGCAATATCATTTTACAATTAGTACCCGAATAAACGTAGGATATCAAATCATCCAATAAAGAGCCATTGGCATACATTTTAGAATCAGAGTCAACATCTGAAATCATAGATGCTTCATCGACTATAAAAATGGTGTTCTTGTGTTTGTTCTGTTGAAGAGTAAATGAAAGTCCACCTCCGGCATTCTTTTTGGGAAAGTAGATTTTTTTATGAATTGTAAAAGCAGGTTTGGACGAATAGTTAGCAATTACTTTTGCAGCTCTACCCGTAGGTGCAAGCAAAACATATTTTTTATTAATTTCTAGGAGATTATTTACAATGGTAGAAATAACTGTTGTTTTTCCGGTACCTGCATACCCTTTAAGAACAAAAATGGTATCATTTTGATTTTCGGTTAAAAAAATGGCAATTTTCTGAAAAAATATATCTTGGTTATAGGTTGGATTAAACGGAAATTTATTTTTTAAAAGATTGTAAAATGTAGCAGAAATCATAGTTGATAATCCTATTTAAAATGAAACTCAAAGGTACGGTTTACATTTTACAATGATGATTAATAAATTAGTCGTTTTACACTACGAGCATCTAATTAATTCTATCATTTATTTTATATCAGCCAATGGTCATTTAAATGGTCTTACTGCTTTTTAAAGAATTTAAATGTAGATAGGTTTAACCAATTTAAAAATGAAAAAAAATCGTAAGTTTGCTGCTTTAATTTATAAGGCAAAAAACTGCTACAAAGTGCCATTTATGACGATACTAAACACTAATGTTACTGAAAAGTTATACAAAAAACTTTCTATTCAAGTCTCTTTGAATGGTTTATCGTTTTGCTGCTTTGATACATTAAACGGAACAATTACGTCCTTTAATGAGTTGCATTTTGACCCCTTTCACAAAGACATTAAAATTGAAGAGTTGTTTGCAAATGCTTTTATAGAAAATAACGAATTGCAAGATAGTTATGATGAAGTGTTGATTATTCATAGTAACAATTTATCTACTTTGGTTCCTACACCTTTATTTGATGAAAACTACCTAGGCAGTTACTTGCAATACAATACAAAGGTTTTCGAAACTGACTTTTTTGCGTTTGACAACTTACACAACTACGATATCAATACGGTTTATATTCCGTATGTAAATATTAATAATTTTTTTATTGATAAATTTGGAACATTTGATTACAAACATTCTAACAGTATTCTAGTAAATAAATTATTGGATCATTCAAAAAATGGAGAAGAGAAAAAGATGAGTGTTCACTTTAATCAAGATCATTTTGAAATTGTGGTTATCCAAAACAAAAAAATACTTCTGTTTAATTCCTTTGATTATTTAACACCAGAGGACTTTATATATTATGTCTTATTTACCGCTGAACAACTTAATCTAAATCCTGAAAACTTTTCATTAGAATTAATTGGTGCCATAGATCAAGATAGTGACTATTTCAAAATTGCTTATAAATACGTTCGTAATGTTTCACTAATAGATGTGGAAGATTTGCGATGGAACAATTATTTTTCTGAGGCCGAAAACAGAAATCATTTTATACTTTTCAACTCATGAGAATCATTTCAGGAAAATACAAAGGAAGACGCATAAGTCCGCCTAAAGGATTACCCGTTCGCCCTACAACCGATATGTCAAAAGAGGCATTATTTAATGTATTAAACAACCATTTTAGTTTTGAAGGTTTAAAAGTTTTAGACCTATTTGCTGGAACAGGAAACATCAGTTACGAATTTGCTTCAAGAGGTAGTTCACCAATAACATCTGTAGATGGTGATTTTGGTTGTGTAAAATTCATTAAGCAAACAGCCGCCGAATACGATTTTCCTATCGCCGCTACAAAAAGCGATGTTTTTAAATTTTTAGAACGAAACAATGCCACATTTGATATTGTTTTTGCTGATCCTCCTTATGGTCTAGATCAAGCTACATTCGAAAGAATAGTATTGCTTATTTTCGAAAAAAACGCACTTAGTCAAGAAGGAATGATGGTTATAGAGCATTCTAAATACACCAAGCTAAATCACATGCCTCATTTTTCTTTTCAAAAAAGTTATGGAGGTTCTATTTTTAGTTTCTTCGAATTTGAATCTGATGATGATAATGAAGACAGGGACTTGGATGAGGACTTAGGTGCAGAGGGCGAAGAAGAATAAAACACAAAAAATCCCTCTTTCGAGGGATTTAATTATTCTCAAATAAATGTTCTGAAATTAAATTGGCAAAACAGTTTTCAATTTTTCAAATACGATATTATAAGTTGGCGTTGGAATCTCATATTTCAAACCTTCATTAATCACAAATTCAGTCAAAGATTCTAGCTCAAATTTATCACCTGCGATAACATCTCTATGCATGGATGAAGTAGCATTTTGAGGTGTTTTTTCTAGTTTCAAAATAGTTTGCATAATAATATCGTTAGGCAGATTCAACCCTTTTACCGCTGCGATCATCGTAATTTCATTTAGTAATTCTACATAAAGGGCTCTACTAGCATCATTAGCAATGATCTGACCTATATTTTGATTTAGATACGAGGTAGCAGATGCTAATGCCGAAATGAAAATAAACTTCTCCCAAACTTTTTCTTCTATCTCATCAACTAGATAACTATCGATTCCAGCATTCGCAAAAATCGTTTGTAATTCTTTTAACTTTATCATAGGAGCCGACGGGGAGCCAAAAAATAACTTTTCAAATGTTCCTGTTTTTCTAATAATTCCAGAAGATTCTATCTTTGAAACAATATAAACACATCCTTGCAAAACTTCATGATCAGGATAAAGCGTACTTATTCTTTCGGGTGCATCAACTCCGTTATATAAAGGAAGAATAATGGTGCTTTTTTTAAAACACTTTTCAATCGAAAGCAAGCTCACTTCGATGTCATAGGTTTTAGTAGCACAAATGATATAGTCTAATTTACCAATAATTGTAGGATCGTCACAAACTAAATGAGGATGAACAATTGTTTGTCCATCATCAGTTTTAATTACCAGTCCATTTGCAAGAATGACTTTTTGAGTTTCCCCTCTCGCGATAAAGATAATTTCAATTTTTTCTGATTCATAATAAGCCTTCGCCAATAATCCTCCAAAATACCCTCCTACGCCCCCAAGTCCTAATATCCCAATTCTTGTTTTCATAAATTGCATTGTCATTAAAAAATAAACCATCAAACCGTTCTTTTATAAAGCCATATGACTCACATAAACTAACTTTTTGATGGTTTACTTATTTACTTATTCTATCTAAAAGAACAAATTAAAAAAAAAAACAGACCTATAAGCCGGATTCTGTTAACACTGAAATTCAGTGTTACCTTATCATTTATCTAGACTTACAATTACTCATAAGCTCAAGCTACCTACCCTTCAGCAACGAACGAGACGCCCTTAAATGCTGATATACTTGGTATTTCACCGCGTAGAGTTTACCTGGTTTCACTACAGCATTACCTGTACATACTTTCTGTTGCACTTGTCCTAATCTAATTAGGAGAAACTCCTAACCAAACTGACGGGTGTTACCCGCTACGCTTCTCTACGGTGTCCGGACTTTCCTCCCTTTTACTACTTAAAGTAAAACGACGATAAGGCGGTCTGCAGTGCAAATTTACATTTTTTAACTAATGAATTCTACATAACTTGCATTAGTTTAACATCTAATTGTAAAAAGTTAATATTAAAATAGTTAACTTTAAATTCAAATATTAAATACAGTCACTATGAGCCAAATATATCATTATGCTACCGTTTCAAAAGCATTAGACGAATTAAATGAAAAAGGATTTACTTTTGATTTTAATTTACATGAAGAAGAGATCTTAAAAAATCCTGAAAATTTCGAAATAAAATACATTTACAGATACGAGGGAAATTCGAATCCTGATGATGAATCTATTGTCTATGGCATTCAGTCAAAATCCGGAAAAAAAGGTGTTTTTGTAGCAGGATTTTCAGCAAATTCTGTAACTGAGGCTACTCAAATACTAATTAACATTACGATCAAAGCGCATAATTCATAAATATAATAATACTTTTAATCTCCTCTTTATTTGTATTGAGTTTCTTAAAATGTTTTGATATTTAAATTTTTCATTCATTGAATTAAAAACTATATTTGCTTTCGAATTCAATTATATGGAACAGTTTATAGTATCAGCTCGTAAATATCGTCCTCAAACATTTAATGATGTTGTGGGTCAAAAAGCGATTACAAATACTTTACTTAACGCCATAGATAGCAATCATCTAGCGTCTGCATTACTTTTTACAGGACCTAGAGGAGTGGGAAAAACTACTTGTGCCCGTATTCTAGCTCGTCAAATCAACCAGCCTGGATATGACGATCCTACTGAAGATTTTGCATTTAATGTTTTTGAATTAGATGCCGCCTCCAATAATTCAGTTGATGATATTAGAAACTTAATTGACCAAGTGCGCATCCCGCCACAAACTGGTAAATACAAAGTTTATATTATTGACGAGGTACACATGCTATCATCTGCCGCTTTCAATGCATTCTTGAAAACGTTAGAAGAGCCACCAAAGCATGCCATATTTATACTCGCAACTACTGAGAAGCATAAAATCATTCCAACAATTTTGTCTCGTTGTCAAATATTTGATTTTAAAAGAATTACCGTAAAAGACGCGAAGGAACATTTAGCCGAAGTTGCTTTGAATCAAGGCATCGAATTTGAAGATGATGCATTGCATATCATTGCTCAAAAAGCTGATGGTGCTATGCGAGATGCCTTGTCTATTTTTGACAGAGTAGTATCCTATTGTGGAAAAAATTTAACACGTCAAGCAGTAACAGAAAACTTGAATGTGTTGGATTATGAAACTTATATTAATGTTACTGACCTTATTTTAGAAAATAAGATACCTGAGGTACTTTTGTCTTTTAATGATATATTAGCTAAAGGATTTGATGCACATCATTTTGTTTCCGGTTTAGCCTCTCATTTTAGAGATCTATTGGTGAGCAAAACTCCATCAACCTTGAGTCTATTGGAAGTAGGTGAACAGGCACAAAAAATATATGGCTTACAAGCTCAAAAATGTGATCAAGATTTTCTATTAAAAGGAATAGCAATAGCAAACGACTGTGATTTAAAGTATAAATTAAGTCAAAACCAGCGCTTACTTGTTGAACTTTGTTTAATGCAGCTTGCCTCTATCAATTATGATGGAGAAAAAAAAAAGCTGAATCCTTTATAATTCCGCCAACTTACTTTAGAATAAAAGAATATTCAATAGTAAGTGAAATAAAGCCTTTAGTACAATCAAATACTAATGTAACAACTGCTGTAGTGTCTTCAGATAAGACTATAGAAAGTAAGATAGCTGCTGAAACAATTACTCCTCAACTTACAAAACTAGAGTACAATGGTCCAAAATACTCTGCATTATCATTGTCTAGTATTAGAGCAAAAAAGGCATTAGAAGAAAGTAGCAAAACAATTGTAAAAGAAACCACTCATTTACCTACAGAGGAATTTACTGAAACAGAAATGTTATTGCATTGGACAAAGTATGCTAAAAGATTGGGGGACAAAGGATTCAAAATCATGGAGTCTTTATTACTTATAAATGATCCTGTACTATCTGAAACTGCAATAAGTATTGAATTACCAAATGAGGGATCTAAATTAGATTTTGAAAAAGAACTTAATGGGCTTTTAGGCTACTTGAGAGGTCATTTACACAATCACAACATCACAATAGAAGTTATAGTTAATGAAGCTGTTACCAACAGGAAGAGCTTTAATGATCAAGATAGATACAACCGTTTACATGAAATAAATCCAAATATTGAGCTATTGCGCACAACATTTGGATTAGACTTAAATGCTTAAAAAGCAAAATTTAGTATATTTTCTAGAAAAACAGCTCAATTTACGACCTTATATTTTTCCATAGTACATGGCTTTTACTATACCATCTGACAGACCTATTTTGGGTACATATATTTGTCTTGCACCACTCCATTTCATAGCATTTAGATAGATTCGAACAGCAGGAATAATTACATCTGCACGATCAGGGTTCAAACCTAATTCGGATATTCTTTGTTCGTAAGACAAAGAGTTTAAAAAAGCGTATTGCGAGTTGACATAAATATAGGAAAGCGGTTTTTCTTGCATTTTACCAGACATTTTGAACAACTTGTTGATATTTCCTCCTGATCCAATTATAGAAAGTTCTTCAATATCGGCAGTATTTGTTTTAATCCATTTTTCAATTTCTTCCCAAACAATATCGCAAACCATGTTATTAAGCAAACGAACCGTACCTGCTTTAAAAGATCTAGAGTTAACTAATTTTCCATTCGAAAACAATGTAAACTCTGTACTTCCTCCTCCAACATCAACAAAAAGATAGGTTTCATCCTCTTTTAATAGATGACTCAATTCAGTTGACGCTATGATAGCAGCCTCTTTCTTACCATCAATAATTTCGATTTTAATATTTGCTTTTTCCTGAATAAGATCCACCACTTCCTTACCATTATAGGCCTCACGCATAGCGGAGGTAGCGTAAGCTCGATAATCTTCTACTTTATGAACCTTCATTAATAAATTGAAAGCGGTCATAGCATCACTCATTCTATCTATATTCTCAGACGATATTTCACCTACAGTAAAAGCATCTTGTCCCAGCCTTATAGGAACTCTTACTAAGGAACTTTTATTAAATTGAGTTTCTCTACCTTCTTGCTCCACGATGTTAACAACTAACAACCTCATGGCATTAGATCCTATATCAATAGCAGCATATTTTTTTATTTTAATCATATTTATGTCTTTTGACCTTTTCTAAGCGTAATTTACTTTGCTTTAACTAAGGTTTAGATTAGGTCATCATGCGAAAGATTATTTTTTTCTTGATAATACTTATACGTCTCTAGCTGAGCTCTAAAGACCTTTTCTCCATTGGCATCTCTATATTTATTATCAAGAGCTGCTGAATGGTAACGGGCCTTTACATTACCTTTCCAACCTAAATCAAAATTATCAATAAGTTCTTTTTTAATCTCTTGATCATAAATGGGACACGTGACTTCAACCCTACCATCAAGATTTCTTGTCATAAAATCTGCCGAGGAAATGAATACTTCTGTCTGACCTCCATTACCGAAAATATAGATTCTAGAATGCTCCAGATAATTATCAACAATACTTATCGCTTCAATGTTTGCGCTCATTCCTTTCACTCCAGGGATTAAGGAACATATCCCACGCACCTCTAGCTGAATCTTCACACCTGCATTACTTGCCTCATATAGTTTATCAATCATCCCAAAATCAGACAAACTATTCATCTTCAGTTTAATATATGCCTTCCTACCGGCAAGCGCATGTAATATTTCTCTATCTATCAATTTGTAAAATCGAGAACGTGTATAATGTGGAGAAACAATTAGATGTTTGTAACGATGCACTCTATAATTGATATTAAAAAATTCAAAAATCTTAGTAATATCTTTTAAAATTTGCTGATGACTTGTAAAAAGCGTGACATCTGTATAAATTTTAGCTGTTGCTTCATTGAAATTTCCAGTCGAAATAAAGCCATATCTTTTTGTTTTACCTTCCTCATTTCTCTCAATTACACATATTTTACTGTGCACTTTTAAGCCTTTAATTCCAAAAATTAAATTTATACCCTCTGTCTGCATTTGTTCTGCATAGGAAATATTAGAGGCTTCGTCAAAACGTGCCTGCAATTCAATTTGAACAGTTACTTTTTTACCATTTTTTGCAGCATTGATCAGCGAGCTTATAATTTGAGAATTTTTTGCTAAGCGATAAAGAGTTATGCTGATTGTAGTTACTTTAGGATCTAATGCAGCCTCCCTCAAAAATTTAGTTAAATAACTAAAGGACTGATAGGGAGCATTAAGTAAGTAATCTTTTTTGCTAATTTTCTCAAGTATGCTACCCTCAAGATCTAAACCTGGAATAGGTAAAGAAATATTCTTTTTATACAATAAATCATATCTGCCTAAGTTAGGAAAATCCATATAATCTCGCCTATTATGGTACCTACCTCCAGGAATAATGCTATCTGTAGATACAATTTTCATTTTCTCAAGAAAAAATGCTAATGTATCAGCCTCAATTAATTGATCATAAATAAAACGAACAGGCTCTCCTACTCTTCTTTCTTTTACACTCGATGAAATCTTCTCCAGCATACTCTTACTTAAATCACTATCAATATCTAATTGAGCATCTCTACTTATTTTCATCATGTGGGCACTTACGCTTTCATAATCAAAAATATTAAAAATTCCTTCGAGATTATGTCTAATGACGTCATCTATTAAAATTACATATTGTTTGTGATCTGATGAAGGTAAAACAACAAATCGGTTCATTGTTTTAGGAATTTCAATAATAGCGTAGCGTACTTCAGCTTCTTTTTTCATTACTAATTTTACCGCTAAATATCCTATATTATCTCTCAACAAGGGAAACTCGGCAAGATCATTCAAAATGATAGTTACTAATTCAGGACTCAATTTTTGAATAAAAAAGTCTTTTAAAAATATTTCTTGCTCCTGCGAAATTTCATTTTCATTAATGATGAAAATATTTTCTGTTTCTAACTTGTTTTCTATTTTTTTCAGAATTAATAGACTTTCCGTCTGATGTTCAATAACAATTTCAGTGATATCTTTCACTAATTGTTGAGCAGAAATTCCACCAAGAATCTTCTCACCTGTTTTACCCGAAAGGCTAAGCCTTCGTATGGCGGCAAAACGAACTCTAAAAAATTCATCTAAATTGTTCGAAAATATTCCTAAAAATCGTAATCTATCTAATAGTGGTACGGAATCATCAGCTGCTTCTTGAAGAACTCTTGCGTTAAATGCTAACCAACTTTTTTCTCTATCAATGTATTTTTTTTGTGGCACTGGGGTAATTATTTTAAGTCTTTTGGTATTACTATTTTTTTTGTTTTTCCATCTTGAATTTTAGTCCAGCAATCGGTATCAAAAGACATCGATACGAATCCGGATGTTGGAACATTATCAATTGAAATATCCCCAAATTTATTAACAAAATTTGTAATTGCTGCATTATGACCGAAAAGAATAAGACTTTCATATTCTTTATTAGCACTTTTAATACTATTTTCTAACTGATCAACATCAAAAGTGTAGAGAGAATTAGAAAAGATAATACTTTCTACAGGAAAATTGATGTTTTGAGCAAATATCATAGCAGTATCAGCGGCTCTCTTAGCCGCACTACTCCAAATTAGATAAGTTTTTGGCAAATATTCAGTAATATGGGAGGAAACTAAATGAGCATCATGTACGCCACATTGCTTTAAAGGCCTGTCAAAATCTTTTACAGGACAATCCCAATTTGACTTAGCATGACGTATTAAAATTAAATTTTTCATGAGTCAGAAATTTTACTTTTTTTATAAATATTAATATTAGACAATTTACAAAACTGCTAATAAATAAACGTTTATAAATCTACTAATTTTAAAATTTAGATTAACGAAATAATTGACTCACAATACGTAATCATAAAAATAATAATTTACTTTCTTACAAAAAAAAACATATAAAAAAGCAATACATTTGTAATTTAATACTTATAATTCATCACTTAATCGGACTTTTATGCGTTTAATCGGTATTATTATTGTGTAAATAGTATCTAATATATATATTTGAAATGCGATTTAGACTATTAAATTAACATAATAATACAAAGTAAAGATTTGAAAGTGCAATTTTATGTATGATCATGCAGATTTCACAATAAAAAACAATCACTTAAACGACTATTTAGGTTATTTACGGATAAAAAAAAACTAAAAAAAAGTATTTGCATACATTTGTTAGTGAATCGCAGAAGATTTACTTCTTAAGGTCATAGAAGAAGCAGGAATTATTGAACATTTAACCAATCATGTAGCCAATATAACTAAAATTTCAACTAATTATCAAGAAAGACTTCTTTCGAGAACGTTAAAAATAATTAGGAAAGCAATTTATTCATTAAATGAAAAAAAATAGTAAACGTCTCTTATAGAGGAATAAAAATAAAACCAAATTACAATTGAGCTCGTATTTACTGTTGGCAGATGTTAGTGAATTAAAAATACTCTTATTTGACAACAAATTAAGGCTCTAAAATAGCTTTCAAAGCTTATTAGAGAACATTATCGAGCCATAGTACAATTTTTACATTAAGAAATACAATTATCACATGCTGAAAACTACTCTAAAAAATCTCAAATTAGGAAAATCATTATTTTTTATTCTGAGTCTGTTAGTTACATTTAATTCGTACGCTCAAACACCAATTTTCAATACTCCTGTTTTACAATCCGGAACAGACAAAGCTATTGGTGCTAAGTACATTTACACAAATGTTACTACCGTTGATGGCACAGCCGTTGACGCTATAGTTACTTTAGTCGATATTGTTAACGCTACAATAGTAGATGTTGATAATGCCAACAATGGTGGTGGTAGTTTACGAAACCGTTTTCAACCTGTAATTAGTAGTACTGTAAGGGGTGGCTATGTAGAATTTTCATTTGAATTCTATAAGGCTGGAACTTTTGGAACAGCTCAGCAATTGCAGATTAATTTGAATTCCTTTGTTATGGAAGTTCTTGATCTTGATGGAGGAGAATTTTATGATATAATAATTCCTGCCGGAGGAAGTTATGCTCTAGAAACTCCAACTTCTATAACTGTTTCTAACCGTGCACCATTTACAAGATTCCAAGGTTCAAATATATCAGTTGATCCAATAAGTATTTTAAATACTTCATACATTGCTTCTGTTAGTTTTGGAAGTTTATCATCTGTTTCTTTTAGGTTGGGTAGCAACTTTTCACTTTCTCAAAGACAAAGTTCAATTAGTTTTGGTGAAGTTATTTACAATGTTCCGAAAGCTCCTGTGGCAAATAATGATTCAAGTTTATGTAGAGTTTATGGCAATGTTAGTTTAGATGTTACTTCAAATGATACGGATCCTAATCAAAATATCAATAAAGCTACAGTAGATCTTAATCCATCTCAAGCTCTAAGACAAACTACTTTCACAACTGCTGGACAAGGAACTTGGTCGGTTACTGACAGCGGCATCGTTACATTCACACCCTTATCGACCTTTAAAGGTGATCCGACACCAATAAGTTATACTATATCTGATAGTACACTTTTGACTTCAAATACAGCTACAATAACAATTACATTTGCACCAGCAACCCCAACTGCGACCGCAACGTTGCAACCTACTTGTGCTGTAGAAACAGGAACTATAACTGTAACAGCTCCAACTGGAACAGGTCTAACATACAGTATAGACGGTTCTAATTATCAAAACACCAGTGGAGTTTTCACTGGAGTACGCGCAGGAACATATTCAGTAACAGTGAAGTCGATTACTGGCTGTGTCTCACCTGCAACAACTGTAGTAATTAATTCTCAACCTGCTTCAAATTTAGCCTTAAGTAGCTCATCTAAATCAGATGTTTCTTGTTTTGGTACTAGTACAGGTTCGGTTACTGCAGGTACAGTGACAGGGTCTTTTGGAACAATTACTTATTCATGGAAAAATGCATCGAACACAGTTGTGGGCACTACCGCTACTGTATCAAATTTGCCTGCTGGGACTTATACTTTAACTGTAACTGATAGCTGTTCTACGAAAACAAATTCTGTTACTGTGGGACAACCTACTGCTGCTTTGGCATTAGCTAACTCAACTAAAACAGATGCTTCTTGTTTTGGAACAAGTACGGGATCTGTAGCTGCAGGAACTGTTACAGGAGCTGTAGGAACAATTACGTATTCATGGAAAAATACATCGAACACAGTTGTGGGTACGACCGCTACTGTATCAAATTTGCCTGCCGGAACTTATACTTTAACTGTAACTGATAGC
>Ga0180008_1001066_pt1 | contig 18510 bp, 29 predicted proteins | sample MM_PW_MetaG_FD_121121 | JGI IMG/M metagenome (GOLD analysis project Ga0180008, IMG submission 121121) | Groundwater microbial communities from the Aspo Hard Rock Laboratory (HRL) deep subsurface site, Sweden - MM_PW_MetaG | ecosystem: Environmental > Aquatic > Deep subsurface > Groundwater...
CCATGGATATTGAGCCGGGTTCCCGGTTTGGTTTTCCGTCTAGATCGTACTCACCGCGACAGATCCCGGCCCATGGAAATTGAGCCAGGATCGCGGCAGGGTTGGCATGTGGCTTGTTATTCCCACCGCAGATCCCGGCCCATGGAATATGGGCCAGTGGAGAACCGCGTCCCTACCTACCTAATTCAATTTTTGCCACTGGCCCATGGATTCATGTTTTGCTTTCTTTTGGCTTCTTTGCCGCTTCTATGACGACAGTCGAAGCTGCCAGATCCAGATCCTCGCCCTCTAACCTGGATTCCAGATCCTCCTTGACCATAATTATTCTTTCGACTATTCCAGAAAGACTACGCTTGTCAATCCGGTCAAAGTATAGCTTGATGCTGTAGCTGTATTGTCCTTTGCTGGTCCGATTCAACTCGATAGACGAATTCGCACCTGTCGCAAACTCCACGTCAACACCCCCTGAATTCTAACTGCTGTTCTGCCGCGCATAGATCGTACATATCACCCTCGAAAAGAAAGACTGATTTATCGCTTTCAAATTCCCGTAAAGGAACCAGGACGCCCAAAGTTAAGTAGTTCGGATTACTGGCTGCAAATGTCCTATAAGTCTTGTAGAGTGTCAGAACCCTCGCCTGTAGGTCTGGAGCCGAGTAGATCGTGATCAGGCCTGTCTCCGCCAGAATATACGCCAAATAGTCGATCCCGGACAGCTTCAGACCCCATCCCAACTTTGCCTCACCCTCGCCCACGTATGCCTGGGATACTATTTCGTAAGCCATGTTCCCTGTGCTGTGGCCTATAAAGTCGATCTTTACCTGCATTGACATCTTGTCTGGATTATAAATCCATAGATCGACGCCCGCAAGATCCTCCGCCCGCGTCGCGCACTCGACCCTTTCGACGGTTGACCTGTTCAGGAGCCAGAAATTAAATGCCTCAAAAATCCTCTCTTGCTTTTCAACCTGCTCTTTGAAATCATACACTGCTAACCTCCTGGAGCCTCGTATCCCCAGACTTCCCATCCCGGACGCTGCGCTCTGGCAAAGAGTTCGATTCTGACACTCCAGGGGTACATGGACTCGATTATGTCATAGAACACATCCGGCTTTTTGCTGTGTTCTTCCCTGGGCGCTTCTACAACTGAATCATGCCGGGCCTTCGGAGCCGGCGCGCCTGGAGACCCTTTCGTCGCGACATAGAGGATCTCATGCCTCTGCCTGTTGTAGCTACCTAAGCCGATCTTGTCTTTTATCCAGGCAAAATTGGTCTTGTATTCAAAGCCCCATGCCTTGACAACCTCATGCGCCTCGGCACCTTTTGAATTGGGAACCCACAGGAACAGAACACATTTCGCCAGGGATATATCCTTGACAGGGAGCGCCTTTATTTCATCCAGCGTCATAAGCGGGTATTGGATCTCTGCCGTCCTGTTTGGTGTCGTGGCGCCATCCTCAAATTTCCAGGGAGGATCCGCCAGTATGATATTGAATTTCCCCTTGTTTTCCAGTGGCTCCATTTCCATGTTTTCCATTTCGTCTTGTCTCCTTCGTATTACCATTTCCAGGTAAGCGAGACTCACGTTTCCGTTCTTGTCCATTTTCTCTTTGATTTCTCCGTACTTTTCAGGATCCTCTTTCGCTGCCTGCACTACCTCCTGAGCCCTCGCTAACTTCTGCCGGCCCATGCCGACAGCTTTCGCGGCTTTCACTTTTGCCTCCCCGTCGGCTCTAATAGCTTCCGCTGAATCAGCGGAAGCTATTGCTTTCTGGCCCTTTCCGTGTTTCTGGCCCGCCTCCTGCTGCCGTCCCTTAGCTTCAAGCGCCTCTTTTTCCTCTATTAACTGCGCTATAGCGACGCACTCTGAAACAGTAAAATCTTTGCGTTGTATGTTTTCGTCTGTCTGCGCTCCCAGGGGATCGTCAACGTCCAGAACCGTCGCCTCTATGTATTCCCACTTTAGTATGTCCCGGCAAGCCAGAAGCCTCCTATGGCCTATGAGTAGCTCATTTTCCGACGTTATGGCTATGTGCTGCAAAAGGCCGTTTCTCCTGATGCTTTCCGCCATGGGCCCCAGGTCTCCTATTTCTTTCCTGAATCGGTCTCCGATCTTTATGTCTGCGATTCTCACTTGCATTGTTTTTATTCCTTACCCTTAAGCCGAAAGTACCTCATCTTGCCGTCGGAACCTGGTAGCGATACCTGCTCACCTGAATTCTCAAATATTCGCTTGTAGATTCCTCGGCTTTTCTCCATCGCCGCTGTAACAGAACCTTTATACTTGCCTTTCCTGTTACATTCTAAAATTCCAAAAACGTTGAGTTCTGCTTTTTTGCCTTTCTCTTTCATTCAATATCCTCATGAAGCCCCAGGAGCCCGGGCGGAGCAAGGGGTATTCTGCAAAACTACCAGGGCCCTGGGACATGCCGTAAGCCCAGAGGGAAGATAAGCGCCAATTATAAAACCGTGGACGGGGATTCGGGTCTATTGAGGCGCAAGCCCTGATCAAAAGCCCAACATTCCTGTATCAAATGGCTTGATACAGCGACCATAATGCTGTTACCTCGCCCCCTGGGACTATCTAAAATTCTGACCTGGGAGTGAGTTTCACAGCATCCAGCCAGTTTACAGCGTCATCAACTTTCTGCTTTTCTAACTGGTGGATCCCGATCAACATATCACCCATTTTTTCACCTTCTGGAAAATTTACGTCGGCAGCTTTTTTCTGTAGCTCTTCCATCCTGTCTATCTCTTTGTCCAGCAAAGTTTTATACCTGCCCAAAATTCTCTTTATTTCCTCAATGTCCATAATTGTCTCCCTCGCTTGACGCTATCTCCGCCCCTGCTATGTATCCAGGCGCGTCCACAAGCGCGGTCTCCATATACATGATCTCGTCAATAGTAAAGCCCATCTCGATAAAGCAGAGCGCGCACCAGGCTCTAATCCTGTCCAGAACAATAGCATAGCTCTCTGGAAACTCGAACTGTATATCTCCAGGATACATTTCTTTTATCCTCAGCAGACCATGTATGATCATGACATCCAGCGAATCTAGGTTGAATGAATACACATTCCCTCTTCTCTGTCTCATGATCGCTTTCCAATTCTCCAGGTCACAAAAGGAACCGTTTTTGTCTATCCAGACTCCAGCCTTTTCCAGGACGTCGCGCAGCCTTGCCTTGAATTCGTGGCCCCTCTTGTGCGCGTGATCAAAAGCTTCCAGTCCTGGACATTGCAGGCTGTATCTTACTACGCCATAAAGAATCGACAGGACGATTAACTCCATATCAAGGTTAAATTCATAGTTCACGCTGTCCATTAGAACCTGGTGTACTCTTTCATCTGTCATGGCTCAACTTCCCCTGGAAGATAAGGCGGCCGCGTGCCTGTGTGCGGCTAAGTAGGAAGGTGTAAGAGGCCGGGTAGTAGTATTAGTTGTGCGGCGTTAGGAAGATACTATCACCCGTTGCGGCCGCCTAATTATTATTGCTTATGGCAGGGGTTATTTGATTACCCGGAACCCCTGTGCAAACCGGGCCGACGGCAATATAAAGGATTCCCTCATCGAAGGCCCACCAAAGTGTGCTCGCGCGTCCGCCAACCGTACCCCCGGATTTAGCATTGTTATCGTGGCTATACAGCTTAGTACGGCTCATACGCCCTCGGCGGCGTTCCATGACTTCACACCTTGCGCGCTCGCCGTCTGATTATCCGTGTCGTTAGAAGAGTTCGGCCCATCTCTTCAGCTTTTCCTTTGCGTCCTCATGGCTATCCGCGGGGCAGATGGGGATTAGCTTCCCTGAGCTAAGTATGAGCGCAACCCCGAATTTAACGCGTTCGTCATTCTCCGGGTCTTGTGCGCCCGTTACCACAAGGGCCTGCACGTACCGGCCGATTACATAAGCATTACCGTCGTTTACAAAATGTCCGTCCGCCATTGTTTTCTACCTCGACCTTGACCTTGTCGTAATAAATCAGACCCATTACCTGAGCCTCCCGGACAGGAGCCAGCGCGTTCCATACAGGGAACAAGCGATCAAAACGAATCCCCAGACCTGGCCCCGGGTTATTACGTGATCTTCCAGCCAGGGCCATAGAGACATCGCTATTCCCAACATAAAAATCGTCATCAGAACCAGGAACACCAAAGCCATTACTATTCTATCGAACGTTACGTGTTTCATATCATACCAGCTCATAACTACTTAACAAATGTTTATGATCTATAATCACGGTTATGCAGAGCAATCAGAAATACGCTTGTACGCCTCCAGGGAAAAGCAAATTGTCACTGGCGATTTAAATACCAAAGGTTCAGGAATGATCAGTCGTATCCTGAAGTCGCGGAAAAGCGGCTCCATTTCCATGTCAAACGGCATGTTCCCGACCGGCTGGATCGCCTGGGCCGCCTCACTATAGGCTTGCGCGCCCAACTTCCCCAGGTAGCGATCAAACCCTGAATAAAGAGGCCTAAAAACACAAGTGGGACCTTGCTCCAGCAAAGCCGGGCCCAACTCTTCATCTAACATATCAACCGCGATCTTTGTCTTACTTGCAAAATTTATCAAATCCTTAATCTTATAAGTTCCCAGAAAACCGGGCCTGACCACCTCCCTCGCGCGCCTAAAATTTGGGTGTCCCATTAGCAGGGCAAAAGGGAAAACGGAGTCGGCGTATTCCGGAAAATCGGATATTTCGGAAAACCATAGCATTTCCCCGGCCTTGAGTTCCGCAACCTTGCGCGACTCCCAAAAAACCGTTTGAACCCAACTCATAACATACGGCTTACTAATTTCAGACATTGCCCTACTCCTTTCTAATGAATCCTAATGTTCTTTCATATCGTCTACAGCGCCCTCTTTACCCTTTCCGTAAGTATCTCAAGCTCCGTGAGTAGCGCAAAGGCCGGCGGGTCAACTTGGTCGTCCAGGCTCCCTCTGTCCAGCCTGAGAATGGCAGAATAGGCCTCTAGTATGGCAATACAGCGATCCACCCGTACAGCCTGCCTCTGCCTTTCAGATTTTCTTTCCGTCATCTTCGTGTTCCTCACGCGCCACGAAAGCACCTCCCGCGAGGCCCCATAATGCATATTATGCAGACCAAAACATTAAAATCGTAGTACGTCTTTCAGGATATTGCTTAGTTTTTCTTCTGCTTCACTTTCTGAGACGCTGTATACAGTCATCTTACTGTGTTTTTTGCCTATGTTCTCATTGTCCACATAACCCGGCGTTCCTTCATCCCATCCTAAGTTAGCGTCTACGGTTTTATTGACAACTTGATCAAGAGTGAGGTTGCTTCTTAGAACCAGCAGAAACAATGATTGCCTGTGGACATAATACGTCCTTTTATCTTTGAATGTAGCAACATTAGTCTGAGCAAATTTTTCTGGCTCTATGTCAAACTCAACAAACATAGCTCACCCTTTCACCTTCTGCGCCAGCGTCTCTATGGTTCTTCTCAGTTCCTTATCTACCTAAGTTTGCGCCTGTAATATGTGATTCGACCACCCGTACCGACTTCTCTAAGTATCTTTTTCGATCTGTATGGTATCCTTTCGCGGAGAGCGAGATCGTATTCCCTCGAACTTGATACAGGTGCGATGTAGTTTCCAAAACTGTCGCATCTAACAAATTCAGAAGTCTTCCCTTTTCTCGTCAACATAATCACCTCCTTCATTTTATCGGATCACTTCGACAAGACGGCCAGCTATTGGGCTAGTCTTGACATATCGCAAAACTGAACGCCCCATAACGTGTCTTATGCAGAGCAAACAAGGGAGGCTGGAAGGAGTGCGCGAGGTGGGCTGAACCTTGGCGTAACCTTGCCTCGCGGATGTTTTTACCAGAGCGCCTCCCTCGTCTGCTCTCCATCATGCCACTGCCATGCCGCTGAGCTATGGAAAATCCAGAAAATTGTGGCATGATTTAGCCATAGAACTAAGGCATGGTGATGGCATTAAAATTCCCATTTATTTCCGAGTTCTCTCTTCCAGATCGGGAAGAAGTAATATAATTATGTCAGTCAATTCCTGGATCCGGGAATGAGCAGTGACAAGGCCTCTGATTAGATCGACTTTATTGACGCTTGGAGACCCGTATCTGAACGGACTTGACTGGATCTCCTGGAGTTTCATTCTGGCTGTTTTTAAGTTCATGTCTTATCCTTCGGATCGTCATCAAAATCGAAGCCTGCCTCAATCAGTTGCGCTGCTGTGATTCCCTTCTCCATCAACCAATCCCTAAACACTTTGCCTTTACAACTCCTAATGTTGACCCAGGGTGGGACTCCCGGCCTTAGATTTACATCCTGGACGCCGATTCCCGACTTAAGCAGTGCCTCCTCCGCGTCAATGTCCATGTCAATCAGGTTTTTGGGCTCCGTTTTCTTCACCAGTCGGATGGCTTTCAGGTGCTTTCCCGTTATCGGACACATGGGTGCCTTCGTCAACTCGCAGATCCTGGCCGCCGCGTCTCCATAGGTAGTGAACTCCTGGCATACAGGAGGTTCCTCTTTCTCTACAAAGGTTTGAACCTGGTAGGGTCTTTCCATTTCCGCGAACGTCGCGGCACTCATAAAATATGGTTTATTCTCTGACATTGACTACCTCCCTTACATCCTCAGCCGTTACCTCTTCGTGTTGTTTTTCCATCTGCCCCTCCAGCTTTTTCACTTACGACCCGTTCTCCGGCTCTTCCCTTTCAGGATCAGGGGATCTCCAGCTACTTCCTGAAGCTTGCCAACGGTGCTGTCGATTCGTGTCTTAAGAAAAGCCCTGGATTCTGGATCACCTTCATATTCCGCAGCAAGTACCCGTTTTATATCATCCCAATCGTAAGGCGACGTTACCATGATCGGCAAGTCTCCCGCAATTCTTACCACAATGATTTCCAGGAGTGTCTGAGTTCCCCAGACCGAAGGCCGAAGCCCCAGGTCATCCAGGACAAGAAGAGGGCAGGTTATTAACGGCAGTGGATCGAATTCTCGCTCAAATTGCCAATGGCTAAAGGTATAATAGCTGCAATATCTCGCGGTTACCCGGTAAGCTACTGTCAAATGTGTTATAACGGCCGCGGATAAATGAGTCTTTCCCGTTCCGACCCCACCTTTGATAAAGAGGCTTCTGTTTTTATGTGAGGCCACCTTCCAGTTTTCAACATAGTCCCTACAGAACTCGAACGCGGCTCTATTTCTCCTGTCAACTCTGGAATTGCCAAACATCACCCCCATAAACCGGGGTGGGATTCCCGTTAGTGATAGCAGCATCTCATACCCGGGCGGTAGATCCTGAATCCTTGTTTCCACTTCAGACCTCCATTTCGCGGCCAATGATTTCCCGCATCTTTGCCCGTATTAGGAAGTCGCTCATAAGAGGGCCCTCCTGTATGCCCTGGTTGACCAGCTCGTCAATCGATCTTTTCTTCAGAGCCTCAACCTTCGCCTCTGCCATGCCATCCAATTCGCTTTGTACCCGGGCTCGTCTCTGGGAATAACTTTTTTCGGCGGCGGAATTTAATAAATGTGGCGATTCGCGTTCCGGTTCCTCTTCAGGCTCCAGGCCGGCCGCGTAGTTGTTTCGGATTCTCCAGACCAGGACTCCGGGAATTGATTTGAGCTTCACGCCTTTTCTAGCGTCACGCTCCACAGTTCTTACGTTATCCATGACCTTTTCAGCGCCAAATTCAGCTACCAGGCTTTCCGCTGCGTCCGTTTTTACCCCTCTGTTGACCAGAAGCTTGACGGCTGCCTCGTTTTTATTCGCGGCACCGCAGTAGAAAACAGTATCCTCGCTTTCCTTGCTTTCCTGATCCTCCAATTTTAAAACCCCCCCATCCACCATTCCTTCTTCTTGCTCTTCTGTCAACAAAGAATGGCACCTTTCTTGCTCAAAAGATAGTAATATATCACCGGGTCCGGATGGTGGAGGATCTTTTTCTTTATCTAGATCCTGTTTAAATGATTCGCGCGCGCGTGAGGGGGCCTCAGAATATGAGGCAAAGGCCTCAGAATATGAGGCCTTTGCCTCAGAATATGAGGCCTTTGCCTCTTCTGAGGCCCCTGTCTCTTTTCGGGTCTGTCCACTTTCTTCCGGCTCTGTGTCCGGATCCTCGTCCGACCCGAGGGCCGATTCAAGCATTTCGATCCTCTGCCGGAGTTCCGCAACCTCCGAAGGGCTGATCCCGGTATCGGCCTTTTTCTTATACCTGGGAAGCAAGATCCTCCCGTCCGACGTAATTGCTACCAGACCGGCCTTAGCCAGGCCCGGCCAGGCCGTTTCAAAAAACCCGCCCTCGCTTATGGGTGCCGCTGTAAAAAGCTCGGTCTTTGTGGCCTTCAGGGAGCCGATCACCCAGGTGTCGTCCAACTCCCAGTCCTCGTAGATGTATTCGTTTCGTAGAATACTCGTATATAAGTCCCTGCAGGGCCGTTTAAGCTCCTTCAGAATGTCATAAACCTCGAATGGAATAACCATAAACCTTCCCCCCATCCTCTTTTGATTGACTGCCATTGTCCGCCCTCCCTCCGTTTCTTAAGCTCCTTAAAACGACTCTAAATAGGATGTATCTGTATTTCACCGCCGCCGCCCCTTCCGTTAGCTGCCCTGCTTGACCCTGGCATCCAGCCCCTCCTCAAGGCCGCCTTTCACCTCCTCCATGTAAGTCTCGTGACGACTCTCCCCTATGAATAGGGGAGCTTCTCAGGAAACGCTTGAGTTTACAACCTCTACGTTAGCTCCTGAAGGCCCCGTCCAGGCCAGAGCTTTTTGTAGAATATTCTTTGCAGCGTTTATGTCGCGGTCGAGAATAAGGCCGCAATGAGGACATTGATGAGTGCGCACACTCAGAGCCTTCTTGACAATTTCACCACAGAGGGAACATTCCTGGCTGGTGTATCTGGGATCAACCTTTATCAACTTGCGAGCAGCTTCTTCCGCTTTCTGCGCAAGGATAAGAATAAAGGTATTCCATGCCGCGTCTGCGATAGACTTTGCCAGGTGATGATTCTTAAGCATCCCCCTGGTGTTGAGATTCTCAACAACGATAACATCGTATTCGTCAATAAGCCTGCGAGCAATTTTATGCGCGGTGTCTCTTCTTTGATTAGCGACGTGTTCATGCGTTCTCTGGAGTTCGCTAACAGCCTTGCGTCTGCGGCTAGAGCCTTTAACTCGTCGGGCAACCTTACGCTGCTTTTGCCTGAGCGCACGTTCCGACTGACGAAGATATTTGGGCGGTTCAAAGAATTCGCCGTCAGAAGTTGTGACAAGGTTGCTTATGCCCATATCGAGTCCAACGACTGCACCGTTATGAGGCAGGGGTTTGGGTTGACTTTCAGTGGCGAAGCAAACATAATAACGACCAGCGCTTCTTTTGATAACTGCCGTCTTAATATCCCCGGCAATAGGCCTGTGTTGTTTAAGCTTTATCTCCCCAATATACTGGACGTAGAGCTTGCCATTATCCCGGATTTTGATACCGTCGCTATATGTGAATTCGATGGAACTCTGGCTCCTATTTAAGAAATGTAAGATAGCCGGACGTTATGGTCGTTCGGCTATTCTTTTTACTGGTGATTCTGCTCTTGTTCCTGCAAGTTAAGGGCTTCGAGATCTTCTTTGCGTATCATGTATTTACCACGTTTCCCTGCCCTCATCGCCGGCAACATACCGAGTTTACACCAGCGCCTCACGGTTCTGGGATGCACCTCCAGTATGGTCGCTACATCAGACGCAGACAGCACTTTTTTACTATCTTCTGCCATAGGCATCACCCGCGTTTCGTTTTTATGGTTGTGTCCTATTTGTGCCATGCTTACCATTTTATCAAACCCCGTCCAAAAAGTCAAGCTATTTCTCTGTCACATTCTGTCAACGGAGCGCGCACTATGTCTGATGAATGGATCTCAACAAAGGAAGCCGGTCGGAGGCTGAACCTCTCCGTTAGGCAGGTCGTTGACCGTATCCATAAGGGGAGGCTCAAGGCCGCACGCGACGGAAGGAAATGGCTCGTTCATAGCTCGTTACTGCCTCCGACGGAGACCGAAAGCAGCGGCCTTACAGCGGCCGAAAAGCACCTATCGGCCGCCGTCGATATGCTGAAAGAAACGCTGAGAGACCAGAAAGGGCAGATCGCTGAAAAAGATAAACAAATTGAGCGGCAGCAGATAATAATAATGCAGCTTTCCAGGGACGTAGAGAGCAGTCAGAAGCTTCTGGAATACCATCAGGCTCCCTGGTGGCGGCGATGGTTCAGGCGCCGCCATGAGGACACTGAAAGATAGAAAAGTTATTCATCCGGCCCCTCCACAGTTCCCGTCTCCAGGAATTCCCACAGATCTGACTCTTTTATGGAGTAGGGCCCGCGCTTCCCTCCGAGTTGGAAAGCAGGGAGCAGACCCCGCTTAACATAACCGTATACTGTGTCATAGGGAATCCCCGCCGCCGCCGCTGCCTCTTTGACGTTTAAGTACCTGATCACCTGACCGTCGCGCTCCATTTCGCGCATAAAGACCCTCCTGCTTCATGCTTAACAGTTGTTTACCGTTTGCAGCCGTTCCACTTTATTCTAATATGTGAGCTGAGGAAAGTCAAGCGAAAAATCTGAGTGCGATTCAAGATTGTGATCAAGCCGCCAAGCCAAGGCCTATACCTCATCCAGAAGTTGGTCCACTTGCCATTCTTCCACTTGAGACGTAACAGAGTGGTATATTGAGCACCTTGTGTTGTCCATCGCATCCCACTCCTTTTGAGTCTATCACCAACAACATGGCGGCAAGCACTCTCAGTTGTGCTGCTGGTGATATGGTAACCTTCAGCTTCATAGTCAGGATAGTCCATTCTGCTGTGGTTATTCTGGAAGTAAGTAATGGCATCACTCAGTTCCTTTGAGGAATGGACTTTGGTAAGTTCCCTGAGGGCATCCAATACTGGCTTCCCACCACAGTTGCGCAGACCGAACCTCATACATCTCCAGCATACCTCTGCCTTGGGTGTATCCTCTCCATGAATGGCATTGGCAACCTTCTGGAGGTATTCCGACGCATGAATGTAGTCTACTATCTCCTTACCATCAGGGTCATGAAGCTGCTTCTGTCGCCATATCCACTTAGCTCCATCACCCCCCCAGATTGACTCAATAGCATCATAGATGCCACGCTGCTTTAGCATTACCCAAAGGTGCTCTCCGAACATATCTGGCTCCGCGAACAGAGCATGATAGTATAGATTGTCAGCTACTGTCTCCCTGGCAGTGGTTGTATCGTATGTGTTGGCTACCTTCATCTCCCTGTAACCATCCACTGTGGGAACCATAACTCCATCTGCTCCCACATAGCCACGCTGCACTGACTCTATCTCTGGCTCTGGAGCAGGTTGCTTATGAGAGAATATAGCTGCTACTCTGGCTACCTCTTCCTGGTATATCTCTTTGCCGCGTTCCTGGATTATCCTGCGAACAGTGCTGCCTGATGCTTCTACTGGGAATGTGTAGCGCAGCTTCTCGGCACTCTCTTCATAACTGTCTTCTATGGCATATAGACTCATCTGCTCCTGAACTGCATATGAGTATTGCTCCTGTGGAAGTGACAATGACTCATCAAGGGGAACATATCCACCTTTCCCCTTACCTATGTGATAGTATGACCTCTGTATCTCTACTGGACCCATCAGCGTCTTTATGGTGCGTGGCCTGTCTCCCCGATATTCTGCCATTACACCTGATGGCGTCTGTATCTGCTTGCCAGAATATCCTGTGCCAAGATCCCTTATGATGGCTTCCGTGGTCTGCCTGCCTATCTCAAGCATTACAGCACGAACTTCCGTCTCTATCTCATCGAAACTTGTGGATGAATCAAAGTCACAAAACAACTCCTGAATCTGGTTGACTATATCCTCTGTCAGTGCTATTATCTTTTTCATTGGGATACCCTCCTGTTATGGTTTGTGTTTCTTCTTAAAAGGGTATCCCTTTTTCTTGATTCGTCAAGTCTTTTCTCGTTTCACAATTTTGAATCGCACTCGAAAAATCTGGCAGGGGATCTCCAACTTGGACCTACTTGTTTATAAGTATCACGATCAACGCGACGCCGCCGCCGATAGCCAGGAATTTCAGGATCCTATCGCGCGCCATTAGCTCTTCGCTTTCCTTCAGGAGCGCGGCATAGTTAGGATCTACCATACCCGGGCTTTGTGGAAGTTGACCTCCAGGTGTGACAGGTATGACACTTGCTGGAGGCTGTGTCGTGCCCGCGGTGGAAAGCATGTAATGATCTTTGATTGTCCAGTATAAATTCGATAGGGGATTGTTTCTTATCGCCTGGGAGATCCAGCCGTCGGCTCCAGGCCAGGTGGGATAAATTTCAGGGCATCCGCAAGACTGATATGCACCTCGCAGATTTCCAGTCTTTGTGACGGTTTCACGGATACATTTCTCTTCCGCTGGTGATGGTGTGAAAATCCCCGGTGCGATTTCCATTCGGCGGTCAAGCGGATCCGCCGCCGGATGTTTCGCGAACGCGCTGGTGTATTCCTGGAAACAGCGATAGTATGAATCACAGGTAAATTTTCCGGGCGCGCTTTTCCACTGAGCATCATTCGGATCGAAATAGCGATATGACAAGACGGTACGGATACACGGCCTCAGGGCCGCGTCCGGTATATAATCTGTTCCCATTCCCAGGGAATAAGTTTGGTGTAATGAATATCCCTTTACGATCAGGCTCCGCATTACCTGATCCTCTAGCACCGAAGGAACCCACAATCTCAGTGAAGCGGCATAGTGTGAGAAGGTGAAGGACGTTCTGTTAGCGCGCTTTTCAGGGCATATTCCTTCGGACACGGCCGGAAAGTCTATGGGCTCCAACTGGCCCATGGCTGATATTTGCATCATTGTTAAGACCCCCTCAAACGAATTGGTAAGCGACAAAGGCCCCCAGACCTACCAGGAACCAGATCCCAAGACTACCCCCTATTCCAGACTCAACCGGCGGCAACTGCGTGATTGGCAGAACGGGCACTTCCCCGGGCTGAGGTATGGCGCCATAACTTCGCATCCGCTCCAGGAGCGCGAACCAATCCCAATATTTATAGTTCGGGAAGGCTCTGGCAAGCTCAAACGCGGCCTGGGTAAGCTGCTGGTCAGATACTTGCCGGAAATACCCATATTCCGCAGCGACCTGCTGGGCCGCCTGGTACGCACTGAGCCTGGAGCTTACTATATAGCTGATTATAGATGCTGCAATGCCGGCAGCGATTGGTATTGCTCCGAGTCCTGTACATTTCTTACAGGCCATAATAACCTCCCAAAAGCCCTTTGCTCTTCAAATAGCCTCGCGATACTTGCGCTTGCTCTCGGATATACTGCGTCTGTGGGCTTTCCTCTGGATGCTTTTTAAGATATTTACTCATGATTCCATAATACCTTCTATGTTTGTCTGTCACCACGTCCTCCGTGGTATAACCCACGTGTAATATTCGATAAGGCGTCGGAAGCTCTGGAACTCCCAGGGCCCTAAGTGAAAATGCCAGTTGCTCATGCACAGGCAATTCCCACTTAACGCCTGGAAGAATCGGGAAAAGTCTCAGGTGTTTGGTTCCCTGCATATCTCCCCAGGGTGTCGGAATCAGTATGTTGAAGTAATACGCAGCGCCCAGGGGATTAATCAGGAGCGAGTAGATGCCCCCGATATCTAAAAGCACATCGTCTGAGTCCATCCAGAAGCCGTAAGCTGTGTCAGCGTATTGTAAAGCCTGGTTCCTTGCCCTGTCAAATTCGTCAGATTTCCACTCGTACCACGATACTTGAAATTTCGGATTAATCGACTGGAGCCACGCGAAGATCTCCGGCGTCCTGTCCCGGGTCCTGGTGTCCAGGATTATGATAAACTTATCAAAGCAATTAGCTTTCAGAAGGCTGTCCATGCAGTCCTGGATTGTGCGCTCAGAATCCCGGACGATCATGAGGCAGGAGCAGCTCTCCCTGCCACGTGGATGAGTTTGCACTGTTATCATGGGTAACCTGGATACATCCTTTTAAAAAGCGCCATGGACTTCTGCATCTGTTCTTTGATGTTTGGCACGTCCTTCCTGGTTGCGAATGATACGTGTTCTACAATGAGACGCGGGGTTATGCAAACCCGAGATCCGGCTCTCCTTGCCCGGAAGCAGTAATCTGTGTCCTCACCCAGGTTTACTAAACGCTCGTTAAATAATCCTATTTTATTCAGAACTTCTCTCTTAATTAACATGCAGGCGCTAGCTATAGCTGAAACGTCTATAAGCCCGTCGGCTGACCTGGGTAAATTCATGTTGGATATCTCATTGCTAAGCACAGGTCCGATTATCCCAACGTTCTGTTTTCCTGCCTCCTGTATTAGTATACCTAACCATCGTGGTGGCACTGTCGCGTCGTTGTCCAGGAAAACGATGTAATCGCCCTGTAAAGCTTTCAATCCTATGTTTCTGCAACTTGCTGGACCCATAGGCTTATCGTTCCTGTAAGCCTTTCTGGTGAGGCTCCTGAAGTAATTAAAAGTCCCATCTTTGCTCCCATCGTCTATCAGTATCAGCTCAAAAGGCTCATAAGTATTCCTCATCACCGCGCTTATGCACGGAACACTGAGATCCTGCAGATGGTTCAGAGCGCAGATTATTATTGAAGTTATAGAGCTTCTATTGTATGGCGCCATAGTTATTTTTTTCCTTCAAGGTATATAATAGAACCAAAGACTCGACCCGTTGACTAAGTATATCGGGAGCCTTATTTTTTTGTCCAATTCCCGCCTTATGTTCGGGAACATAATGTTGTTATAATCGTGACCTGCGGCTATTCCCCCGCTCTTCACCTTTCGCGACCACGCGTCGTGTATTCTGCCAAAATCCGTGTGGTCGTCGTCTATGAAAACCATTGCCAGGGAGCGGTCCTTGAATAGCTCCGCAGCCTTCAATGAGTCCATATATAGTAAGCTTACCCTGAGGCCATATCGGACCACATTGGACAGGAATGTCTGATACACGTCGGTTCTGCCTGCCTGGAATTGTGTTTGATCACCGGGGATTCCCTGGAAATTGTCAACGCTTATAAGGTTTATATGAGGCACCGCAAGGGCGGCGGTTGACCTTCCCATCCAGCATCCCAACTCCACAACGACTGCGCCGTCTGGTAATCGTAGAGCTACGGAGCGGAGCCACTGGAGCGCGGCCGGCTCCATCCATCCTGGAATTCTGCTTACTTCGCTAAGTGGGATCATGATTTTATCAATACCAGGTAAATCAGCAAGCCTACCCCGGCGATCTTCAGCCAGGACGGAACCTCCTCGCCCGAAGGCGGATTCGGCGGCCGCGTCGGTGGGATGATTGTCATGTCAGGCGGAGCCACATACGGACTGACAGAAGGCGGGACATACGGTGCTATCACCGTCACACCTGGCGGAGTAGCAGGTATGCCCGGGCTGAAGATACACCGGAGAATCCACTTCAGCCGTTCCTCATAGCCTTTGTGTTCCGGGTGCGCCTGTAGATAGACTGGGACTGCGCGTGCAATATCAGCCTCGTCAAAGACCGGGCATTTCATACCGGTCTTGCTCAGTATATCCGGGCACCGTTCGGCAAAATATTGGCACGTCGCATCACTAACCATCTTTCCCCATACGATTGATACGACCCACTCATACTGTTTTTGCTTCGGCCATGTGCCAACGTCTACCCTCATATCAAACCCCCAATGTAGTACTTACTCACGCGATAAAAAACTTAATAAAACATTTTCAAATTGTTGAGCTGAAGGGATCTCCTTCTGCAGAAGCAGCTCAGGGAAGCTCCCGACCAAGCATAAACCCGCATCTTTCCTTAACCTTCAAAAATTCCATGATTTTTTTGTTCTCTGGAGCCAGAAAAGTCAAAATAAAAATTCTTTTCTAGGTGCATTGTGGAATTGGTATAAACTTCCCCTCCTTGTCCCTGCACCCCTCGCCGGCCAGGGCCCCTACCTGACACTGTGCCAGGTCGGTCGTCTCATATTTGCCCTTTTTGAAATCGTAAATATACTCTATGACCCTCCCGCCCGGGCTTACCTGTATGTAATCTTGTGAAGCTGGCGGCCGCCTGTTATCCACCGTATATCCGTAGTATGTGGAAAATATGTATTTTGGTCTATCACCAATAGTCTTAATCGCCGAGTTTATTGCGGAGTTCAGATCCGATTTTTCGTATTTAACTCTCCTGGCTCCAGAAAATAGTTCCGCCTGTCCGCGCTTCGAACCGCGCGACTTCCGGATCCTCTCCAGGCATTCGTCAACTGCCTCCTGGTACATGGCCTCGCCGCCTGTTAGTTCCTCAGTCATGGACGTAAACAAGCTTGGTGTCATCTTTTCGGCAATGCTTTCCTGAATTTCTTTGATCCGCTTAGGTTTCCATCCCTGGCGCTCAAGGCATTGAATGATCTGATCGTCGCTTTCGACTATGTCCTGCTCTGTCAACACTATTTGGCCGCGTGGAACAGTCAAAAGCTCAGATTGCTTCGCGCGGCCAAGCTCAAAAGGGAGGCCGGAAAGTCGCACTTTGTATTTTTTCGCCGCCGTGAACGCCCAGTTGCAGGCGTTAGTCTTGTCAGTCTGATCGGCAAAGCTCGCGGCTTTCTGGATAAGCTGCTTCCTGGCGTCCCTCAGCCTGAACTTCTCCAGCCTGGAGCCTGAGCGTGTCATTGCCTGTCCTATCCGCGTATATGCCGCACGCATCAAGCCGCAGTGATAGCAACAGTCATCTATCATGACTGGATACCCTGGAACCCCTGGACGCGCTGCCGTCCCGTCCGGCATGAGGAACGCTTCAGAGCCGCATTTTGTAAGAAGTTCTTGCCTGGCTCCGACCGATTCGGGCACCGCCTCAGAGACCGGGCTTTCGCTGGCTGGCTGGACGTCCGCGCATTCAGAGCCTTCCAGGTTGCAACCGCAATCAGAAAATTCGTCAGATTCAGTAGGAGAATAGCTTAGGTTAATAGGTCGTTTTTTTTTACCCTTTGGCGTATCCAAAAGATACCAGAACGCAATGCCTCCAAGACTGAGCATAAGCCAGTGATCTTTGGCCCACGTTCCCGCTGGCGTCTCCCAGAATGTGCCTGGCGGCCGTTCAGGTAATGTCTGCTGTGGTGAATCAGGGTATAATGGAGGGATTGTAGGACTTGCAGGTTTTGGAATGATTACGGGGAGTTTCCAGTATGGGTATCGGTTCGCCGCGTATTCCTCCACCTGCTGAAGCTCGGCCGGGAGAGTGATCCTGTTATCCCATACGAACTGCTGGACGAAAGCTTTTAATTGCTCATTATTCTGGAACCAGAAGTTCCGAAAAGCCTGATCCAGCTTCATTTGAAGCGTAGCGTCTAACATCATCAAGTCAACGATACCTCCTCATGGCCGCCATTATATCCTGCGTCACTCTGGGAATGGGCGATCTCCTGGCGACCGCTCTACGACGGCCAGCAGTCAGGCCGGTTCGCGGTCTAGCAGGGATCGCCCTTCGCTGTGGCTGTCTAGTCATGGGCTGGAATACTGGCGTCCTGGCTCTGACTGATGGCTGTGCAGGCCGCTGCCCGGCTGGAGATCTCCGAGCGGTCTGAGCTTGCCTCCTGTAGGTCACGACTTGTCTGCGAGGCTGATACTGATAGCCGGCCCGGAACCGTGTTACTCTTCCCAGGTCGGAAAGCTGCGCGGCGCGAAGCTGCATTTCCCTGGCTGCCTGCATATCGCCAGCGGAGGGATACATCCTGGACATCTGCGTTTGATATGCTGCCTCCTGGGTAGCCCTGGGAGCCGTCTGCGCTGGTAGCGATGCTCTGATAGGGACAGGAGCGCCGCCGCCTGTTATGCGCTGGACAGGCGGTACGGCCCGCGGGGATAACTCGACATGAGCTTGTTTTTGCATCTGAATTGTGGCAGGGATCGCGGGAATCGCTTGCGGCGCTCCTGGTTGTAATGGTCTGAAATCTGGCACTCTTCCTGGTGTGATCGGGATGGCGGGAGTCTCCGGCCGACTCTTTCTCATTGCTTCCATAGCCTCGCGCTGTCTCTGAGCTTCTATCAGGCTTTCCTCCGACTGCATAGTCCTCTGAGCCTGACGGAGTATGGATAATTGCTGCTGTGTCGCTAATAGTGCTTCGCGCTCCCGGGCCTGTGCTTCTTTTTCCTGGAGCCTGGCTGCCAGTTCCGCCATCTTTCGCTCATGTGCCTGTGTAGCTTGCGCCGCTCTGTAGCCGGTCTCCCACTGCGCCTCCTCCGCTCGCTTCTCCGCATATTTCTCCTGGAAAAGGCTGGCCTGCTGTGCGCTTGTTTTTCGCGCCTGCTCAGTGAATCGCTCTCTGATTTCCTCTTCGATGCGCCTGGCGCGCTCTTCAACCGGGATCCGGGTCGGCTGAGGTAAAACCACTGCGCCCAGTAAGGGCTGATCCGCTGATAGCAGATCAGGAATATCCCAGAGTTGGCCCGCAGGCCAATATGTAATCGGAGCCTCTTCGACA
>Ga0180008_1001067_pt1 | contig 18507 bp, 18 predicted proteins | sample MM_PW_MetaG_FD_121121 | JGI IMG/M metagenome (GOLD analysis project Ga0180008, IMG submission 121121) | Groundwater microbial communities from the Aspo Hard Rock Laboratory (HRL) deep subsurface site, Sweden - MM_PW_MetaG | ecosystem: Environmental > Aquatic > Deep subsurface > Groundwater...
AGTGCTAAACCTGGTGATATACCTATTATAGAGAGAATTACAAAAGCTTTTAACGAAATTGGTTATGAAATATCTGATGATTTAAAAAATAAAGCTGTCATAGATGCATCAGAATATGGTGTTCCTCAAGTAAGAAAAAGAGTAATTATAATAGGTGTTAGAAAATCTTTATTCCTAAATAATTCTAAAGATATTTTAAATGATTTTTATCAAAATATATTACCATCATTTAAGGTTAGTAAAAAGATGACAGTAAAAGATGCATTGTTTGATTTGACACCAATATATCCATTATCAGAACAAATTAGTAAAAAATCACATAATATAAATTGTGATAAATTTTCTAGTCACATTCCTAGATTTCATAGTTTAAGAGATCAAGATATTTTTTCTGAATTAGCAGAAGATAAATTAAAAGGAACTAATAAATATCCTGATCCAAAATCTTTAATTAAATTATATTACGAGAAAACTGGTAATAAATCAAATTTTCATAAATATAATGTACTAGAATATGATAAGCCTAGTAATACAATTCCTGCACATTTATATAAAGATGGACTCAGACATATTCATCCTGATCCAAAACAAGCAAGAAGTATAACTCCTAGAGAAGCAGCTAGATTACAAAGCTTCCCAGATGATTTTGAATTTATTGGAAGTATGGGCGATAAATATAAAATGATAGGTAATGCTGTTCCACCTTTACTTGCAAAAAAAATATCTGAAGCAGTAGAAACTTTTATAAAAAAATATTTTTAATATAATAATATCCCTTTTATTTTTTTATAAATGTAAGGGATATTTATTAAATTCAAATTAGTATGTTAATCATTTTGGATTGGTACAGAGAAATCTAAATAGTAAACTCCTTCACCAATTATACTTACATCAATATGTGTACGACCATATCTCTCTAAATCTTCAGTATTTACAAATTCACCCGAAGCTATTCCTAATCTAGATCTTAAATAATCTCCCATAATAGATTTACTAGGAAAAGAACTAATCTGTTTAGGATATTTAACTCCATCAACTGGTTGGCTTCCTTCTAGAAGCCCTTCCATAGTTGTTCCATCATCCCACACAATATCAATTGCATCATTATGTCTTTGTTGTCGACCTCCTGTTTGATTTGTAGGAAATTCAAGTTTAGGAGGAAATAATGTAGGAAATTCACGAATATAACTTGTTCGAATAGGTATTGCTGCATCTCTTGGATTTGTATGATTTTCTGGATTTTGTCCCCAATTAATGCCACTTGCCTCATGAACTTCACCCGTACTTGGAATCAATAAAGTCATTCTACAATAATCTGTATTCTGAACTACTACTCTATTATTTGTTTCAAATTGATTTCTAGTTAATAAATTAACCATATTGCATGCATTAGATCTAGTTATGACCATTTCTGCGTATTGGCTTAATGACTCATGTGTATTTTCATTTGCAATTATCAACACTTCTCTAAAAGGAGTACGTAATCCATTAGATGAAAAATTTGCAGATCCAATTAATGCATGAATAATTTGCCCATCCTTCTTCCAAAGATAACATTTAGAGTGAACAGGAAAAGATGAATAACGTATATCAATAGATTCATACCTATCATTTATAGTATTTAGTGAATTATGTAATCTTTCTCCAATTCCATCAGATGGATACATTCCATAAACTACTGTAGATGGTAAACCAATGGTTCCAAGCCTTTCAACGGGAGAAGGACCAAGGTAACCAGAAATAATTATTAACTCATCTGCATCCACCAAAGAATGTTGATTAAAAACAAGTTCTTCTAAATCAGTATTATATAACACTAAAAATCCTTAAATAATTTTAATAATTACTGGGATGGTAGCATAGTTATTATACGATTAAGATAAATATATTTATAAATTAACGCATAAAGTTTAAGTGTTTATATAATGTTGAAAAAAAGAATAAGAATATCGGAAAAGCTACATTATCATTATTTTATCAGTGGAAATGTTTGTATAAATTTTTTCATTTTTTTAAGTAATGATAATATAGCAATAATACAAATATTAGTCTACAATCAAATTCTTATTTTATTTATAATAACTATACTTGACGGATATAAGACTTTCTGTAAAATTCATACCATAATATTAAAAAATAATAGTTGCTTATAGCTAGTTTATGAAAAAATATAGATATCTTAATAACGTATATTTAATTAATTTAATTCTTCAGTATTTTATATTTAACTAATAGTTAATAATATTCATTTTAAGGTTTGCAATAAATTTTCGGTATGATATTACTTCCTCTACATGCATGTATAAATGATGATATAATCCAAAATAGTTGATATATATTACCTTTTACAGGAGTATCAGCTTTTATTTTATTAAATTCAATTTCAATATCATTTTTTGATAAAAATGAACAACTTAAAATACACTCTCTATGTGTTTCATAATTGTTAATTACTTGATTTATATTGTCAAAATCAGTAGCTGTAAGATTTCCTTTTCTAGATCTTTTTATTTGACTTTGAGTACTATCTCTCTTATAATACTCATTAAATTTAATTTCTTTATGTAATTTAAAATCATTTAATGTAAAAAACATATTTCCTAAGTTCTTGATTCCTTGTCCTATAACTTCATGCATTTTACTTGCACTTAGACTTGTTGCCAAATCAGCTTTTGAATGAATAAAATTTATTTTTTTATTAGTTAAATTAATTGAAATATGATCACACCACTCATTTCCTAAATCATCACAAAAAATATAATCATCTAAGAAATGAATATCCTCTACTGCACCAAACATTGAAAATGTGTCAAAGGAAGTATGAGTTGAACTTATAGTGCCTTTTTCACTAATTACAGTATTAAATCTTATTTGTGGTTTTAAAACTTCTAAGATTATGTCAATTTCAGATTTTCCAGAATTATCTTCAAAACATGTACCCATAAAATACATATATTTAAAATTATCAAAAACTATACTATATAGCTTATTATCGATAATATATTTTTGTAAACTTATTATTTTACTATTTTCTTTAATTTTAATTCTTTGTAATAAGGGAACATTGAAGCTTAAACTTTTTTCATTAATTTTAAGTTTACCTATATTTTCACCAGATATTTCATCAAATATATCTAAATTCTCAAATTCATATACATTTTCTAAGAGATCAAAAATTTTATCTATAATAGAAGAAGGTATTTTTTTATATTTTAAACAATTATAATCTTTACATATTATAAATTCAATTTGATTGACTTCAAGTTGGTCTTTAATAGTATGCGCTTCAATTAAAATTGCTTTTGGTTTGCTAATTGGTAATACATCACTTAATGCAATTGGTTGTGCAAATTTTTTTAAAAAGTCACTAGTTACGGAAGATGTCATAATATCCAATTGTTTTTTTGACCAGATAAATAAATTATCTATAGTCTTTCTTCTTGAAGATTCAATAACTCTACCAGTTGAAGCTGTTAAACTTTTTGATGTTGAATTCTTTTTAACTCGCATATTACTTGGTATGGACTTCCCTGCTGAATGCATTGAAAGTAACCCATTTAAATTACCAGGTGTTTCATAAGAGTGAGAATGTATTGCTTCACCTGAAATAGTCATATTTCTCAATGAAACACGCTGTATTTCAGTCTGATCATCAACAATATTTAATATTTCTTTATACTTCATAAGTTCAAAAGATTCTGATAGGCTTGATGTAATTGTATTTGTGCTTTTTTTTAAAATTATTAAATTATTCTCATATTCAATTAATAAAATAAATGCGTGAACTGTATCAAAAAACTTTTCATCTTCTAAAAAATCGACTTTCTTTTTTGCTTTATAAACTCTAAAAGAATAAATAAAATTCAAATCATCAAATACTCTTTCTTCTCTAAAATCATTTAATACATAGCTTTTAGAAAGTTTGTTTTTAGATGCTTCTTTAATAATATTCTCAATAACTCTATCTGGTATCCTATTATTAGGATTTTTTTTCTTATAAAATTGAGCATTATGAGATAAGTAAATATTGTCTATCAAAATTTCTCCTTATTTATAATTATTAATAAACTAATAATGGCTTCTAATACTATGGATTCATAAAGATAAAGCATAAACTTAAATTTTAAATTACTTACCACTTTATTTCTCTAAAATTAAATCTTATATAGTCTATTAATTTAGTGTGTGAATAAATAAAATTCTGAACTAATACCTGCATATTTTGAATAACCAAATTTATTTGTTCATATGATAAATTAGATTTATTTATTGCCATGAAATCATTATATACATGAACATAAATATTATATCCAGGTTGATTATTATCAGAATTTAACATTTCCTGGAATGTAATTAATTTATTTTCTTTAATTGTTAAAGTTCCTAATAGCCATTTATCTATATTATCTATTTTTTGGATAAACTCTTCCCATAAAATTGTTAATTCTTTATCCCAGAAAGGATATCTATTTGGATTATCTTTGCAAAATTCTTCAAACATATCCCTAGCATTAAAGTTAATAGATACTCTATTTGGTAATTCCATAGCCATACTTCTAAAATCTTTTATTGGAATATAGTGAAATAATGTATTTAAAGATTCTAAATCAGTTTTATACTCTTTATCAACATTCAAACGTGAAAATATAAATTGTTCATGACTATTCTTTATTTTAATTAATTCATCTATTGGATACTTATCAGGATTATTATCAACTATAGTATGATGATTAGGACATAGTAATATTAAATTATTATAGGAATTAATTTGTGGACTATAATTATTTCCTCTAGGACCATTTGAACTTTTTGCAATAATATGTGCCATTTCTCCTATTAAAACATTATGTTCTGCTAATTGCAATCTACAAATATTACACATTCCAGCAGAAAGACTAAATAACTTCTTAATATCATTTCGAGAAATACTCATATTGTTTCCTTCTTATTTAAATTAACTAAAGTTTATACTATTTTAGTTTCCAATTTTTAGTAAATAAAATGTTAGTTTTTGTTAATTCAATAACCTTTTGCTTATTTATTATTTGAATTGTGCTTTTAGAATATTTATCTATTTCATCAATAGAAATAAAAGATTGTCCATTTAATATATTATACTTTTTAATAAACTTTTCTATTGTTTCATTTTGAATATTTTTATATAAAAAAGAATCATGTATTAATAATGGAATATTACATAATTCATTCATTACCATATCAAAAATTAATAAATTACTATAAGACTTTCCTGTTCCTCTGTCCTCTCTAGACAAATAAGTATAGTTACTATTTTCATTTATTTTGAATTCTGGAGATTTTCTATCTTCATAAATGAATTTATTAATCTCATAAATCTTTTTATTAACTTTTAAATTAATTTCTTCATATATATCTTTTACTTTTTCTTCTAATAGATTACTTACTTCTTTTATTTCTTCTATTAGTTCTAAGTTATTTAAATAAATTTGATTTTCTGTTTCTAGTTTATTCTTTTTTAATGCCAATTCATAAACTTTTTCATAAACTACTTTAGAATTATCATCAACTTTATAATATTTTTCAATTTTAATAAGTATTTCTTCATATTCTTCTTTTATCTCTAAAATTGAATTTTCCGTTGCTTTTATATCCTTTTTCAATTCATTTTTTAGTATCTTACTTATTCCATTATGAAATTCTTCAATTTCTTCAATTTTGTCTAAATTTACAGATGGAAAAAATTCTTTTAATTTTTCAAGGTTTTTACTTTTTATGTATGCTTTTTGCTCTAAGTTTCTTTTTAATCTTTCTAGTTTATTGTTATAATAATTTAAAGTAGAAAGTATTTTTTCTTTTTCACTATTTAAAGATAATATTTCCTCATTTACAATTTGAGTAATATCTTTTGTAAAATTAATTAAATTCTTTTTTACCTCATCTATTTTTTTCTCTGTAATATTCAATTCGATTAAATTATTCTTATACTGTGTCTTTGTAATTTTGTTTATTAACTTATACTTGTCTGCTTTAGTGTATGTAGTCTTGTTTTCTTTTTTGTCTTTTAATTTTTCATTAATTTCTTTTATCTTCTCATATAATTGAAATAGTTTTACTAAATTTTCTACAGATAATTTATCAGAAGAATCTTTATGTAGTTTTAATGGTTTATCAACAAAATCATTACCTTTCCCCCATATACGTATAAGAATACTAATAATACTCCTAAAAGATAACGATATATTTGAAAAACTATATTCATTTTTTAAAAAATCTAAATACTCATCTATAGTTAATGGCTCTTGATCTAATATCTCATATTTGGAGTTGCATTTATAAACTTTTTCTCTATTAGTATTCATAATAAAAAAGTATTCTATATTCTTAAATACAAATTTAAATGAAAAAGAATGTAATCCATAAATTTCTAGCGAACCCGTATTGTGTTCTAAATAAGTTTTTCCACCAAATATAAAATCTATTATAGATAGAAGAGTTGTTTTACCAATAGAGTTTGAAGCTTTAGAATCCCCTAAAATCACGTTTAAACCTGAATGAAATTCTATACATTTTTGATTAAAATGTTCACATCTTATTTCCATTAACATATTATTACTTCCTCTTTCTCAAAATCAACTTCTAGATAATCTAATAAATAAAGTACATCAATGAAGTATAAAAATTCATCCATAGAATCAAACTTATTATGAAGTTCATAATATAATTCAACTAATGATATTTTTTTTACATCAATTTCACTAATTATGTGTAACCTTGATAAAACTGATGAATCAAAACTTATAAACTTGTTTGGAAAAATCATTCAAATACCTCACAGTTTTGTATAAAAAATGAAACTACTATCTTACAGCTATTTCTAGACTTTTTAGTCTTTTTTTCTAACCAATTAATCATTTCTTCAAAAACATCTTCTTGTCTCAAATCAGTTTTATCTTTTAGTTCTAAATAATATAATTTAAACTCTAAAGAAATTTTTTCAGACTGTGAAATTTTTAATTTTTCAATTTCAGCTAATTTACTTTTTATTACACTGTAATAATCTTTTACATTAGCCTTAATATCTTTTCTCAAAGACAATGAAGACTCTTTCATTTTTTCATCAATAACTTTTAGAGTGTATTCAAATTTTGTCTCATTATCTAAAACATAATCTTCATCATCAAGAATATCAATAATTTCTTTAACCTCATTTTCTATTTTATACTCAATAAATTTTGTTTTCAATTTTCTTTTTACAATCAATTTTTTCTTTAAATTATATAAAATATTATATTCTTCCAAAGTTTTATCAGTATCATATATTTTATGACATCCCTTACACAATGCTATAAAATTATTAATATGATTCACATCACTTGATAATTTTTTTACATCTTTTAAAACTATTAATTCATTCGCTGTAGGATTTAAAGGATAAATATGTGCAAAATCATGAACTACAATAAACTTGCTATTTTTTTCTTCATATAAAGGTTTTGTACATATAGGGCAAATCGCATCTACTTCATCAATCAAAATTGCTTTTGCATTTAAAGAAGGACTTATTCTTTTATTTGATTCTTTTTTTGTCATTGAGAGCTCATATTTATGTTTAGAAATTATTCTATCATAATTATATATAATTCTTAAATTAACTTAATTATTTTATAAAACGTAGAGGGAATATATACTATAAGATTTTTTTGTATTGTTTAAAACTTATAACCTACTTTTTATCCAACTCCTCAAAGATGGTTGAGTACCAACTCCAATGTATTTAACTATCTTTTGAACAGATAATCCAAGTTTATATAATTCTTCAATTTTCTCTTTATGTTCATCATACATAGATTTTACGATTTGACCTTTTTGTCTTCCAAGAATTTTTCCTTTTGCTCTTGCAACTGCTAAACCTTGTTTTGTTCGTTCAGAGATAATTTCTCTTTCTGTTTGTGCAAAATATCCATAGATTGAAATAAGTAAATTTGAAAGAGCTGAATTATCAGTTGAAAGTTCAGGTTGGTTTATAAAAATTAGTTTTATATTTTTAGAATTAAATTTTTCTATTAGGTTTAATATCTCTAACATATTTCTTCCTAGTCTTGAAAGCTCTGTTACAACTAAAGTATCATTCTCTTTAAGTTTTATAAATAAATCTTCAATAAGTCTTTCTTTCTGATTTTTTCTACTTGATACTTCTACTTCAATAAAATCTTCAATTTGAATTTTTTTATTAAATGCATATTCTAAGATTTTATGTTTTTGATTTTCTAATGTTTGTTTATCTGTAGATACTCTAATATACGCATAATATTTACTCATTTTTTACCTCTTATAAGTTTAATCCTAATGATTATATGTAGCCTTATCTTGCTTATTCCTTTAGGTTGAGCATCTAGGCGATTAAAAGTTAGTTGCTTAGATGAACGGTTAGGGTTATAATTTTAGAGTTTCTTAATTATATATTGTATTTTACAATATATTGATTTGATTCAAGTTGGAATTTTGTTTTATCTGAAAAGTCTACATTTTCAAGAACGTAAATTTTATCACCTACCAGAAAAATTTCATATTCACCAAAGTGATTCTCGGCGAATTCTTTTTCATTTTTCGTAATATTAAATTGATAACCATTAAATGTTTTTACTTCAGCAAACTTCCATTCATTTTTTATATTTTTATATTTTATATCATATCCCAAATTATCATTATTTTTAGAACTCCAAACTACATTTTCTTTACCAAATTCGACGATTAATTTTTCAAAAACTTTTTTTTCTGATGATTCTCCAATTTCTTTTTTATTTATATCAAATTTTGAGTGATGCTTAAATGGTAGTGCTTTATTTCTTGATTTCCCAATAATAGGTGTCTTTAAAATTGGATTAGTTATTTCTAAAATAATATTATTTAAACTAGTTAATTCGATTTTTTCTTGGGTAGCTTTTTTTGAATCAGAGAAATTTTGTTTTTCTAATTCATAAGTTCTTTCTTTATTATTACTAATATATTTTAAAATAATTTTCATTTTCCCTTCAAAGTATAATAAACTTAATAGTTTAATTTCTCCATTAAGGTCATCAATATTAATTTGTTTAACATTTTTATCATAAATAGACTCGAAATCAATCTGGGTAGGGGTAATATCAATAATGTCTTCAAAGTTTTTGTAAATGAATTCAATAATAAATTTTTCATAGTCAAGATTTATATTTAGTTTGTTATCTTTTGAAATTTTTATAATAAAATCATCATTGTCTTCATATTTACTAAAAAAATTAATAAAATCTTTTTCATTCTTTGTTTCAATACACCATGTATAAATTTTTTTTCTAAATGAAATAAAAGAATTTTCAAAAAGTTGCTTTATTTTTCTTTGATGTTGTTTTGTGAAATCTATTTTATAATATGTATCTTCTGCATTGAATTTCAATGGACTTATTGATAATTCTGTAAATAATTCTTCTAAATGAACACAACTTTCATATAAATCTAATTTTAGATAATTAATTGCAAATATGTTAGTTTTTAAATTCAATTCATTCTTTACTAAGTTTAATAAGTTTTTAGAACTAGTAAAGTTAAATGATTTACTAATTATTTTGTATATACTTTTCCAAAAAGAAAAAATCTCATCCGTTATTCCTAATAATTCATTTGAATGAATAAGAATTTCTTTTCCAAAGTCATTAATAATACTCTTTTCAGTATAATAAATATCTTCTTTTATTAAATCTCGAAAAACTCTTGTTTCTTGAATATCATATAATAAACCAATTATGTCAGCAAAAGTTTCTTGAAATTCAAATTCTTGTAGTAGTTGATTAAATTCATTATCTTTAGGAATCTTTAGATAATAGTTATTATTTTCTCTTAAATAATCATAATCATCTAAATATTGTATATGCCCACTAATTTGATATTTAACTTCATCACATAACATAATTTTTAGGTTTTTTAATTTTGAAATTTGTGATATTTTTGTACTATCTTCATCTGAGTCTTTTATTCTATATACAATTATAAAAGGTTTTATTTTTTCAAATTTTTCTTTGAATGAATTTGTAAGTAAACTATTAAGATTAAATTCTAATACATTTACTTTTAAGTGATTTAAATTTTTAATCACAAAAAAATTAATTACATTATTTGTATTTCCTCGTTTTGGAAAATTAAGAAGAGGAATAGTGTCTGTTATTTTTTTAGGTAACTTTATATTTCCACTATAATAAAGGTCGTTGATTTCAAAGTATTTTTTTTCTTCTCCTTTATATCCAAATAGTTTTATATCTCTTTCTTCAAGCGATTGATTATTCTTTTCATAGTGTTTAATGCAAAGCTTATAGAATGTTTGAGAATTTTTACCATCTAAAACTTTATTAGACATATTTTTTAGTGCATCTTTAATTGTATTTATAGAAAGATTTTCAAATTTATTTGTAGCTCCAAGTTTTAATAAGAAACCTTCAATTTCTTCTTTTTCAAGTAGATATTTAAGAAATTGTTCGTTTCCATAATTGATACTAATTTTGTTGATTATATTATTTATATTAGTATACCCGATTAAAAAGTCTTTAAAATAATCAGAATTAGCTATTTGATACATAATATAAGATGGTTTAAAATCTAATGAATGTCTATATGTCCCCATATATTCGCCACTTAGAGAATATTTAATTAAGTCTTTATTTAACATATTTAGATAATCTTTTATTATTGAATCTTGTGTAATCCATAATATTACTTTTTCCGGTGACATTTTATTAATCAGATCATTTAAATTACTTATTTCTAAACAATCAAAAGAAATATCACGATAATTTATTTTTCCTATTCTTGAATCTACATAATTCATATAATTGATTTTTTCATTATAGGATAAATTTGTTTGTTTATTAAACTTTGTATGTTTATTAACTCCTAACCAAATGAAAAATGATTCAATTAAAAATAAGTCTTCTCGTTTATTGTCAATTAAGATATCATTATCAGCTAAAAATAAATCTTCTTCGAATATATCTCCAAATAAATATTTTGTTAATTTTCCAGAGGGATAAGATTCTGATAAATATAACTCTTTTGCATTTCTTAACGTCATATTTTTTGTTAAAAGCTGAATACTATCTGTAGGAAAAGATGTACGAATATCCAGATTTAAATAGTTTTCAAATAATGCTTTTATCATTTCTTGTACTATTAATAATTTCTTTTCAGGTTTATTCTTTAATTCATTATTTGTACTAGAAACAATTTTTTGTATTATAGGTGCAGGTTCATAGCTTTGAATATTCGTAAATTCTTTTAACTTTCTTTGTAGTTCTCTAGCTTTATCTTTTTCAATAATATTAAACCTATCAATTAATTTAGTATATAATTCTTTATGAATAAATTTTAATTTTAAAAAATATGGTATGGAAATATTTATATTGGGTGGAGTATATACTTCATCGTTGATAGAAACTAACTCATTGTTACTGTCTATAAGGAATACTAGTTTTTCTTCAAATTGATTAAATGAATTATAAATCATAAAAATAAAATTTACTCTTTCATCAATATCAATAATATTCTTGCTTAATTCATTAAGTTTACTGTTAGATATTGAAGTTTTTAGATTATATTTTCTTAAATCAATATTTAAATTATTTGGAATTAATAGGTTTGGGAAAAAATAAGCATTTTTAGTTTTGTATATAAACTGAGATAATCCCTCTGAATATATAACATTATCTTTTGATCTATATGTACCATCAAGACAAGGAAAAATATCTGCACTTTCAATATATCTATCGATATTATTATAAAAGCCAAAGGCTTCTAGTATATTGTTTTTGTAGGTATATGATAGCATTTCAAGTGCTTTGTAATTTACATTAAAACTTGATAACAGCTTTGCAGTTTCGCCAATTAGTTCTACTAATTTTAATAATATAAATCTATTCTTTTTGCTATCATTAATTTCATTTCTTGAACTATTTAGTTCAAATGTTCCATGTACTATATAAGGTAATCTAATATCAACTTTTGTAGGGAAATATGAAAAAAGTTCATTTATATAGTTTTTATTACTCTTATTAATAGCAATTCTCAAATCATATTTTTCTTCTTCATTTTCTTTATCCCAATACTCTTTATCTAAAATATCACCCTTTTGATAAATTGTCCATTCTTTTAAAAGTTCTTCTTTTTTTATTTCCTTTATTATAGTTGAATTTTGAATGATTACAATTTCCTGTACATGATTTAGAAATAATGAAATCTCTTTTTTTATCTCATGTATTTGTTTAATAATATCTTCTTCAAACATTGATTTATATTTTATATTTATTGATGTTGTCCAGTTTTTATTATATTTATCTTTAACTCTTGGTAGGGATAGAAAAGGTATAGGTTTTACATTCTCAGGAAGCTTTCTTTTATTAATTAGTTCATAATGTTCTGTTTTATTAAACATTGAATCATATTGATTCTCTACAACTTTTCTTGAAAATTCAATTTCTAAGTTATTACTCAAAATTGATATGTTCTCTGCCCAATTTACAATAGATCTAAATCCTAAGCCTTTATTTCCAATATATTTTTTAGATAACTTTGAACTTAAATTTGAAATCATTAAAGATTTTATACCATCAATACTAAAAGGTGTGCAATGGGAACCAACATTTGATACTATTAACGTAGAATCAATAGTATTAAGATTGATTTCTACTTTTTCTGATTTTTCATCATCTGCATTTTGTAATAACTCTAAAAGTTGTCTACCGTTATATTCTTTTTGGGTCTCAATTTCTCTATTATATGCAGATATCATATCTTCTGGTGATGATTTATATATTTCTTTTCTAGCTTTTATAAGTGCTATAATTTCTTTTTTCAAAAATAATTCTTTTTATGGTGTAATAATAACTTATTATAAAAACGAGTCATTATCAATAATATTTAATCTTATAAATAATACTATAATTAATATAAAAATAATAATTAATTGAATAACTTGTTTTAAGTCAATAAAATAATATATTTTATGTGTTTCATTACTTCTAAATAAGTTTTTATCACTCATGATCTTTTAATCAAAAAGTACCTATTATCCTAAATATTTCAGGAGTTAAGATGATAAAAATGCATCCAGTTAAATTTTTCTTGATGTATCCATACTTATGGTATTTTCCTTATAAAAAAGAATATACAATTGAACAAGCAGAAAAAGAACATTTAGTTTATGGGCAACTTTGGGAAGAACCTGTTCCTTTTGGAAAAATGAATACTTTTTGGGAAGGATTTAAATCAAAAATTCAAGAAGGCGATAAACTATATTTATATAGAAGTCCTATTCGTAATTGGTTTAGATTAGCAGGGGTAGAAAAATTTATTTTAGAACGAGATGGTAGGGTTATTGCTTCTCATGTTGTTGCATCTAACTAATATAAAAAACAATTATATTTCCATCTTTTAATTTAATCTATGTTTATAAAAAAATACTTCTAAAATTAAGTTCTTAAAAAAGATGAAACTATCCATCTTTTTCTAATACATAATCGATATATCTTCCTGTATCATTTTTAATTTTCTCCTTCTTCTTTTATCTTTATAATTAATGCCTCTGGTACTTCAAATAATTGTGAAAGCATTCGAGTAGATCCATTACTATTAAATATATTCATAAACAGAAATTCTGGGTTTAAGTTATATGGGTCATCTTTACAAATATCAATTATTTGATTTTGTAAAGATTGTTCTAACTCTTCAAATTTCTTCATCTATTTCTCTTTTTTTAATTTTGTATCTTTTTGTTCAGCTGTAGTGTTAATTATATAATTACAGCTACAACCACCTATGGTATATGTATTTTTATGGTTTTCTCTTCTACTATCATTGTTTCTTTGAGTTTTGTTTCTTCTGTTGAAAAACTCAGTTCTTGGATTATAGTTATTCATTTTTTTCTCCTATCTTTTTTTCTTTTTTGGTCTAATTTTCTATATTTTTGTTTTTTCTAATATAATTCATTGTAATTCTTTGATTTTTCCAAGTTGTGTAAAGTGGTGGTAATTTTTCTTCTATTTTTTTTGGTAGTAATGTCATTTAATCTCCTTGTTTATTTAGTGTTCGATTAAATAATATCTATTTGAAGAGTCTTGGAATAGTGAGGGTTTTAGTATAGATATATGGTGGAAAAATCTTTTCTTTTTAAAAATGGTGGAAGTAATACTCTTAAAAAAAAGAGTATTACTTCGATTTATATTCAATCTAAAAATCTATATCTTTTTCTGGAATGAAAGAATAATTGTTACTTGTACTAAACAAAAATTGTTTTCTGCTTTTTAAGTCGCTTGAAAAATAATTCTTTTCTCTTGCATTTTGTTTTATCAAAAATCTTTTTAAATCATCTGAAAGAGTATCGAAAATAAATAATAAATTTTTAGGAAGTTTTTTTAATAATTTTTGAGCCAATCCTTTCTTTCTAAGTTCTTCTTTTGTAAATATTGCATCGACTAAATATAAATTATCTAGTTTATTACTTTGAAGTTTAAAGATTAAATAACATTCGTTATATGTAATTATGTAAGATTTTTGGAATTCTTGCAAATTTCCAGTATTACCGCAATCTTTTAGTATCTTGTCTATAAGTCTTTTTTTTTCACTATTTTTAGCTATGTATTCTTCAACTGTTTGAAACATTTTTTATCCTTTTGTATTAAGTTGAGTTGTTGAGTTGAGATATAAATTTAAAATATATATTTATTAAAATTAATTTTTTTTAATATATTTATAAAATTTTATAAATTTATCTCAACTTCTCAACTATTAGTATTATTACCCTATATATGGGAGCTATAGAGGTTGAGTTGGCTCAACACCAACCCAACTACTCAACTATTTATCTTGCAATCATTAAACTATTAGGAACTCGTATAGTTCCAGCTTTATTAAAATCAAAGCCTTTTTCAAGCATTTTTACTTTAAATTCTCCAATTTCATTTCTATTAGGTTTTTGTATCCCGTAATATTGCAATATCTTTGTAGGGGAAACTGTTGATTGCTGAACAACTCCAAATGAAGAAGGTGTTGCTATCTGTAGTGATTGCATTTTATTTACAAACTCATTAACAATATCATCTATCATTGTTGTTTTAATATGCATTGAGTGTAATTGCTCTAATTCATCAAGTATGATTTTATCATTCGCATTATCTCTATCTAACCACCATTTTGTACCATTTTTGTACAAAGTACCTACTTGCCCCCAAAGCTGAAAGAAATCAATTTTTTCAACTTCAGCAAAATTTATAGACAATAACGCAAATGGGAAGAATCGTCTATTTCCAGTACTGTCTATTAAAAAACTAGTTTCATTAACTGAAGCACAAAAACTTGTACGTCTTTTATATTTAGAAGCTGTTCTATCATATGGTTGCCTTACTTGATCATAAGTATTACTTAAAAAAGCTTTTAATTCTGCAATATCACTTTTTCTAAAAGTTGCATCAATCTCTCCTAATTCAACTATCCCGTAACATATACTTTGAATTATTGTATCTTTATCACTTGGATTTAATTTAGCCCCTGATTTAAAATATTTATTGTAAGTTCCAAAATCTAAAAACTTTGAGAATAGCTTAGTTTTAGCCAGTCCTTGTGCACCTTGAAGCAAAAGAACCTGCTCAAACTTCATATAAGCACCCTTTACAGGGCAGTTTTCGGCATCATAAAACCAAGATGCTACGCATTGGATAAGCCATAGCATTACAATATAATATTTATACATATCGGTACATTTTGAATCCAAGCAATCAACCAATTTCTTAATATAATCTTGACCATTATACTTAGCAATAGCATCTTCAACCATATCTTTTAAAGGGTTAATTGCAAACTTATTCATAAGAAGAGGATTTAAATGTTCTAAAATGTCTTTTTTAAAGCCATCACGTTCTGCATAAGATTGAATAATAGAGTAAGATACCCCTATATTATTATCAGTAGCAAGAGAAACTTCGGGATGAATTATTTTAATTTCTTTGGATATCTCATCATAAAAAAATTCAAAACTATATTTTTTCAAAAGTTCTTCAAGATTTTTATCAGTTGAAAGAGGTTTCCCTTCGTTTGATAACTCATACCTTGAATACAATTTCACAATAAGGTCATCTACAGCTCTAATTATTCCTTTAGATTTAAGTAAGTTTTTAATCATTCTTAAATCTTGTTTCTTTAAGTCTTCTATCCTTGATAAGATTTTTTCAAATTCTTTTTTCAAACCACTTGCTTCGAATTCGGATTGAATTTTTTCAAGTTTATTGATTCTATCAATAACAAATACAGCTGATGTATTAAGTCTAATTCTATAAGAGCCATGTTTAAAAGACAAAATATTACCATCAGGCAATATAATAGCTTTTTGAGTTCCATCTTCTATGGAAAAAGGGTCTGCTACATACTCACCTTCATACAAGGAAGGGCAAGCTTTTATTACGCCAGCAGATACTTCCTTTCCATCATTAAACTTAATAACAAAGGATGGGTCAAGAGAAAGTCTCTCAATCCTATCGTTAGCTATTTTCAATGCTTCTTTTTTTGGAACCCCATTTTTGATTAAAGTATTAACAGCCTCTTCTTTAAGTATTTTTTTTAATCTTAAAGATTCTGGCTTCGCTTTATTTCTCGCATCTTCAATTAATTTGTTTGATACAGCAAAATCTGAAGTTAATTTAGGCATAATATAATTACTCATACAAAACCCTCGCTTCACCTTCATGAATTAGAGGTTCTATTTCATGAAATACAACATTGGGGTCATCCGAGAAACAACTTTCTACAATTACTCGTTCTTGACTGAATACGCTCATATCAAAAATTTGTCTAACTAATAACGATGCAGAAGAAGAAAACTTAATTATACCTAGTCCTCTAATCCAACAAATAGATTGTAAAGTTTCAGCATACAGTTTTACTGTTATATCGTTAGCATTACAAACTTTTACATATACATGCCAAGATTTTTTATTAATATCATATCTTTGGCTACTGCTTGGCAAAATTAGAATACCACATTTAAGCAATTCGGGATCAAGACTAATTAGAAAATCTAATACTTCTTTTGCTGTGTTTAGAACAAAGTTCGGGACATCTCCAAAATCAATATCAAGGAGTGAAAAAGATAAACCTGATGGATTCCAACCTATATCTTCTTTTCTTCTAGTTATTGCATTATTTTGATTATTGTTTTTGCTAGAAACAATATTTCCTTGAATTAATCCATTTTTAGGAATACCTAAAATAAGTACATGGAATTTTGTTAATTGTTTTATTAATTGATATAAATCAAGCATTGTTTTAACAACATAAACTTGAAATACACCATTATATAAAACACCCGGATCATAATTCTTATCTTTAGGAAATTTCTTTCCTAAAGGATTAGACAAACTGCCTACTACAGTTATAGATGGATATTGTTGATTATTTGCTTCCATTTACTTCAACCTTAAAACTTTCAACATATTGAAAAAGTTCACTTGATTTTACTAAAGTGATTTTTTCGCTCATTTTGTATGAAGGTATTACTCCTTCTCTAATTAAAGTCCACATTTGGCTTTTACTTATAGATACTGCTTTTGCAGCTTCAGGTACTCTATAAAAAAAGATTGACAAATCAATCATAAGCCTTTTTTCTTGTTTTTCATTTTGCATAAAAAACTCCTTATTAAAAAATTCAATTACGTAATTGCTGTTCGACGTCTAAACAACATTTTGACTAATTTTTTAACGCTACAGGTATAACACAAATTACATTTTTATATATTTTATGGTTAAATAATGTATGAAAGAAAAAAATAATTATATACCGCCTCTTATATTAAATCAATTTCGTAATAGAAAGTTAGTATTGAAGTATTCTTATAGATTTTACGACGAAATCATTAGCCAACTCCTTCAAATTTATAAAAAACGAAGAAAAGAAATGGACTCGGTATTTTTAAATTGCTTTAATGAAATTAACAAATGTAAAGATTTTAAATCATCTCCACATTTAATATATAGTCTTTATTATGAAAATATTAGGTTTTTTATTTATTCTGGATCTATTAGTTGTCTGATGACAAAAATTGATTCAATTAACTATAGTAAATCCCCTGTTAATTTAATTGGAAATATTATCCTTAATAAAAACATTATTAGTAGTGAAAATATCTCTACTATTGATTTAAATGTTATTAATTTTAAAGATTATATCTTTCATTCATTAATATTAAATTTTGCAAAAGTAAAATATAAGAATTATGATTTTAAATTGTTTATTGAAAAATATAAGTTTTTATTAGACCATAATAATATAAATCCTCATTTTAAAGAAATTCTTAACAATCTATTTAAATTTATCCAAAGAATTTTTCTAAATCACCAATATAATGATTTAATAAATTTTAAATTTCGAGATATAAATCATAATTTGAATTTAATGAAAGAGTATGATAATTATTTAAAAAACTCATTAGATATTACTTTAAAAGAATTAGAAAAAGAAAAAGA
>Ga0180008_1001068_pt1 | contig 18478 bp, 41 predicted proteins | sample MM_PW_MetaG_FD_121121 | JGI IMG/M metagenome (GOLD analysis project Ga0180008, IMG submission 121121) | Groundwater microbial communities from the Aspo Hard Rock Laboratory (HRL) deep subsurface site, Sweden - MM_PW_MetaG | ecosystem: Environmental > Aquatic > Deep subsurface > Groundwater...
AAACACGCACGCGTACCATCTAATTTCAGAACTATAACAGGCAATCATGAAGAGATTGAGTTATGCATTTCGTGGAAAGGCGATATTATTTTTTAGAAACATGAAACTAATAATAAGGAACAGACATATTAAATTAAAAATAGAACCTTCAAATGAGTTAGATAATTATATTAGATGGTGTTCCTGTACGACATGCAAGCATGGTAGATATGATAATTATGAAGAATGTTACACATGCGACAGTGGGCGGCATTCGCTTTTAAGTCGTAGTTTTAAAAGAATTAAAAGTCGCATTAAGGGCATCGGTGTAAAAAAGAGTTTTTGTGTATATTGGAGATTTCCATATGAATATCAGAAAGGTTAATAATTATGCGTAATCGTTTGATGAGGTTGTATTACAAGATCCGTTACAATATTTTACAACTAATAGGTTTTAGATATTTCATGTTTGTATCTTGCGATGATAGAGATCTCAATGTTCAGTTTTGGAAATTTAAACCATTAATTCCTAATGGTGTTTATCTTTGGCATGTATTTGAAAAAAAGAGTAGTATAGTGTTGATCGGCTCTAACTACTTTAAGATTAATAAGGTTGACGTTTCGTGTCGACAACACGATTATACAATATCAGTCACTACCGATAATGGTATAAAAGAAGGGACATTTAAATATGAAGCTAGTATACAAAAGTAAACCTTGGTTCCCCTTCGAGGTTGATAATGACGATCATTATACGATGTGGGGATATATAGATGAGTACGGTCATACTTTTAACTTTCTTGCTAATGATATGCTAGTTAAAATTTGTAGTGATTGTTTGTGCGTGAATTATGATACTTATATTTGCGAATACGGTAAAACGTATGTATTTAAATGTGACAAATATGATTTCCTGTGTTGTGATAAATTAAGAACAATGTTTGAGATATATCTATGAGATTAGTTATAGATAAAAATACGATTACACGTTTTAAGTTAATACACGATTTTAACAATGATAGCGAGCATTCGTGTGTATGCAGATTGTGTTTACATAACTATGGATATATAGAACCATATTCGGACGGAAAATATCGTTGTTACCATTGCGCGGTGGGATCTCATTGCCCGGGAGGTAATTTCTTCCAATGCAAACATTTGTATATATGTAAGAATTTCAGATTAATAAGTAATATATAATTCATTTAGAGTACAAAGGAGTTACTGTATAGTGAGATTGGTTATAAATGACAAATGTGTTGAATTGATAAAAGATATTGAAAAAGTTAATTGCTGTCCTTATATTACATCAAACTATAGAATGTTTTTAATGTGCCCTCATCATATGAGAATTTCATGTTATCGGCATGATTCTTGGTGCGTAGTCGTATCATATAATAAAGTAATTATGGTATGTGAAGGTTTTCATTTTGATTGGAGTGCATAATATGAAATTGGTTATTACGGAAAAGTTCAATTCTGACTATATTTGCACATCCAAATATCCCAGTAAATATAGATCGGTGTCTCATAGATATTTACTATGTAATATTTGCAAGGGTGGTTGTAGTACATTTAGTAGTACATTTAGAAAACCAATATTGCTGAAACGTTTCTTGGGACCAAGATCGAAAAAAAGATATCTTTTATTTTATGGGTGCCGATTTTGGAGAAATAACGAGGTGTATTGGTGATCAGATGAAACTAATAATAGATAAAAAACAAGTGCGTTTAAATGGTGAAGCAGGATATTGTTATCCATATATATCCAAATATGGGATAAATTGTGTCGAATATAAATTGTATACATTTGTTTATGAAATTTGTAGGACAAATAATTGTTTATCTGGGAGAAGGAGAGCGTGTAAATTCAAGAGTTGTTCACTGCTAGAATATAATGGGTATAATATATACATTTGTGGTAAATTAAGATGTGACTGGTTGTATATATAGAATTGAATTATAATAGGTTGAATTAAATATCAGAAATAGCCACTAGATCCCCCTAATATTTGGAGGATAAACATAAAAGACAAACACAAAGAGGTATAATCATGTTATTTCGCGAAACCGATACATATCCCACCCAAGAATCCAATATAGACTCATTAGAAGCCAATTCGGGTACAAACATAAATAAGGTTATTAGACCTATACTAATATCTTCATATAATGTCGATCTGAACACTCAATGGGAAGTACCTAATTGCGTGGCACCTTGTGATTATTTAGGTGTAAGAGGTTCTCAACAGAATCTATATGCTGGTTATTCTGAAGATTTTTCAACGATTACTATATATAGGGGTATTTGCATTATACACGAAGTAACTCTTGAGTTCTATCAAAATAATTCTATAAATATAAATCAAAGTCAGTATTTCTTCGATACTAGACCTGGAGATGCCGGTTCATATACATTTTGGGCAGCTGCTAAATTGGTTATTGATACAGAAGCCGCTGATTTTAATGATGGTAAAGCCCAAATGGGAATGTTTGGTGATATTGCTAATTATGTGGCTGATCCAGACGACTACGTTTTATTGGCAGGGTTTGTTTTAACGTTGGATGCAGAAGGTTATGTATCTGATATTTCAGAGATTATATATTGGGATCCAGCTAATCCAGATTGGGGAAGAAGAAATTTAGAAATTGTAGACGATGGTTGGATTCCTCGTATCCCTGATAGATTTATAGGATTGTCCTAAAATTATTTAAAAAGAAAGTTCAAAATATGAAATTAGTAGTAAAAAGTTTAAACACATTAAATATGCAAGAATTTTCCATCAATAGACCTAACCATAACAATTTACCCATGTGTTATTATTGTAAGTGGAATCGATGGACATCAAGTTCATATTATATGGATAGCACCTGTATAAAAATAAAAATATATAATACACCACCTAGATGTTTAATGGTTAGTGTTAAGGATACAGGTGGAGGTTATGTTTGTTGTAAAGATTGGTGTGTGCTATGAGATTATATACTACTGATGAAGCGGAACTTTATAGATATTACAAAATTGAGCTTAATCAATTTCGGTATGTATGCCCATCGTGTAAATGGTTTGTAGAATTTTCGTATGGTTATAATTGTGGCAATAAAGTAACACTGTCGGGTAAGTGGCATGCTTATAAACTTAAGAGTATCGATGCCTATATGTATTACTGTAGATCATGGAATAGAAACGAATTGCTACCATGAAATTAATTTTAAATAAATCGTTAATTAAATTTAGAAAAGGATCGTTATCGTTAGGTTCAGATGTTGGAATAATAAACTTTAGCCGCAGTAGTACTAACATCTTGGATCGTGGTATGTTATGTAACGATTTGGTTCATTCAAAGTTTTGCAAAAATAACAAAAATGAGTATAATACAATATTTAGTGGTTGTAGAACATGTTCAAATGGGTCAATTCTTGCGAGAGGGTTACATCCGCATGTATATGTATGTTTGTGTTCGAACTATAACCCCAAGTACGATTGGATTATATAATATGAAGGTAATATATAAAAACGAACGTTTACAATTCATAGAATCGAAAGATAACGCACAAGTAGATTATACGGGTGTTTCAAACTTTAAGTTTAGTCCTTTAATTTATAACAATTGCACTATGTTTGAGAATACATGTAATCTAAGATGGCGTGGTCATGAAAAAGTTTGCAACGTTTGTGATCACGCGTTTGCAGTCAATACAATTACTCACTCAAAAGGTAATATATATCTGTGTATTTATTTTAAAATATTTGCAATAAAACATATAATAGATGTTATAAGGTGATAAAATGAAACTATATTGTAAATCTGATAGTAAGATTGTTGTTAGTTACTATATGAGAGAGATTAATAGATATCGTAGTTTATGTAGATTTTGCAAATATGGGAATATGATTGACTTATACATTTGTAAAAAATCTAGTATATGGGATCGCAGTCCGTTATGGCATTGTGTTAATTTTAAGAGTATAGAGTGTGTACCTTATTGAAAACGGATATTATAAACCATGAAAGTTGTTCATAATGGAAAAGAAGTTAATTTTCACATTAACAGCCTTATACATAGACAAAGACTTCGTAAGTCCGATAATTATAAGAATTGCTCTAACTATACCCTTCCGTACAATCCCAGCGAGTATAGGGATTGTATTTTATGTTTAAAAGAATCAATGTATGAGATTTGCATTAGTTCCAAAAAGAGTATATCATTATGCGATAATTTTAGACCAAAGGATATATTACAATGAAACTTCATATGAAGGATGGAACTATATTCGACAAGGTCGATATGCGTGATTATTGTAACAACCATGAAGACCACTATGTGACTTTTTCGTATAAGATGCCATGTGGGTGGTGTGCGCATAAAAAATATAATGGCAGACATGGTTGTAATAGTAGTGATTTTTGGTTATTACCTGCGTGTGCGAATACGTATTATTGCAGAAATTGGAGACCTATATGAAATTAGTATATAAAGGTGGGATATTTCATCGTCAACATAAATATGATAATTATATATATACGAATTATAATAACACGAGTGTCTTTGAACTAAAAGAGAGATTTGGTTTTTGTAAACGAGAGTTTACCAGTGGTCCATCTTTATGCAAAATATGTAGAAATTTTGGAACCTTAGGTTATCATAAGGACGCGGCGGGGGAAACGATATCATTTCCGATTTGCGCATACGTATATAATACAACTATTCACTATAGAATATCAACGAACTGGTTTTCGGGTAGAAAAACTTTTGTTGTAATGTCTTGTTTACATTTTAACCCTTTATTTGATATATATCACAAATTTTAGATTAATTGGTGGTTATGATAATGAGATTATACGTTCATGAACCTTTATTGAAAAAAGTAAATCCTGGTTTGCTTAATATTCCTGGGTATAATGTACCTACTATGTGTGCGTGGTGTAGAAATATTAATCTTGAAAAGGATTACGACGGAAGATTTATATGTAAGTCTATATGTCTTCATATAGATAAACATATAGGGATTATATTTTGCGAATCGTGGAGAATGACATGAAATTAGTTCTTAATGGCCGCTCGGATCGTCACAAATTTAAAGTATACGGTTCACATATAAATATAGATATGTATCTTTGCCATAAATCTATAGGTAAATCTACAGTATTTGATGAAATTGAATGTAAAAATAGTGCATCCGAGAGTAACCGATGTTTTGATTGTAAGAATGTAAGTTCATATGCGATAACTTATTCTCCCGGAATTACACTGATATCCTGTATAAATTTTAGACCTAAGAATATGTCGATATGAAAGTATACATAAAATACGATACTATTTCTAATTTTACTGAGTATTATTCTAAAAATATCCGTGAATTGGAGGTTAATGCGTGTATCTCATGTAGCAGATATGATTTTGATTTCGTATGTGGAATTTCAGGGTATGAAAGGCACTTTGGATGTTTTAATGGGGATTGGTATTCATACCGTTCTGTACTCACACAATCAAGATTAATAGATTATTGTAAAAATTGGAGACCTATATGAAAGTATATATCGGAGGTAGATATTTCAAAGATATGTTTTTAACAGAAATGAGTTATACGAATGAAGGACTAACGGACTCTAATTTTGCACCTAGGTTATGCATGTTAAGTCTATCAATACTAATTGAGGATGTGACTACTTGCGGAGAAAATTGTTTATTTTCACATGGGCATAGAATAAAAATTTGTTATGAAAATAGAAGTAAAGATTCAGTTGTTCTGTTTTCATGCGATAAATTTAAACCGACAGTTGATTTAATTATATGAAATTAGTAATTAATGGTGAAACATATGATTTTGATGCACTTGAATCTTCGGTATACGGCCCTTTAGGTATTTATTATACGAATACAAAAAATCAGACAAGTTATGGTTATTCGAACCATATTACGAATCTTATGTGTAAAAATAATAGACATGGTGATATTAGAAGATGTGTGCATTGTACCAAAAGAAAAATCAAAAGGTTTAAACTCCCATCCAATTATTTCGATGTTATATTGGCATGTTGTAATTTTAGATCGAGATTGGAAATAATATGAAGTTAATAATTAAGAGAAAACGTTTAACTGTTGTATGTAAATACAAAAAATCGATGGGGGTGGGGTTTAGAATAAATTATAGTTTTGTGTCCACAATGTGCCGTAACTATTTATGCGATGAAGATTGTTTATCGAGTAATAGCGGATGTGGTCCTTGTGACAACGATTGTCCAGTCTGGGTACCATTAAATAGCAGAATTGGTTTATGTTTGTGCAAAGAGTTTAAATTTAATGGTATTCTATTATGAAGTTAATAATTAAGAGAAAACGTTTGAATGTACATAATATAGAGGGGTATAACGGAAGTATAGAAGATTGGGTTAAAATACACCCTAGTATCCCATCTATATGGTGTAGTAATTATATTTATTCTTTTTATAAACCAATTAGTTATTGCTGTGATACCTGTACCAATTGTTATGGGAATTGGATAAAACTAGGTGACCTGTATGGTGTATACATATGTAGAAGATTTAGACTTTATGGTTATCTGTAAGAAAGGTTATTTTAAAAATGAAAATTATATATAAAAATAAACCTATGAATTTATATTCTTATGTACACAACAAAAGTGGTGATATGTTTGAAGATTTATCCCGCCTTATACCTACAATATGCGGCAATTATACCCCATATGTTAAAGATTCACCCAGTGTAAGTTGTATATATTGTAGGAGGGATTGGGGGGATTGGTTAGAATTATATCATGGTAGAAAGATATGTCTCTGTGAAAATTTCAGATCTGTTTGTTTTTTACAGAAATAGGATATTATGAAATTACATTTATCTGAATCTATAGTAGATGAAATAATTGATAAGCAACGTCGTACCTTTTATCCCGATCCCGGATGCTTTCTTTGTAGAAGGTTAATTATGCAAACCGGATTTTGTTCATATACTACGTCGTCGTGGAGAAAAAAAAGATACAACTTCACTAGTAGGCGTTATTTATATTGTATTGCGTGGTCATCACTTATAGGTTATTAAAAATGAAACTAATAGTTAAAACCAAAAAAGTAGAATTTAATACTGAATCAATGTGTTTTATCGAGGAATATGATTTTGGGTTTGTATTTCCCACATGTGTACATTCATTTTACAATCCATATCGTATTTGTAGTGCATGTACTCAAGGGTTACATATGGTGAACGTAGAAACGATATACGATTCAGAATATATTAAACTGTGTGGTGATTATAGACCAATGGAAATAATTTGAAGGTGTAAATATGAAACTAATAGTCAGTGACTTTGCTAAAATAAAATTGGATAGATATTATCTACAATTTTATACTATGACCCACGTGTGCGTCGCATGTTCGCATTATTCCAGATTGTTTGGTGATAAGTGTCTTGTCCCGGTGATACGCCTAAATCCAATATTTAGAAAACCATGGTTCTGTTATTGTAAAAGTTTCAAGACTCGTGTTGTTTAGGAAAATGGAATCATTTACTGTAATTATCAGTTAATTCCCATTTATGGTTTTGAGACTATTAGATATTGCAGCAATTGGAGAATTATATGAAATTGGTAATAGAAAATAAAGTGGCTATATTTGACTTATCTAGAGGTCGAGAAAGGTGTTTTGTAGATAGATTTGATATGGGGTTTATGTCACTTACGTGTTGCAATTATAATTGGGGTAATTTCCGATATGGATGCAATACTTGTAATTTTGGAAGGAGTTATGTTACCTGTAGATATGATACCTCGGATATTAGGTTATGTTCCGATTATAAATCAGTTATGTCATATTAAAGTATAGGAGATTTTATATGAAATTAGTATATAAAAAGGAACGTGTAATTCACGTTAAAGAAAGTTTATGGTTTTACCTAATAAAGAACAGTACAGGTGTATATTGCTTTACTAGGTTTATAGGACAAAAATCGTATAAAGTCAAAAAAATAAAGTCATTTTTACCATGTGATATATGTTTAAATTTTTCAAAGGACCATGGTAGTTTATATACTTATAATCTGAAAGAATCGGGATTTTTAAAGGAAAAATTCATTGTTATAAACGTATGTGATAAGTTTAGAGGCAATATAGTAATAAAATGAAATTGATATATAAAGGTAAAACGGTTATACTAAAAGATGTATCTTATTATCTATACGTGAAATCATTTGGTAAGTTTATATGCCATAGTGAGATATGTAAAAATTTCAGAGAGGGTGTAATTCTTAATTGTTTAAATTCTGGTCCTACACATATAAATGGATTTCCAAATGGAATATGTTCGGATTTTCGTCCTACGGAGTATAATTTAAGTAAGAAAGAGTAGATATGAAATTGATATATAAGAATGAACTCCAGAGTATATGTGATTGTATAGATTACAAATGGGATACCAATAGTCCCCTTAATCACAAAATAACTACTTCGATATGTGATAATTACTATCCTTATAATGATGGGTGTGAAATGACTTGTTGTGATTGCGCGAGCGATTCTGTTGACTGGATAGAATTAAACGACGGTGTAGCAATAGTATGCCTATGTAATAATTTCAGGTCGGTTTGTTATGTACAATAAGAGGTGATATATTTATGAAATTTGTATATAAAGGTAATGTAAAAAAATTTAAGTATTTGTCAAATAATTACAGTGATATTCCAATTAAACCCTATAGAGATATATATTGTGTTAAGTATAATGGTAATATAAAATCCAAACCTTGTTTCTCATCATGTAATATGCGTTACGAGAAATATGTAACCTTAGAAATTGTAGAAAACTACAATGAAAAGAAAAATAAAATATTATCCCTTTGTCGCAATTTTAAACCCCACACAGGTTTAATTTATTAATTTAGGACAAATTCAAAAGACAGAAAGGTTAAACGATAATGATCATATCGGAACTAATAGATGTGCTTAAGCGTGTGAAGGATTCCTATGGTGATTTAGAAATCACGATCTATAATGAATACTTTGACGAATCGGAGCCAATCGTAGGTGTAAAATATAAAAGACAAGATTCGAATGAACCATATGATTCAGTAATGTTAGTATCAGACACATGTGATGTCGATTATTCCTGAATAAGTTTAAATTGAAGTATTAGTGAGGTCGTAAATGGGTAATATAAAGATAAAAATCAGACGTGGTACACAAGCATATGTTGAAGCGTATACTACACCCTTAAATGAGGGTGAACCTGTATGGATGACAGATAATCATAGAATACTTATATGCGATGGTACAAATACTAAAAGGCATGATTTATTGAATGATGATGTTACCGATTTAGGTAAAGGAAAATTCTATGGTAAGATAGCGAATAATGTGGGGTTTCAAGACTTCAATTATGACCTAATTCTTCGACCAGAAGAATTTTTTTTGCCAACTGATTCAGCAGTAACCCTAGGAAGTGCCTTTAGTTTGATAAATAGTGTAGATTTCGATGACACATGCACCATATCTGATATGTCTTATGTTACGATGTCTCCAACTACTTTTAATAGACTAAATGTTGATACAAACTTCAAGGTAGGTTACACTCTAACGGGAGATAATACAGACGATAGAGAGATTGAACTTAATTGTTATGTCTGGCAATTAAAACGAGGAGAAGTTCCTTATTCTGTAAGCCCTAATTTTACATATAGTGATACAATAGTATCTAAAGCTGCAACGAATATTGACAGATTTGCAGAATTCAACTTTAGTAACTTCAAATCGGATTACGTAGGAACAGACGCTACAGGTCAAATTGAACTTATAGTTATTGGTATTTCTAGAAACGCTACTACAGATTCTTATACAGGTACGTTTAAAATAATTGAATTGGGAGCATACTATTCTAAAGGTGCTACTGAATATGGTTACAATATAGGTGGGTATACAGATTCCAATGCTGTTTCTACTATAGATAGAATAAAGTTTCCATTTAACACAGGAAGCGCCATCAATTGCAATAATCTCGCAAGTGCAGTCAAACAGTTATCTTCTTGTAATTCTTCTACTCACGGCTTTATTATGGGTGGTATAGACGATGCTGATGCTGTTCTGTATTCAACTATAGATAAGTTTGAATTTCCATTTAATGACGGAGTAGTTTCTAATGTAGGAAATTTAGCTGATTATTCATTTAGAAAATCGGCAGGTTTAAATTCTTCTTCATATGGTTATAATGTGGGAGGAGTTGTAGATACAGGTTCTACAGCGGCAAAAATAATTGATCGATTCGATTTGTCTTATGATACAGCAGGTGCTAGTGATGTTGGTAATTTATCAGGTACTAATTCTACTATGTCTGCTTGTAACTCATCTACTTATGGATTTGTATTTGGTGGGTCTTTAGGTAGCACAACTGATAGAATTACATTTCCATTCAATTCAGGTACTGCTACAGTAAAAGGTAATGTTTCTGCAAGTAGTACAAATTCGGCTAGTTTTAATTGTTCTCAATATGGTTATTGTGTTGGGGGTGGTAGTACTCAAATATCAACTGTATATAGAATTACATTTCCGTTTGATTCGGGTAATGCGACAGGTGTATCTTCTATTTCTGTTGCTAAACAAACTTCAGGTTGTAATTCTACTTTATATGGCTATATTATGGGTGGTGAATCGGCAGCTAGTAAAGTTAGCACAATAGAAAGTTTGTTATTTCCATTCGAACCTGCCACTTCTTCTACGGTCGAGGGAAATTTATCTGACGAAATTACTCAAGGTACATCTATTGATGGTGTTGACTTTGTTACGATGTTTGTATAGGAGCTTAAAATAATGGTTTTGCAAGGTACTAATACTGAAATTAAAATTAAAAGAGGCGCAGAAGATCCACACTCTAACTATACTCCCGATGAAGGTCAATTAGTATTTGATGTTGATAATACTAGACTTGTTATTGGTAATGATGAGATTAAGGGTGGAATTGATACTTTAAAAGGTAATAGAGCAAATCCTGAAAAAAGTTCCTATTATGGTAGTAACAATAAGGATCAACGTGGTTATACTCAATATCCTGCCACAGTAAACTTCAGACCAGATCAGATGAATCTTGAAGGTAATACCTATGTAAACACATACGATGATTTTCTAAGATACGTAGATCATATGTACGATACGACATCTGACCCCGAAATAACTTATTCTCCTGGGTATTATACAGAAATAGAAAATGAAATAGTTGTACCCGTTAACCCTGTAACTCCCGATACAAACCCGTTTTTATATGTAATTGATAATACTATGTCTCTTGCGTCTCTTGCGTCTACCACAAATCCTGTTTTAGAAGAATGTATTATAAAAAGAATGGATGGTTGGACTAGTACATTATTAAATGGGTTTTATATGTCAGATATAGCAGAAGCCGTAACTGATAATGTATATAAATTAACAGGGATTGAATGGGATAGTAAGTACTTATATCTATCAGGTGAAAATTATGTATATAGAATGGATGGATTTTCAAGTACTTTATCTGCTAGTGGTAGATTAGTTATAGGTACTTCTGCTACTACTACTGTTAGTGATATATGCTGGGATGGTACAAATCTCTATTATTTAGATGCTGAACGATATGAATTGCATAGATGCACAGGTTATTCTAATACAGTTGATTCTACATTGACGATATCTCATTATACACAGTTAGCGTCTAATTGGAAACCTAATGGAATTACTTGCGATTCTACTTATTTATATATTAAAACAATGTACGGTGGTCAAATATGGCGAATTGCTCTAACAGCGTTTGATTCACCTCCCTCATCTGTAGAATCTATGGAACAAGCAGCTAAGTCTATATATTTGAACGATAACGAAATACAATATCCTCACTCAGTAACATACGATGGTAATTATTTTTATACAACAAAAGTAACTGCTTGGGCATATAGAGGATATATTCGTAATAAAGGAACAGTCACGTTAACAAATTGGCAGGCTGCGAGTTCATATGATGCAGCAATATCGAATATAGGTGGTTATTTTGGAATAGGTTCATCTGTTAATAGATTCACCCCTGCTACAACTGGTTCTTCGACTACTATCCCAATTATATTTAACGATAACACAAACCTATATTATAATAGTAGAATAGGTGAAACTGAATGGTTTTATATAGAAAATATGGTTTGGGGTGAATATTATAAACGAATGGGATTAGATCCTTGGGTTGAAGATCCCGTACCCGATCCTGGGACAACCGTTATATGGAATCCTCCCGTAGCTACTTCTTATAGAGTCACTAAAATAATTTTAGGGGGAGGTAGTTGTTATTTCAATACTAAATTTCTACCTGATTGGGATCCTGATAGAGATGTTAATATTAAAATGACCTATAGTTGTTCTAATAACGTTCAAGGTCAAACTGCTGTATTTTATACATATGTTTGGAATATAAATAATGCTGATTCACCTAATCTAACTAATTATACTATAAACTACGCTGATTACATTACTTCTGAAAATGAAAATTATATTACTTCTTCTGTACTTACTAATGCTAGAATACCTTGGTCATTTACAGATTCAACTGGTGATCAAGCACAAGAAGTATTAATTCAAATGATGAGAGATAGTACAGGCGATGGTTATAACGGTCATATTAGAATACATAATATAGAATTATATCAACCTAAAGCGGGAGTTGAGTATGGTTATTGTTGCGGTGGTGATAATGGTACTGTTACTTCTAATCTAATAAGTTCAATCGATAGAATACATTTCCCATTTGAAAACGCTAACGCTATTAGTTCAGGTTCTATATCAACTAGAACTCAAAGACAGGGTGGATGTAACTCATCTATCAATGGTTATGTTATGGGTGGTGTAAATGAAAGTTCTGTGGCAATATCTACTGTTGATAAAATAAGATTTCCTATGAATTCAGGTAATGCTGTTACAGTTGGTAATTTAACAACTACTGAGTTTGCTTTTGCTTCTTGTAACTCATCTACTTATGGATATTCTATGGGAGGTTCTAATTCTGATACTGCTAATGCTATTAAAAAGATAGACTTTAGCATGGATACTTCTGTAACTACTAGTATTTCAGGTGATTTAGCAGGTTCTAATATTAGATATTCTTATAACTCAGGTGTTAATTCATCTACTTATGGATATAGTTTAGGTACTTATAATGCTAGCACTGCTGTTCAAAGAACTATACAAAGATTTAATTTTGCTGTTGGTGGTAATGCTACTGATATTGCCAATTTAAGTACTACTGAATATAATGGTAATCAATATGGTAACTTTAGATCTTGCAGTTATAACTCATCTAGATTTGGATATATAGCGGGTGGTAATAGTGTGGGTACTGTACAAAAGATTGAATTTGCTACACCTACAGTTGATTCTGTTTATGTATGTGAAATACCATCTAATGATCCTGATACTTCAGGTTTAGAAAGTTTAACAGGTTGCAACTCGTCTTTATACGGATTTTCTATGGGTGGTAAGAATAGTGTTTATGGTGTTTATTTATCAACAGTAGATAAAATCAGTTTTGCTTTAGATGGTTCTGCTACTGTGTGTGATGGTAGTTTAACTAGTGATAATCTAAGTGCAGCCTGTGGTATTGACGGTGTAGATTTTGTAACTATGTTTATTTAATAAATAATTATTTTTGTTTAAAGGAGTAGTAATATGAGTGTATCTAAAGATTATTTAAGTGAGATTGGTGTTGTATTTTCAGGTAAAAATAAATATTATAATTTTGATACTTGGAAAGAATCTAAAAATGGAAAATTGTTTGTTTGTGGTTTACCTGGATCTGGTATATCTTCGTTAGGAAATGTTATATCTAATAAATATAACACCGAATATGTAAATCTATCCACAATGGCAAAAAAATTATTTATAGATAGATATGGTAATAAAACCTATGATGCGTTACTTAAAAACAGTGATGGTAATAAATTAGAACATATTGATAATTTGTATAATCTAGTTGAAAAGTATATCATTGGGTATAATAAAAAATGTGTTATGGCTGGATCTATAGTTTCAAAATTGGGTAATAGTATATTAACTAACAATAATGGGGTAATAATTATACAAACTAGTGCTGTATCATCTATAATGGGTAATATGAGAAACAGAAGAAATAAATTAGAATTGAACTTTAATGATATTACTAGAAAAGATATAAACAAATTCGAATCTATTTGTAAATCTATATATGGAAAACCTGAAAGTTTAAGTATTTAAGGAGTTTTTATTGTGTCAAATTACGCAACAATCAAATTAAGACGTGGTACTCAGTATTATGTCGATCAGTATACACCTACCGTTGGTGAGGTTGTATGGTCAAATGATAATACTAAACTATATATAGGCGATGGATATACTAGGGGTGGTAGATCTTGGTTAGAAGGTGATCCTAGAGGTACTCAAGCGTCTTATCGTATGTATGGTATTGATCGATACGGTACCAAGGGCTTCCATTCCTTACCGTCAGGCGTATTTATAAGCACAAACAATGTCAGAATAGGTGGGAGTGCTTCTATAGGTAATTATTGGGGTTATATGGAAATTATTAGTATGGCTCCTGGGGTAGATAGTGATATTTATGTTGAAGTTAAAATACCTGAAATGTGGGATCGATCTAAGGATGTGATTATTCAAGTATTATATGGTTTGGCGGGAGGAACGGCAGGTCAGAAAGTTAAATTAGACGGTTCATATTGGGTTGCGAGTCATGGTACATCTATATCGGCAGGTTCTCCTACGGGTACGGGTACTGATTATATTCGTTGTGATACTCATGAGAACCTAGAAGTAATAGATGAGATTAATTTACATAACTTTAAAATTGCTAATACGGATATAAGTTCTACTTCTAAGTCTATATTTATTAAATTGACTAGAGAAGGAACTAATGTACTTGATACATATTTAGGAACTTTAGGTATAATTCGTTTATTTTTTTATCAAGTTTCTAATGCAAATGATTATGGTTATTATTTTGGAGGTTGTGATCCAGAGAATGCTTCAGGGGTAACTTCAACTATAGATAGATTTATATTTCCCTTTAATGATGGTAATAGTTCGGTAGTAGGTAATTTAACAGCAGCTAAACAAGGTATGTCTGCATGTAACTCATCTATCAATGGTTATGTATCGGGAGGTACTAATTCAGATGAAAGTGCTGATTATAGTACAGTAGATAGAATAGCATTTCCTTTTAATTCAGGTACAGGTTCAGCTTCAACTATATTAGATTATAATAAAAGATATGTTGCAGGTTGTAATTGTTCGTTACATGGTTATGTCATTGGTGGTGTTAGATCTACAAATACTGTCTATCATAACATAGTAAAACAATGGTTTCAATTTGAAAATTATACTTATACTACTTCAGTAGGTAATTTATCAGGTAGTATTGCCAGATATGGCAGTACTGGTGTTAACTCTTCTTTACATGGTTATATTATGGGGGGTACAAATGGTGTAAATGCTACTACCCATATTAGTACAATTGATAAGTTTTCCTTTAGTCATCAGAATGGAGTATCTACTAATGTAGCTAATTTTAGCGGTACTGACTATGCTAGCAGACTATTAAATATGACTAATGAAGAAGGTAACGATGTAGGTGCTTACAGTGCAGCGGGATTTAATTCCTCCACTTATGGTTATATATCTGGAGGTTATCAATTGTCTAGTATTTCAAGAATGGAGTACGCTAGTGATAATGGAGGAACTGAATTAAGAAGTAATCTGTCTGTTAGAAAATGGGGGACTTGTGGTAATAACTCATCTAGACATGGATATACGTTGGGTGGAGCCTATTATGGTACCAGCTATACATCCTATATTGAAAGACTTAACTTCAGTTTCGATAGCTTAGATGCCACCACGGTTGGTAATTTATCCTCCACTAGACATACCAGAGGTGCAGCCATTGATGGCGTAGACTTCTGCACACAATTAATATAATAAACTTGATCAACATTATATATATTAAATTGTAATAAGAATTTCAAAACTTGAAAGAAGGGGATTAACTATGGACGGTATGGCTGGTAAGGACATTAGGTTTGATTACGCAGTGGAATTGATAAGAGATGGGGTTTTGCTCAAAATCGATGTTACTGCTGGAAAATTTGACTTTTATAACTACTTTGTGAACGACATACCGGACCCCAAGGCTGCGAAGGCGTTGAATGCGACAATGAGCCTCATTCTGTATGTCATCGTAAGGTCGTACTCTAAGATGCTACGCGATGAGGAGAAAAAGAAAGAGCCTGAAAAAATATCTCCTGCGGAATTAACGGACCTGATGTTCACGTTCGGAAATGTTCTATTATCCGGCAGGGGTAGTAATATATTTAACCATATGGGGTTGAATATACCCGTTGATCTTTATAGATGGGATAACGCTCCCATGGATTTTGCCAATATACTGGTAGGCAACGTCCCTGTTATAGGGAAGGTCATTCAATCAAGAGAAACTGAAGGTTGTGCGGAACCGGTTAACTACATATGTCGGTATCTATTCGAAAGGACGGTTAGCTACCATGTGTTGAAATACATCGTGGATGGGGATAAGATGGATATTGAAAAACGGGAAATTGAAATGAATATTCTAGGTTTGTCGCCTATCACTGCTGATGATATTGATCGATGGGTAACAAATATATGGAATCGGAATTTAATTTCCAACTGAGTTGAAAAAAATGGCCCGTCTCTTAAGTGGGATGGGTCGTTTTCCCTAATTTCAAAACGAAAAAGAAAGTACATATATGAGAGTGTTAATCAAAAAAGGTGTTCTCCGACCAACTGAGTGTGTATTTGATCCTACTGTATCGATGGATTTATTTTTACATGTGTGTGTTAACTGCAAAAGATACAAACAATGTAAATTAATGTGCGCTCAATTAAAAGTTATTAATTATGAACCAATTTCCGAATATGAATACGAGACATCTGTGTGTAGATTATTTAAAGTCGATGTAATTTTTTAAACGAATTGTTTTTTAGGGAGGTATTCATTATGAGATTGTGCATCAACCATGATTTAGTAGATATAACTATTTATACACATAGGACTTTACATAAAGGTATTTCATACTTATACGTTTGTTTTAACTGCAAACAGCATAAAAGTTGTTATTTATACAGAACACATTGGGCTCCTATGTGTGATTATAAAAATTATAGAGACCCTATATGCTACCCGTTCAGAATTGATACTATTTTTTAAAATGAAAGTGATATGAAAAATTATGAGATTAATAATTAAGATGTATGGGTATAGAAGGGTTACTATAGGTAATTTCGTCATCAATTCAGATTGTTTCTTCTATAAAGAATCGTCATGTGGTTTGTGTGAAAGATTAACATCTGATTGTAAGACTAGTAGAGATAATGGATATAGATACACGCATTGTTTAAACACATGTGATCGATTTAAAGGTATATTAATATGAATTTATACTTAGAAAATACGTATAAAATTCATAATATTTGGTATAAATTAAATTTTATATTACGTTTTAATCATGTGTGTTGTACATGCGTAGAATTTAATAATTGTATGAATAAATGTAAACCTACTAGAAAAAAGTCAAAGTATTATAGAGTTTATAGCTGTAATTCTTACAAAATCGATAAACTATATTAAGATTTAATAGAAACAATAGAAATGTTAAAGGATATTTATTAATATGAAACTAGTATATGAAAGTGATGAGTACAAACTTTTATATTTAGATGAAAAAGAATTAACCCCACCTAGTTACTTCTTGCGTTATGGTAACCTACCATGTAAATATTGCCATTATTATATGTTAATGAATTCTAATCAATGCCCATTGTTCACTAAAGTTAATACTTGCAATTTTTCAGTCAGTATTGTATTTAGTCGTATGAATAACTACTGGAGTACTCGTGGGGGTATTAATAAATTGTGTTTGTTTTTCAAGCAGAGGGATTCAATATGAAATTAATACTAGAAGGTGTAGAATACAATAGTGAAAATATGATTATAGACAGCCATATAATTTTTTATAGAGAATCATCGTGTGACTTTTGTGATAATTTAATTTGTTGTAGATCACGATGGTATACTGTTAATGAGATGAGATACTCATCGCATTTGATTGTATGTAAAAAATTCAGAATGAAATATTGGGATCTAATATGAAACTAATAATGAAATTAGATGATAGTAGTTATGGAGTAATAACATATGATATGTTTTATATTAAACCCACTAAATATTTTAATGAAGAATTATCATGTAGTTGTTGCAAGTTTTCAGGCACCTGTGATAAGTGGTTAGAAGGAGAATATGACGATTGTATGTATCTATGTGATAGTTTCAAACCAGATCTTATAGTATAAGGTGATTAATATGAGACTCGTATACGAAAAAGAAATACGTCATGATTTTGAATATATAGATGAGATAATTATTAGTTATTTGTTAAGTTACGGGGAAATACCATGTAAGGGTTG
>Ga0180008_1001069_pt1 | contig 18405 bp, 18 predicted proteins | sample MM_PW_MetaG_FD_121121 | JGI IMG/M metagenome (GOLD analysis project Ga0180008, IMG submission 121121) | Groundwater microbial communities from the Aspo Hard Rock Laboratory (HRL) deep subsurface site, Sweden - MM_PW_MetaG | ecosystem: Environmental > Aquatic > Deep subsurface > Groundwater...
ACGAATACAACAACGCATGGGAGGCTTCTCAGTTTTTGCTTTCTTTGCCGATTCATCCTTATCTGACGGACGATGAGGTTGAATACATTGTGAAGTCTGTAAACGAGAACGATATCGTATGAAGTCTGTGTTGTGTTGCACTTGCTTTATTGGCGTAACTAAAAAAGGCACGGAATTTAGGACTGCCAGATACAAAAAATGGATTGAATACTATTGTAGGAAAATGGAAAATCTTGGTGTAGAAAAAATTACAATGATGGACGATTGCAGCAATGTCTGGGATCTTCAAAATGATGTTGTGATTTGCCCTGTTGGTGGTCCGTTGCCTGCGTCGTTGAATCCACAAGAATTTGATGCGATGTCATATCCGAATGATCGTCCATTTATGTTTCGTTTTGGCAATCATTTAGGAAGATTAGACGTTGCAAACTATCCTGGTTGGTGGAGGAGTTTTACTTTTTGTGCTGCAGTTGCGAAGAATTACGGGTTTGAAAAAATTGTTTTCATTGAATCTGATGCGTACGTAAAGAGTAGCAGGCTTTGCGAATACATCAAAGGTCTTACGGATGGATGGACAGTGTTATGGAATCCCATTCTGCAGTTTCCAGAAACCAGCATACAGATTATTTGTAAAGAGCAAATTGATGTTCTTTTTAAATATTATGAAATGGGTGAGGATTTTTGGTGTAAAAAAAGAACCACTTCTGAATTCGCCGAGCACATACTTCCCTTTACTAACATTTGCAAAGAATTTAAGGGAGACAGGTATATGGAGTGGGGAAAAGATGTGCCATTAGATGCGGATTATTCTTGCCAAGAAGAATGCGTATGAAAATCCTACTTGGAAATACCGGCCGCGGCGGAGAGCAGTGCATATTCTCGTCCATTGTTCACGCATACAGGTCAAAGGTCGGGCCAGACGCTCATATCGAAGTGACGACACCACCTCAGTATTGGAGTTTTTGGAAAAACAATAAGGACATTAGCAATTGGACTCCAATAAAATACGAGCCTGGAGATCCGCATGAGGGAGACCCTGTTGCTGCTCTCAGGGCATATTTTGAGCGTCATCGCAGAGACTTTGATGTTATTGAGTATCCTTGTGAATCTGCCGTACCATTCGTGTCTGAAGGTGAGCCAAAATCTACTCTTTACAAATGCTACAAGAACATAGTGTCACCTTTGTTTAAGTTGGGTGAAGTCCAAAGAAAAACGTTTTTGTACCCAACTGAAGATGAGGTTAAAACAGCGCGTGAGATATCAAAGAAATATCCAAGACTTCTGATTTTGTCGCATGGGGCAAACTCAATGCAGCATCCGTTATCGTTGAAAGGTTATGAAAAACTTGCTTCGATGTTGAATGAAAAATGGGACGTATGCTACATTGGAACCAGCGGCGAGAATCATATGCCGGCAGATCCCCCAATTCAAGGAGCTAACGATTTGAGGGATATAGGTTACGGCTCTGTTTATTCTTTGGCTGAAAGCATGAAATTGTTCATAGGAATGGAGACCGCACCTACGTTTATGCTTGCGCATTCTGATGCACCAATGATTATCATGCGAGGCGATCCGCAGTTTCCATTGGAAAATACTGGCCTTACTCCTATGGGGTTTCGAAAAAAAGAGAACACACACGAGCTGGAAGTTCTCGGGATGCCAGACGATGAAATTATAGAGATAATACAAGGAGTAATCCGATGACCATCGGCGTCATTGCCCGTGTAGTAGGCTGTGCTGGGAGTGTATCAGCATGAAAATTTCATTTGTAATGATCGTTTACAACGCAGCAAGCATATTGCCGAAGGGGATGCTGAAGGCTTGTATTGACCACATTTATGATTTGGCACATGAAATTGTTGTTATAGAGGGCGCGTGCGAAAGGGCCATACCACTAACCCCTGATGGGCATTCAACCGACAACACGGTTGAAATAGTCCAATCGTATCCGAAGGTTCGCTTAATACAAAAGGATGGTGGGTGGAAAGACCAGCAGGATATGTACGATATGACAAACGGACAATTGCAGGGTGATTATGTCTGGTGGCTTGATAGCGACGAGTTTTTCCACGAGAACGACATTCCTGTAATCGTTAAAACGCTGGAAGAAAAAAAACCATACGCAATGTATTTTGATGCGATCCAGTTTTTTGGTGATTGGTATCATAGAATCAGCGATGAAACAAAACATCTATGGAGCGGGGAGTTACCATGGCAGAGAATATTCAAAAACCAGCCAGGGAAATCTTACTGGCACTATATTCGCCCCCCGGAATATATGTACGAAGATGGTATAAAATGCAATGACCATCCAAGCGTAATAAAAAACCAGTGCAAAATGTACCATTACAGCTTCATCAAAAAAACCCAAATTGAATTCAAAAATATATTCTATGACCATCATGGCGTAGATTATCAAAAAGCATGGGATGATTGGCACTCGGACCACAATAGTCCGTTGATTCTTGGAACAAAGACAACGGAATTCAAGTTTGAGGATCATCCAAAAATAATCCAGAATCTTATACTGGAGGAAAAGCGTGAAAGCTCGTTACGAAAAAATGAAGGCTAAAAGGCCTGATATTTACAGAGATATAATCGAATACACGAAGCTCCCTATTGAAACAATAGACCGTCTGTGCCGTAGGGAGATGCTTACCTATAACGAAGAATGGCTGGCAAAACCATTGCCAGATGAATATTGGTTTTACCTTACTTCCAGGGGATGCTTTTGGGGAAATACCGTAACCATAGAGGTTGACGGATATCCAGATATCCTGAAAAAATATCTGCCAAAAGGTGGGACTGTTCTTGATTACGCCGGAGGAATGGGCACATTAGCGTTTGCTCTATCGGATGCTGGATACGATGTTGAATATACGGAGCTGTCAGCCATAGAAAAGGATTTTGCAAGGTTCAGAAACTTTAAGCGCGAGAGAAAGATTAAGATCATAGACATATGGGAGCCATTGCAAAAAGGAAGATATGATGCAATTTTTTCAATAGATGTGCTTGAGCATATCTCCGACGGTAGCGAGGTTGTGCGGGATAAGATAATTCCTTCACTTAAAAACGGAGGATATTTTGTTGAGGTATCATTTTTCCAAACAACAGACGCACACCCCATGCATCTTCCGCAGGGATACGAAAAGCTTTTTCTCGATGTGATGAGTAAAGAGAAAATGAAGCTGATTTCAAAAATGGATTACATCAGAATATGGCAAAAGTAGGAAACGGAATACAGAAGAAGCCTGGGGCGTGGTCTTTTAAAAAGGGCGTTGCAGAAACTTTTGTGAAGCACATAAGGGCATCTGTTCCTTTTTATGACCAAGGCCACGACCTGGTGTGCTATTTGAGCGATTACTTTTGTCACGAAAATAGCCTGTGCTATGAGCTCGGATCATCAACAGGGCAGTTGCTCATGAAGATGGCAACACATAATGCACATAAGCAAAATGTCGCATGGGTTGGAATTGAGATAGAGGAAGAAATGGTAAAAAAAGCAGAGGAACACTGTGACTCGCTTGCAAAAAATGTACATTTAGTGCAAGAGGATATTTTGCTTCACGACTATGATAAGGCAGATATGTTTGTGTCTTATTATACGATGCAGTTTATTCCAGAGCGAAATCGACAAATGATGTTCGATAAAATCTATGAACGGTTAAACTGGGGCGGGGCTTTCATTATGTTTGAAAAAGTGAGGGGTCCGGACGCAAGGTTTCAGGATATGGTAACAACGCTGTATCATGAGTTTAAGCTACGCAACAGTTTCACGAGTGAAGAAATTATGAATAAGGCAACAAGCTTAAAAGGCGTTTTGAATCCGTTTTCAACGAAAGGAAACTTATCTTTGTTTGAACGTGCCGGGTTTGTCGATGTTATGACCGTAATGAAGTACCTGTGTTTTGAGGGATTCATTGCAATAAAATGACTTAAAAAATGGAGGAAATCATGTTGGAAATTCCGAGATGCATTCAAGAGGGCGGCCCCCTTTACAGGGGATTGGAATTCATGCAGAAAAAAACAATGGCAGAGAAAATCTTGGAACACCTCGACAAGGACGATGAAGTTCTTGAATTCGGCTGCGGGGCAAGCACCTTGTTTTACTCACAGGTCGTCAAGAGCTGGGATGCAATCGAATTTGACGAGAAATGGTTAGATGGGGTAAAAAGCAAAATTCCCGGCAACGTGAAATTGCATTTTGCCAAACAGAACATTCCGTTCACGGAAATGCCAAAAGAAAAAGACATAGAGAATGCAAAGAAAAAATTCAATTTTTCAAACGGAACCTTCCATACCTCCAAGCCGTATTTTGTCGGAGAATGCAAAGATTGGCCGGTGATACAATATTTGCGCGTGAAGGATTATGTCGATTTTCCGCGCAAAATGAAAAAGAAATTCGACAAAATTTTTATCGACTCCCGGGCCGTTGTTTTTTGTGCCCTTACTGCGCTTGATTGCCTTAAAAAAGGAGGCAGCGTAATCGTATTGAATGCTTTTGCCCGTTCGGAGTATTCACGGATATTTGGTTACTACCGGGTTGTTGATTCCGTAATTCCGCCGGACGGTGATGTTGCGGTACTTGTTCCAAAAAAAGAAAAGAAGGAAGAAAAAACAGCAAAGGAAAAGCTTCCCCCTGCACCCGAAGTGAGTCTGCAATTGCCGAAGAAAAAGAAGGCACGCAAGAAAAAAGCATGAAGTACCCGATTGTCATTCTGTCCAAAGAAAGACCAGATCAGTTGAGGGATATGGTGTGCTCTATTGAGGGGCACACCGATCCCTGCACTTACAGAATTATTATCTGTGACAACGGCAGCACGCAGCCAGAAATGATTGAATACCTGAAGAGCATCGAAAAAAGACACAAGGTTATCTACAACGGAGCGAATAATGGATTTGAAGGTTTCAACTCAGGCCTGGAAGAAATACAGGAGGAGCTATTCTTTCTTAGTGATCCAGATATTGTGCTTGGGAAACTGATGCCGGAACACTGGGTATTGAGGTTTTCGGAGGTTATGCATAGCGTCATGACCCCAAAACTTGGTGTGGCATTAGATGTTGAGCCTCTTGATTTGAAAGACAAATTCCAAAGACGAGTCAAAGAAATCGAGAGCGAATATTGGGAGCATGCGGGCACCATTGATGTCCGGGAGATTCAGGCTCCATGTTACTTGGCTCCGGTTGATACAACGCTTGCCATGTACCGCAGGGACACGTACAATTTTTGGATTGACAAACCCATGCGTTTTAATATGGGGGAAGGAATAGCTTCCTGTAAACAGATTCACCAAAACCAGTACAATGAGAAATATTACATACCAACCATACGTGTCGCTGGCGTTTTTACGTGCAGACATACTGGTTGGGAGATGCACACGAAATACAAAAAAGACTACGAATATTACAAAAGCAATTGTGACCTGGAAATTGCCAGCACGACAAAATGGCAGACCAGTGGCAGGAGGCTTGATGGGGAACGAGAGACAAAGGCTGAAAGCGTGTGAGGAAGGGCTGGAGGGGTTTCAGGGTGAAATCAACCGCGTCAGGGGGGAGATTTTCAAGCTGAGCAAACTCGTTGGAGATATGGACATGAGGCTTTTTAATGTGGAGAAAAAGCTGTTGGACTCCAATAGCGATGCTGGTCCTGTTGCTCCTGCTCCTTTTCCCAAGCCTGAGCCGAAACCTGAGCCGAAGAAGGAAGAGCCCGATGTGCGGCCGGCAAAGCCTTTGGTCTCAAGGCCGTTTGTGCCGAAGATGGATCCGCCTCCGGCAAAACCGAAATCCGCTGTCCCTGGAATTCCGAAAAATCCGTTGAGGTAGGAATGTCGAATTTCCATATCCTTGTGGTAAACATAAATACGCTGTCCTATACAAAGGATTGCATTGCTGACCTTATGCGGCAAATCGACCACGATTTTGAGTTGACCGTTGTGGATAATGGAAGTTCTGAAGAGGGCACGCATGAATACCTCAGTGCTATCGAAGCCAACGGGGTGCACGTTAAAAGGCATCCTGCCCAGGTATCGCTGAATGGTATCTGGAATGATTTTTACAGGGAAACAACTGAGCCGTATCTATGTTACCTGAACAACGACACGCGGCTGTCGTGCAATTACGTGTCCTCAGTGAAAGAGGTTTTCGCAGCAGAGCCAGGGGTGGGAATTGTCTGTCATGCAACCAATAATCCAAAATACGCAGTAGTGAAAGAACTCGAATATGTAGTTTTGGTGAAGAATATGAGGCAGGGGTGGGAATATACTATCAAGCGCGAGGCATACAGCATTATTCCACCGCAACTGCACACCTTTGCCGGAGATGATTATATCTACGCCAAGCTGTATGAAAAAGGATGGAAAGGAGCGATGATTCTTAGCTCGCCGGTAATTCACTACCTTGGCATGTCACAGCAAAGCACCAGCGCACAGCAGTTTCATCACGACGTTGAGGAATTCAATAAGCTCGGCCTGCCGACATTCGAATGGTCAGGGTACTCGCTTGGGAGGCCGCACGAGCTTTCGCACGGAATGATTAAGAGCGGACTAATGCCGATATTGACCGTGAATATCGTGACGTACGAACGATATGATGAGATCAAAACCCTTATCGAAATGTACAAAAACCAGACAGACCCTCGGTTTTGCCTTGATATCTGGCAGGACGGAAAGGACGACTTGAAGCGAAAAATTGTCGAGGGATACCACGATCCTCGTATTCAGTACAATGAGAATCCGTACCGGATGAATATGTATGGCCACGACATGAGAAACAAGTCATTGATGAATTGCTCCACTCCTCTTTGGTGCACGACAAACGACGACAACTGGGTGAGCCCTGCATTTGTCGAAAGGATTTGTGAGGATTACGAACAGTACGATTTGCTCAAGGTATGTGTGGCCATGGTGAATTTACCGCTTCATCCATACCCATTTACTGAAGAACTGATTCGCAAGGGCGTTACTGACCCTGTGCGATACTCGGAGTATATGAAGGTTTTGGACCCAAGCATAGATGTGGTTGGGCAGGTTGATGCGTGCAGCTTTGTCGTGAGAACATCGCTTGCGCAGCAGTTTGGGTGGCCGCATATGGAATTCCACGGAGACTTCCTGACGTACGAGAAGTTCCTTGCTGCAGCAGGGAATGTGAAGCGGATACCGGAAGTCCTCCATGCTCATAGGTGATGTTATGAACGCAAACCAAAGAATGAACATCCTCAACGCCTCTGTTCCTTACCAGATGAAGCCGAAGCCACCAGAGGAGGATGCCAGGATCAAGGCAATTTTGAAAAAGTTGCCTGAAGGTTTTGGCCCGGACCACCCGAAATGGAACGTGCCGAGTTTTCGGAATAAATGGATGATGACGCAGGGAGTGAGGTTTAAGCAGCCAAAGAAAACAACACCTAATCCCGTAGAAGATAATCCGTGGAGATCTAAGAGGCGATAGTGAAACACCCGAAAGAAGAACAATTGAGTATTTGTATTACAACAATGGTGTCCGGCCTGTACGAATGGTACGTGCCCCTGTTTCTTTATTGTGGGCTGAAGGCTTATCCAGAATACGATTTCAAGGTTTTGCTTCGTGGTCGCACAAATTTGCCGGATACGTACAAAAGCCATATCTTGGACAACAGGTATTCGGATTACCCGCAGAACGGACCCACAACGGCCGCATTGCGCTTTATCGAGGGTGAAAAGGAGTTTTCTGAATACGATTGTTGCCTCATCACTGACGTTGACGTTTTGCTCATGCGAGAGGATCCGAAGTTGGTTACGCAGCATTTGGCCCACATGATTCAATACAAAATGGAGTGCTACTGTAACTACCAGAGCCATCAATTGCCTGGCGGATACAGGTGTTCAGGCGTCCATTTCATTATGAAAGACTGGTGGGAGAGAACGCGCGAGAGCAGAATGAAATGGATGTTCAACGCAAAAAACGGCGAGTGCTCGGAGAAGGATTCTGACGAAATTATGCTCGGTGAGATAATTCGTGACAGTGGGCTCAACGACCCTACTGAAAAGCAGCTCCTTTGGAACATTCACGGAATCCACCTCAAGCGATGGTGGCCAAAGGCTAACCCGAGGGAGCTCCCGCAAGCTGGAGCGCAGGAAAGCCTGCTCATGCAAGGACTTCTTGAAGATGAAGAATTCATGGAGCTTGCCTCTATGTGTGCCGGTCATTTGCCTAAAATAAGCGGAATTGTGGGTACAATCAGACAAGTCATAAGAGGAGGACGCTAATGCCATTACGTGACAGAACTGGACCCCTTGGAGAAGGCCCAGGAACGGGCCGCGGTGGTGGGCCTTGTGTACCATCAAAGCCAAATTTACCCCCGCCAGCCTTGAAGCGAATTGCATACAAAGGAACGATTCAAGGCGTGAAGCCGAAGGCTAAAACAAAGCTAAAAAAAATGGCGTGATTTCGGAAAAGTAAACAAAAGTTGCTTTTTTAAAAGTTTTTATATATTATATAGGCGAGAAGGACGGGTGAAGTCCATGCCTTATAAGCATGGAGTTTGCCCGTTTTTTTTTATGAACATCGAAGACAGAACGCTCATCGAAGTTCGGTGCACGAATCGGACAAATGGCCGATTTTGTGGCCATTACATCGGGTATTTTGACACTGAAGGAACACACGCTGGGATCTATTATTGCAGCCATTGTAACATGCAACATATTTACACGGTTGACGAGTTTGGCATGGTTAGGAGAAGGTCTACGAAAAAGAAACTGAATTTCAAAACCCTTAAATCAGTGGCGGTGGCTGGAGATGCCTGAAATTTATTCGGATATCATCACGACCAAATACAACGCAGTCAATTACGTCCACGACAACTACTTGCGCTCGGCTCGGTATTGGGACAGGAATTACAAAAACTGCATTGAGAACTGGCGCTACTACTGGGGGAAAAACCCGGAATTGGGACTTGGCCAATGGCCTGCCGCGGCTCTTGCTCGAATGATTCAGCAAGGACGTGCTCCAATCACTTACAATTTCATTATGCCTACCGTTGACGCAATTGCCGGTGGGATCATGCAGGCTCCCTTCGACCCGGAATACATTCCAGTGATTGAAGGCCAGGTGCCGCCTGATTTGGACGAAATTGTTTCTGCGCTGAAAAAAGCAATGTATTCTGACAAAGAGCTGATGGATTGGAAATCTGTCTACCTTCAGCTTGTCGTCCATGGCCTCGTACACGATGGCTGCATCAAGATGGTGGTTTCTGACGATTACAGCCCTCTTGGCAACATCGGGTTCAATATCACACTCCCTGGAGCCTGCCGGCCGGACCCGTACTGGAAAGATTATTCAAGCAAAACCTGTGAAGTTTGCCACCACGAGACCTGGCACACGGCCGAAAGTCTGAAGAAAATCTACCCAAAAAAAGCCGACAAACTCAAATACGAAGCTGCAAAGCAGAAAATAGTTGGCGACCAATATGGCCCCAATAATGGTGTTGTCCCATACGGAGTTACAGAAAACCAGTGGGGTTCTCAGTATCGGCTTATCGAAGAATACCGAATGGTAGAGCACACAAAAACTGTTGAGCGCGTAATTACATCATTTGGTGACATTGAAATACCCGACATTGACGACAACGAAAAGCCAAAATGGCTGAACGAAAACATCCCCGATTGGGACTGGGATCTTGACAGGATTTACGAGCGGAAGGAAAAGAGGAAGAAGTGTGTTGTGCGGGCTGCTGCGCCAGGGCTTGTGAATGACGAACTGTTGGAGGACGGCCCTATTGAAATTCAAATAGGACGCCTTCCTTTTTTCTGGTGGGCTGCGAATAGGATGAATGGGGAGCCACATTCAATCGTTGACAGCGTAAAAGACCCGCAGACGAACATCAATTACGGCGAAGCCATGATACAGCACAAGCTGCAATCTGAAGGTGGCGGCGGTGCTCAGTTTGTCGATACAACGCTGTTTGTATCAAATGAAGAGGCAAGGCGCTTTGCGAAGCACAGGAATGCACCGAATGAGGTTTTCAGGATTAAGCCCGGCTTGATGCAGAAGGGAATTGTTCCCGCAAAGCCGGTCGTGAAAGCTCCATTTCCGAATGAAGTTTACGAAAACGTGAATCATATAGTGAATCTCGTTTGGCCTCACATTTCGAAGACCACTCCGACGACCCTTGCTCGTCCTGAGCCAGGGAACGAGACTTCCGGCAGGCTGTTTCAGATGTTGAAAATACAGGGAGATCAGCTTGTATACACGATTCATTATGGGCTTCGAGTTTTTTGGAATGACGTGTACGAAGCCTATTTTTTGCAATCAATCAAAACCTACTCCAACGAGAAATTGCCACGGACGTTTGAGTTTGGTCAGGAAAGAATCACTCTTAACGAAGTGGTTACTGGCCCGGATGGTCAGGAGCAAATCAAAAACGATGTTTCGCGTCTGATGAATATGAGGGCCAAGGTCATTATCAGCGAGAAGGCTGAGAGCCCTACGGAAAAAATGCATAACGTGCAGACACTCGCAGAGTACCAACGCAGTATTCCACCTGAAAACCTTGTGAGCCGAGCGCTGGTGAACAGCGAGATTGCAAAGAACATTGAGCAATTTTCGAAGGAATCAAGGGCGAAGTTCAGGGAAGCGGCCGAGCTTGAATACGAAACAGCCAAGACATCAATGGAGCTTCAGAAGGTCAAAATGGACCTGGAGCTACAGCAAGCGAAGAGAGCGTTGGCTGCAAAGCAGCAGGAAGAACAGAAGGCGCCCAATGCCACAGGCGGAGGCGCACAAATGGCTGGAGGGATGCCAGCCCCCGAAACAGCAGCAACACCTGAAAATATATCGGAGGCGCCAGCACCGTCGCCTGAAGAACAAGCGAACCAGGAGGCACAGCAGGCAATTCCACAACAAACAGAAGGAGTAACTGCATGAAAACCGAAGTCCAACCGAAGGACAGAAGCCAAGTGATGAATGGCAATGGCAATAAGAATGCCGGTGAACCGCAAGAGGAAGTGTTTTCCATCACTTCTGAAACAACGAACGAAGAGCTTCAGGAGATTCTGACCAACCGACCAGAGGTTAGGGATGAGTACCTGGAGATCGGACACGATGCGTTCGTGGAGAAATACTCCAAGGAGAAGGATGGTGAAGACAGCGAAGATGGAAAAAACGCCAAACCAAAGGAGAATGAAGAGGATCCGAAGCCGGAAGAAAGTGCCCTTCCGCCCGAGTTGAGAAGGACAGAGGAAGAGCTCAATGAGATTCGGGATACGGTTGTTCCTGGTCTGAAGTCGGAAATTTCGCAGGCCCAAAAAGACAATGAGGCGCTGCGTTCCGAGATTGAGGCCATGAAGCAGGAGAAGAAAAAACCTGCTGAAAAGAAAAAGGAAAAACTGCCCGAAATTAACATTCCCGAGATTACCATACCGGAGCTCAGCGGTGTTGACATGTTCACAGAGGAAGGCCAAAAGCAAGTCCTGGATGGCTTCAGCTCAATGAAGAAGCAGTTCAGTGACACTGTTGGAGCCCTGAAACAGCTCAAGGAGCAAAACTCAGTTCTTCACGAACGGTTGGAGGACCTTCGGACGGTTGCCGGTGAAACCCGAGAGACTGTCGAGGAGACGAGAACGCAGTTTGATAAAAATAAGATGGCAGCAGATGTCCAAAAGCGGATTGCAGAAGAAATTAAAAGCATCGACGAACTACGGCAAAGCGAATCAGGCAAAGCTGTCTTTGGTGATTTTTCCAGGGACACGCGAACAATCGAGAATGATTACATCAAATTCGCCAAGACCCTTGCAGAAACGGCAAAGATTGATGGGCCGGCCGAAAGGTCTGACGGCTCTGGTCGTTGGGTGGAACCACTCGAACGCGCCATTGCCCAGTACCACGACCCAAAATCAGCCATTGGCGAGGAGTTGAGAAAGAGTTGCCCTGTAAAGCCGCCAGAGGACATGGAAGTGCTGGATATTATTTACGACCTGCGCGAGTTTCGTAACTCGATTTTTGAGCGGGATTCTCAAGGTAAGGTGGTTCCTATATCCTATGAAAGAGCCTTGCGGTCGTACTCAGCCGAGCATCCTGAGATAGCGCAGAGGATTACGATTGCCAAAGAAAAAGCCAACCGTGACAAGGTTGGAAAGGCAATCGAAAAAAGGAATTCTTATGCGCAGGAGGCACCGGTGAAATCGGAGCAGGCTACAGCGATGGAGCCTGAAGCTGAGGCCGCTGAGGTTAAAAGGATACTCGAAAAAACAAACCCCGAACGAACAAAAGAAGAACGCGAATATGCGCGAAAGTACCTGTCCACGCTTCCGCAACCGTGGACAAAAACGGAACTGGATGCGCTTATTCCATTGGAGGATGATAAAAATGATTCATAGGCTTTTGGCGATGATTGTGCTCGCAGTAGCCAATCAGAACGGGTTTGCAACAGTCCCCGCAACTGCGTCAACGCTGCCCGGCCTCGATGCCGCGGCTTTGCGCAGAACTGCATGGGACAGCAAACTCAAAGAGGATTCGGTCCGGCCGTCTATTTTTTCCATGGTAAAAACCGTGTTCCGGCTTGCCGGAGACGTGGTAATTATCAAGAAACCTGGCCTTGTTCTCGACGTTTCGAATATTGGAAAGCGCTCCATCGGTGGTGGGCAGTCCGTACGGATTGCCATCCGCACCCCGCTTCGTGATGCTCCCCGCGAGGGAACTGGCGAAGATGCGCTTGGATACGAAGACGAAACCGATCTGCTCTACACGGAGCTGTACTACAACGAAATTAAAAAAGCGGTGAAGTACAACACGTATGGGTACGATTACAACGACACCGAGTACCTCAACTACGTTGAAGGGTACACGTCGTACATGGGCACCTTCTGGGCAGAACTGCATGACCATCGCTATCAAATGGCGCTGCTCTGCGGTTTTTCCAATGAGCTGACCAAGACGCCGGTTTCGCAGGTACAGACATTCAACCCGAACTGGGCTGTCCCTGGTGTAAACACCTCTTCGTATCCTACGTGGGACCCCGATGCAATCACTGCGACCAATGGCGCCATCGACTCTGAAGGCTGGTATCCTAACCGTGCTTTCTCCGGCGCAGGCACATTTGTTGAGAACATCGGTGCGGCTCTTACTGCCGGTGGCGGGACGGGCGCAACCTCAAACGCAGTCCTTGACGTGGATGCGATTTATGAGATTTGTGCCTACATCCAGGACCAGCACATTGTTGAGCCCTTGGCCGACCAGACCTATATCTGGAAGTGGCCCCTTACCGTACTGTACTGGAGTTTGAATCCCAATAACACCAATTCCCTCGGCGCATACTGGGAACAGGTTTCATCCTACCAGGATAAGAAGCCGATGGTTCCTGGCGAAGTTGGAATGCTTGCCGGCATTTTCCGTATCGTCAAAGATTTCCGTTGCCCGACGCTCGTTCTCTCCGGCGCATCAGGCTCTTACAGCCTGACCCCTGGATGGATTCGCCCCGGCAACAACGACGATAGGAACAACGGCGCATGGAGCAATGTTTCCGGTGCAACCAATTATGCATGGGACATCACATGCATCATGGGTGCACAGTGCCTTGCGAAGTACACCCGGGATGAGATGAAGGGCAACCTCATCGAGACCACGGAATACGGGAAGCGCGAAGGTCGCTCTTCGTACATGGGGGATGGTATCATGATTCCTCGGTACGACAAGGGCACTCAAAGTGCAACATCCCTTATTTACCGCGGATCTTGCATCGTTCCCGTATCTCGCAGGTCAGTCAGAAGCTCATAATAAAGAGCAGTATTTTCAACCGGGGGGCCGGATGGTCCCCCAGTTTTTCAAGTCCAGAAGGAGGACACAAATGAATCAGGGAGCAGTTGGTTACGGAATGCACTCAGACCTGAATGAAGCTCAGGCAAATTGCCTCAGAGCCAAAATCGGGTTGTACCAGTTGATTTTTCCGGCCGTAGCGAGATGGCAGGAAAGGATTTTTGGGCCATTCAATGTCCAGGTTCAGATTGAAGACACGGAATACAGGAGCGCAAATCCAAGGGTTTTTGTGCGTTGGAGAACGAAAAACGATGCATACATTACGTATGACCGCGTTGATCGACGCACGGCCGTTGCCTGGATGCCGGACGACCCATACTGGCACAACCGCCTCTACCTCATGGATTCCCCTGCATTACTCAACCAGGTTGCTCTCAAGCGAACGCACGAAGGTATTATGCAGCCCCCAGAGGTTGCTCTCGAAATCAGGTGTCTCGAAGAGGCCCTGCACGAAGACGTTCCTATTTGGACAGCTATTGAGAACAGGAGAATGCTCGGAGACTTCGAAGGTAAAAAAGAGGCTGAGAATTGGATATCAGATTTGACTGCTCCTTCAATGAAAATGATTGACGGAGTAATGACTGCCACAAAGGTTAAGAAGCGGAAAATCGAAATTGTCGAGCGGAAGAAAAGGGTTTACAAACCCAAAATTGCAGAGCTGATCGAAAAGGAAAAATACAAGCACGATTACGGCTGGACTCAATGCACGTATTTCATGGAGGAAATCAAGCCCGCGGTATTGCAGGAAGTTGAAAACAGGCGCGGAAGTATTGATGCCGCCGAGGCCGGTGAGACACCGAAAATTTTTGACCTTCTTCGCAGTGTGGCCAACATGTCAGACGATGAGAAGGTTGCGCTCAGGACAGCTCTTTTTGATTCCAAAAAGACAAATGTGAAGGAGCCACAGTCCGGAGTGAGTGAAGTCACACTGAGAGGGGAGAGCGCGATTTGAGTGTAAAAGCCCTTATTGACAGGATCAAGCCCTATGCAAAGGGCTGGAGCCGAACGGGAACGAAAAGCATTCTGCATCTCATCCAGGAAGGACAGGATGAATTGTTCAACTGGGATTCTGAGTATATGCATTTTGTCCCGACTACCAATGAGGGCTTTCCTCCATACCTCGCAACGACAGACGGCACGTACCGATATGCCATAAACGCCACCAATATTCAGACACCGCTTGTACAGAGTATTGGTGGAACCAACAGGACGGTGCGATGCCGGCGCGTGTTAAAGGTTTTCATTGATACATCGGAGGACTACGACTACTTGCGCCGTTGGGTCGGCGAACCGTATCTATTGGGATACAGAAACCCGTACCGGAGAACGAATGAGCGCATGTACGTTGCCGACGTGCCTGTAAGGGCGGTTCCCGCTTTGGAAAACACGGAGGCTTATATTGAGTTTCCAGAAAACCCCGGGACTACAACCGATGTCTATTTTGTTGATTTTCTTTGGGAACCACCGCGTCTGACTGCCGAGACCATACCGCTCGTTGTGCCTCAAGGTTACGAAAGGGCATTGGAAGATTATGCCCTCGGAACAATTGAGCAGTTCAGTAACGGAAAGGAAGGCGAAAGGCTGAAAAGGTTTTACGAAGGAAACCTGATGTCTGGTCGGGAATCGTGGGTTGACAAATTCAGGAATGAAATGGATATAGGAGCGACTATCGACGATTGGAAAACTGACTTGAAACCGTGTTAAAGGAATCACGCGCACATGCGTAATTTTGCTCCTCAGACGAGAGAATTCAATGAGAGAGCTGTTACCCGAGTGCAGGGCGATATTCAAGGGGCGCCGGATTTTGCTGCCGGTGTATTCAAAGACCTCCCCGGAAGCAGCGTACCTCCCAACGGGTTAGCGAACTCAGAAAACTATTTGGTATTTGGGAAATACTGCCGTATGCGAGACGGAACGCAGAGGTGGTCAAATACCACTCTACCAGCAATAGCTACCGGATACAGCATTACAAAAACTGGCCAGGTTGTGACCGCAACTGTAGGTACGGCATTTACCCCGGAAAGCGTAAATGACTGGATCGTACACGATGACGGTGGCCATGAGCGCATTTCCGCATACATCTGTGCTACGCAGGTCGTTGTTGACAGCTCGACTACCAGGGCCGCATCTACCGCGGCGTGGACGCATGGTAGTTTGTATGGCCTGTATTTTCACGAGCGAAGACGCAAAATTGTGATGCATATTGGGGACAGAATTTACGTCTCCAAGGACCTTTGGTTGACCGGGTGGGTTCGATGCTGGATGCGCGGAACGAACGCCGAGCCGGCAAGAAGTTTGTCTCAGATGGACCAGATGGATGATTACGTTGTAATTTTCAACGCAAACGGCCCATTCAAGCTGGATCTCAGCAAAACAGAGCCGGTGTTTTGGAAGATAAATTCAGACTGTCCAAGCACGCTGATTACCAACGTAGCAGAAAGCACGACCAACGTGTACGGGTATCGGCGCATGTACGGGATGTCTGTATTGGCCGGAACAACGGTGACAAGGCAGCGCACTGACAGTGGCCTTGTTACCGAGCAGATGAGCGGAACATGCACACCGAACGAAGAAAAACGAGATTATGGAACGGTTTACCAGTCACGGCCGGTTGGAGAGGCTTCGACTGATTATGCTGTACTCGTGAGCGGAGATTTATCTGCTACGGCCGAGGGCTATGACACTGCCGCGGAATGGGCAGCTATTCATGATGGCCAATACAATATTGCATTGAATGGCACGACAAGAAACATCGAGTGCGATTTTAGCAGCATTACAACCATGGAAGAATTTGCCGACACTCTTCAGGATGCTATGCGTGTTTATGTAAGCGACATCACGGTTACTTATGCTTCTGCAACAAATCAGATCAGAATAACGTCTCCAAGTGAGGGTGCTACGCTTGGGTACGCGACTGCCGGTTCTGCCGGAACAGATATCGGCTCAACCGCATTGGCCCTCGAAGCTGGAACGGCAACTGCATCCACTCCAGATTTCACACAGCAAAGCACCACTGGAAATTACACGTACCCAACTGACGGAGGGGCGTGGACGCATTACGAGATATTCCGCAGCTTGGATATTGGGGTTAATGGTCTTGACCCAGTAAGCGGAAAGGCGAATAATAAAATGTTGATTATATGGAACCGGAGCCATCCTGTAGCCAAGGCTTTTGTTTTGGAAGTTACACTTGCCGGCGCCGTCACAGCGTATGAAGGCACTTTTGAACCGCAGGATGATGGTGATTTGCTCACGCTTGCAGACGCCAGCACGTTCACGATCAGCGCATATACGAGCGCAAGCGCGGTAACTGTCAGTTCGGGCCTGGATAAAACCAGGCAGGCTGCATGTCTTGGCCAGGGTGATGTGGCAATGGCTTATCAGTCCGGGACAACCGTTACGCGCACAGCAGGTGACACTTTTGCCGCAACCGATGTCGGGAAAATTCTGTTTTGGGCGAATGGGGACTGGACTGTAATTAAAGAATACACTGATGCAAATAACGTTGAAGCCACTCTTCCGCAGACAGGAACGAGCATTGCTCCAACGGCAGTTACGTGGGACCCGGTTCAGAGAACGTACACTGATCTTGTGCGCGACGATTACAGTGGGACAGACACGGACATTTTGCAGCTACGTCCCAGAGCGTCCGGGCTTGCGCTGAAGAACAGGTTTTACTCTCCTATACCGGATTGTGATACTGGGTTGGTTGCCGGCGTGTTCATCATGGGCGCGATTCGTGGCCAGCAGAGGCTCTACTACTCTCAGATTCCTGCGAGTGAAACGTACTATGGCGGGTATTACTACGATGCGAGCCAGGTGGTGCTGTTCACTGATTCGATTGAAATTGTGCGGGAATTTCCAGACGATTGTGTACTTCTTTGCAGGAACTCCATTCATCGCGTTCCAATAAACACCTTTAGCTATGACGAAGTGGAGCAGATTGGCGAGGTTCTTCTGATTGTCTCCGGGCAGGCTCAGATAACAAAAGAAATTGGTATCAAGTTGATTGGGACCATTCGGAGAACAGGCCTTGGCCGCGACAGCTTTATCGGTACTGATTACGGATATTACCACCTTGTATATTCAGGGGGACAGTTTCAGATTTCGGAAAATCTCGCGTACAATAGATATCATAAAGATTTCAAACAGTTTGTGAGAAGGAATTGTGCTTCGAGTTTTGATAATGCCAATGGGCACATGATATGGGGAAACAACACGGAAGATACAACCAGTTTCACGGTTTACCGGGATACTCCAAACAGGGGCACTCGGTTGCAAGACACAGATGATGATGGAACTCGTTTAAGGGAGGTAGTGTAATGGCAACCGCATCAGAATCCATGTTTGAATTTTTTGAGGACACAACTGCGAATCTCGTTACTGCTGCCGCTAATCGTCTTGCGGAGAACGCGACCGTACAGGCTTTGTGGTTTGATACCACAAAAGATTCTCTAGTTTATTACAAGGACGATGGTGGTGCAGACGACTTGCGAAACATTTTGACGTTGGACGAAAACTACGATTCAACAACCCAGATTCGCCGGTTGACCATAAACTCTCTTGGTTGGATCGGGATTGGGCTCACTGCTGCGAGAATTCGTTTCACTGACGCTGCCACCG
>Ga0180008_1001071_pt1 | contig 18404 bp, 19 predicted proteins | sample MM_PW_MetaG_FD_121121 | JGI IMG/M metagenome (GOLD analysis project Ga0180008, IMG submission 121121) | Groundwater microbial communities from the Aspo Hard Rock Laboratory (HRL) deep subsurface site, Sweden - MM_PW_MetaG | ecosystem: Environmental > Aquatic > Deep subsurface > Groundwater...
CATTTTTATGATACATTTCAGAGAGGAAAGCAACAGCAAGGCAGATGGCAGTCTTGGTTGTTGAAAGCGAGTGAGAGCGGTATAATTCCGCAGGAAAGTTTAGCTGAAGCAAAGAAAGAAATGACAGAAGCCGCGTATAATCAAGAATTTAATTGTGATTTTATTGATAGTGCTGTCTCAGTGTTTAAAAGAATTGATGAGAATGTATGTAGCGAGGAATTAGTTATTCATAGGACTAAACTTTATAAGTTAGGCGTAGACTTAGGGAAACATCAAGATTGGACTGTTATTACTCCTATTGATTTGCATACTTGGCAAGTAGGAACGCCAGAAAGATTTAATCAGATAGATTGGAACTTACAAAAAGCAAAAATAGAAGCAATGTCGTTAAGATACAATAAAGCGAGAATAACATTAGATAGCACTGGATTGGGTGATCCTATATTTGATGATTTACAAAGCAGAGGTTTGTCAGTCGAAGGTTTTAAATTTACAGAAGAAAGCAGGAGACAATTATTAAATAATTTGATTATTTTATTAGAACAAGATAAAATAAAGCTGCCTAATTACGAACCTTTAATAAATGAATTAAAAGCGTTCAGATATGAGTTAGCAGTTTTACCTTCAGGGATGACAAAGATAAGGATGAAAGTTCCAGAAGGACTACACGATGATTGCTGTATGAGCTTAGCTCTTGTTTGTTGGGGATTAATAAGTAAGTTATCTCACGAAACATTGCAAAAAAGTTCAGAGTTTAGCTCACAACAACAATTAGAACAAACAATAAGGTTTCATTATTAATGCAGGCAAGATTAATACAGGCAAGCAGGACAATGAATGGTTGAAAAGAAGAAACAAAAAAAACAAGATGAAGAAATAAATCCGAAGGCAATGATGGCTGATGAAAAAATAGTCAGTAAGATTATTGCTGAAAAAGAATATTATTTAACTTCTTCTCAGTCAAAAAGACAAATTTGGAAAGAGTGCTATAAGCATTATATGTCTTGGATGGATAACACTAAAAATCCATACTTGGCTAATCTTTTTATTCCAAAAACTCACGAAGCTGTAGAACTGCTTGCGGCTTTTTTAGCAGGGACAAATCAAATAATAACAGCAGAGCCAGAGGGCGAAGATGACACAAAGAAAGCTCAAATTGCGGAAAAGCTATTAGCATTCCAGTGGCGTAAAGTCCTAAATGGCAGGGACAAAGTTGCAGATTTCATAAAACAAACAATATTATTCGGTAATGGTATAATAAAACTTGGCTGGGATATGGACGGCGACAGAGATGAACCATTTATGGAAGCAATAAACCTACCTGATATTTATATGGACTTTTATATCAGGGATATACAGGAAACAGCTGTAATACATAGAATAATAAAAAGCATAGATGATGTTAAAAATGATAAAAGATATTCTAAAAGCAGAAGTCAAATAATTACTATTTCAGATAGCCAACAGGAAGAAAAGAACACACAATTTAGCGCTTATGACAGCGCGTTATCTGCCGATACTGATCAAGTGCAAAAAACAGAATTATTAGAATATTGGACAAAAGACAATAAAGAAATGATAACAATTGGTTCTACTGGCGCTGGTTGGAAAATCTTAAGAAGGATTGACAATCCTTTTAAGGATAGTGATGGCAAACAATTTAAGCCATTTGTTAAGTCAAAATTTAAAAGCTCTCCACTTACTAACAGGGCTTATGATATGGGCGCGATAGAGCCAACATTAAAACTACAACAAGCGTTCAATGATATGATAAATGAAATCTTTGATAATGTTTCTCTGATTAATAATAAGCAATGGATAAAACGCAGGGGCGCGAATATCAATCCTGGTGATATGGTCAGGAGACCAGGCGGGATAATAACAGTTGATGATATTAACGCGGATATACGAAGTGAAGAAGTAAGCGACATAAAAGCTTCAGCTATACAAATGCTCTCTATATTAGACAATGAGTTTCAACAAGCCTCTATGGTTGTAAACTTATTAAAAGCAGTGCCAGGAGCTAATACGGCAACAGAGGCGGCGTTAGGACAGCAGAATGTTCAAACTTTATTAGATTTAGTAGACGGCAACATAAAAACAGCTCTTAGTCATTTAGGCGGTATGTTATTAGAAATTGATATGGATAACATACAAAAGAAACAGATAATAAAAATATTTGAAAATGAAAACCAAATAGGATTTTTAGAAGTAGAGCCAAAGATGATTAAAGGCAAATTTGATGTTAAAATTGAAGCAGACAGAAAACCGCAAGAAAGCAAGGCAGTTCGACAAAAACAGTTATTAGACTTTTTAGCTATTATTTCTAAGGATGAAGCAGTCCTACAGCAATATCCAGAAGCAAGAATTAAAATATATAAAAAATGGCTTGAAGAGGCAGGATTTTCAGACACAGGTTATTTTTTTGAAGAAGAACAAAAACAAGGACAATTTAAGATAGGAATGCCTGCAACGCAATCAATTGGCGGAGTTAGCCGACAGCAAGGGTTAACTACTCAGGCGGTCGAACAAGCTGCTCAAAGTCCATTAATGCAAGCAGGCGCTCAGAGAATATAATTATAATAATTTTGTGGCAAGGAAAATATAAAAAATATGAAAGGAAGTTTATCAATACAAGAAATTTTAAATGATGTATATGATGCAACTAATCATATATTAAATGCTGAAGGTTCAACTTATACTGGGGACAAAACTATTACTGGTAATTTAACTATTACTGGCTCTTTAAACTTCGGCGATGCTTCAACAGACATTCTAACTATTACAGGTTATATCCAAGGTTCTGTCTCAGGAAAAACTTATATTAGTTTAGGAACAGGAACGCCAGGTAATTTAGGAACACCGCAAATTAATGATGTATTTATCAAAGGCAGACTTGAAGTTGACGGCAATCTTTATGCAGATGGAAAGATTTATGCTTCTGCGATAGAACGAGTGACAGGGGGTGCATTAAACATAACTTTAGGTTCTGCGGTAGGTGATGACTTCATTATAGGCACAACAGGGTTTGTGTATAAGGGGGATACTAATAGGGTTGGGATTGGGACGGCGACGCCAGCTGAGAAGTTAGAGGTGAATGGAAATATGAAAGTAAATGGGTCTATTTACTCATATGCAGTTACTCCGGTTATACAAGCCTTAGTCGATACAGTAGACAAGCCAAGAATAATAATGGATGTTTCTAGTGGAGCGGGACGGCTCTATACAACCAGAAATAGTGGAGCTAAGCAAGCCTTAACGTTCGGGATAGATGTAGTAGAGAGAATGAGAGTAGATATAAGCGGCAACGTTGGCATCGGGACGACGACGCCAGGGGGACTCTTGGCTCTCAAGGGGACGCTGTCCTCTGCTCTAACAGGAACAGTGGCAGTAACCAATTTGTCTACAGCTGTGGTAGGTGTTGGCACTCTATTCACTACAGAATTAGCTGTAGGTGATAGTATCAAAATTGGCACTGAAGTTTTCACAGTTTCTGTAATTACTAATGCCCTCAACCTTACTCTTGATAGCGCCTATCAAGGAGCAACCGCATCTGGTTTAACTGCTTATCGCGACCCTACCTTGTTTGCCATTGATAATGGGGATGCGATCAACAAGTTGACGATAACAAGCACCGGCAACGTCGGCATCGGGACGGCGACGCCATTGGAGAAGTTGCATGTTTATGGCGGTCAGGGTGATACAGAAACAACAGATGGAGTTATAGCAATTAACAAAAAATCAAGCACAGGTAATGTTTTAACTGGAAAAATAAGATATGAGAGCGACGGAACAAGTCATGGGAATATGTTATTTCAAGTTAAAACTACTGCTAGTGGTGCTGAAAACGATGCTTATTATACAAATGCTTTGGCTATAGACGGACAAAACGGCAATGTCGGCATCGGGACAACGAGCCCAACTTCACTTCTCACTGTTGTAGGTCCAATATCAACTCGAGCACCAGCAACTAAAACGGCTGCATATTCAATGATAGCAACTGACTCGTCCTTAATTTTCAACGGCGTTGCAAGTATCATTTTAACCTTGCAAGCCGCTTCAAGTTATACGGGTCGTATTTTATATGTTAAAACGATTGCTGCATTTACAATTGATAGTGCATCTGCAAATGTAGTGCCGCTTGGGTCGGCAACAGCTGGAACTGCTATTCTTGCTGCTACAGCTGGGAAATGGGCAATGTTACAATCTGATGGAACTAACTGGGTTATAATGGCTGGAAATTAAAAAGGACAAATTCCCTGGATTAAAGGAAAAACAAAAAAAGATATAGAAAATTATAAGCTACTTAGAATTGCAAATTAAATATGAAAATACAAGGACTAATTAAATTTGAGAAAGGCAAAGATATTCCACAAAAAGTTTGGGATGCTTTGTCTTTTATAAGGACGCCTTTTGGCAAATACTGGACTAAAACTAAAACTTTTGAAAATAAGCAGGTCATTACTTTTAAAAAGCCAGGAATAAAACCTATTTTTTCAAAAATTATTAAATAAAATTATGAACATTGAAGAGCAAAAAACAAAAATTAAAAAAGAATTTGATGAAAAAGTTGAGCAATTAAAACAAACTCAAGTTGCAACTACGCAATTACAACAAGAATTGTTAATATTGCAGGGGAAGTTTCAGGCGTATAACGAATTAGAGGAAAATGAAAATAAAAACAACAAAGATCTTAAAGATAAAGTTGCTAATAAAAAATAGCAATTAAGTTTTCACAATAATTATGACTTATTTAACAGAACAAGAAATTTGGGCTTCAGTTCACGATGAGGCAAATAATAGAATTTGCACATCAGTGGGAGTTGTAAACACTGCTTCTAATACAGGCGGTCTTAGCGCGCAAGAAATTTTAAATAATGTTTATGATAGCGCGAACAATAGATTAACAGCTAACTAAAATTATGGATAATGAAGAAATAAAAAAAGCATATAAAGAAACAATTAATACAGCGAGAATTGCTGAAAATTTATTGTCAAGTAAAGGATGGGATATTATAGAACAAAGAATTGAATTAGCTAAGAAAGATTTTTTAAATTTAATTTTAAATCAAGAAAAATTAGATATACAATTTTTAGAAAACAATAAAGGGAAAGTGCAAGCACTGATAGGATTAAAAAATTACTTACAAAGCCTGACAGATGAAGGAAATGAAAAAAAACAACTTTTAGAAGAATTAGATAAAAGATCTTAAAGTATTGCCTAACTCCAGTAATAGAATTATTTATTTCTATTGGAACGGCTATTAAATATATGATTGAAGAAAAAGTCCAAACTTCTGAGGGCGAAGGATCTCTAACCGCAATCTCAAGCGACGAGACTTCAACTGACGAAACGGAGGAGCAAGAGCAAGCTTCTAAGGTGAATGAAGTAGATTACAAAGAAAAGTTTTCTGCTTCTACTCGTGAAAATCAAAGGATACGAGATGAACACCGAAATCTCCAAGAAACTTTAGACCAAGAGAGAGTTAAGTCTAAAGAACTTGAAACATCGGTTAAGGAATATGAGAAACAATTAGCTGATGAAAATCCTGAGGCATTGGATATGTTAACACTTAAAAAGAAAGTAGAAAAATTGTCTCAGGATACTGCTTTACAGCGTGAAAATGCAATGATGAATGATTATTTAAAAAGTAATCCTGACGCTGATGAGCAAAAAGAAGCTCTCAAAGCTTTGGGAAGAACATTCCCTGACAGAACTTATGGAGACTTGTATGATGTATACTTTGCTCCATTAGTGAAAAAAGGGGAAGAAGCTTATCAAAGCAAGCTGTCTAAGAAAAAGGATTTTCAGGCAGAGACAGGTAAAGGGAATATTTCTAATAGTTTTTCTGATGAAATTGATTTAAAAGATTTTAGCAAATTGTCTTTAGCAAAAAGAAAGGCAATTTTAAAAAGAAAGAATATAGGGGAAATACAACTTTAGACTGTTATTTTAGTTAATATTTTTTTAGTAATCTTGTGGCAAGGAGGATTAAACGCAAATGGCTATTGGAACAACTACAACTACAGCTGCTGCGCTAAAAAACTATTGGCACGATTTCTTTTTAGAAAATCTATACGCTGATTTAGCGATGAAAGGCTTGACTAAGACCACTAAGGTAAGCAAAAACCAAGGTAAAGTTTGTTGGTGGGTCGGTGTTTCTAAAATAAATCCTATAGGCGCCGCGCTCTCCGAGGGTCAAGACCCAACAGCGCGTTCAAGTGCTGCAAGCAGGATTTCAGGAACATTGGCTGAATATGGTAATCTTATTAAGAATTCAAGGTTATTTATGGACGTATCAATAGACGGAACTAAGGAACAGATAATGAAAGATTTGGCAAAAGATGCGGCTAAAACTTTAGATGATACTGTTTTAGCCAAAGCGATTGCTGGTTCTAATGTTATTTATTCTGCAGGAAAGTTGCACCGTAGCGATATGGTAAAAGCAGCTACAGCAACCATTAAAGACATCAGAAAAGCAGTCCGATTGTTACAACTTTCTTCTGTTCCACGATTTCCTGATGGCTACTATGTAGGTCTTGCTCATCCAGACATTGCTTATGATCTCCAAAGCGACAGCGCCTGGCAAGATATTGTAAAATATCGCGATTCAGTCAAGTATGATATTCCAAATGAATTAGGTAGAATTTGGGGAGTAAGATTTGCTTTAGCTCCAACAATTCCTATTTTGACTAACTCTGGTTCTGCTAACGCAGATCTCTATAGGACAATGGTTTTTGGACCAGACTATATGGGACAATCAGAATTAGGAGAATTAGAAGTTGTTATGAATGAACCAGGCAGGGGAACAGAATTAAAGCAATACAACACGTATGGATATAGATTTGTTTTAAGCACTGAAAGATTAGACGAATCTCGTGCCGTTAGAATTGAAAGCACAGCATCATTGGGGACAAACTAAGTTTGCTCCAATAATGTAGCGGGAGGGGCAATTTCATTTAATTGCCCTTTTCTACAAGAGAATAAATTTCAACAAGACGCTTGCCACTTTGTTGAATTTGTTCTCTTATAGAATGGTAAGCATATGAATACACAACAACCAAAAATAAGCTGTATTGTTTCAACTTATAACAAAGCAAAACAATTAACAAAAGCGGTTAATTCAATTTTAAAACAATCGGAGAGAGATTTTGAATTATTAATTATTGACGACAATTCTAACGACAGAACAAAAAGGATATGCAAGAAGTTAATGAAGCAAGATAAAAGAATTAGATATTTTAAACTGAACGAAAATCACGGACACGATGGTTATCCTAAGAATTACGGAATAAAACAAGCTAAAGGACAATATATTACGTTTCTGGATGATGATGATGTTTATAGGCAGGACGCTCTGAAAGTTCTTTACAATTTCATAAAACAAACAAAAGTAGACTTAATTTATGGAGATTATTTAATACATAATAAAGGAAAAGCAAAGCCAGGATGGTCATTAGATTTTCAGGCATCTCTACTGCAAAAGATGAATTATATAGCAATGAGCGTTGTAATGGTTAAAAGAAAAGCATTGTTTAAGGTTGGTGGCTTTAATGAAAATATACATATTCTCAAGGACTGGAATTTATGGTTAAGATTACATAAAGCAGGTTATCAAATATGCCATATTCCAATAATTATTACAGAAGTATACACAGGTGATCAGTCAATTAGTGATAAATATAAACTTATAGTAAAACATAATGAAGATGGGAGTTATTATTCAACAGAATTTAATCCTGCTGATTGCAAAATATATGCTGATAAAACTTGCTTAGGGACACAACGATTGTTAAGAGTAGCTATATTTACAATGACAAAAGACAGAAAATTTTATTCTCAAAAGATGCTTGAGAGTATGGTAAAAACAAACAATTATCCTTATGATTGGGTAGTTGTTGATAACGGGAGTAAAGATGGCTCTATTGAATGGTTGACTGATTGGGCAAAGAAGAACAAAGTTCCTTATGAATTTGTTAATAAAAATTAGTATATTCTAAGCTATATGCCAACTGGAATATACAAAGATTAAAAACATGAAACCAACAAAAATTTATATTAAAAGAAATAAAATAAATAAAGGTATTGCGGAAAGTTGGATGCAAGCTGTTGAAATTATTAAAACAAAAACAAACGCAGACATTATTATAAAAGCCGACAATGACGCAATTTTTATGACACAGAATTGGTTAAGGGATATGGTTAGTTTATTTAAAAGAAATACAAAGATTATATTAAGTCCTTATGTTGAAGGATTAGATGCCAGCCCAGGTGGAGTACTGAGACAGCGAATGAGTAATGAAATGCCTTATGTAATGATAAATGACAAAGTATTAGGGATTGTTCCATATTTGGGCGGTATTGTATGGGCAACTCCCGCAGAATTATATAATGGCTTTAAATTCCCTGATAACTTGCCAGGCAATAAAGACTATTTTATATCGCAATATGCTCGTAGAATGGGTTATAGTTTATTTTATATGGAAGAAGCTCGTGTTTACCACTTAGGGGGCAGTAAGGGGCAAGTAGTCGATTATAAGTAACAAATCGCAAATAAATGCTGTTTTAAGCTTTAAGATCTTTATGAGCGATCATAGGCAAATGATAGACATTAAAAAAACAGGGGAATGTTTCATTCCGACGCAAAGTAAATTAAACGAAATACTTGTAAATTTAGAAAGATATTTTTTTGCAATGAGTTTTTGCGAGGATAAAATAGTATTAGACGCTGGACACGGTTGCGGATTAGGAACTTATCTTTTTAGTTTAATTTCTCGTCGCACGATTGCAATTGATTTAAATGATGACGCATTAAAATATGCAAAACAATATCCGCACATTAAAAAGAAAGTTAATTTTATTAAGCTTGATTTAAATAAAGATGTTATTCCTGATTGCGATGTTGTTGTAGCTTTAGAAGTAATAGAACATTTAAAAAGCCCAGACTTTTTTTTAAGTAGACCAAAGAAAGGCACAAAATTAGTTTTTTCAATTCCATTAAACAGCCTTACAGTTTCACCAGGTTTTCATAAGCAAGATTTTCGTAATTTAGAAGATATTTCTGAGTTATTAGAAAGGTATTATGACATAAAAGAATATTTTACTCAATATGAGCGTTGGGTATACGGAGTTGGGATTAGGTTAGAATAAATTAAAAATATGTCAATAAAGTCAACAAAGGCAACAAAGGCAACAAAGGAATTTCTAAAAAATAATATAGCAAAATTTTCTTTAATAGTGGGTTTATATAACCATAAGAAATATCTGCGTAAACTAATAGAGAGTTTAGAAAACCAAACATATAAGAATTTTGAAGTTATATTTGTTGATGACGGAAGTAACGACGGAACTAAAGAATATTTTGGTTTAAAGCCAATATTCAAGTTTGATTATCAATATAAAAGACTATGGTTTAAAAAAGGAATGCGGTTGGCTAAGAATATAAATCAAGGGATAAAAGTAGCTAAAAGCGAATATTGTGTATTTATTATGGGTGATAGCTTTCCAGAAAAGAACTATTTAGAAGTATTTAACGTTTATGCGGATAAGAATAATTTATTATGTGGCGTCCGAATACAAATAGATAATAATAAAGCAGTAGATATTGATTGGCGCTTAAAGAAAAAAGTAATACCTGAAAAAGACGCTATTATCATAAATCAGCCGTATAATTGTTTCACAGGTAATGGATTGGTTATTCCAACACTTGCATTAAAGAAATACGGTGGCTGGGATGAAAGATTTAAAAAGTATGGCGGTGATGATAACGAATTAGTGGCAAGGATGTATTATAAAGGATATGTATGCTGGAGTTTGCCTCAGGCAATATTATATCATCATTGGCATAAACCGCAGGAAGATGAAGCGAAAAATAAAAAATTATTAAATAAAATACTTTGGAAATATGCAAAATAGTTTGACGCAAGTAAGCAAAAGGATTATAATATAGAATATATTAATTATAATTATATGCCCGCCATAAAACAAAAATTTTTTCTTTCTTTGCACGACTTCGGATTTTTATTAAACGGGCTTGATGATATAATAAGATTAAAAAAAATATATAAAGATTTTAAAATTACTTGTTTTTTAATTCCAATGTCAAAATTGTTTTATATTCCTGAGAATATAAAACATTTCAAAGTAAAAAAATATAAAGAATGGGCTAAAATAATAAACTCTTATGAATGGATGGAAATAGGATTACACGGGTTCGCTCATACATATAACGAAATGGATTGTTCATATCCGAAAGCCACCGAGACAATAAAGGCAACAGAGAATTTTTTAAATGAAATAGGATTACATTATAAAAAGTTATTTGTTGCTCCATATTGGCAATATAGCTGGGATAGTTTATTAGTGTTAAAAGAAAAAGGATACACAGTGGGCATTGACAGGAACCATCAACGACCTATTCCTGAAGGGTTAAAAACATATATTTATAATTGGAGTTATGAGGAAGAACTGCCTAAAAATAAAAATATAATTAAAGGACACGGGCATTTAGGCAAAGGACAATTTAAAAATGGTTTAGAACAGTGTTATTATAATATTATTAATCAAATTTCTGTTAATGCTAAATTTGGATTTGTTTCTGAATTAGCGCAGGAATAATTAAATTTATGGCGATTAAAAAGGTAACTAAAAAACTTGCTTCAGAAAAAAAAACAACAGAAACAGGGATTGTAAAATTATCTGAGAACGCTGTTGTTGACGCAACAGTTATGCAGAAAAAAATTAATGAAATTATTGATAGCATTAATGCATAAACTAAAAATATGCAGAAAAAATATGCAGATGCTTTGTCTCGTATTTTAAATAAAATAAAAATATGGGACGGAGTGGCAAGATATGAAAAAGAAAATATTTATTTTACATAATGGCACAGGCAGTAGGTTTTACAGACTTGTACCGCAGTTGCAATATATGCAGAGCCAGGGACATAAAATAATACTGTCTTCAAATGATGATAAGCACACAGAGCAAAAAATAGACTGGGCTGATATAATAATATTTCAAATGGTATTTTCTTTAGAATTAATTAAATATGCTAAGCAAAAAAATAAGAAAGTGGTATTCGAATGCGATGATTTAATACACAGAGTTTCTAAAACACATTATTCATACGAAGAAACAAAGGGGATTAAAAATAGGCTGAAATGGTGGAAGAGAATATATCAATGTTTTTCAAGGTGCGATGGATTTATTTCTACTAACAAAAATTTAGATAATTTATACGGGCGATTTGCTAAGAAAAGTTTAATATTTGACAATTATATTGATTTACCGCATTGGCTAAAAGAATATAAACCAAATACAACAGACAGAGTGAGATTATTATGGGCTGGGTCCACATCGCATACAGGCGACTTACAGATGATTAAGCCAGTTATCGATAAAATATTAAATAAATATCCACAGGTTCAGTTTATTTATGTAGGAACAGGAGGAATAAGAACAGACGATTTGCACGCTAAGTTTATTTATGGCGATGATTTATTTAGGGGATTACCTAATAACAGAGAAAGTATGTTGCCGATAACCGCGAAATTATGGCCGTATATTTTGTCAACATTGCAGGCAGACATAGCGATAGCTCCGTTGGAAAAGAATGATTTTAATAAATATAAATCACAGTGTAAATATTTAGAATATAGTATCAACAAAATCCCATCAGTTTGCAGTAAGTGGTTTTATACTAACGCGGATATAACAGCAGACACTCAACAGGAGTGGATAGATAAAATTTCATCTTTAATTGAAAATAAAGAAGAACGTAAACGACTGGGAAAACAAGCATATAAAAAAGTATTAAAAAATTTTGATATAAGAACTCACATAAAAGACTGGCAAGATTTTTTGGAGAATTTATGAATTTACTTCAAATAAGAGACAAAGCCAGACGATTGTGTAATATCACAAACACAACGACAATTACTAACGGCACTCTGAGCGCTGATATAAATACTGCGTATAATTTGTTATGTAATTATGTTGTAGAACTTAATGAAGACTTTTTTGAACAGCAGAAAGTAAAGAATAATTTAGTCGCTAACACAGCGCTGTATTCTTTACCTGCTGATTTTTTAAAACTGAAACAAGTTAGAGTAGCATATTCCGCTCCTACTGATGAAGGCGATTACAAGGTCGCCACTTCTTATGACCCAACAGGCGTAACAAATGTAGATATTGATGAAGAAGAAATTTCAACAAGCAATCCTGTAGTGGATATTACAAATACTAAAATACGAATTAAGCCAACTCCTGACACGAATGTTACAAACGGTTATGAACTATACTACATAGCAAGACCAACAGCTTTAGTGGCTACTGGCGATATTCCTGTTCTGCAATTAGACTGGCATCACTTAATGTCAATATACCCAGCTAAAGAAGCTTGTTCGCAGTTTGGTGATTGGAATAGATATAGTGTTCTGGAAAGAGAGTGGGAGAAAGGAATAGATAAAATGAAGAAAGCATTGGCAAGCAGAGATTTAAACAGACCATTAAGATTTAAAAATCCCATAGAGCAAGTTGTTAATAGAAAAACAACAGAGCTTTGGGGTTAATTAATATGTTAGGAAAGCCAAAGATACAATTAAATAATTTTTCTGGTATGAACAATAAAGGTTTATTTTTTCTTGAAGGAATGAGCGTAGAACAAATTAATAATCAAGATGTTTTAACAGCAGGTCCTTCTTCAAATTTTGTTCTTTCAGAAAATACAGCTAATTTTTCTGGGTTTCGACAGTTAGAAGGAATGACTAAAATTAATCACGTACACGAAGGACATATTATGGGAACAACAGGTTGGAAAATTTTTGACTTTCATAGTTATATTAGTAGTTACAATGCAGGTTGTGTTCATACAAGAGCTGCTACTGGGACTGGGACAGACGAAATAACAAGTTCATCATATCCTGATATTTTAACTACAAAAAATAATAATATTTTATATACATCAGCTAACCATTTAGGAATTGGATATAGAGGTAGATGCGCTCCAAGTAGCTCAACGACAAAAATAGTGGATACTAATGGACGAGATTTTGCAACTTTAGGCGTAAGCACATCCGCTGGATCTAATAAAGTTTTTAATTTAAAAATAAAGGAAGAATTTACAATTACTTCTATCACCACAACAAGTTCAACAAATGATACCTTAAATTTTACTGCGGGAGCGGGAACAAACAGTCCTGGTGATTATTTTATGGTATTTGTGGATAATTTTAAAAAATTTGATACAACTGTGGATGGAGGTTCGCGCGATTTTGTAAGACAAATGCTTGTATGGGGAGATAAGTATTATATTTTAAATAACAATTATTTAGCAACACTAAACCAAGATGAAACTACTTTTAACGCGACTGCCAAACAGCTGCCGATTGGTTCAAAAGGAATGTGTATGGACATTAACCAAGATAAGGTTTTAATTTCTGGAATGAAAAATAATTCAGGAGAATTATTATTATGGGATAGTTATTCTGATGGCTGGGTTTCTATTTTGGAAACATTTAGAGAAGCGCAAGCTATTAAAGCGTATCAAAATGGATGGATTATAGTAATTGGAGCAAAGCTTTATTTTACTGATTGTTATCAATTAAAAGTTTTAGCGGATTTTCCTGATTTAAGTAAATTTAATAATACTTTTTATACGCATTATAATGGATTAAAAATTATTGACAATAAAGTATATGTTACGAATAGAGGAGGAGCTTTAACAAGAGCAAAAGCAGGAGTTTATGTTTATGATTTTTCTCAAGGATGGTCTTTTATTCCTTTAACGAGCAATGGCGCAAATCAATTGAGTTATCAATTTTATCCTGGAGCAATTTTTTGCGCCACAGTCGCTAATATTGTCAGAGTTTTTACTTCGGCTGACTTTTCAAGCGCTTATACAACAAATGCGTATGCGTTAAATAGCATTTATGACGGACATTCATCAAAGTATTCAGTTATATTTTATATTAGATTGCCTCAGAAAATGAAGATTAATTTAATTGAATTAAATTTAGGGTTTAAATATAGTAGATATTATGAAAATAGCGCTTCAACAGTCACAGTAAATTATGGAGATGGCAAAAAAGTATTTTGGACTTATGGACAATCTGGAATAAGTTCAACATCAACTTCAATACAAAATTTAATGGGTTCTTCGCAACCAGCTTCAGCTGGACGAGAGATAATTTTTGTAGATAGCGATTTAGCAGGAGAAAGAAGTTTTATTACTTCCATTGAAGAAGGAGGAACAAATAATGAAGTTTGGAGAATTAGTCCAGCTCTTTCTGGAACTCCTACTGAATATTCAATGGTTAATACGATGGATTTATTTAAAGCGGGAAAAACTGCTTTCACAAATTGGATACCTGAAGAAAGCGAATTGCAGTTTGCCTTGCCTTTGTTTTATTCAGACAAATTATTTTTAGAAATAGTTTTTAATACTACTGGTGTTCAAATAGATTTGCACGGAATAAATATTTATTAATATGAAAAATTTTAAAACAATAATACCAAGAGTAGAAAACCCAGACTTTGATAAGGTTAATCTTGAAAGTGAATTTAAATTTTTTAAAGATAATATTTATATTTGGTCAGCTAATAAACAAGCATCATCTGTAGTTCCAACTTATAAACCAAAGAATTTTTTTGAACAATTTTATTTTTACAATAGCGGAGTAACGTATAGACTTTATGTTTATATTAACAATATTTGGAAATATGTTGCATTAACATAAAATATGGCTACACAATATGTGCAAAAAATTGGAGAACAACCAATAACTTTAGAAGAAGCTGGAGTTCAAGCTGGTTTTGCAGCACCAACGCTGCAACAAGCTGCTAATTTAGGATTTTTTCCTGTTTCCGCGCCTACTTCTGGAGCTTATAAAGGGGTAATAAAATTAGACGGAACAACGAACGCTAATGTTTCTATTATTCCAAAACAAAATATTTTAGCAGATGTTAAACCAGAAGTTAGCGCAAGCGGGATGACAAATATGACTGGATTAGGAGACAGAACAGGAGTTGATTTGTCTGCAACTACTGCTAATTTAGCTGGGCAGCAAGCGCAGGAATTCGGCAATGCAAGATTGGCTAACGAAGGTTATATTAACGCCGCCTTTAGAGAATTGCATAAAAGAGATGCTAATATACAAGAATTAGCAAGTTTCAGAGGTAAAGGGATAGCTGATGTATTTAACGCTATTCAAGCTGGCGCGCCTAAAACGCCGACTTTAGTTACGCCAACTACTCCAACTGGCGCAGAAACTCCAACTATTCCAACTACACCAGCAAAAACAGCACCAAAGACAGCGTTTGAACAAATACAAGATATTTATACAGGTTTAACTAGCAAAATAACAGAAATAAAAGAGACGGCGGCAAAAGGAGCGGAAGTGGAAGCGGCGTCAGCGGCAATAACAACAGCAAAAACATTAGTTAATAATTTAAGAACGCAATTAGCAAATCAAGGGATATTAGACTATAAAGCGTTAGAAGTGTTGGGAGACAAGCCGATACTTAATTCAATGATAAGAGGACAACAGGCTGAATTATCAAGAGAACAAAAATTAGATATGATGATTGGACAGAATAATTATAACAATAGCTTGGTTAGCTTACAAATAGCACAGGGCAATTATGACAGAGCAAGAGAAATAGTCAAAGAAACTGCTAACGATTATTTAGAAAATATTAAATATCAAATAGAAGCGTTAAAAATACAAGGGCAGATTGAAGAAACAGAAGCTAACAGAATTGAAGCAGAAGCGGAAAAAGAAAGAAAATTAGCATTTGACGGATATACTTATATATCCAACCCTGAAGACTTAGCGTCAATAGCTCAAAATTTAGGAATTACAAGAGAGAACGAAAGTCAATATATATTACGATTAGGCGATAAAATCTATTTAAAGCCGCAAAAACCAGATGAGTTATTATCTGTAGCAGAGGCAAAATCATTAGGTGTTTCTTATGGCACTACAAAAGAACAAGCAGCTCAAAAAGGCATTATTCCTACAACAAAAACAACAGGGGCTCAATATAAATTAAGCACCGCCAACAAAGGCAAATTATTAGCGATTGGCTTTACAAATAGCCAAATTACACAATTGTCAAGTGATGTTAATGAATATGGAATTGACGCGGCGTTAGAGGGAATGCCAGATAATACAAAAAAATCAGTGAAAGCTATATTTAGTGGCATAAAAGAAGAAGAAAAAGAAAAAAAAGAAGAAGAAGAAGAATTGGATGACCAAGCAGTAAAAATAATAGTATCTGGAGCAGTTGATAAAGATGGCAATTTAGATATTAGTAAGATACCAGCCAATCAAAGAATAGAAATAATTAAAAGAGCAAAGAAAATAGGTTTGTTTGACGAAGAAAATGAAGAAACAAGTGGCTGGCTTTCTAAATTTATAACGGAAAGCAAAGATAGTTTGAAATATTTATTAGGTTTATAATATGTTATATACACCTGTGGCTGAACGAAAAAAACAACCACTAAAACAATTTTATACTCCAGTTTCTAAAAGAGCAGGTTTAGTGGAAGCTAAACCTGTTTTAACAATGGGGCAAGAACGAGAACCAATTACTCCTGAAACAAAATCAATTCTTGACAAGTATATGCGCAAGGCAATAAGAGGAACAAAGGCTAAGTTATTGCAAACGCAAATGGATCAAACAGGGCAATTAACGACTGGACCGATATTGAAGATACCGCCAAGAGAAGAGAGACCAATAGAGCCAAAGCAAGGTGTTTTGGCTAATTTGCCAGCAGCAATAAAAGAAACAAGTATAAACTTTATAAAAAGTTATCTCAGGGAGGCTGTTGTTCCATCTCTTGAATTACTTGGTAGAGGAATAGAAAAAATAGGAGAAGGATATAAACCAACAGGAGATAAACTTTATGAAGAACTAAGTATTCCTAAGCAGTTGAAAGCTGTTGGTCAAGAGCAAGGCAGATTAATCGTTAAGGGGGCTTTGGATTTTGGTAGAGGAGAATTAGGGACGATCAAAGGAACTATTGGCGCTTTGCAATGGCTTGGTGTTAAAAAAGCAAAGCCAATAGCAGATAAAATAGAGGAATGGGAAAAGATAGTATCGCCAGAAAATCCAACTTTTATAGACAATCTAATATCTGGAGCTGGGTCAATGGCAGTTTTTTTTATACCATCCGTCGGTGTAATGAGGGGCGCAGGTTTAATTGCAAACTTTTCGCCTAAAATTGCCGCTACAGTAGGAGTTGGGACAATGACAATATTAGAAGCGGCCGCAGAAGCTGGCGATGTTTATCGTGATAGAGAAAAAGCAGAGAGCGCTGAAACAGCTAATGAATACGCCAAATTTACTTTTTATGCTAATTTGGCTTTATTAGGTATCACCAACAAAATTGGAATGTTCAATCCCAATATTAAAAATAATATTGTTAAAGCATTGTTATCAGCGCCGTTTGAAGGCGTGCAAGAATATGGGCAACAAATATTTGGTAATGTAGCTACAAATAGACCAATTTTAGAGGGAGCAAAAGAGTCGGGCGCAATTGGAGTAATTCTTGGGTTATTAGGCGGTGGCGCGATTGACACAGACACATCAATCCCAATTCATATACAACAAACAATAAAGGATGAAGCAAAAAAATCTTTACAGGCTATCAAAGAAGGTAGAATTGGACTAACACTTAAAGAAGTAAGCGAACCACCAAAATTAAAAATTAAGCCGTTGAAGTTGCCTATAAAGCCAGAAATAAAAGCTGAGGAGGTAGATATTAAAACTAAATTAAAAAATATTGTGAGTAATTTTTGGGATAATTCCAGAAAAGAAAGAGTTCAAATATCTGATGATTTAATTAAAGAAGTAAGTTTAGCTCCTGCGGGTAAAGTTGGTGATTATTTATATTCTTCTAAATTAAGAGAACCGATAAAAGAAGTTTTAGATACTCCTATTTATTTTTTTAAATATGGAGGATCTCCATTAAATCAATACAACGCAATTTTTACTGCTGATGAAAAAATTTTATTGAATGCTGACCAAATAGAAATAATAGATGTTCCTATGATTTATCACGAAGCAATCCACGCTAAAAGAAAATTTTTAGGACGGGAATTTGATTTTGAAACAGATGCCATTTTGAATTACAAAAAGAGAATTCACGAAAAATCTGCTGATGCTTCAAGAAGATTTGTTGAAGAGATTGAACTTAACGAACGACAACAAAAATTATTACGACAAACCGCTCTTGATAAAGACGCTTTTTTATTAGGAATAGAAAAAGAAATCGCAAAAAAAGAAGAACGAACTATAATGGAACAAGCATTTAAAGAAGAACAATATAAACCAGACTTTGGTGGAGAATTAGAAAATCAATATCAACAATTTAAACAATTGCGATTGCAAAAATTAG
>Ga0180008_1001073_pt1 | contig 18385 bp, 27 predicted proteins | sample MM_PW_MetaG_FD_121121 | JGI IMG/M metagenome (GOLD analysis project Ga0180008, IMG submission 121121) | Groundwater microbial communities from the Aspo Hard Rock Laboratory (HRL) deep subsurface site, Sweden - MM_PW_MetaG | ecosystem: Environmental > Aquatic > Deep subsurface > Groundwater...
ATAAGTGATCTTATTGGACCATCGTCGCGGTAATTTTGTATCACGGCCCCAGGTGCTACTTTTGTTGCGATAACTGTCGCAATCTGTGCGAATACTTGTCTCTGTGTCGCGACATCCTGGAAGACAGGGTTTTCCATCTTGACGATAATCGTTGTACCGCCCCCCCCACCGCCCTTGAGAGGGACTTTGCCCCCCTTCAATGGGATATGAAGCTCATCTATATCTCCGGTCTGATAAATTCCCTTTGCTCTTGATATACCACCTTCGTCATAAGAAGGTGGTTTCGCTGAAGCGATCATTGCAATCTGAATGGCTCCCATTGCATAAGCAGTAGGTATCCAAGCAGCGGCAAGGGCAGGCCCAATAACAGGAAGCACGGCTAATGATGCACCACCGGCTAAAGCTAATTGTGCAGTACTCATTATTGCCTGAGCTATGGCAAATGCCTGATACATTCTGAATGCTTTTTTGCTATGTTCCCCCCCAGCCTGCGACATTTGAAGGAACGAATTTGCTACCCCGCCCACCATTTGCGCAGCCATGCCCAAGGCATATACCGTTTCATCCTTTTTTATTTTCTTGAATTTGTCACTTGAAAGTTTTGCAATTTGATCATTATCAAAATGATAACCTTCCCATACCTTCTTTTGCGCGTCTAATTGCTCCCTCTCAAGATCAAACCGGCTTTTTCCCATGGCGTTGTATTGGATGTTGAAATCTGCAAGGGCGGCTAGACGTTCTTCATTATAGGTCTTTTCTGTAGCGACCTGCTTTGCCATCTCAGCTTGCATTTTCTGGACTCTGTATTGTTGCGCGAGTAAATCCTCATCTCCTCCAAATCCGCCGGTGTATATCCCCTCGGCAGTCATTAATGCTTTTGGCGTTATTGGTGCGGGGGGAGGGGGAGGGGGTTTTGTTGGGGAAGGCGGAGGTGCCATCGTCGGAACAAGTGCCATAAAATCGTACGGTTGAAGCCGTTTTTGAGTTTCAGGAGAAAATGGATATTTTCTTGGAGCACCTAAAATTTCTCCTGTTTGCCAATCTCGTTTACCTTTTGCCACATCAATTAAATTTTGGAAGGGTATTTGCGCCGCGCGAATTTTTTCAGGCCAACTGCCTATATTCATTCCTATCTTTTTGAGTTGCGTATTTAAAAATACCAATGATCCTGCTAAAACGCCTATTGGAGTTGATCCACTTAAAATCCGCGCAATTATCCCGACACCTGCTGCCCCTGTAACACCATCTGGGAGAGAATTAAAAATAGTAACTATTGATTTTACACTTGAAGTTATTTTATCAACCGCTTCAAATACTCTCTGTTTAATTAATTCATCGTTCTGTTGAATCCATGTTGTTGTTTCTTGCACAATTTCCCTAAGACTTCCCTTATATTCATCATAAACACTCAACATTTCATCTTGGATTGTTGAATTTAAAACTTTGAGATCATTATCAAGACTGTCTCGAATTACTGCTGCAAGCTCAGTAGTGGCACCTTTATTGTCCAATATCTTCTTTGTCAGCTTTTCATACATTTCAATGTTATTCATCAAAATTGCCGCTGTTTTTACTTGCCTGACACCAAACGCATCTCCTATTTGTGTTGCGCTCCATTGCTCTTCTTTCATCCTTTTCAGAATATCAACTAATGGAGTCATTGCATCCAACCCAAGCATCTTCGCGGCTTTTGCACTACGCATCAACACCATATTCAATCCAGACCCGGCCATTTCTGCTTTAATGCCTGAATTTGCAAGAGTACCTAACATTGCGGCGGTCTGTTCTACTGATAATCCAAAAAGATGCGCAGTGGGGGCAACCATCTTGAAAGATTCACCTAGCATGAGCACGTTTGTATTGCTGCTCGATGAGGTTGTGATAAAAGCATCACTTACCCTGCTAAGTTCAGCAACCTCCATACCAAAAGCAGTCAAAACATCTGTAGTTATATCTGTTGCTCTTGCTAAATCGACCTGTCCAGCGGTTGCCAAATCCAATGTCCCTGGTAATGCTTCGATACTTTGCTTGGCTGTAAATCCTGCCGCCGCTAGATATTTCAGAGCACTGGCGGCTTGATTAGCCGTCCATTCCGTGGTGGCTCCCATTTTACGCGCAATATCAGTTAAATCTTTTAAATCTTTTCCAGCAGCCCCAGACCATGCTTGTACTGTCTTCATGGTAGATTCAAACTCACGACCTAAAGCAAGAATCTTAACAGCCATTATACCAACAGAAGCAACAGCAGCAGCGGCCATAACTTTAAACGCCATTGAAACGCGCCTCTGCATTTGACCCGCCGCACCATCAATCTTACGATGTGCCCCGGCAAGATCACCGGGGAGACGACTATCGTCGGCTCTAACCTCTATATAGGCTCCGCCTGCCTTCATACGTGCACCTCTTTATCCAACCCATTCGCCATGAGATTGTACCCCATTTATCTCTCTCACCCTATTGATAGCTTTAAAAATCTCTGTATGTTTCTTAGAATTACACGATCTGCAAAGGGGTTGAATATTTTCAATAGAATTAGGCCCTTTGCGTGATAACGGAATAATATGATCTATTGTCACTTTTATTTCCGGTTCTTTTAGTCCGCAAAGAGGACAAGTATAATTATATTCCGCCTTAAGATGTTCCCATTCTTCTAACGTAAAACTTCCAGTTGCTTGTTTTATTAATGCTCTCCGCTTATTCATCATCAAATAATGATATCCACTTTGTTTTGTAATTCCACCTTTCCAGTTCCCATTGTCTTTGCCCTGTCGCATTGCGCTAAACCTTTGCTTTACCTCTTCGGAATGATGCTTACCGATGTTGATTTCTCTTAATTTTTGTTTCGTTTCTTCGGAATGATACTTACCGTAAAAAGAATTATTTACTCCCCTTTTTACCTCACTCATTTTTGCTTTAGCTTCTTTAGAAGGATGTTTGCCATAGAGATAATGGCGTTCTCCACTTTTAGCTTTGCTTAATTTCAATTTGTGTTCTTTGGAAAGATGCTGCCCGTAAAATGGGTTGTTCGCCCCCTTTTTTGCTTCACTCATCTTTCTTTTACTTTCCTCAGAATGTTTTTGATTTTTAAGCATCTATATTTTTCCATCCCTATTATTATTTATTATTTCTAACCAGTGTTTTTCAAGCGTTAAAATTTTCTCAAAACAATCCCGCTTGTTTTCTATCTCGTAAATATCCATAGCACCATATATAGCTGGATGGGAAAGACCAATAGGCCCGTCGAATCCCATTATCAACTGATTCCGCTCTTGAAAAAATATCCTTACTGCATCTTCATTCTCTGCCAGAAAAACCGGCCTGCAAGTATCGCATGGCGGCTCTTCCGGGGGTTCTCTTTTGCCGTAGATTTCATTCCTGCATTCTTCACATACTTCATTTCGTGATAATCCAGTTTTAGCATAAGCATCGTGCCAATCTACGGTATCTTTGAGTTTTTTTCAGTCACCTCAGCCTGTTTACTTTTCGCATTTAGCTGTAACTCCATGCACCGGGCCATAAACCGATCAAACACCGGGACTTTAGCGAGCTTCAACTTATTCTCACGAGTGCATTCCAGAGCGTTACCTTCAGCATCAAAGAAATTCTCCAATCCAACAATGGCGTAATCATACATATCATCATTGTACTGTTGTTTTTCTTCTGGCGTACGTGACTTTGGATGTTCTTCATAATCCATAGCCCTTGTTTTGGGATTGAAAACATGTGATTTAACTATCTCACGCTTATCTTCATGTTCCTTTACGAAAGGCATTGTGGAGCGGAAACATGCCCGCCCTGTTCCTGGCTTTGGATCGTCATAAATGATCTCACCAGTTTTCATGTCAAAGCTAGACTCAAAATACTCAAACCAATCTCCTTCCGACTCTTTAAAGTCAAAAACTGTACCTGTCTTTTTCATTTCGCTTCCTTTCTGTTTACATTAATACCATGTGTCCACCTGAAGGTACGGCGGTAAAGTCCACTATTCCCATGGCCGATTTCTCAAAAGTGATTGCCTGGCATTTCGACGTTTTCATATCAAACCCAGTATCTACAGTCCAATAACTCACAGAGTCAATATAGAATCTCAAGCTATCATGAGTGAATGCGGATGAATTAAGACATGCAGAATCAAGTAAGTCCTGCCCTGTTGTATCAGCAGACGCATAAAGCCCTGAGAATGTAAGCTCCCCGGCATCACCTACACCAAAATGTTTCTTTTTGATATCCAAGTCCCATGAATCCTCTTCGATAATTTCCCTTGAGAACCCGCTATAACTCCATGTACCCTGACCGGCCACCTTATAGGTTCCGACCCTAACGCTTGCTATCCTTCCTGTTTTAGTTGTTGCTGCCATTTTGTGCCTCCTGTTGTTTTTTCTTTAACGCTTTATATAAAAAATGTGTATCTTCTGTTATTTCCATTGTTGATAAATGACCACATTTGATCGATGTATCAACATGGATTTTATAACCATTTTCCCTTAAATCTGAACAAAAACCGAAGTCTTCTCCTATTGTTCCTTCTCTATCCGGATCTGGGTTCGGTCTGAATTTGAACCACGGCCCCGGTAAATCGTGGAATATTCTCATATCAAACATCAAACATCCGGTCCCTGTTGCATCAATTTCTATCACCTCTCCATCTTCCCATCCATTCACTAATTTATAAGTGTTAATCTCTCCCTTATATAATAACGGGTCAAATGGCGGATATCGTCTATGAACCAAACATCCCACAACCGGAAGTTTATGAGAAAGAAGTTTTGTTATCGCATCTATGGGATAAGTCTGGTCTAAATCCATCATAATCAAATGAGAAGCCCCCATCATCTTTGCCTGTGAAACTATGTGATTTCTCAATCCATCAATCGGCCCATTACAAGCTATTATAGGCGTAAATTCAGGGCGTTCCATCTTAATAAAAGATTGAAAGAATGGAAACGGAACCATTGGGAAACTGCAAGGGAACCCTATTGCCAAGCGAAAATTACTTACTCTCATTCTTTACCCTTTCTATATAGAAAATCGTGTCTCCACCATGGACTTCCTTTTTCACTTTATATCCTTTAAGTATTCGGTTGAATTCTCTTAAATCAAGCGAATATGATTTAACATCAACACCATAATCTTTATTCCGTGCTGAAATCTCCGTGAGTTCAGTAGTCTTGTCTGTGAATGGAGTCGATACGATTACACATATTTTCTTAGCACTCTTCAATGCATTTGCAAGTATTTTCACCCACTCTTTATTATGCTCTAATACGTGCCTCATAAATATTCCATCACATGAACTTGTGTATTCAATTAAATCAACTTTCTTGTCGGCCTGTGGTGTGTTACTTCCATCTATTCCTATCGCATCTTTTCGGTGTAGTTTAAATGCCCCGGTCCCGGTGCCCCAATCTTCTACAATCTCGCAGTCTTTTAGGAATTCCGCGCCTAATTCATAAGTTAAAGAATCCCCATACAATCCTATTGTCGGTTCTTGTGGTAAATCTTTATACCACTGGTTCCATTTGTCTATAATGCTCATCTTCTTTAAATCCTCTGTGGTGGTATTCAAAATAGTCATTTTCGTAAATATTTCCTTCTATCCCGGTTATTTCACAATCATTTTTCAGCATCACATAAGAGAAGGATATTTGATCTTCGATGCTATACAATACACAGTGCATAAGCCACGTTGTTAAAAACTGCTTGACCTGATTTGTTGGCCGGTAAATGAAAACCCCGGAAGCAAATAGTTTATCATCTTCAAAATCAGAATCGTTTAAATATGCTTCTACCTGCTTTTGTATAGGTTCACCCTTATATCTTTCAGAGATATAGCCGTTTCCAGCATCCATTTCTTGTTGAATGAATCCAAGTTCTTCTCGGATATTCGCACAAAATGGATGTCTATATAACGCTATATCCGTGCATTGGCTCAAAAGCCATTGAACAGCCCCTTCGTGTTTTAAAGTTATTGCCGAATCCATCCATATGTAATAATCGTATCCTGGTTTAATCATCCATCCCATCATGCGTGGAATTTTCGCCTGTAACCTTGATCCCATAACTCTAATTCTTGGAGGATAATTCTCATCCGTGAAATTGAAGAAATCAAGAGTCACATTTTCGGGTAAGTCCTGTTTAATATGTTCACCTTGCCAATCTGGGTCAATCTGCCCCAGATTCGATGATATTACAGCAATCTTGATTATTTTTTTTGCTTTTGCGATAACATGAGTATGTATAATGTTCATTTCAGATGATACGTTTTTGCACATCTCAATTTCAAAGTTTGCCTTGATACCATAAAGATCCCTATACGCAGGATGGGAGTAGTATAACCAAGAGTTCATATTCCAGAAACTAACGTGAGTTGGATCTTGGAAGGCCCCACGTCCATCCGTCGAAGGCGTGAAACTCTCAAACTTCCCTCCTTCTTTCAGCACCCGCCATATTTCCTCGATCACAAAAACCGTCTTTCCAATTGATATGTGTTCAAGAAAATCAAATGCCCTCACCTCTGAAACTGAATTGTCATCATACGGAAGGCCTTGGCATATATCACAAACCAAATCCGGGCCCACTTCTTCTCTGCTATCGATATTAATGAAGCCGTCAATTTGATTAAATCCACACCCAAGATTAAGCTTCATTGTTTTTCACCATCATTTCCTCATAACTACCACAGAAAGCATATATTTTATTTTTAACGATATTCATATCTCTTAATTCATGTTCCCAAATTACTAATGTCTCATAACCAAATTCTCTAAATATTGCTTTTCTATCCTGTGGATTTTCTCCTTTGTGCCAGTAATCTCCAAATAATTCGATACACTGTTTTTGACCATTGCAATTAACAAAATCAGGATTTTTCCCATTTATCATAAAACTAAAGTCTCCTGTATATTTCCATTCATTTGGATATAAATCATTTAATAGAGTTAATATAATTGATTCTGGTTTATTAGGCCGAAGTTGTAGAGCATCTTGAATCTTTTTTACATATTCTGGATTTTGCCATTTTCTTTTACCGGCTATTCTACACTTTTCAACTGTTTCGGGATTATTCATTGGATTTTGCTCACCACAACATTTTCCTTTTCGGTTTTTACTCATTTTACTGCGTGTCATCATACTCACTTGATGATTCATTAATGTATCACTTCTCTTCTTTTTAGTTTCTTCAGTCTGTACTGGCTTATATTTAGCAGCTTCCCTCAATTTTGCCCTTGTTTTTTCTGTGATAGGGCTCCTTGTTTCCCAAGCCTTTTTCATCTTCTCTTTGGTTTCTTCTGAATGCTTCCTGCCGCTCTGCGATTTGCTCATTTTTTCTTTTGTTTCATCTGAATGGACTTTGCCCTTAAAACTTCCCTTTCTTCCTATAAGTTTTTCGGTATATTTAGCCACTCTTTCATCTGTTTCTTGTTTCAAGCCTTTATTCCATGCAGGTTTAGCTTTATTTGCAACACTAATCTTTTTTTTAGATTCCTCTGTATGATGTTTGCCATAAAACGGATTCAATTTTCCAATTTTCTGTTTAGCCATTATTTAACTCCGATAGTTCCTTATATCGATCACTCCATTTATCATTGAAAATTTTCTTATTCTTATTTTGCAGTGATTGATAATCCAACTTTAGTGCTTTATGTGTGACTGATAAAAAATGGTGCACATAACAATCTTTAGCAATCCCGAGTTTAAAACCGGCATCTATCGCCCTAAGGCAATAATCGTCGTCTTCATAATTCCCCGGCGTGTAAATCTCATCCAATAAACCGATCTTGTCTATTACTTCTCTTTTTATCGCCACACAGAAAAAAACCAGTCTATGAAAGGGGAACCATTGCCCCTCGTTTTTCTTTCTATGCTCCTCAGCGGCCTTATCCAGAGTCGCTATATCCTCATATTGATCTATTAACACTTGCTGCGGCCCTGAGATTGAATTCGTTACAGGACCTACCATGTCAAGGCCCGCAGATAGCCTTCCTTGTAATATCTCTAACCAATTGGGGGTGCAAAAAACGTCGTTGTTTAGAATAACTATGGTGTCACCTGAAGCGGCCTGAATGCCTTGATTTACCGCTGCCGGGAAACCGAGGTTTGTTTCATTACGAATAACCCTGCCTTCTTGATACGGTTCATGTGTAATCGGCATTTGCTCTGTTTTTCCATCGAGATGCAACAGTTCCATATAGTTAGCGTATTGATCAGATATATCGCTTCCATTATCAACAATAATCAATTCGTAATCCAAAGTATTCGCGTGGATTGCGTCAATGCACTCTCGCGTCATTGGGATTTGATTATGGACTGGAATAATAATGCTATACATTCAATTTCCTTTCTCTAAATATTCTCGTTTAAAATAAACAATTCCGTTATTGACTGATACAAGCTCCCAACCTTCCGCTCCTATCTCATTGAATGAAACCGAATCTAAATCGTTAATAAGATATTCAAAACATTTCTTCGAAGGTTCATTTGCCTTTTCCTGTGCCTTGATCAATAATGCTTCGCATTCAGAACACAAAAGAGGTGATCCGCTCTCCATCGCCTGCTCAAAAGCTGATACCATTATCCTTATTGGCCTTTCGCATCTGTCACACATTTCATCAACTCTATCCATAGCAGCTCCTTTCTTATTCTGCTTATTCCCTACGGGAGAATGGTATCGTCACAGCCAAATGATACCACCCGTCATCAATCCCTAAATTCTGTACTGATGCTTCCTTGCAATCTATTGATCCGAACTCTACCAAGTGAAACAGGGCTTTAAGTGTATCGGCATAACCTCTGGCAGTTGCACTTCCTGTAGCCTGTGGTACGAAAATCCCTATGTCAATTATGCCTGAATAATCACAAAGAGCGTCCCGGCCAAACTCAAGCGCTTCCGAATCACCTGGAAGAATTGTGCATCTAATCCAAGAAGTCCCCGGAGTCGGAATATACGGCACGTTATCCCAAGCAATCGCAGTAGTAGTCCATCCAGTGTTTAATCTTCCTTCAATGTCAGAGCGCTCAACTTCATAGCTCATATCAGTTCCTTAATTTCGTTCAATTTCTTCTGCATTGATATTGCCGTATTTCTTATCCAGCCTTTGGGCGCTTGCTCTGAAGTTCCATATTCAAGAGGAAGTGCATATGCTAAATTATTATGAAGAAACATCGTCTGTCCAAGTTTATAAGTTGAAATTCCTCTTTTTTGTTTATTCATATTAACAGTTGTGCTTTCTGTAGTCCCTTCTTCTATGCTTCCGATTGATGTATTCCAATTTGCTTTAAAACGTCCGGTGTCTACTGGCGATTGTCTTATCAGTTGTGTCATCCCATCCAGCACAACCTTTCTCACAAACTTTGCGCCATTGCTATTCACCTTTGAAGCAAGCTTTTTTGTATCGAAAATAACTTTTGCCACTATGCCGACCTCCTCGCCTGAAATATGTACAGTGCACGAGCTGGATCGATCTTCACATTTTCCACTGTCCATTTCTGGCTATTGCTATCTGTAATGTAATCTGTGATCTTGGGGGTCGGCGTTAAGTTTAGGTTGGGAATACTTGCTTTCTGGTCGGTATTTAATATCACGCCACCTGCTTCTGTTATTTCCTGCGCCGTATAATCCTCAAACAGGATTGAAAGACTTGCGTAATCAGTATCAGTTGACGTGTAGGCGCCCGTAGCAGGCACGTAGACAGGCGTTCCCTTGGAGGTATAGGTGCAAGTAAGGGGCACGTCTCCGATTGCTTTGAAAGCTGTTTTTGCGGCTTTCTGTATTACATCTGCCAGTCCCATAATTATGCTCTATATGTTTCACTGATTCCTTTTGAGATTCTCTTGTTTCCAAAAGCACTCAGCATATTCCATACAGCATCGGCCAATGTTGGCACCCGATCTGCTTTATCGATTATAAGTTTGATGGAAGCTACTCCGATTTCCTTAAATCCGGCGGTATCTGGGTCTGCGGTCCTATCTTCGATTGCCAATAATCTTGCCAATTCACATTGCGCGTTTTGTACTTCTGTCGGGATTTCATCAATATCAATAGCATTTCCGTTTTTATCGATCATTCCAGAGCGGGGAAGGTCACGCGCTTGATCTGCGTCAATTTGCCACCCATCCCAGTTCATTTGCTCTTCCATGACCCTGCACGCCATAACAGCATATCCGTTTTTTGCCGCATCTGTTAAATCCGTCCAAGTATCATCATGTGGATTCGTCAGAACCCAAGCGTCAATTGTTGCTATAGAAACGAATGAATTTGCGTTTGCAATCCCGCTCCCGTCTTCCACGATTATTTCAACTGCCATGATTTACCTCAATTTTATCTGTTCAACATATTTCGGACTAATTTTTCTTACCCGGTCTTTTATTGAACTTGCATCTTTACCGATTAAAAGATAACCCACCCCCAAATTTATTAATGCGTTAAGGTCGTAAGGATAAACTTTTGTGTATCTTTCAAGTGCTTCTACGCCAATCCTGTACTTACCCGCTACCAAAAGGCTTCTGCCAATTATTGCCATTGGTGCTTTATCGTGGGGGTTGCCAATATAAGCCTTACTTGCCGCAACAAAGGAGCGATTTGCATCCTTACCGTTGAAATGTACTGCTTCAGCCAGATGAGCATCGGCAATTATCCTCGTATATCCAAACACGATAACGAATATTAAGAATCCTAATGCCAAACTTCTCAGGAAATCCATTCTAAAACCCCTAGACTTACTCCGATCATCATCGGACTGACTGGCATATATGCTGGAAAACTAAACATCCCCGTAATCCCCAAACCCAATACACTTAAAAACATTGCCACTTTCACCGAGTCTTTCCTATTTCGGTAAAATAACCTCCCGATACTGTAAATACAACCCAAGAGTAAAAAGAATCCGATGTATCCAAGTTCAAACCAAATCTGAAGATAATCATTATGCAGGTCTTTTACATGCTGAATCTGTGAGATCGTCCATTCCGGCCTGTTTGGCAATGATGGATACATGGTTTTCGTATTATTCAATCCCACCCCTGCTAAAGAACCGCCGCTTTTAATCATCCCTGCATAAAGTTGAGTGCGAATATCTGTTTTCACTTCAGTTGTATCAATCCCGTTTATAGAGAAAATCAAAATGACTCCGATTGCAACGGCAGGGAAAATCAATTTCCACTTAATTAGAGATACACCCACCACACCCATACAAATTACCGCTACCAGTGCCGCCCTTGAATCACAAAACCAGAGAAATATTGAAATCGTTACTGCCATCGGAACAAACAGCCACCTGATTTTCCCCTTCAATATCCAGATTAAAACCATCGCAAAAGGAAATGTCGCCACCATGAACCGTCCTGCTGTGTTCTTGTGTCCGAAGAAACTGCCGTACTTTCCACTGATGCACGGAATATCCCCGATAAAAGGAATGTGATTCGCCAATCCATGTGATTGTAACATCCCATAAAGTCCCGCAATAAACCCGGCAATCGCAACAGCAATCAACAGGGGTTTTGGATCTTTAACATTCTTAACCAAAACTATTAAAAGAGCGCATGATACCCAATGAACCAGAACCGTAACCCCATCGTAAACATTTGTCGCCCAGAAAAGTGAAAGTCCAGCCCACCCCAGAAATAATCCAATCGGAAGGGTGAGGGACGGAAACTTAATCCCGCCCCTCAATAAACAAACAAAGAACAAAAGAGCAACGCCAACTTGCATAAAAACTGCCTTCGGTAACTCCATCCAGTGATACAAGTTCGGCATGAACAAGAATGGAGTGATAAAAACTATGCTTATCAGCGCCCATATCATTAAGAAGCAGCCGTCACAACACTGTTAGGTGACAGAGGTACGTAATCCATGTACCACTTTATTACTCCGGTCTGTGCCGCTGAAGAACTGAAACTCACTGTACCAATCGGAAGCAAGAATGAACAATCTTCCACCGTAACAGGATCGATAATAACAAATCCAGCGTCAACCGGCGTAAATACACTTGTTCCCCCTACGTTTCGGTAAGAGGCTCCAGCCGCATCCGCATCAATAGCAACTGCCGCCGCATTCATAGAAACCGTAGCCGCTGGTTCGGTTGTGGTCATTACCAATTCAGCGTTAGACGCACCCACAAGAACGGTTGTGACAATACCTGTGATTTTTGCCCTTACTGGCCCACCGGAGATGGTAAATATAGCATCCAGACCACTTGAAACTGAACCATCGCTTTTCTCTACACACCGCGGATGTGCCCACAGAACATTAATTTCAGTATTCGTGTCCTGAGCTTCAGTGTCGGCCAAAATAGCCGTTGCCGCCGTACCAAGTGCTTCGAGAGAATCCGTTGTCCTGTCATAAGTAGCTGTATCTGAAGTGGCCGTGATATACCCCGCTACTGAATTGCTTGCTACTGTGGTCGAATAATTGGTATCAACCGCGGTTGTCAAAAGATGGTCGAGGTTATCCGCGTCAATCGCCACCGTTGCGCCAGTACCTGCCGACAAAGCTTCCGAAATAGCCTCCAGTGAATCTGTGGTATTGTCAAAAGTATTAGCCCCATCCAGTTTACTCAAAATATCATTTAAGCTATTTGCCGTTGGTGTATCCGGAACAGCAGTATTTAGAGCTCCATCTATCTCTGTATTGACTTCGGCTTTCATTCCTGTTGACATTCCGCCTAAATCTGTTAATCCTGCCCCTAAAGCTCCAATTACAGCAGTATCCACCAAAATAGAATCAACAACCGTGTCAATCGCTATTTGTTCTCCAACGGCCTGTTTCATGTAGGCCATAAGAGATTCGGTCGTACTTACAGCCCCAGCAGCAGCAGCATCGGCCTTATTTCCTACGACGTCCCTCTGTGCAACATTGGTCGTTGCGTCAGCAGTCGGTACGAGATCATAAGACCCGTAAAGCGGCTGTGTGTATGTTGCCGCGCCTAAATACTGATACCCCACCAATCCGGCAATAAGAAAAGTCACCAGAATAAAGGGTATTATAATTCGTTTCTTCATGGTTATTTAGCCTCCTTATATTTCTTTGATTTGATAGCCGGTTCTTTTTCAGGTTCCACAACAACTTCAGGTTCCACTTCCGGCTCTTTTATTTCGGGCTCTTTATATAACTTCTGAGTCCGTCTATCAAAATCCGATTTATTAATAACCACATATCCGGATTCTGCTTGTATTTTTACAGTGGGAATTGTTCCCATAATGTGTCTCCTTTCTGAGGGGTGAGGACAAATCCCCACCCCTTGATTATTTAACCAGCTAATCTACAAGCTCTCGCTGCATCAACAAGAGTGGTTCCCCAGAGACAATCAACATCCCAGATGGTCATCTTGTATCCGCGAATGAGTTCCAGCCGCATAACTAACTGAGATACTGGATCCTGCAATGTTACGGACGACACCACATTCCCGCCAAGCGTCTGTCCCATCAGCTCTTTGATTCCCGCATCCGGGGCGCGCATGGCCAGGCCAAAAGCGTCGCGATGGAAGCCAAGATTGACAACATGAGATGCCTTCAGGGTGATTGCAGTAGCCGCCGTGGTGATTGCGACTTTCAGGGCTGGGGCAAACACGATCGTTCCGCCACCAGATACATCTGCGTCACCGGTTGAAATAACATACGTCTGTTCATCGCCGGCGATTGTAAAAACATCGCCCTCCAGAATCGTACCGGTTCCGGCAGATGCAAGATCAAGAGTAGTTACTCCAATTGCGTATCCAGAAGCGTCCGTGGTCGCACCGGAAGCCGTACCAGCGGTATGGGTCTGAATCGCATCTTCACCATACCAATTAAAGCCAAAAATACGACCAAGTTCACCAGTGGTTTTTGTGGCAGGATCACCCCTCTTCTCTGCATCTGAGAACGGCGCCAGATTCAACGCGGCTGCTTCTGCTGCAAAGTCAAGAACGGCCCGACGATCGTCCCGCGGGCAAAGCTGTTCGTGAAGGGTTTTTCTCAGGTTGGTGGCACTAGCTACTTCAACGCCAGAGCCAAATGGAGTCGTGCCCGCTGTTCCTACATAACCGTAAATACCGGTATAGGTGTCGAGCACGCTATCGTTAATTTCATTCGCAAGTGACTTAAATGCCTCTCCCATCTGGAGAGGAACAAAGTCCTTGTCTGCACGAATTCTTCCTACTTCCTGGTCGTTCAGATTAAATCCAGCATGATACCACTGGTCAAGGGAAATCTGCGCCACGGTGGGAGTAATTGCAGCTGCAACCGTCGGAATTGCCGCTGGAGTTACTGTAGCAGCAGTGATCGCACTGGACAGCGGAATATCAATCGTCTGCCCCTTCTTTTTTGCCTCAAGGGAATAATCCGTATTGACGAGTCTAGTCATCAGCACCTGCTGACGCAATCCCATCATCCCTTTCGCCAAAATCTGTACTAAAATAGTTGTTAAAGTATTTACAGCCATCGTAATAACCTCCTGTTTATGTTAGATTGGGTTCATCCCCAATGGAATTTTGAATTGAATTTCAAAGTTCCTACGGGAACTCGCCAAACTGACTTCGGTCAGGAGACTACTTTTTTACTTTTACACCGCTTTTACTTTTCCAGATGCCAAATCATCAATCATCTGACCAGAAATATCCTTTCCTGATATATGCTCAACGCTAACAGAAGATGCATCCAGCATCGGAATGAAATCACCGCCAAGCGCACCGGCGCCTTCGGATCTGCGAAACAACTTTGAATTGGGGATGTATGTTTTGGTCAGATACTCTTCCAATTCCAAATCAGCATCCCCTGCGGCGTTTTTAATCTTCAAACCTTTGTCATCCAGGAAAACAATCTTCTGCGATTCAGGGTCAATCGTTGCCCTTTCAAGAACATCCGCCTGCACATACTTCATATTGCCTTCTTCCGGGACAGCGTGCCGTGTAACTATCATCGCAGTCTGACTGGATATTTTTTCCTTGTTCCAGCCTTCCTGAATTGCTGCCGCCTTCGCCTTTTCTGCTTTCAGCGTATCGGCATGGGCCTGTTCAAGGTTGGCCTTCAGAACTTTCCATTCGCCCGCTTCTGCAAGACGATCGTTTTCCAGGGCCTGAAGTTTTGTGACGGCCTCTGCATATTTTTCAGGATCAATATCTTTAAATTGTAAAAGCTGAGCTTGGAGTGTTTCTTTATCCTTGGCAAGATTTCTGTTGTTATCCCGGAATTCATCAAGTTTCGACTTGGGGACGTATCCTTCTAAGGTCCATGTCCCATTTTCTCCTTTTTTATAATGCGATTTTAATTCTTCGGGAATCTCGGATTCCTGTGCATAACTCGCTACTAACATTTTTTCTCTCCTTTGGTTTTGATATAAAAAAAGGCGGTCATCACATTCGTGTGATAAACGCCTTGGTTTTTCCAATAACGCTAATCTTACTTGAGTTCTATACTCTTGATCTCTTTGATATTAACGCATTCCCCCCTTTTAAAAGTCAACTCTACCTTACCATAATATTTCATATATACCAAATTTCTTATGTAGTCAAGCATTTTTTTCAGATCAATCTTTTCCATTTATTTCTCGCCAAATGCCATGTCTCGAATGCCTGTTGTGAAATCCATTCCGGATGCCCAGAACTTGATGCCATATTTCTTTGCAAGATCACGCAAATCTTTATCAAAATATTGATTGATGTTCCCCTTATCTGCACATTCGTAATACATTTTCAATTTCTCAATGGATAAATCTTTTATTTCCCCTGATATCTTTTCTGATCGTTTGCTCATTTTCTCTCCTTTCATTTTTTCTTCTTTTTCTTACTGATTTCTATAGCTTGATGTTGAGCGATAGCCTCTGCTTTAGTTTTAAATTTGTGTATAATCTTGCCTTTCTTCTTGCCATGACAATGAACAACGGCATACTGACCGTTCTTAAGTTTTTTTATACTCATTATTATCACCTCCAAGATAATGTATTTCTTTTGTGAAAATCTTCCAATAGAATAACAAATATGATGAATTTTCTTGGCCGGGATTCTTTCCTTTCTTCAAAAGTGATTCCGTGATCTCCTGGGTATGGGTTTGTATGGTCAACTTCGCCGGCAAGGATTTCCTCAGGGATGCCGTCAGGGAAGGCTTTACAGATTTGATATGTTTCATCATTAATATGTTTACATTTAATACACTGTTCTGATATAAATTCAATAGCGTCTCCAATAATCCCTTCACCATAAGCCAGTATATCAACTTTTTTTACTTTTGGCATTTTATCCTCCTATAGCAGTCTTAACTAAATCAAATGCGGACGGAAATGCATGTTTTAACAATTGGTTTTAGCACCTGCCAGTCCAGCAAAACATTGAGCAAAACACTCACTCCTGCCCGCGTTTCCTCTTCCTTTTTGAATAAAATATTTATAATAATCAACCTCACTGCTATTAAGTCTCCGCAAATCCTTATTGTATGCGGCTCTAAATTCAGGAGTCCTGCTGAAATCACCAAGTATATCATCTATAGCGTATCCTGACTCATGTTTTATAATCACTTCTGCCTAAGTTGAGCGAATGATTTTTCATATCTTTCTCTTTGGCAAGTAATATGCAGGTAGTTTTTTGAACTCTTCCATCGTCATATTGCTTGCCTTTAAGAATTCCTCTAATTCCTTCCCTGTAGGCAAATCATAACTCTGCTTTGTCCAGTCGGAATTTAATAAATCTGCATCAATTTCAATAACTAACATTATTTTATCCTCTTAAAAATTTCACCTGCTATTTTTTTCTTCAAATTGGGCATTGCATTAGAATCCATTTTAATATCAAATAAATCCCAAATGCCGTTTCGTACTTTATCAAAATCAAAAGTGGTCGCGAGCACGGATTCCCCTCCTGCTCTTTGTGCACCCAAAACAACCCATTCATATTCATGTCTACAGCCATATCCTGTAACAGGACAAGACAAAATTCGATTTGCCGGAACTTCAACAAACATTAAACTTGCCTGTCCTGCTTCACCCACGGCGGGTGTTGTGAATCCACGCGCAATATCAAGATCACTGCTAAAACTTGACATCGGCTGTAATTTTATTCTTGCGTGTCCCATTGGATTCGCTACCGTGGAATCTGTAATTCCTACAGAACCCTTAAATCCTCTTGCCATTCTGACAGATTTTAAACCCTGTTTTGCTAAATGCGCTTGCGTATCATTATACATTTCTCGTAAGAATCGCCGTGTAACAACTTCATGTTTTTCAAATGCAGTGGTTGCTTTTGTCAACGCTTCTTTTTTCCACCATATCGATGTTCCGTCAAGTCCAAACTCTTTTCTTGCTGCTAATTGCATCATTATACTTTGTGGATTATTATCTCCACTGGTAGTCGCCCATCCTTTTATTAAAAAACTCGCGGTTTCTTCGCCATCCCTTTTTAATATGGCTTTCATTTCATTCCGGAAGATCCAAACTATCCATCTTTTTACCAAGACGAACCGCTATATCTTTCTTTAATTCGCCTTCCATCTTGCTTTTTATGATTGCGGCATTTACTGAATCTTCATAATGTTCTGCTATTGCAGTGGGGGACATTCCTGGTGTTCCCATTCCTAAATTACCAAGTCTCACTTTTGCAGGAACACCTCTCAACTCCGTCAGCAAATATACATTGCCATTCTTATCTGCAAAATCCTTCAACGCCACTTTCCCGGACTTCCACAACTCTAATCTGCTCGGCCCCAGGATTTGCCTTTGCACTGCTACGGATTGGCCCTTGAGAAAATCTTCGTAAGTTCCCAAAAATCTTCCAGTATCAATGATTTTGCCACCGCCAACGCCGATCTTACCTGGAGTGATTGCGCCGGTTATCGGATCGACTGTACCTCTGACTGTGTATGGCCTGTATTTGGTCTCGATTTCATCGACATCTACTCCCATTTCCCGGAAAGTCTTAGTAATTATTTCTTTGAAGCATCTACAGCGGTGGTGCGCGGGCATTGATGGCCCTTCTCCTATCGGGTAAACTTCATCTCGCGAATCCAATGATAAACAAGACATGCACGTCCTATTTTCTGCTACTGAATTCCATTTCCAGCCCTTTACAATGTCATCATTGGCTTTCATGACGTCATCCATGGCCCGGACATTAGCAGATTGAACATAAGTCTTTGTCAGCGTCTCCATATCCCTATCGAATCCATCAAACACTTTGCCTGTGAATCTCTTTGTCATGTCCCGGTAACTTTCGCCTTTCAGCATCCCGGTAAGTAGTTCTGATTTGATTCCCGCCTGGATATTCGTTTCAAAAGTCTTCCCAACCCATTCATTCATCAGGTGGCCGCCGACTGGCGTTGTTATCACCATCGAATGAAGCTGTGCAGCGGATAAAGTCACCGGATTGAAATTAGGCACCATGCCACCGAAGGACATGATATTATTCTGTGCGGTATAAGAAGCGGCCCC
>Ga0180008_1001074_pt1 | contig 18369 bp, 19 predicted proteins | sample MM_PW_MetaG_FD_121121 | JGI IMG/M metagenome (GOLD analysis project Ga0180008, IMG submission 121121) | Groundwater microbial communities from the Aspo Hard Rock Laboratory (HRL) deep subsurface site, Sweden - MM_PW_MetaG | ecosystem: Environmental > Aquatic > Deep subsurface > Groundwater...
CCTCTGGCCTTGGCGTTCACTGGTTCTCTGTAGGTGATTGGCTTAACCCTGCTCTCGATGGCTAGCAAGTAGCCTGCAGGGATCCAGTCATCCTGTATGAGGGTGAAGCCTTGGAACTGTTTTACCACGTCGAAGCCTTTGGTTGCCACTGCCTCAACGATACTGTTTGCCGTCATCGCCGTCGTCCAGCCTGCGAGGTTTTCACAGGCTTCGACTTCCTGGTTGTTCATGAAGAGATACAGCGGCCCGGAATATCCGTGCTGTCTTATGTTTCTCTTCAGAGCAGAGAAGTCGCTGAGCGCGATGTTGGCTGCACCTGAGGGAGTATAGTGGTTATGGGCCGTGGTGAAGGTGTTGCCTTTCCACGCGGGTGGGGCGCGCATGCCTGCGGCGGCCATGTTGGCATCCCAGAACCCGATGGATTGTGCACCAGTTCCGGGAGTCAGTGCTCTGAACATGAACCGTTTGGCTAAGAGCCTCTGGTCGGCGCGGAGCGCCTCACCCTGAGTCTGCCTGAGTTCGTCTGCTGAGCTGTCTTGGATTGCCTTCTTGGTGAAGGCGAAGCCCAGCTCGAACTCGTCGAGCGGTATGGATATCTCCATAGCCCTTAGTTTCTGCCAGTCTTCCAGGTATCCCTCGGAAGCTTGAACGAATTCCATGTTCCTCTGCCAGACTCTGACGGTTTCTTTGGTCGTGTTCTTGGTGAACTGGGACATGAGGCCCCATTCCACTTCGTTGTAGACCTGGACGCCTTCTTGGAACTCCTTATAGAGCATCCGGGTGTCGACATCATCGTAAGAGAATAGCCCCTCTATGACGGTGGGTTTCTCTACACGAAGTGTGCCTTGGCCCGCTGCTAGATTCGGATCAGTGTAAGACATTCATATCACCCGTCTGCCGCCGGAGTTGGTACATTGGCGAACACCTGATCGGCGCTGATGGCATAGCCACAGACTACGCCGTTAGCTGTGAGGGTCGTCGAAGGTGCAGATCCTGCGGCTACGTTGCCGGAGTAGATTCTGGCACCGATGGTCTGAACGGTATCGACTTCCATGCGACACGTGGTAACGAGCGTTACCATGTCGCCTGCCGCGACGGTGTTTAAAGCCCACCCGTGGCAGACGTCGCTCTTACCATTGTCACAACGGTAAGCCAATCCGTCAGTATGGATGTAGCAGCTGAACCCCTGGGTGATGGCTTCTGCAGCCACCGCCTTGACGGAGGTTCGGATGTCATACATCGAGATGCCTTGACTTGCAACTGCCATCAGTTATTACCTCCCCATGGAAGTTTGGTACGATCCGCCTTGTCTTCGATGAGCCCGTCGAGGCCATGAAGCAGAATGAGCTGCTTCTTCCTCTCGGGTGTGATGTCGTTACCTCCCGCTGCACCAGGCTTATCAGAGGTTATCACGCCCACATCGTTGTGGACTGAGATTTTCTGCGTGGCTCTGAAAAAGCCGAGAAACTCTGTACGAGCTTCTGGGTCCATCTTGGCAGACAGCTTAATGATTGCGTCCCTCTGTACAGGAGCTAAGTGTTTCTCTTCTACGAGTTTCTCCACTTCCGTGGAGACCTCAGCAAGTTCCTTCAGCCCCTCGAGCTCCGCGATCCTGTCTCCCATAGCCTTCATCTGATCTGCGAGTGCTTTGGGGATCTCTGGCTCACCAGCCTTTTCGGCCGGCTTTTCAGGATCGGGGTATTTTTTCTTCCATTCCTCCGTGCATTCTTCGAGGGATTTGCCTCCCTCCATACACGTCTTCATGAAAGCGGCACGGTCTGGTTTGTCATCTCCCTCGGCCATCTTATCGGGGTCCTCCTTTTCCTCCTCCTCTTTTTCCTTTGGCGTCATCAAACCCTTGATGGCCTCGAGGAGTTCGGCATTAGACATTTCCTTCTTGACCCCAAGAAGGGTGAGGGCTTCGGCATATTTCTCCGGCTCCATGTTGGCTTCTAGATATTCCATTAATGCGGTCAGTTTCTGTGAGGGGTTTTCACCCTCTTCCAATTCAAGTGACTCGAAATTTACGACTGCGTCATCTTCTCCGTTTTTGGACAAGATAGTTTCTCCGAAACTAGAAGAATGGTGACAGTGCTTATAACAGATACCGACAGGGGGTGCCGACAGATTAGTTATTCTCATTAAATGAGGGTAATGTAAAAGGGTGTATACCCGTGAAATATAGTTAGTATCGCGCGATGAGAATAACCGATTTAGACCAAAAGGAGCTATATAAATGGTTTATTACTTGAATAAACTCTCAAAAGAGTTATTCTCATTTGAGAGAATTAACTATCTGAAGGTCGGTAGTGCCCTGTTGAGTTAGTCTCAACATATGAGACTATGCTCATATTGGTCTTTTCAGCCGCTTCACGGGATAATGTTCTACAGCCTCATACAATAAATTATGAGAAGACAGCTTCTTGACTACTTCAATCCATTCGTCTGCATGAATATGTCTCTGTCTTAAGCCTTTATGACGCAGATCATAGGCCACTTCTTCAGGAGGGCTTTCTCCGATAACCGTCCCTTTGTAGTATATTATCGGGCCTCCAACTATTATCATACTACGATTGATTCCGCGCTTACTCATTACCTCGATATTATCTAGACATTCCCTTATCTCATTCTTCGTTTCTCCGTAGCCACCGCTTATCAGTTTTAAGGAATAATTAACCTTCGCCTCATTGAGGATCTTGATGCTTCGGATAATATCCTCGAAATCATGTGGTTTATTCATTCTTTTCAGTAATGGATCTGTAAGAGCCTCCATCCCAGCGGAAAATAATCCCATTCCGGATTGAGTGAGCAGCTCGAGTTTTTCTTCTGTCAGCTCGTGCAGATTGATATTTCCTTGAAAGGGATAGGGGTCCTCCATCAAAGAGTGATATTTCCGTATCCACCCGATATCGGACGTCAACTGAGCGCTGAGGGTTTGAAGGGGAATAGGATATCGGAGATCCAGATATTTATTAGTCGTCTCCCTGAGGTTGGTCAGATCTGCAGCAACCTGTTCGGCTGGCCTCATCTTAAACGTGCGGTCCGTCACCGTCGACCCACCCCATACACAGAAGTTACATCTCCATGGACAGCCCCGCGAAATCTGGTAGATCACACGCCCATAATGAAACCAGTATGAGGGCGGAACAAGATCCCAATTAGTTTCTTTAATATTATCGAGGCATGTCCTCAATGGGCCCATTCTATGAAATTCTCCTTCATCCATCCACGCAGTACCCTTGGAATGACTTCTCCATTCAATCAATTCATCTTTCGATGTCGCATGGAAAGCTGAAAAGACAGCTTCAGGCTCAGAATAGACTACGCAGAAAGGATACGGTTCCAGCCGGGCATAATCCTCCATATACCCCGGGGGAACGCTCAAGATAATTTTAGGTACGTCCTTGCAGATATTCGACATAATGGAATGAAAGGTTTTGGCGATTGTAGGCAATAAAGGAATCAAAGGATAAACGATTAGATCTGGCTTCAAAACCTCAAGATTTTCAGGGGGCTCTATACTTAGATCAAAGAAGAGGGCACCCTTTACTTGAGAGGCTGCTGCGAGCAGAGCTGCAGGTAAATATCGAGAACGGGTAAGACCCCAGCAACAATCCTCGGTCAGAGCAAAACCATATATCTTTGGGAGACTGACGAAAGCTATCTTCATCCCATTTAAACAGAGTCAACTCTCTTATGGTTTTTTGCCCATGGGCAAATCCAGATCATGTGGAATGTCATCCATAGTAAACTCAGGATCTTCCTCGGCAGTGCTCACCCAGATAAGCGCAGTTGGGGACAGATAGTTCTCGAGGGCCTCATTCATCTTACCCTCCCAGTATTCCATGGCGGCCTCATGAGTAGTTATCACTTTGACATCCATAGGCGCCACCCGAACTACCATATTTTTAGGGCTGAAAATACGGCGTGCGTACATACTGGCCACGGTACCATAAGTGGTGGCACGCTTGATCGCTCTCGGAGTAATATCAAGATTAATCCATTGAGTATATCCTGTGGCCTCGTTCGCGATTAACCAGGATCGGATGTCGTTCATCACGCCTTCAATGATTCCCTCAAGCATGGAATCCCCGATCTCCACTTCACTGAGATCCACCACACCATTTACGAGTCGTCGATCAGTCCAATAGGGATATGGATGACGAAGGGAAAAGTCAGAGAATAGATTTAAGGACGAATCAACTATCAGGAATCATCTCCGCATCGTGAATGTAGGGCCCAGCGACCTGTCCTGCACGCACTTCGCGTGCTGGCTCGAGCCGTTTCAGGATTCTTGGATGATAGAGCCAGACTGTATCCTGACTTCCTATAATATCCTTCCATTCCTTTTCCGATAGCCCATGCTTGAGATTCTTTGCATCTTGTACAGACGATTTCTCTGGGAATCCTTCGACGTAGAGGGCGTACGCCTTATCTTTATTGCCCAGAAGTATTGCCTGTTTTGCATATTCACTATAGGGTTTTGTCCGGACAATAATATCAATCTCACCTGAAAGCAATCCACCGATAAACTGATCAGGGAAAACAGCCAGGGGATTACTTCCACCAAGTGAGATGTTAACCCCGTCGTGAAGGGCTTCCACATTTGGGGCAATTCCCTTAAGCACCTCATCGAGTTCCTCATAAGACTTCTCGACGTGCCCTAGATGTGTGAAGAAAATCTTCGGGATCTCCGCTTTCTGAGCCCACTTGATCTGCTCCTCCATCCCGAGGAGTGTTGAGCCATCTCCGATGTAGATGTCGATGTCCTTCAATATCTCCTGATTCGGCATCGAAAGCACATCGCTTCCATGCCAGACAACTTTACCTCCGAGTTGTATCTTGAATCCGAGAGTTGAACCGGATTTACCACGTGTAATCTGGATAGGCATTACCGTGTAGGCCCCCATCTTGAATGATTGTCCGGGAGTGATGACATATCGTTTGAAGTTATAGACTTCCTCAAATCGGGCCTCTTGCTTGCTCAGGGCCTTGTAATTACGTCGGATTTTACTCCATGTAGATTTAGAGGCAAAGACAATGGGGTTTAAACTCCTGAGCTCATGGAGGCCACCGACAGCATTTTCACCGGCGTGTTCAATCAGAACATACTTCGGAATCGCCCTTCTACCTCCCACCATTTCGAGGATCCCCTTAGGTGCATCTACTAGTAGATGCTCATTACCGTTGCTGAAGAGAGTTGACGTAGGATTTCGCCGACTTTTACCTCCAGCCTCAGCCTCTCTACATTGCGCACAATCATCTGCCCAAGAACCACCGGAACCAGAGCCTAGAATGGAGATCTCCCCTCTGCCCCAGGAAGTCTCCTTGGAAGCTCGCAATCTCCGGGATTCCGTGTAATCTCGGCGGGGTATATTATATCGGTTCATCCAACTCTCGAGAGTTGAACGTGGAATGCCCATCTCCTCAGAGATCTCCTTAGTGCTCATGGAGAGGCCGTAATATCGATGCTCTAGGAACTGAGGGATCGTCATGCCGAATTTATAGACTTTCCCCTCGAGATCCGCCACCGTGCCCATCCTCGCTTCGACAGGAGTGCACGTCACACATGCACCCTTTGGCACTATTGCAAGTCCCTCACAGACCCCGCCTATGACATGATCATGTTGATGCTCCGGATCCCAGACTGTTTCAGGCATAACTTCAATGCTGAAAGAACCCAACTTCTTGTCCAAGATCAGCTGCATCGCAAGCGGGTGCCAGATAACCGCTTCAACCCACGCCCACCCCGTATTATCGTCATACCATCTCTTATTGACGAAGCCAACGACGTCGCCTTTGAGCTCCCCATGCATTACTACAATAGGCTGCCGGTACATGGAGGGCCAAAAGGCTTTGATGCCCTGCTTCGTGAAGAAACTCGGTTTGCCATCCATGGGGATGACTTCTCCAGGCTTTATTGCAGGCCCAGTGAGTATTAGAAGATCTCCTTTCTTAGCTACGGTCACCTCATCGGTGCCACACTGAATGATTCTGCGGCCAGAGGAGAGGCGCATTGCCTTTTTCTCCGGGGTATCGATTTTCTGAAAGATCCATGAATCACCGGAATCTCTGACAAAGATATACCGGCCCTTCAAGGTTTTTCCATCGAATTGAATCATTAAGCGATTATTCGAATCCTCGAGGAGCCTGACCTTTCCTTCGTCACTTGTGTCGAATTCGGTTTTGATTTTCTTTACCCTACTAACAGAATGCACTGGATTGAGCTCACCCGTCGTAGGGAGGAGCTCCTTTAAATCTGCGTCAGTTCGACGTCGTGATACAGTGCCATCTTGTTCAAGGGGATTGGCATCTCTCCCGAAGTCAAAAGCATCATGAACCTTCTGACCATCATGCAGTATGAGCAGATACCGTGTTACGGGTACACCACGACGCACCTCTGGCCCCTTGTGCCACACACGTTTCACAGCGAATTTGAGGCCAACAGCAAGTTTGAGAGGCTTCTTCTTGATGTCTTCGACGAGGGCGTTCCGGACTTCCTTAGCGTTTTTGGCTTTCCAGTATTGGCGGTCCTCTGGGATCTGTTCCTCCACAGCCTTAGGTAGAGCCGAGACGCCTTTGGGGGGCATCCAGTTCTGATTCACGGCCCTCCTCGATATTGCATAGGGTATCTCTCCCGGCTTCGTGAAAAAGGTAAGCCACGCAAAAGCTTCCTTGACATCCCACGATTTTCGTGTGGGGATCTTCCGCATGACCACTTTTCTCTGACCGATTTTGTCTCCTTTCAGGAAGTACTCGTGGAAGTACGGCTTTTGAGTGCCCCATTCAACGGTGCCTTTATCCAAGATGACGAGCTGGCCTTCCAGCTCCTTCGTGGCTCCGACGGCTCCTGGAGGAATTTCCTGCTCGTAATCGAGCCAGACAGGGGACATTGAAGATTTTCTCTGAGTTAGGATTTTCTTATTTGGGTCTTTCAGAATGGGAACAATCTCATCATTCCAGAGCTCGCCGACAAGTGCTTTAATCTGGCTGAAGGGCATCTCCTGAACCTTCTTGGTGAGGAGTTTCTTCAACTTCTTTCCCTGCGGAGTCGAATTGAGTTTTTTCGAGAGATCCTTTAGGGGAAGCGTCATGTCCTGTTGAGTGATGCCAGCCTCGGTTCGAGTCACTGGTTTCAACTGCTTCAAGAGCACGCGAATTAGGCTTTTACCTGCATCAAGAGTCCACCCAATAGCCTGACTCTTGCTTATCGTCATCCTGAGATCCCCATGAACGCTCAGTCCCCTCACGTGTAACTGCAAGGACCAGCGTTGAGGTCCGTCAGGATAGGTCATATAGACATCCTGTAACTTCAAAGGAAGCCTCAAAGGCACAAAGCCACCACAACTTAACTTCATGCAGAGTTCGGGGATCTTGTTTTGATTGTCCTGGAGGAATCCTCGAAGTTCGGATATGCTGAACGCGACCTCGTTAGGGAGCGAACTTTCCTGTAGGTACATAGGCCCGGAAAGAACCTCTCCAAGAGTGAGACTATTATTCATCATAAAGTCGATGCCGTTTTCTAGCATTTCCTCTAGTAAATCTCGCTCTGTTTTTGTGCCGATTATCTGTGTGATTCCGAGGCTCTTAATTTTCTCGAAGACATCTTTCGAGTTCGCGAGGTACGTGAATTCATCCCCGGGAATGGCTAGCCATGGAGCATTACAACATGCAAGTGGAGAATGATTGCCATACCGTGCAGATACCAGGTATGCTGCCGACTTCTGTTTTTGTTTCGCGGTTTCTGAGATTGTCTCAGCTGTTTGAGTGGGGTCCGGATGGGTTTTATCTTCTCTAATTTCGAGGACCTGAGGATGGAACCAGTGATATGTATTTTCGTCGATCTTCCGGATATCCTTGACACTTACTCTTATGATATCCCCGATCTTGGCTTCTTCCTTGGTGTTGAAAGTCTTCCCTAGAATCGTGTAGATCTTACCTTTCCATTTGACGAAGGCCCCGTAATTCTTGACGTCTATTGGAACCGTTTCCGGCTTCGCATCATCGGGCAGGGTTACTGGCCCGATTGCCCCCGTATAATTATAGGTGCTTCCATCTCGATCCATCCCGACCACTAGGGCATCTACCTCAAAGGCAGTCTTCATCTTACTCCAGAGAGGCGTGTTTCCTGATAGACGATACTTTGAATCCGCCTCCTTGAACATGGCACCCTCGCTACCAGGGACCTTGGAGACTTCACCTGCGAGCTGAACCATCTTATCGGCAGATGTAGCCCATTTAACGACGTTCTCCCAGATATGGAACTTGAAGTCGGCTGCAGACTTGGGGACATCCCTCACAGGAAATTCGAGGCCATGAAGCCTGGCCCGGCGCTCCTCGTAAGGTTTACTGTGAAGCTCTTCCCCATCGATGTAGAGAACGTCGAAAGTATGAATCGCCCATCGACTATCATCAACAGGTCTCTTAGCCCCTTTGGTGAAGGCGGGAACTGCACCGGCGCGTCCGAGATTTGTGAGTTCCTCATCATAAGGAGTGGCCTCGGCATCTAAGACGAAGCTCTTGGCTGCAGACCGTTTGATATCAGCTTCGATGCTGGGAAGCTGCTTCGTGATTTCATGTCCCGATTCAGTGAAGATCTTCGCCTCATCGTTCTGCTTGTGGAGCTGCACTCTGAAGCCATCGACCTTTACTTCAACAGCCTGTTTACTTGGAACCCGGAATAACTCCGTCGCAAGGTCTTCAACAGATTTCAATCCGAAAACTTCACGTTCGGAGTAGCCCTTCTTAGTAGTCTTCATCTGGGCAAATGGATATAGCGGTTCAACTTGCTTCCGCTTCGTCATTAAACTGAATCGTTGATCTGCCAGAGTATCCTCCCATTTCCTCGAATCCACGAGGTCTCGGATTTTAGTATCTGCACCTTCAGCTAGTTTTAATCCCTCATCCCGTTTGTACAGATACCATTCCGCATTCCCTGTAACTGGATACCCAGCAGCATTCGGCATCACAAGGCATGGACCACTTTCATCCTTCAAGTATGCGATCGTATCCCGCCGGTTCTCGAAGTAGAGGGATGGCGCGATCTGGATCAAATCCGAAGTCGGGATCTTATTCATGAAATGCCGTCGTTCCTGAATTGTCAGAGAGAGGTGTTCGGACTCATCCCACCAGGGCAGATCCAGCATGTAATAGACATACTTACCCTCTTTTTTGGTGAGGTAACCATCCGTGATGAATGTCCTTGGATTCTCGATGGAGAGGACAGATTCGATGAGGGGGTCCGGAAGATCGATTTCTTCGAGATCCTCTCCGAAGGCTATAATCTGCAGCTCCTTGCGATGTATCATCATTCGAAGCCCTTTCATTTCGACTACGTAATACGCATCCTCGAGAAGATCCCGGGGATCATCGATGGAATGTGTTGGGCGCGCGGGCTTGATCGGGGACATCGGACTTATCCGGTATGTTGGTTCCATGGGCTTCGGATTCTTCACGGGAACCGCCCATAATTCATATACTGGAATGTAAGGCCCATTGGGCTTCCCCGAATCCCAGACAAAATCAACCGTTTTCTTCAGATCTTCAGATACGACTTCAAGAAGTTTTTCCCGATAATTCTCGTTGCGTGTCGAGTGAACCATTAAATCGAGGTCGGCGCCTTCCTTCCCCAGCACGGTGCTACCAACTAGATTAATGAAGGTAGGATCTACCAGGAAGCCTTTGCGCTCTTTCAAGAATCTCTCTAAATTCGTGCCAAGCTCCATCACGGATATATTGAGTGGAGTCTTATGTATGATTCCGGAGTCCATTCGTCTTTCGAGCATCTCTGCCACGATTAGATCATGAAGTTCCTTGAGTTGCTGCTTGTTGATGAAGAGGTTTTTTCCCGTCTTCAAGGTATTGGCCCACATATGCGTCCAACGGTGATCATCTAGAAGCACCGCGTCGGGAGCATCTTTCCAGACTGACTTCCCTGCAAGAGCAGCTTCGGCTGTCTCTTGATCAAGTAAATTAAGTCCTAGAAGATCTGTAGCCAAGATCTCAAGTCGACAGAGGGCACGTAAGAAATCTGGCTGAGCGATGAACTGCATTATGATAGGATCCGCACCCTCGATCTTATGCTTTAACCAACCACAGAAGGCATCGACATCACTAACCTTTCCTCTGTTTTTCCGTTTGCAGTCGTTAAAGTTTTTATACGGTCCGAATGGCATTAAGGCTCCTCCTTCGTGGGTTCAACCTCTGCATCCCGCCGGGCGTCTTCCTCGAGGCGTTTCTTTATCTCATCTGTTGCAGGAGGTAACATGAGGTCCTCTCTTATCCATGGCTCATCGATGTAGATCACTCTGCGATCGATAGAGTTGAATATCTTCTGGATTACGGCTTCCTGATCCAGTGTCGTCAGAGGCTCGAATACGAATTTTGGGTAGACATCTACACTCCAATTGAGGTCTGTGATTGTCTGCAGCATGATGTCAATAATATTGGTCAATTCGAGGCGGAAATCCGCGAAACGCATCATGAGCAGATCAAGCGGAACTTTGGAGCTGTAGGTGCTGCCCCCACCTGAGAAAATGGGTTCTCCAATCAACATCCGGCGGAGAATCATCCCATCATGATATTTGATATATTGCTCGAAAGGCATCGTCGCACGTTTCGACTCGAGCACCTCGATATTGGTCGGATCATCTGGACCTACTTTCCGTATCACAGCCTGACTGCGGGCGAAGAGATGTTCAATGGCAGCCCCGATTGTTTGCATATCCCCCACATTCGCCGCAGTTCCGAGAAGGATAGGAGATCCAAATCGTTCATAGGCTATATTGGCGAATTTGAGCATGGCATCCTTAATGAACCAGTTCTTATAGCACCCCCTCAGAATGGATTTTCCATACCAATTGCCCCACTCTCGGTCATGGCTCCAGACAAGTGTGCGATTAAGTGGGAGCGGAATTCTCTCACCCCCGATCTGTTCCTCGATTTTTGTGAGATTTCCATAGGGATCTGAATAGAATCGAATGTACTCGGGATCAAAAGTCTTAAGACCATTAACGCGACGAGGCATCCAGAATTTCTTATAATCACCGAAGACAAGCTCAGTCGTCGTGAAACCATAGGGTATCGCCTTCATCATTTCCTTCATGGCTTCGCGGATTGTTGGATATCTCATACGTCTGAGCGCTGCTGTGAGGACATCAACGATTTTTGGATCTGGATGCATGATCTTCCAAGGTTTCATCAAGACGCCCATTTGAATAATATCAAATCCAGCAATCACCTGGGCATCATAATTGAGCATTTTTTTGTATTCATCGTATGATATTTCCTCAGGATTATAATCGCCAGACGCAAGATTTGCCCAGGCATGACTCTTATAGATGCCGACATCTTCGGTAAGCACGTTAATCTGCTGATTGGCACGTTGCAGTTTCAATACTAGCCCGGCAACCTCTTGATCGACCTGATGATAAAATTCCCTATCCTTAGGAGGCATTAACCAGTTGGACACTACGCGGCGCATATAATCTGATCTTGAACGTTTTATTTCTGCCATGGTTCCTTCCTCAAATTTTGATTATCTCTCCAACTACCGGGCATCCAAGCCTGATTATCAGAATTAAAATTATCCCAGTCATTAGCCCTGGCTTCAGGAGTATTTCTACTTCCGGGTTGTGTGATGATGTTCTCACCGAGCTCATAATAACGGGGATCCCATCCAGAGATAAGGCAAATGAAGCCATCGCAGCTATGATCATCGCCCTTCTTGATCTTCCCATCCGAACCGCGCTTCCACTTCAACAGCTGCCTCTTCAGAGTAGCAAACTCGGGCGTATCAGGGATCGTTATCATTCTCTTTGAGAGCCAGAAATAGGCGACGCCGACCATCCATTCCTTGCCATAAGTCTGACGCTGAAAAGCTCTGGAAGTGACGCGGAATCCCCTTTCTTTTATCTCCTGATTCTGGAAGGCACCAGCAGCGTCAGCATACCAATGTTCAATATTATAGGCAAGGCCATCCTTCTCGGCTTGATCAGCCCAATCTGAGGGGCTGGTGCCGTTACCTATGACCATCTTCATGAGAGCAATCTTTCCACCCAAAGCTCGATATCCCTCAAGAAAGACAGTGTCATGATCGAATCCCCAGTCTACTCCGCCCTTCGACTCACCCATGAAGACAAGGTTTTCTGGATCATATGGCGTTCCATCCACGAGGAACCCGGGGTTTTCTGGATCTGGAGCTTTAAACGCCTCTCGGATGAATGTCCTGGGGAAAACCCTTCCTGCCCGCTTTGGGAGGCCTCCTACATACTGAGTGTTAAACATATCCTCGCTGAGAAAGTAGGAGGCACTTTCAGAGTCTTCTATGGCTGCTTTAGTATTAAGATGTGGAGAATCCTTGCTCTCCCACTCGATCTTGACCCAACCCTTCTCATGGAGTGTCTTACCCGGTTCGCAGTCGTCAAGGAGATCGAGAAAAGAATCAGTGTTCTCTTTCCCATCAGTGGCTGTGCTAAGCAGGAAGCGCATCGGTTTCTGGCTGCTTCTATTCATGGGCCATGCTTCTTCGACGATCTGGCTTGGAATTAAAACGAATTCATCCATAGCCTGACCATCGGAAGTAGGGGCATTGACCTGTCTTGAAGTGGCGGCGGTATACATGATCCAGCCTCCAGCCTTATATTCAGTGATCGTGGCTCTCGGCTCTCGCTTCAAGAATGAACTGAAAAAATCTCTGCGCTCAGCGAATTCTGGACCGGAAGGCCAAAGAATGGCTTTACAGTAATCATAGAGCCACCTTGCCTGTGACTCGGACCCTGAGACTATGAAGAACCGATATGTCTGGTCTCTGAGAGTCACCCATACGGCGACGATGGCTACGAGAATCGTCTTCCCACCTTTACGTGGAGCCCTGATAATGAAGTATTTCTTACCGTCTTGGACATCCTGCAATAACTTCTTCTGCTGAGGGGATGCAAGTTTGAGATTGAATAATCGTTTAGGCACATAATGCTCCACAAAGTAGAAAATGTTCGCCATTGCCTTTTTCCATTTACCGGAATCACGCTTCCTCTGTGCGAGGGATAATAAGGGATCATCTAGTCGGTTCGACAAGGCCTTCAATGAAGTATGTAAGGATTGAATAAAAAAGAGTTTAGACTGTAGTCACTATTATGTTGGCATCGGCCCCGGAAAAAGGTAATCCAAGTACATCTTGAAACGGTGTTCAACCATCTTCGGAAGCTCCTGATCGGACAGGATCTCATTCAAGAGGGGTTTAAACTCGCTAAATTGATGTTTTCCATCATCAGAGATTAAACCTAGATAGAAGTTCATGACCTCAGTTGCTTCTTCAGGACCGATATGTTCGTCAAGAAGTTCAATTATATGATCAACCACGAAAAGACGGATCAAATATTCATTAGCATCTACTCGTCTGATAATTCCCTGCATGTGTTCCGCTCTTACAGACATTAATTCTCACCTTCAACAGTGATCTCACAAGGTTTTTCTGCTTCTATAAGTTCGCAGAAGGCTACAACTCCACGCGTTCCTTGGGAGGCCATATGGAATCGTGGACACGTATCGCATCGATTTTCGTTGTACCAGTGCGTGAGGAAGGCAATCGTGAAGATGCCCTCTTTCTCGTTAATACCTATAAATGACGGCTGCTTGCTCGAACTCATATTCTCTCTCCCTCGGACACATCACAGACATCGGATGAGCCTTCTTCGGCACATCTGTGATTCTGCAACGGAATTTACATAAGATTCCATTGCATCTATGATCAACCTCGAGGCCAAACTGGCATCCCTTCAACATCTCGGTTTCCTCGATATTTGGGTTATATTGCCAGCCTTCAGGCACTATGATCACTGAAAATCTATAGGGCGCTCTATATTATATAAATATTTAAGCAGACGCCTTAGCTTGCTTATATGTATCAGAGAAGGCTTTGAATAGATAAAAGCCCCCCAGAGCAGATAAGGCGCAGTTGAGTACCAGAAATGTCTCATAGATAAGAGAGCCTATAGTGATCACCTCTATACCCAGTAAAATTCTAAGAATCAAACATCCACCTTCTCTACCTGCGAGAAAAAGCAATCCAAAATAATGACTAAATCGATATGCCCTCCAGAAGTAACAGGCTCCAATTAGAGTTAATATTAACCGAAAGATAAATGTAGGTTCAAAGATCACTGATTACACGCCCATTTCAGCACGAAGGGCTGATCGGATGAGGACAGCAACAAGCCTTTTCGCAGAGTCTACGTTTTTTTTATCGGCAGAATAGTTCTCATCTAATCCTTTCGCCAATGTTTTGGCCTCTTCCCCGCTTAAATGGCTAAATCCATTTAAAGCCTTTTTGAGGAGAATATCCAGTTTAGGAGTATGTGGACTGATAAGGATTTTGGGGAGTTCTGTCATGATGGCATTCCAGATTGGGTTCAGTTTATCTTCTAGAGCTCTCTCAATGGAGGTAAGTCGGTTCTCCAATTGGACAGCCTCAGCCTTCGACAATTTATCTCGTCCAAGAAAGGCTACAAAGATGGTGGCTAAGAGACTTATTAGGGCAACGACGATACTAGGATCAACATCCATCTTGGCTCTGTAATCTATTTTACTATTAAGGATAAATAGTTTCTCTCGTAGAAACGATAAAGTATATAGTCGTCATTACAGCATTAAATTATGGAACTAATAATAACGCTCCCAGATGAAATTGTCGCAAAAATCAGTGACGATATTAAGCAAACAAGCTTCTCCAGTGTAGAATTTTTCATTGAATCGCTTGTTCTGCAGAAATATCCTGAACTACGTGAAGTGGAAGAAAACGAAGAAAAACTCAATAAACGGATGCGCGCACTCGGATATCTGGAGTGAAAAGTTAAATTCATCTCCCTCAGTACAGTATTGGGAGTGCGGGTGGAGCTTGGCTTCTCAGTCCGTTTCTCACCGGCATCCGCCTCCTTTTTCCCTCCGATAGAGAAAATCTTTAAACGGAAAACACCTAGTAATTCGTAGGTATTTTGATGGTAAAGCCCAAAGAAGGATGGAAATGGCTCAATGTCCATATGCCAGAGGAAGAACACGATGCTCTCAAGAAGTTGGCAGCAGGAAGAAAATGGAGAAGTTTCTTCAAAGACATTCAAGATGCCGCAAGAAAAGCCGCAGAGATCAACCAAGATTTCCGAGACAGGATTGCCTTCAAGGATGGCCAGATCAAACGATTGAATGATGAGATACTCAGGTTAGGTAAGGGATAACAATGTCTGAAGAAAAGAAGACTCCCGTTGAGCAGGCCATGGAGAAGGATTGCATAATCCTTGTCACAGTCAACGAGGCCCTTACCGCTATGATCGATAATCTAAGTTATCCATATCCCGGTTGGTTCGAGAAAGGAGAGGAAGGTGCGAAGATCTCGATCAATACGAAGTGTCGTGGTGCTGTCTGTGCCCAGTATAACGAGTTCGCCAATAGATGTGGATTGAAGTGATGGATACAGAGGAAGGTCCAGAAGAAGAAGAAGAGTCAGAGAAAGAGACCTCCTTCGAGGACCTCAAGCCAAAGTTATACCGATTGGTCTATAATCAACCCACAGTTCTATTAAGTATGCTGGAAGTCTTTTTTGATTTTCTTATAGATCGGAAGATCATGGCTCAAGAAGAAGCCGAAGCCATCATGAAAGAGGGATTGAGGAGATGGAGTGAAAGTGGAATCCAATAAATTTAAACAGAAACTCATTGACATCCAGAAGAAGATCAAACAACCGGTTAAACTGAGTGATGTGGAAAAAGCAAGATTCACAGAAATCTTCGATTCGTTGAAGGAATTGATAGATGATGTGCTCAAAAGGGTCATGGATATGGATCGCGATTCGGCATATCGATATTCCAATTTGCTTATTTTAGCCCTCCAGAAGGCCGACATAGACTTCATAGCCGGTGTATCCGCTGAATCACCCCTCAAATCGAGGGAGAGCGTCGAGGTTGAACAGGATGTTCTCGCAGAACCCGTAGTGAGGCCCACCAAGGAACAAATCGATCAATGGATCAGTGAATTGACGCCTGAGGCAAAAGCCAAAATCGGCGAACTTGATTGTATAAGTCAATATTTGGATCCCGAGGGCCCCGGAATCGAAATAATCTGCAATCACTGCTCTAAGGCTGAAATGGTTCAGTGTATCCGTAATATAGATCCCAGCTTCACGGATGCCGGATCGATCTTCATGAGATTCCAGCTTGAAGGATGATGATAGATGATGCCAGAATCCTCCGAAACCTCATCAAAGAACAAGTTGATCCTCAGCTTCGCAGAGGCGGCTACGCTTCTTATCGTCGCAGTCAAACTCCCAGACGAGATCCCCCGGGTGTTACCGATGGAGCTCGATATGGATTTATCTGTCTTTCTCAGTGAGTTCAACACCACCTGGAAAGATATAGGAGAAAAGGTCCGCGCCGAATTCATTAGAGGTGTTACAGGAAGGGAAAGTGACAACGATGAAGAGAATAACTGATCCAGAGTTTATAGGATATCAAGCGATGCATTCTCTCCCACAGAATGACAGCTACTGGATCTACTTCAGCCCGGATAACCTGTATGCCGCGCTCGTGAATGGAATAAACGATGAAATCATTTTTATCAGCGACCGTGCATCTGGAGAAGAAATCTACAGAAGCCGTAATGCCAGGAAACATGCACAGTTCTTCAGGGCTATGAAGATACCCCAGCTCAAACCTAGGACGTTGGTTTAAGTCGATAAGATATCCAGTAACAAGGCTTTAAGCCCCGGCCCTTACTCGACCATTCATATCGTTCTTCCTCTCGGAAACTCCATGTGAACATTGATGCAAACCGGCTCCAAGGATAGACGACATCACACCACTTCAGCCATACAATCCCATCATGGCGGAGCACACGATTTGAAGTTTTAACTACACCAACCAGAAGCTTCAGAAGATTCTTCAGATTCTTGAAATTACCCCAAAAGGAAGCCCGGGCCTCTTTGGGATCTCCGTGGAACCTGGAAGTCCCGAAGTTCCAATATGGTAGGTCCACAACGATCAAATCCACTATCCGCCCTCGGATGGGCAGATATTTGAGATCGCAGGCGACGTCAGGAGGGACCTTCAAGTTCACCTCAAGATCCATATAGATGATGGCCTCACCGGAATCGCGACGCTCTAAAATCTCCTGGGGGATATAGCCTCCATAAATATGCCTGTTACCTGCAGTGATATCAAGAATGATCACGAAAGATCAAAGTCCTAGCGTTTTGATTATAGCCCTCGACAGGATCTTTTCGACATCAACGGGGAGCTTCAGGGATTGAGGATCTCCTTGATTAGAATCCCCTGAGCTGGAAGCTACCGAGCGGAAAGTATTATTATTATCAGACAGCTTAAATCTCCTCTTCACCTTCGATTCCCAGATCCGTTATCCTGAAAGGAGTTTCTCCTTCGGGAAGGAAGGGACTGGCCGTTATTCTTGCGATCCTGAGGTTGCCCCTACCCTTCCTGATGAAGACTCGGGTATGAACGGCATGTCCGACAACGTGCCCTCCGATGGCTTTTGGCTGTTGCGGACCGAATGTAGAATCAGGGACAGCTGATACCTGGTTGGTTACAACTGCAACAGCATTGAACCCTCGGGAAAGCCGTTTTAATTTATGGAGAAATTTATTTACCAGCTGTTGACGGGGGGCAAGCGTTTCCCGACCTAGAAACTCACTGCGGAAATGGGCCATCAAACTATCTACGATAATAAGCCGAACCCCATGAGCGTTTACTATTTCATCACAGCTATCGAGGAGTACTGTTTGATGCTCACTCGTATAACCTTCAGCGTAGATGATTTTCTTCAGCGCAGTTTCGGGATCGACACCTAAATGACGCGACATCCGGAGGAAGGTTTCAGGCAAAACGGAGCCTTCGGTATCGATATAGAGACAGGCACCATCGAGACCCCCCTTCTCTACGGGAAGCTGCACAGCGACAGCAAGCTGCTGACAGATCTGTGATTTACCACTGCCAAACTCGCCGGAGAACTCAGTTATACTTTGAGTTTTGAGACCTCCGCCAAGTAGACGATCAAGAGAACTGCATCCAGTAGTCATCAATTTTTGATCTGAATGCATCTTTGCGAGCTCATCACCCCGGATGAACTTGACTTCCAGACTTTTACGCGCCGCCGCGATAACCTTTTTAGAGGTTTCCTCTCCCAACCCCGCATCGATGAGTTCCAACACAGTAGCGGTGGCGATCGTTTGAACCGTTTTATAACCAGCCTCACTTAACTTATTGGCGCTAGCTGGGCCGATTCCGGGAAGATCACTTACTCCTTGATATTTCGCTCGATAATACTCTCTAGGATCGGAAGATGTTTCGCTCATTCTCACCGCATAGAAGG
>Ga0180008_1001076_pt1 | contig 18357 bp, 21 predicted proteins | sample MM_PW_MetaG_FD_121121 | JGI IMG/M metagenome (GOLD analysis project Ga0180008, IMG submission 121121) | Groundwater microbial communities from the Aspo Hard Rock Laboratory (HRL) deep subsurface site, Sweden - MM_PW_MetaG | ecosystem: Environmental > Aquatic > Deep subsurface > Groundwater...
ATTTATAAAATTCTTATACATCACAAATACTAAAATAGTGAAAAACAGTCCCAAATTAAATAAAACTTGAGCAAAGAAATCCAAACTTCCTGTTAATTTAACGTATGAAATAAACCCAATAGCAGGAGGCGCGATCAAAATAAAAAGCGTTGGCATAAATTTTGGAGCAAATTGTGTATGAAAAATGATTCTATTTAAAATGATAGAAAATAAAATAATCCAAAAGAAAATACCTATTGAAAAATAAAAATATAAAACCGTATCATCAATAAAACCCTTTCCAGCGATTGGAACAATCAAATTTCCAACAATAGGAATAAACCAAGCAGGGTTTGAGTGTTGTATTTCAAGGTTGTTGTTTATCCAAAATTTAATAGTATAAAAAGTGAAAAATATATGTAAAATAGCCCCTATAATAAAAAATATTTGTGCTAATGAATCAAAGGTATTTCTATAAATCATAGATAAAATAAGTATTGATATAGAAGAAGCTGCAAAAAAATTGATTCTAATTGGATGTGAAAACTCTTTTTTAACTTCATTTTTATACTTCATAATTTTTAATAAATAAAAATACAAAATTATAAAAAATATAATCGTAGTAAAAACCATCATAATCATATAAATAATTGAAGGAAGATATAAAGCTTCGCTTACTTTTTTATATACTAAAGTTAAACCTGCTAGTCCCATAACAATAGCAAACATCATTATGGGAAAGAACTGTAATCTATCTGAGGGGATTGATTTTATCATCTCTTCTTGTTGCATTATTAAATCCTATTAAGAATAATTTATTATAATTAGAAAAAATTAAAAGGCAAATTTTGGCAAAAGACAAAAATTCAATAATTGATTTAAGTAAAAACAATCTTCAATTTGAAGAAAGAAATCAAACCATCAAACTACTAACTTTTAGAACACAAACCATGAGTTTAGATATTGCAATTTTTGAAAAAGATAAATTTATCAAAAATAGCACTATGGTGTTTGCTCATTTACCAAAAAAGTTAAAAGCTAAGCTAAATCCAACTAGCAAATAAGTTTTTTCTAAATATTTTCATAATTATAACTTATAAAAATTAAAGTTCGTTTATATTTTAATAAGTAAATCTTATAATAGTTTAATAATTTATAATTTCTATAAATAAATTTAAAAATGTCAAGAAACTGTAAACAAAATAGATATAAAAAAGTTTACACTTAAAAAGTATAATTGACATTTATAATAAAAAATTTATAAACTTTGATTTACAGGAATTAAAATGAAACTATATGCTCCTTGGGAAAAGGCTTTCAAAAAAGTATCAACTCCATTTGAAGAGTTTTTACATGCACAAACGACAACTGGTTTAATATTAATTGTTATGACAATTATTGCATTAATATTAGCAAATAGCTCTTTATATGAAATGTACTCACACTTTTTTCATATGAATATTGATTTTAATATTGGTTCTTGGACTCTTTCACACTCTTTACATCATTGGATAAATGATGGTCTTATGGCAATATTTTTCTTTCTTATTGGACTTGAAATAAAAAGAGAGATAACAGCAGGTGAACTTTCTAATATAAAAGTTGCTATTTTGCCTATTTTAGCAGCAATTGGTGGGATGGTATTTCCAGCTCTTATTTATACAAGTTTAAATTATGGAACTATTGGAAGTGCTGGTTGGGGAATTCCAATGGCCACAGATATTGCCTTTGCAATTAGTGCTTTAGTATTATTAGGAAAAAGAGTTCCAACAGCTTTAGTTACATTTTTAGTTGCTCTTGCTATTGTAGATGATTTAGGTGCTGTAATTGTAATTGCACTATTTTATACAGATACTATCAATATGATGGCTTTAGGTTTAGCTGGATTAATGTTTGCAGTTATGCTTGCATTCAATAGATTTGGTATCCATATGATTTTACCTTATTTTATAGTTGGATTATTAATGTGGTTTTTTATGCTTGAATCTGGTGTTCATGCAACAATAGCTGGAGTTTTAGCAGCACTTGCAATTCCTTCAACACCTAAAAGAGTTCCATCAACTTTAACAAAAAAAGCAAAAGTTTTATTAGAAGAGTATGAAAAATATCCAGTTGGAGAGAACCATCAAATAAGTGAAGAACAAAAAAGAATATTAACTGATATTAGAAATAAAATAAATGAGGTAGAAACTCCAGCAGCAAGATTAGAACATAATTTACATCTACCTGTTGCGCTTATTATTATTCCTATTTTTGCATTAGCAAATGCAGGTATAAAAATTGATTTTAGCTCTATTGGTACAACAATTGTAGAACCTGTATCATTAGGAATTATATTAGGTTTAATCTTTGGAAAAGTAATTGGTATTTTTGGAGTTTCTTATGTAGCTGTTAAATTAAAAATTGCTCAATTACCAAAAGATAGCAGTTTAAGTCAAGTATTTGGAGTAGCATTTTTAGGTGGTATTGGATTTACAATGTCAATATTTGTAGCAGATTTAGCATTTATAAACAATCCAGAATTAATTTTTCAAGCAAAAATTGGAATACTTTGTGCTTCTTTATTTTCAGGTTTATTTGGGTATCTTTGGTTAAGAACAATTAGTAAAAAGTAAAGGTATTTAATGAATAAAAATGTTCTTTTGATTGAAGATAATATTGAATTACAAAATTTAATTAGTAGTTTTTTAAAATCTTATGATTATGATTGTGTTGTATTTTCTAAACCTTTAGAAGCATTAAAAGATTTTGAAGAAAATCACCACATATACTCTATTGTAATTTTGGATTTAGGACTTCCTGGAATGGATGGTTTTGATTTATTCAAAAAATTAAAAGAGATAAAAAATATTCCAATTATCATTTCAACAGCAAGGGATGATATAGGAAATAAAATTCATGGTTTTGAACTTGGAGCTGATGATTACCTATCAAAACCTTATGAACCAAGGGAATTGGTTTTGAGAATTGATGCTACACTAAAAAGATATATAAGTGAAGATAAAATCAAAATAAACGATTTGAATATCGATTTAGATAAAAAAAGAGTTTTTTTAGAAAATCAAGAGGTTGAATTTACAAAAATAGAATCAGAAATCTTTTTTATGTTCATAGAAAATATGAATAAAGTAGTCTCAAGAGAAGATATTATTAATCAAACTTCCCTAAAAAAAGATACAAAAAACAGAACCATTGATATGCATGTAAGTAATATCCGATTTAAAATAAATGATGATTTTAAAGAGACTAAATATATAAAATCTATTTGGGGAATAGGATATAAATTTACAAATGACAATTAAACAAAGACTTTATATCTCTTTTTCCTTAATTTTGTTTATATTGATATTTATAACTAGTGTATCTTTTTATACCATATTCAATTTAAATGAAGTTCATAATTCTCAAAAACATAGATATGACCAAATAAGAAGAGTTGAAAAACTAAAAGAGTACAACAACTCTTTTTCATGGATTGTTCTTGATATTATCACTGATTATGAAAAGATGAATATTGTAAATAAAAGATTGGAAAAAGCTAATGAACTTTTTAAAAATCTATCATTACAAAAAAAAGATACTATAGATAATTCAGAATCAATAAAAGAAAAAGAGAATTTAAAATTAATATTTTTAGAATTTGAAAATACAGAAAAATTAATCAAACAAGAACTTTATGAACTTATCTTAAAAAAAGAAGAAAAAAACTTCGATTTATTTAATAAAAAGTATGATCAAACAAGCACTCTAATTCAAAAACTTTTGATTGAAGAGATAGATTATTTACAAGATGAGTTAAATAAAACAGAAAAAAATACAGAAGATTTTATCGAAACTATAAAACTAGAATTAGTAATTTTACTTCTTTTTGCAGTTATTCTTTCATTTATAATTTCAGGAAAGATTATTAAAGAGATTAAAGACAAACTATATAAGCTAAATGAAGGTGTATTACAACTTTTTAAAGATGATGAAAATAGTATTAAAGTAGATATTGGAGAAAATAACGAGCTAAGTGAAATAACAAATAATCTAAACTCATATCTTGAAAAACAACATGAGATTATTCATTCGAGGGAAGAACTTTTAAGAAATATTAGCCATGAACTAAAAACTCCTATTGCTAAAGGGAAATTTCTACTTGAAAATCTAAAAACCAAACATAAAAGTAGTGAAATCACAAGTATAAATGGCGTATTTTTAGATATTGAAGAACTAACTAGCAAATTATTACAAAGGGAAAAATTAAATTTTGCTACACTTAAATCTTCTGAATTTAAAGTAAGTAGCTTGATTTTAGAAGCCTTATCAAAACTATCTATTGATGATGAATCAAAAATAAAACTAAAGATAATAAATGATTTTTATATGGTTGGCGATAAGTATTATTTAACAATTGCTTTAAAAAATCTAATTGATAATGCAATGAAATATGCCGATAATTTTCCTGTTGAAATTGAAGCAAAAAACAGTAGATTAAATGTAAAAAATATTGCTCAAAAGTTATCAAATGACCTTATTTATTATGTGAGACCATTTACTAGAGAACCAAACCAACAATCAGGGCATGGATTAGGACTAAATATTGTTAATAAAATTATTCAAAAACATAATTTTAAATTGGAATATGATTATAAAAATCCTCATAATATCTTTTCAATAGTTTTTAAAAACATCTAAAAATGTCAAGAAACTGCAAATAACTTACACATTTTAAAATTGACACTAATCTTATACAATTATTTATACTCATTGATTAAAGGAATTAAAATGGAAATGGTTAGAAATTTAGTAATTTTAGTAGTAGTTTCTTTTGCTACTATTGGTTTTATAAGCGCAAGTTTTTAAATTCAAGTTTTTTTTCTCACTATTGAAATAGTGAGAAGAATATAATTTAAACCTCTAAACTCATATATTTTTTTACCTTATCAAAATTATTTCGCAACATTGTATGAAGATATGTTCCAAAAACATTCTCATTTTTAAAAGCTGCGTATTTTCCATCTTCTTTAGTTTTTTTATAAAGTTTATAAACACCAACTGTTTCTTCATCAATTAATTTTGTATAATGAAAAGCATGACCTGTGATTCCTAAGTCATTTTCATAATATCCCATTCGATAAAATCTTTTTCCCAGAGTAAAATCCAAGTCCAATAATCCCATCATTTTTTTATCATCAACCCTATTTGAAATAAATAAAAGCCCCGCACATTCAGCATATATGGCTTTTTTATTTTTTGCATGGGTTAATAAAGAATTTTTAAAATCATTTGAATTTTGTATTTTTTCATAGGCTTTATCGGTTTCTATATAACCTCCAACAATATATACTATGTCTGCATCATTTGGTATTATTTCATTGTTTATGGCATTTACAATAGTTACTTTTGAAAAACTCTCTTGTAAAAATTTTAAATTATCATGGTATAAAAAAGAGAAATTATCATCATTTACAATAGCTATATGTTTATCATAAATTTCAACTTTTTCAAATGGGTAATCTAAGATTTTTTTCTCTTCAAAAGAGGCAATTTTTTCAAGTTTTTCTAAATCAATATATTTTAAAACCTCTTTTGAAATGTCTTCAAGTTTATTTGTTTCATTATCTTTTAAATCAAGTCCCAAGTGGGTTGATTCTAAAGTATCAAGTCTATTTTGAATCCATCCTAAAACCTCTACATCATCAAAATCTTTTTCTATTTGATTTTTGATTAATTCAAAGTGCCCTACTGATGAAATATGATTGAAAACTACGCCTTTTATAGTATTTCCATCTTGATAAGTTTTAAGACCTTTTAAAACAGCACTTAAAGTAATATATGAACCACTTGCATCTAGGATTATAACTGTTGGAATATTCAAAAGTTTTGTAACATCATAAGCAGAAGCATTTTTATCCATACCATCATAAAACCCCATAACACCTTCAAGAATAGAGATATTTTTATCGTTATAGTTATTAAAAATCCATTGAACTTGTTTTTCATTCATAATACAAGTATCAAGATTTACACTTGGTGTTTTACAGATTTTTTCATGAAAAAGTGGATCAATAAAATCAGGTCCAATTTTAAAAGGTCGAACAGAATTTTTATAATGATACAAAAGTGCAGTTGTAAGTATAGTTTTTCCTTGATTTGAAGCAATGGCACTAATACATATAGCTTTGATAAGAAATCCTTTATTATTGGTATTTTAGCTTGAATTTTATCATAAATAATATCTATTTTTTATGTATGTAATACCTTCTTTATTGAAAATTCAATACAATAGCAAAAACAAAACAAGGTAAATAATGGGAAGAGCAAATAACTCAAGTGTTGATACAACAAAAGGCGATAGATTAGCAAAAAAGATCAATGAAAAAAGAAATATAGTAAAAGCAGGTTTTGCACCTGATGATGCTGCTAAAAAAGAACAAATTGTAAATGCTAGAAAAGCTGCAAATGTTCAAGCAGAAAAAGAAAAAAGAAAAAAGAATGCTAAATTAGCAAAAGCTGCTAAGAAAAAAAATAAAAAGAAATAATTGAACTGGTTAGCACATATATTTTTATCTGAGCAAAAAATAGATTTCCAAATTGGAAATTTTCTTGCAGACCCACTTAAGGGTCGACTATGGGATGATGCTAGTATTGATATGATAAATGGTATGCAAACGCACAAAATCATTGATTCATACACAGATTCCCATGAAATAGTAAGTTGTAGTAAAAGAAGATTAAGAGAAAAAGGTTTATTAAAACCTGTTATAATTGATTTGACTTATGACTATTTTTTAACTAAAAACTGGAATGAATTTTGTAAAACACCTATAAACGAATTTTCAGAAGTTTTTTATCATCAAGCAAATCAAAGAACAGCTTTTTTACCAAATCATGCAAATATTCCAATCTACAATATGATTGATAGAGATTTACTAAATAAATATCACAATTTAAATCAACTAAAAAAATCTTTTGAACGAATGGATAAAAGATTATCTGATAGACTTAGACAAAGAGAAACAGCAATTAGTTATTTTGATTCTGTATTAGAAAACATAGATGAATTAGAAAATGACTTTCTAAACTTCTTTCCACAACTTTGTGATAAAGTAAAAATTAATCTAGATAAAGAAAAAGTAAAACACTGGAAATTATAATCAGAAATAATTATAGAGATTAGATTATTATATTTAATATATCAATTAGTTTCTATTTGTATTTTTCTGAAATCAGGGTAAAAAAATGCACTAAATGGTAAAAATAAAATTAAAAAAAGCCATAATCTTTTATTTTCTCTTTTTTTAAATCTACTTATGAGTATTGACACAAAAGAATAAGCCAACATTATAAAATAATTTAAAAAAATCAAAACTAAACATAATTTCATTAAAAAGATTAAATTAACTGATAATAAATAATATGTAATTCCTAATAGTACTAAATTTAAAATAATTTGAATAATTAAAATTTTAGGCTTATATTTTTTTTCTTCATTTTCTTTTAAATATTCAAAAAACATATATTCTGAGTTTATCATGTTATCATAAGCAATATTTGAATTTCTTTTTCTTAATGAGCTTTTTAAATAGCCACTAATTCTTTTACTCTTTATTCTTTTATGATGTTTTTGATAATCATTCATTTTTATCTCTTTTTGTATTATTACATTATTATAATCTATTTTATATTATTTTATTATTAATTCCCTCATTAAATTTATAATTTTTATTTTACTTTACTTCTTCTGACTAATAAATACACAAAAAATGGCGCTCCAATAAATGCAGTTACAACACCAATTGGCAAAGAAGAATCTGTATTTAAATTTCGAGATATTAAATCTGAGAAAACCAAAAATATTCCTCCAAAGAAAAATACAGGGAAAAACAATTTATCAGCACTTTGCTTATAAATTAACTTAATTATATGAGGAACAACAAGCCCTATAAATCCAATTGGTCCCACAAAACTAATACAAACTCCAACACTTAATGAAACAACAATTAGTAATATAAGATTTATTTTATGTACATTTAAGCCCTTTAGAAATGCTGTATCATTACAGATTAAAAGAAGTTTTATTTTCTCTTTATTAGAGTAAATTACAGCATAAAAAATGACGCTAACTGCCATTATAATCAAAGCACTTGTAAATCCAACAGTATCTAAACTTCCAAGGGTAAATCTTACAATTGAATAGTTTTCTTGTAAATTACTCATATAAAAAACTAACATCAAAGCTGAACTATAAAAATATGATAAGGCAATTCCTATTAATAAAATAGAGTTAGTTGAAACTGCAATTGAATTTTTATTTATCTGTTTTGAAATAAAATATAAAATCAAAATAGTTACCAATGAACCCATAACTGAAGAAATAGGCATATACATAGCAGGGAAAAACACTATTGAAATTGCTGTAAATAAGGTAGTTCCACTGGCAATCCCCAATGTATATGGAGTAATTAACTGATTTTTAAAAATGATTTGGAAAATCAAACCACCCAAGGCTAAAATCCCACCAACAAAAAATGCTAAAACAACTCTTGAAACTCTTAAATCCCAAAATATAGTATGAGTTGTACTTGATGTATTAAAAATTTCATTAAAATCAAGATTTATTTCTCCCATGAAAGGAGCTAGGCAAACGATAATAAAACTACTTATGTATAAAAATAATTTCATAGATTTACCACCAAGTGTTTGTCTAATTTCAAAATAGTATTATTGTAAAATTTTTTTAAATTTTCATTTGAAAAGAACTCATCATACTCTCCAAAAAACTCTATTTTCCCATCTTTTAAAAATAAAATTTTAAATTTTAAAGCATATGCTAAATCAAGATTATGAGTAATAATAATTTTTTGTTTTAATAAATCAGAATTAAAAATATCAAAAACCTCTTTTAATCTACTAATATCAAGATTTGCTGTTAGTTCATCAAAAATAGTGATTTTTGCATCATGCATAATACTTGAAGCTAGAAGTAAAAGTTGCTTTTCCCCTGAGCTAAAAGCTTTACAATATCTATCTTTTAGTTTTTCTAGCTTTAAAACTTTGATTAAATTATCAATCTTTTCATTATTTACATTTTCTATCGTTGATAGCTCTAAAAACTCTTTTAAAGTAACGTATTCATCAAAGATAGAAAGTTTTGGAGGAATATAGTTTATTAATTGTGCACGCTTTAAATCATTTATTTTATCTATTTCTTCATGAAAAAGTTTTACCTTATTGTTTGTTATAAGATTTGATAAAACCTTTGCAAGTGTTGATTTTCCAGCCCCATTTTCTCCCAATATTATTAAATCTTCATTCTCTTTTAAAGAAAATGAAATATCATGTAAAATATCGCTATTGTAATTGTTTATTTCTAACATTTTCTAATATCTTTTTAAAGTCTTTTATAAAATACTCTATTCTATGACTTGGAATTCCAGCATATAGCTTGTCTACAGTGTAAATATTATCATTTTTGGAAGCATTTATTGGTAATTGCTTCCAAGCATTTATTATCTCTTGTTGTTCTTGATGTTTACCTTCTAAAAATGGTGTTAATAAAACTATTATATCAGGATTCATACCTATTACTTTTTCAGTATTTACTACAGGTTGGGCTTGGTTTGTAGAATAAAAAGCATTTTGATTTCCACTTGCTTTTATAATATCTTCAAAATATAAAAAATTTCCCGTTACATAAATCTGATTTGAAAGGGATTTTTTAGGACTAATTACAATTAAAATCTTTTTATCTTTTACAATTAAATCTAAAGAAGCTAATGCATCATCAATATTTGATATAAGCTCTTTTGCTTTTTTTTCTTGTGAAAAAAAGATTCCTAATTCATTAATTGTATTTTTTATTGATGAAATTGTATTTGTTTTATAAATCAAAGTTTCGATATTTAAAGCTTTTAAATTTGAACTTAATTTTTCATCATAATCTTGCCCAATTACAACAGTTGGTTTTGCTTCAAGAATTTTTTCTAAAGAAATAGAGTTATAACCACCTATTTTTTTGATATTTTTTGACTCTTGGGGAAAATCACAATAATTAGTATTAGCAACAACATTTTTGCCCTCACCTAAAGCAAATACAATCTCATTTATAGAAGGAGAAAGAGTTACAACTCTTTGCTCCCCAAATAAATTTATACAAAAAAGTAGTATAAATAAAAATCTTTTCATATTAGAAACTAGCCTTTAACCCAACATAAGCACTTCGTTCTGCTGTTGCATATCCATCAACTGTTTGATAATATTTATTAAATAAATTATCAACTTTTAAATATGTAGAAAAAGTTTTATTTATTTCATAGTTTACAACTGTGTTCCAAAGTGTATAGTTTCCAGTTTGGGCACCTGTTTTATTTACACCATCATATCTATCACCAATATATTGACCATTTATATTAAAATGAAATTTACTGATTCCATAATAATCAACACCAAAACCGACTTGATTTTTAGCTCGTCTTGCTAAATCTTCTTTATTATCATTTTGTGCACTTAAGTGAGTATAATTAAGATTTAAAAAAGTATCTTCAATAATATCTTTTTTGAAAGCTACTTCATAACCTTTTAAAGTTGCTTCTCCATCTAAATTACTATATTGAGTATTAGGCCATGAACCTGAAACATACTCTATCATATCAGAAATTTTACTTTCAAAATACGTAACTCTTAAATCTTTATATTCAGCATTAACATCAAAAGATTTCGTAGTTTCTGGTTTTAAAGTAGATGTATAACTTAAATTACTTAAAGTTGGTGCATTGTAAGCTGTACCATAATTTGCAGAAGTACTTAGATCTTCAGTAAAATTATATTTTGCTCCAATTTTTCCAGTTACTTTTTCATCAAACTTAGTATTATTATCGTATCTTAAGGCTTGTGATAAAACCAATTTATCAAAAGTATTCGTATTTGATACAAAAAGACCTTCTGTTTGATATTTTAATTCATCTGTAATATGTTCAAAATTTTGTTTATTTGCTCCAAGAACTAAATTTGCATTATCCATATAATTAATAGTTGATTGAATTGCAAATTCATTTACTAAACTTTGTGCAGTAAAAGTATCTTGTGTTCTATCGAATTTTGATTGTTGTGCATTTAATTTAATATCATATTTTTCTGCTTTATGAATATAATTTGCTGATTTAAAAAAATGATTTAAATCAGATTTATTTGTTCTATTATCTGCAGATGATGAATCATAATCATATTTAGCATTAATTTTTTTATAAGATAGATTTACTTCATCATTATCAGTTAAGTTTAATCCACCTTGAATAGAGTAAGTATTATTATTATAACCATCTCTTTCATAATCTAGTTCATCACCTCTTTTCCCATAATTAGCACTATTTTCTTTAGATTCAAATGCACTAAATCCTCTAATATCTGTTCTATTAGCATTAAACTTAACATAACCTAAATCAGTTCTGTTTGATACAGTAGTTGAGTATTTTTTAGTATTAAAACTTCCCATTTCAACTGTTCCACTTCCATGGAAACCTTTTTTGGCTGAACTTGTAATAATATTTACAACTCCACCACTAGCATCTGCACCCCAAATACCACTTTGAGCACCTTTTACTACTTCAATTTGTTCAATATCATCAATCAACATTTGAGCTAATGGAGCACCACTTAATCCAGCTGGTTCATTGTATCTTACACCATCAACTAGTATTAAAATTCTTTTTGAATCAATACCTCGTATAAATAATGAATCAGATTGACCAACACCACCATTGCTAATAATATTTACACCAGCAAGTGTATTTAAAGCTTCACTAACTCCAGTAAAATGTCTCTCTTGAATTTCTTCTTTTGTAATTACTTCTATATTTGAAGTAACATCTTTAATTGACTGAGTTGATTTTGTAGCACTTGTAACTGTGATTGTTTCTAGATTTTGAGCTGAAAAAAGGTTTGTTGCTAATAGAATACTTGCAACTAAGCTTATAGATAATTTTTTTTGCATTTTTTATTTTCCTAATTTTTTATATTTATTTGTTATGTGTTGTATATCGTTTGATTGGTTTTAGTTGCTTTAATAGCAATAACTTCGTAATTTTTGGTAATTCATCTAATAAAATAGCATGTATCATGCAGTTAAAAGATTGCAGTTTTCTATTAACAGTAGCTATTAGAATTCCAAAAAGACTAAAGTATTTTCTAGTTTTATGAATCATTATTATTTCCTCCTTTTCAAAATTTTTTTCATATTAAAATTAAATATGACAGCTTAATATAGATTTTGTAGGATCTACTAAATATTCATAACCTAAATATCCTATATAAAATCCAAATGCAATAACTAAAATTGAAGCTAGTTTTATAAATAAATCTCTAAGATTTGATTGTTTGAATAATCCCACAAAAAACCCTAGAGAAAAAAGTGCAGGAACAGTACTTAATCCAAAAATAAACATTACAAAAGCACCCCAAAATGCACTTCCAGTACTAGCAGCTGTTATTGCAAATACATATACAAAACCACAAGGAAGTAAACCATTTAGCATTCCTAAAAGATAAAAACTAAAAAGCGATTGTGAACCTAAAAGTGATTTAAATGTATTTTGATAAAGTGGGGATTTTGAACATGAATGCTCTACAATAGATAAAAACTTAATTTTACCCATAAGTGAAAGCCCAACTAAAATCATCATAGTTCCAGTTATAAGTAGAAATATTCCACTTGTTGTATTATCAAAAGTTACAACTCCACCAACAAGCCCAAATAAAGCTCCTAAAATAGAATAAGTTGTGATTCTTCCAAAAGAATAAAGTAAATGAGCTGTTGCTTGAACTTGTTTTGTCCAATGACTTTTTATTTTCGTGCTTGAATAAGCTATTACAATTCCACCACACATTCCAACACAGTGTCCGAATGAGCCTAAAAAAGCTATTGAAATAATTGTAACTATGCTTATTGTTTCCATTATTTACCTAATAACTCTTTTCTTATATATGGATTTCTAAGATCTTCACCTCTTAAAACTTTTAAAGTAACTTCTTCAAAAGTTATAAAACCATCTTGTTTTTCTTTAAAAGCTCCAAATCCATGCCCCATAGGCGTAGTATCTGTTCTATTAAACCATGCAGTTCTTGCATCTATATACTCATTTGTATCATTTGAATAGACCCATAAAATAAGATCTTTTTGAAATTTGATATTGTTATACCATAAAGCTAGACATCCAACATCATCAAAAAACCATGTTTTCCCTTCTGGTGAAACAGCTTGTGCTGAGTGTTTATTTGCTACTATTGTCATACCACATTGTGTATCTTGAAAATGATTTAATTTTATATCAATTGCTTGATGTGTATGATTTCCTTCATGTATTACTACCATTTGTTTTTTATTTGACATTGATAGAAAGATTATCACGATAATCGCTATTATTATAATTATGGTAAGAAATGGTAAGATTTTTTTCATTTATTCTCCAAAATAGAATTTGTATTATATTCACTTGTATATAAATTTTAGTTTATTGATAGCAAAAAAAAGGCTTTGCATGGGAAAGTGCAAAGCCTGTGTTCAAATTTATTTTAATGTATAGGATACCAAATAAATGTATTTAGTAGGAGGTATTTAATATAAATATCCTATAAATTTATTTTAACAACTAATTTGTTAATTAAATGTTAATTTAAGATATATTTTATCCTATTTGTTACTTTTCTTAACTATTTAATTAACACCATTCTTGAATATAAACCAGCTGTAGTTGTATACCCTACTTCACTAAAATTCAGATTTTTATCTTTATCATACATAAGTGTTGTGGGAAAAGCTTTGATATTAAACTTTTGTGAATAATATCCATCTTCATCATTTACCACTTTAAAAGTAAGTTTGTGTTCAGCTAAATACTCTTTAATCTCCTCTTTTGTTCCTGATTGAACTGCTATTGTTATAACTTCATAATCATTTGAAATTTTTTCAATATTAGAAGCTTCTAGTTTACATGTAGGACACCAAGTAGCCCAAAAATGTATAAGTACAGGTTTATCATTTGGTACTGAATAAAGTGAATCATCAAGAAGTTTAAAACTTTGGATTGTTAGTTTTTCTTTGTTTAAATCAAGTGAGTTATAATAACTTATTGCATTCATTGCAATTGCAAGCATTATAACGAATATCAAACCCTCTTTTAAATATTTTTTTATTTTATCTTTCATTTCTTGCCTTATATTAAATGGAAAAAGTATTATATTTTAGTTTTGTTAGAAGATTGTTAAGAGTTGGGAATAAAGTACTATTATGGTATTATTTAAGACTTTTATATATCGATTTTATCGAAAATTATTAGTTTTTAGCTTGTATAAAGAGAGGAAATAAATGCGTTTAATTATGTTTGATATGGATGGAACGCTAATAGATAGTGGTTTCGCAATTACAAATACAATAAATTATGTAAGAGAAAATTTAGGATTTGAAAAATTAGAAAAGAATTATATTTTAGAAAAAGTAAATGACCCTAGTATAAATGCAGCAGAGTTTTTTTATGGAACAAAAGAGTTCACCCCTCAACAAACAAAACTTTTTGAAGAGTATTATAATAAACATTGTTTGAGTGATTTGGTAGTTTATGATGGAATTGCTAAATTAATAGATGATTTAAAAAATGACTTTACACTAGCAGTTGCAACAAATGCAAATTCGCAGTATGCTCATAAAATGCTAAATCATGTGGGATTAGGACATCATTTTAAAACTATTTTAGGATATGACAGTGTTTCAAAACCAAAACCACATCCTGAAATGGTAAATAAAATTTTAGATATTCACAAAATTTCAAATATAAATGCTCAATTAATAGGTGATTCACATAAAGATATAATGGCTGCGACAAAAGCAGGTGTTGATTCTGTTTTAGTAAATTGGGGATTTTCAAATCATGAAAAAGATGCTATTGAAACAGTTCAAGAGCTAGAACAAAAAATCATGACAAAATTTAAATAGGTTTTATAATGTTTGAAAAAATCAAGAAATTGTTTAAAAAAGAAAGATTCCCTTGTATTGTTTGGGATGGTAAAATCATAAAATATTTGGATTTAACTCAAAAACAAATAGATGAAATGAACAACCAAGAGAAATACAAAGGCTGGAGTGTTACAAAAAAAGAGGATTGCTAAATCCTACTTTTTTGTATAATCAATAATTTTATAAGTTCCCTCTTTTAAATCATCAACTGTAAATCCATCAAAACTAACTCTATGAAGAGAAAGAACCCTATTTCCAACAGCTCCAAACATTCTTTTTACTTGGTGATATTTTCCTTCACAAATTTCTAGTCTTACATGTGTTGGACTTATTACTTCAAGTTTTGCTGGTAATAATGGTTTTGTTTCACCATTTAGCATAAGTTCACCACTTTCAAAAATCTGCGCTTCATCACCTTTTAAAGCAACTGCAAGTGTTGCTTCATAAACTTTTAATATATCACTTTTTGGACTTGACAATTTATGATTTAAAGCTCCATTATCACTTAGAAGAATAGCTCCTGTTGTATCAATATCCAATCTTCCTATAGTTGAAATTTTTGGATTTCTTCTATTCCATCTTGAAGGAATTAATGCATATATTAAGCTTCCTGCATCATTATGAGAGCAAATAAAACCTGATGGTTTATTTAGTAATATTGTTATGTTTTCTGGGTCTAATGGCTCTTCATTTACAGTTATATCATCATGATATGCTTTTATTGAAGGATCAAAAACTCTTTTTTCTTTTACACAAAGCTCAAAAATCCTAAGAAATTTTTTTGCCTCACTTCTAGTACAATATCCCAAGCTAGATAAGTGTGCATCTATTCTTTTGTGGCTGTTTGTCATATATTTTTATCTCTTTGTATTAAATTGTGCTGGATATTAACATTTTTTTCAATAAAATACAAATATGAAACTACTTGATAAAAAATATGGCGTCTATTTATTAGATGATGACAACTTTGATTTTCCAACACTTAATATGATGAAAGATGATCTAGTGGCTGTTGGTGGTGACTTTCATCCCCAAAGACTTCTTAATGCTTATGAAAATGGAATCTTTCCTTGGTATATAGATGAATACAATTATATACACTGGTTTAGTCCACAAAAAAGAATGGTTTTAAAACCACAAGATATGAAAGTATCAAAAAGTCTAAAAAAATCTATAACAAACAAAGGTTTTGTAATAAAATCAAATGAAAACTTTGAAGCTGTTATAAAGTCTTGTGCAAATATAAAAAGAAAACATGAAGACAGTACTTGGATAAGTGATGAGTTTATAAAAGCTTATACAAACTTATTTGAACTGGATATTGCATCTAGTATTGAATGTTATTTAAATGATGAGTTAGTTGGTGGATTGTATGGAGTTTTAATAGGAGATGTATTTTGTGGTGAAAGCATGTTTGCAAAAACAAGCGATGCTTCAAAAGTGGCTTTTTATCACCTTTGTCAACAAGCAGAAAAAAATGGCATAAGACTTATAGACTGTCAAGTATATAACAAACATTTAGAAAGTTTAGGTGCAAAGGAAATAAGTAGGAAAGAATATTTTAAAGTTCTTGGAATTAAATAATAGTCTTTTATTTTATACAATTTTGTAATTACTTAAATCTTCTTGTTCAATAGTGATTTTATGACTTTTTATAAACTCTATTAATTTTTGTAAATTTTTATCTTCTTTAGAAATTATATTTAAATATCTTGTTTGATTTGAATAATCAAGCATATAATTCTTTTTTTTGATAATTTCATATATATTATCAGGTATTAAAAATGAGTGAGATTTAGCCTTTTTTAATTTAGGCACTATTGTATTTAGATAAATATTTATACCTGCTAAATCAAAATCTCCAAAATGAATATATTCTCCGCTAAAAGATTCAAGCCATTTATATTGATAAGTTGTTTTGTATTCACTTATACATAAAAACAGATACTTTTTATCTTTTTCAAATAAATGTTTATAGTTATTTATATACCATAGAACTTGAGGATTTTCAACTCCAACTACAATCACATCATCATCTAATTGTAGTTTTGAAGTATAATGCAAAAATAGGCCAGAACCATCTAATGCATAGAAATATTGTTTTTTGTCATTATAGTTAACTTCTAATTTATCAAATACGCTTATCATCAAACCATTAAAACTTTTTGATTCGACTCTTTTTGTATGGGAATAATTATCTGCAATTTCATCACGACTTTTAGGTTCGTTTTTTTCTTCAATAAAATAATCTAAATCTTCAATACAAGCTACATTATATCCATTTGATTTGACTATCCCAAAAAGCGCTTCAGCATCATTTAGATATATTAAAGCAGGTTTTCCACTCACATAAACGCAATTGCATCCTATAAACTCTTCTAAAAGTTTTTTAGAACTAAAAAGATTTTTTGCTATATATTTATCTTCTAATAAAGTTTTTATAGTTTGGAAATTCTTTTTAGTGATATTTATTGCCATTACCAATCTTCCATTGCGTTTCTAGCATCGATTAAATTAAGCTCCACATGATTTGAACTTTCTCTTGTTCCCATATAAATTCGGGGATATGCTTCAATAATATCATCATCATTAGCAGCCGTTCCATTTATAAATACAAACTCTAGATGTTTTGCATATTTCATTAACTCTGTAAAATAATCTGCTGATATTTGACCTATTTCATCAATAATACAATGATATTTTATATCTTCACTATTTGTAAATTTATTAGCAACCATACGAAGTAAAGTTATATAAATAATAGCTTTTATCATAATAGATGTTCCATTACTTCCTACACTATCAAGTGTAGCTATTCCTTTTGTAACTTGAGCATTTTCACTAACATCAAAGGTTAAAGTACTAATATCAGCTACTGTAATGCTTTTTTTGAATGTTTTATCAAGAACAATTTGTAAATCATGAGCTATTCTTACCAACTCATTTTTTACTTGCTCTGATCTTTGACTATTTTCGTATCCAATCAACATATTAGCACTTAACATATCGCCAATACTTTCAATACTAGTTACTATTTCATCTCTTCCTGTATCTTTGAAATTCAATCTAATATAATCAATAACTGTAATGTTTCTTATACCATTATCAATTGTTCTATTTATTTTATTTACATCTTTTACAATACTATTAAAAGTTCCTTTGATATGTGATATCTTACTTACAGCATCATTTATAGCTTCTATTAGCCTGTGTAATTGTAAACTTGTACCTTCTATATCAAACTTAGTTTTAATAAAATCTGCATAGGATTTTGCTATTAAAATATATTGCTCAATATTGTCTTCAAAGCTGTTTATATCGGATTTTGTTTTTAGTTTCATCATATTATCATAGGGAATACCATCTATTATTTTTCCAGTTTCAAG
>Ga0180008_1001077_pt1 | contig 18353 bp, 22 predicted proteins | sample MM_PW_MetaG_FD_121121 | JGI IMG/M metagenome (GOLD analysis project Ga0180008, IMG submission 121121) | Groundwater microbial communities from the Aspo Hard Rock Laboratory (HRL) deep subsurface site, Sweden - MM_PW_MetaG | ecosystem: Environmental > Aquatic > Deep subsurface > Groundwater...
AGATCCGTATATAGTGTTACGTTAACCGATTTAAACAGTGCAACAAAAAACTTATGGCATAGGCTACCAGATGGTATTAAAGGTCAGGTTGTGCATGTAAAAGCCACCGCGAGTTCTACACCACAACCAGAAACACACATCTTCCGGGGGATGCTTATTGTATGACAAGTGGATTAGGTGATAGTCTTTATAGAATCCGGACAGCAGATACGGATAAATTGCTTGTGGAGTTAGACAGAATTTTTGACTTAATCAGTGATAGACTAGACAGAATCGAGGGCTTTCGTGGAGTACCAAAAATACATAGTACTATGATACTTAACGTAGACGCGGTTTTTACAGGCACAAGCAGAGGTGTGGTCTTACGTGATAACGCAAATCCACAGCATTATTGGAGAGTTACAGTAGATGCTGGCGGAAATCTTGATGTTACTGACTTAGGGAGGAATTACGAATGAGTTGGTGGGATAGTTTAATAAGCGCAGTGACTGGTGTGGGTACTATAATAGGCACAGGTACTGCTATCTACGGCGCTGTAACAGGTCCGGAAGACGTCAGAGAGGCGGCTGCTTCATATGAATCTGCGACTATAGAAGAACGCCAGCGTATGGATAGTTTAATCGAACTAGCACAAAGACTACAAGAACCAAATGATCCACAGAGTGGTTATCGTAATCTTCTTGCGTGGGCTAGTGGTTATACACAAGGTAAAAGTACTGCAATTGACGATCCGCTGATGAAGCCTGCGTGGGATCAGATAAACAGTGAGTACGAACAAACGCGTTACATGATTGGGAATACGTTTAGAAAACAAAGACGTACTGTTGTTGATAGTGCTACTGGTGGCAGTAGAGAACGTATGTTAACACAACTTGCTTTGGATGAGGCACATGCGTTAGGTGCGGCCGAAAGGGCGTTAGAATCAGCAGTTACAAAACAGAATCTACAATGGACCCAAGAGAATAGAACAGCTGCGAGAACTATTCTAACAGGTAATCCAGAGCTAATTAGGAATGTAATTAGTGGTGGTGCATACAAAGCCGACTTCACACCAGTACAAACGGCAGGAGAGGGGTTGAGTAAGACTACACAGGCTTTAGTACAACTCGCTACTGATAGAGCAGAAAAGTCTTCGCCTGGTGGTACAAATGCACCTGAAGATATTAAACAACCAGCACCAGACTTTGCTTCACTCACAGGCCCAAAAGCAGAAACAGCTTATAGCAAACAATAGGAGTATTAAAACATGGTATCACCGTGGTCTTATATAGGACAAGGCGCAGCGTTAGGACTTTTGGCTACTCGACAAAACCAAGCAACACGTAAACGGACACGTGACAAAGACGCACTGGAGACCTACCGGTTGCTTATTCAACAAGGCGCTAGACCAATTAGTGAAAGAGGTAGTGCGACTGGGAGTGTTATTACTGTCGGAGATTTTGGTATGTTAGAAATGCCAGATGTAACAGAGGCAGAGAGTAGGCATAAGATTGCGCAGTTAAACTTACAAGCTAACCAGGCTCTTATTGCAGGTAATATAGATAAAGCGGCACACGATAAATTCATGCGCACTAAAGACGTAGAAATTAAGCTGATGGATTTACGTGCTGCACAGATACATAGTGATTATAAACTCCTCGTAGGTAAGCAAGAGTTAGTTAGTAAACAACTTGACGAAAAGTATTTAAACAAACGTATGGAGTTTTTAACTACTGACAACAAGGCCAAAAAAGAAGAACATTTGCGGAGTTTAGAAATTTTAGGTGCACAGCTTGAAAAAGCAAAGTATGGCGTTAAAGCGTCAGAGGCTGCTGCTAATGCTGCTGCTAATGTAGAAGACACAGAAAGTCAACGCAAATATGCAATGGATGAAATTGGCATACGCGACAAAGCCATAGAAAGACACTCCAAAGCGTGGGAAACTGCATTGCAATCTGACAGAGCAGCAGCTAATTTAGTGGCAGAAGTGTATGGAATAGCTAACCAAGTGAAGGCTGGTGCATTCCCGGCACTGATTACTGGTCCTGTTAAGTTAGGGGAGGAAGTGCGTAAGACTGGTTTGGTCAAAGCAACAAGGTCTGCATTAGCGACATACACAGAGATGATTAGACAGTTGATTATGTATCATAATCGGACAGTAAAAACAGAACCACCAATCGAATATAATCCTGACGACATAGACCAGTTTCTTGAGTATAGACCATTTAGCACTGAAATTGCGGCAGCTTATGTTTTGAATTCTATGTATCCACAAACTGCTTCGGCTAAAAATCAAGCAGAAAGTTTGACGATTGCTGATCGTGCTAATGTAGTTAAAGCCCGATTTATAATGGCTATGTATGTGTATAAAAAACATGGCTACGATCCATATAGCCTAGCCGCTTTTGTATCAGTGTATGGACCTATGTGGTTTGGTGAATTATATAAAGACACAACATACAATCCCGGCGCGTGGTTTGTAGAGTATTTACGAAGAGCACCAGAGCTTGAAGCAGCCTACAAAGAAACTAAAACACGAGAGTTAGCTAGACGTAAAATTGCAACTCAACCGTTTAGTTCTCAAGGAGTACAAGAATGACGGCATTAGATGAATACACAGAAAGGTTGTTAAATAAACAACAACAGCAACAATCTAATTATGCACCGCCTGCTGTTACTGGTAGCACAACTCCGGTCGCGCCACCTATTAGGCAGTCTGCTACACCACCTCCGAGTTTAGTGCAGCCTACTACCACACCACCACCTACTGGTCCGCTAATGACGTCAGCAGGTGCACCACCGGTTACGCCAACGCCGACTACGCAACCACCTACTGATGGTCCTTTTGGTCCATTACCTCCTGGTATGTCTCCGATACAAAAAGCTGTTGTGGGTTTTGCGGGTGTGCTTACACCTAAAGGCCGGAAACTTGTAGGACTTGGTTTCGCACGGGAGCTTTTAAGTCTGATACCTTTAAAAGTCTTACCCGAATTGTATGATGACAAAGATTACGCTGAGTGGTTTAATAAACAGTACAAATCACAAAAGTTTCAGCAGACTGGTACGATGCCCATAGTTAAACCAGGCAAAGTACCACTAAGCGCTGCTTTAGACATAGCTATATCAGAAATACCAGAAGAAGACGTTGGTGGACCTACTGGGCATATGCTTGCTACCACGCTTGGTGGTATACTTGGCTTTGCGTATCCGTGGAGAGTATCTTATAAGTTAATGAGTATGTGGCATCCAGGTATAAAACTATTTCCTAAGATTAAATATGCAGCAGGTAAGGCAGATTTAGCTTCTACTAAATGGCCACGTATGTATAAATTTTTGTCTAATCCAAGAACCCATGAGACTTATGATGCTATACGTGCTGCTGGCGCATTAAATCTACCCCGTCTTGCGCTTACAGAACCAGAAGAACCAAGAATGTTACCAGAAGACGCTGGATTTGGTTTGAAAGCACTCTCGTGGGTGAGTGCAAGACCAGCTCACTGGGCCGCGTCAGAAATGTTAACTATGGCGGCATTCGGGTTTGCAGGGCAGTTAGTTTCTATGGTAAAAAAATCCAGGGCGGCTAGTATTACTAAAACCGGAGCCGGGACTTATGCAATAAGAACTGCAGACGAACTACCCGAAGAAGTTATGCGCGCTATGCACGCAATAGAAAAATCGGGGTTTAAAGACTTACATGCGTTGACGTTTACAGGACAATTGGATGCTACACAACTAGCACAATACAGAAATATATATAATAAGCTAGTACAAAACTTAGACGAAGACTTATCTGTTCTTCGTTTTGCCATGACGCATTTTGCAATAGACAGTAAAGGTAAAGCATTAAGTGCTGATACTGTTACAGCAATCAGTCGCATATTAGATAATCCGCATTTGTCATCTACAGACAAATTAGAATTTTATACTAATATGATAAAAGGCACTGGCTTAGAGACAACCACACATAGTATTGTAGGTGAAAAATGGGCAAGAATAATGCAGGCGGCGGAGTCTGGTGCGGATAAGTTAAAAGCCGAAGCGCAGGCAGGTGGTACAACACCTGTTGCTAGTGCTCCACAGGGCGTTAAAAAAATTACTACAGCCACAGCAGTAGAAGGGTCAACGTTTGATCTTGGTGGCTTAGGTGATCTGGCCGGGACTGTAGAGAGTATAGTACCATTAAATGTAGAGGTGTATAAAAAAGCCGTGGCTAATTATGTTAATAAAATTGACGCTGAGAAGTTCATAAGAAGTATAAGTTCGTTGTCTGTACATGATGCAAGAGCGTTAAGAAACGGTACTAAACGCTATGCACTCTCTGGCACTGGTGATATGGTATATCGTAGATGGTCTAAGACAGATTTAACACAAGCAGTCGCACGAACGGTAAAGAAAGCAGAAGGTGGTATTACACCAACAGCACCGCCTGTTCCTGGTGGTGGGAAACCTACGATTAAAATAAAAAAGACCAAAAAACACACCGGGCTTGAAGCATTAGCAGCAAGTCGGTCTGAGAAGTTAAATGTAATATACAGTGGATACACGTCCACGCCCGAAGGCGCTAAATACAAATGGATAATTAACGACGAAGGTCCATCCAAGGGCCGGGTGTTTTTTACTACTTCTTCGTCTGAGAGTGTGGTAAGTGCAGAAAAAGCCAAGGCGGTTGCTGCTAAAGAATGGAAAGAGGTTAGTAAGGTTGGAAGTATGGATGTGACAAAACCTCCTGTTGTTAGTAAGTTAAGGAAAAAAGGTCCGATTATTGTGCATAAAAACGCAGGAGTAAAGAAAGTCGAACCCCCGGCTTTGAAGGCTGACGTGACGTATGAAAAAGGCACGTTTAAAACCTTTCAAGCCTCGGATGCGGATAAACACGGTATGGGTTTAGGCACTAGCGCTGATGCGGAGGGAGAAGTAAGTTTAAACATACTAACACCTGGCATGATTGATAGGGTTAAACAAGCGGGTGGTGGTAAAGGTCTAACTAAATTACAAGACACACTAAAAGCACGTATAGAATCTATAGACAAACAAATAAAAAAATACGGACCTGAATCTTTAACTATAAAATCAAAATTTGCACCCGCTATGACACGTAGTAATAGACGTGATATGTTGCAAGATGCACTTGATTATATGACTGGTACACAAGGCGGGAAAGAAGCAGTAGTTAAAAATTTAGCTAAAGAAAGTATTATAAAAGCTAAAGGCGGCGGTGCAGCGTTAATAAATGAAAAAATAGCCGAAAAAACTGAGTTAATAAAAGAAGGTAGTGCAAACGCAAAAAAAACCGGGAGTTATAAACAATACGGTAAAGCAGTAGAAAATGCAAAGCAGTTTGTTACAACCCAACTTGGTAAAGTAGCTAAAGGCAGTTCAGAAGAAGCTCATTTGTTACGTTTCCAAACTTCTTTGGAGAAAAAGTAAATGGCGTTAGTACCTAAAGGTATAACAAAAACATTTGTTGAAGCATTACAAAGAGGTTTAGGTAAACCAAAAACATTTACAGAACCACTGGTGCGCAGACGTATGCTTGAATGGGCAGCACAAGATGTAGGTAATAGATTTCAGGATGTGTCAAAACAACTCGGTAAAATGTCTGCTGATGAGCATGGTGTGTTTACTAATGCTGTACGTAGGGCTAAGACCGTAAAACCAGAACTACCAGAACAAGAATTTAATATTATAACACATCCATATCTACGTAAGAGTGAAATAGAACTACCAAAAGGCAGTTTACCGTTAGTTGAAAATCTGGAATTTACAGCACAAGACTTTATACCTACTGATTGGGCTGCGCGTGAAGCAGGTAAAATACCACAAGTAGATGCAGACTTACTAATAAGCAAAACGGGCCGAGTTTTTATAGGTAAGTCCCAACCCAAGGCAGCAAAACTACGCAGACGTAAAGACTTAGCTAATGTACGTAAAGAAGTTGCAGAGTTGTCTGTAGAACATTTACTCGATGTTGATCCTATGGCTAAGGGTGCTACTGCTCTAGAGCGTGTTTATGACTCGTTAAAACGTGGTAGATATTTACCTATTATAGAAGATATAACTGTCGATCAAGTCCCCGATAGAGTTAGTAGTGGTATTAGAGAATTCGTTGGTGGCTTTGGCACGTTTAGGAAACGTGCAGATAAACTACGGGAGAAGTATTTTCGTATGGGCGCACTTAATGAAGCTAGAGCACACGGCTCACCGCATTATCTAGCAAGAGATATGTATACCGAACTTGATAATCCTGTGGTGGATGCGGCAGATGTCTACCGTATGTGGTTAATTAACACATCCAGACATATGATTCATGCTAATAAAGTGTTAGACATTAGTAAACTCGGACGTAGTGTGTTAGTACCAAACAAGCGCGGACCTATAGCACGTGCGGCGCGGGAGTTGTTTGCACGTGACGAGAAATTAGTTAAAGCATATCAAAGACATATAAAATGGGAGTATCAGAGACAAGAACTATTGGACGCAAGAAGTAAACTTTTGGCTAAAAAGAATTTTAATCCAAAAGATCATCAAGAGATACAAGATGCGTTGTTAGTTAAAGAATCACAGATATTTGAAAACGGTGCAAACTGGATTCCACAATGGGAAGGTTTAATGCAGTATATGTCTGAATTATACGCAGATGCACGAATTTACTTGGGTAGTATGTTTCCTATAAAAACTAGACCCAGTTTTATTGTGCCGTTGAGTGACGCAGAAGAACAAGCAGCTGTGCGTATGCGTAGATATTTTGACACTGTAGGATATGAAATGGAACGAGCTGGTATAACAGTCCTGCCCGGATCTAGTATAGCAGAGTACGTTCCATTTACAGTGACATATAAATACCTCGCACGGACGAGAAAAGAAAAACTTATGCAGCCCGTTTCACGTGTTAGTCCGTATTCTAAAGAACACATGCCTGAGATTATTAACCTCGCGCGTCGTGGCTCAGGCACAGTCCCGTGGATTCCTTCTATACGTGCAACTATACAAGATTACATTCCGAATGTTAACAGAGCGTTGGCTTTTACGCCTTTTGCAAGAAAGTGGAACAGATATAGAAACTATTTAGACTCAGCAGCACACACATCAGGCGCAGCCTACCGTGAAGCTAAGTGGTGGGACGCTTGGTATAAAGATCAGTATGTCAGACATGTTAATACGACTAGTGATAAGTTATTAAAGTTATTTTATTTTTGGGAAGCTAATAGACTTTTGGCTTTTGTTTTGTCGGCCGGAGCTAAACATTTAACTAAGGCTGTTGGTACTGGTTCTGAAATAGGTTATATGAATATGTTACGTGCACAACCACAAAACGCTAAGGCCCTTGTTGGTTGGGCTGCTAACAAAGGTTTGCTGCCAAAAAAATATTTTCGTAGTTCTATTGAAACATTTATGGTCGCACAACGTATCATAAGCATAAGACAAATTATGGTAGATTTAGAGGCTATGCCAGGTGTGTGGAATATGTTGGGTGGTATAACTAGGTTAACTAGTTTACCTATCACACTTGCAGAACTTTTCGACCGGGGTTCTACTATATATGGTACTATAGCATTAGGTGCACGTGCGGGTGCATCGTTGTATACGACTAAAAGATTAATATGGGAAAAAACACTGTCAACGAATTTTTTAGGTGGCTTCGATCAATTGCGTTTTATGCGTAGTCAGGCTAGGCGTGCTATGTTGTTATTTGCCACTACGTCTACTAAGGTTTTCGAGCGTCCGGCTACGTTGTTTTTAGAATCTGGCCGTGAAATGAAAGCATTAAAAGACGCGTTAATGGAATTTGGTGTAGCAGGTTGGAAACACGGTAGATATGAGCGTGATCTCGCTGGTTCTACTGCTACCGCAAGAATAATTAGATATTTAATTGCGCTTGGAGCGTTAGAGTACGTGAGCGAAAAACTATTCGGCACGAGTTTTTTCTGGTACAGCCAGCATCCGATTATAGGCCGGGAGTCAAGAACAGGACATGCTGTACCTATTCAATTACCACCGGTGGTTATGGTTTTAGCTGAGATGCAAATGCAAGGGTCTAGTTTAGGTCAAGCACTGAAGCATCAGTTAGCAACAATAACTATGGCTGACAAGATAAACAGGATGTTAGAGAAAGATATACCTAGTGTATATTGGGATAAGTCGCAAAGTAAATTAGAAGCTGAATTGAGGTATCTATTAACAGCCCCTAAAACTGAGAGTAAGTTAAATGCACAAGAGTGGGCAGCGTTAATGTTAATGCTTAGAGAAATAAGTGATATACGTTATAAACCACTTCTGGTCCGTGGCATAGAAAAAGCCGAACAGTTTAGTAAAAAACAATTTGAAAAGCTGTTCTTTGGTGCTACAGACGATGTAGCACGAGAACCTATGGATCAAACCACCACTGAAGGAGTATACTAACTATACCAAATAAAAGTGCAAATATCATTAGTGCTAACATACTCCATAAGATTATTTTTAAAGTCATAGCTTTTTAACCCTGATTTCCTCAAGAATTTGTTCGAGCACGTAAATGAGTTTATCTAATCGTGCTTCTAAACTTCGGTGGAATTTTTGTAAACGTTTTAATGTAAGTTGCATTTTTAGTCTCCTTACGGTCCTTGTTTTATAAGTTTATACGCAATTTTTTTCTTCTTGTTAATCATAACCGTACAGCCTATAACAAATCCCGCTTCGTTCATGTTAGTTATTATTCTATCCAAAATTACCCCATCAAACTTTGTCCAGTTCTTTTTTAATAAATCCTCCCTTGTCATAATTTGTTCATGTGCTCGTGCTATTTGCCCCAGGACTAGGTCCTTGTATTTTAAGGCCGGGTCGTCTACTACACCTGAGAATGTTTTGCACATGTTTACTTCTGTTTCTGTTAACAACGCCCACGCGTTATGTAGCGTTGAGTCATCAATGACTAATGAGTCATCTTGCGCTACAGAAAGTAAGATAGCTGTTTTTAGTACTAACTCACCTTTTCTACTGTAGTACCCACGCAAGCGCTCGTCGTTACATTCTTGTTCGCGTTGTTGATACCATATTATATATTCTGCTTTTGCTTGGTCGGTTATAATTACAGGCCCGGATAGTTTTTCTATTTCTGTTAAATCATGTTCTAAGTCTAGACGTAATTGTTTTATATCAGGCGTAACCCAGTCTTCAGGAAAGGGGTAAGAACGGTCTGTTTGGTCTGCGTATACGTAGACAAATCTGCCTGTGAACCCACCCGCTATTTCGTTTGTAGTTGTTCCTGTTACTAACCACTCTGGAGTAGAGCAGACTAGTACGTTTATACATATATTTTTTAATGTAAGTTTTCCACCTGATTTTGTGTGGTGATCGTGTGAGGCTGGACAGGTATATGCTTTAGTTAATAATGTTATCATGTCTGTTTTGTTTAAATCACCTAATAGATTTTTCATTTCATCAGAGTAAATAGTACAACAACACGGATTACCGCTGCTAGACATATTACCGAACCAAGAATACAAATACCAAGACGTCGCTTCTCCACTTATAGTCTCAATTTGTGGAAGAGTCTTTAATAAATTCATACCTATATCTGATGCTGTTGATTTAGTAAAACCCGTCGGTCCAACTAATGCTGTGTATAAATTCGGGAATGTGTAGAAGTACGCACGGTTCATGTATACACGACGCTGGAGTGTAGAGGCTAGTAGTGAGAGCGCTGTCCAGCGATGATATATTTCTGGTGCGTTTTGGTATTTTGTATAATCTATATATGTAGTTATAAAGTCGTTTTGTGATTTTCGCATATTTAAATGTCTGTTCCTCTAATTAAAATTGCTACTTCAGTCTCGCCTTTTCCACAGAAAGGACAAAACAAATAAGAGTTATTGTTGCACATTTTATTACCCCTTTCAACTACAACAATTCATTTATTGAAGCGTTTTTGTTTCGGGCTAAAGCTAACGCTATTTTTTCTATCAACAAGTCTGTGGCGCTTTTTTGTTTTACCCCACTACGTTTTATTCTTTTCCGTGCGTCAACCAATGGCCTTAACAAACCTTGTTTTATCTCACGTTCTCTACGCATTGTATTCCAATGTTCGTATAAATTATTTTCTATGCCGGTTAGTATTTGTGCGTTCGTTTTTGTATCTAGATAAAGTTTAAAAACCTCTTCTTCTGTTAGTGTTTCTAGCACCTCCGGTATATTAATCTTCATCTAGACGTTTCCTCAGTAATTCTTCTATTTCAGACAAAAATGGATTCATACTAGCAGTACCACACTTAGCTCTTAGTGCCATAAGCATAATACGTAGCATTATACCATAGTACATGATGTCTGCAAAAATTGCGGTTTCTATGTCTGCGTGTGTTAGACTTTCTATTTTGTGTTCTTTTGCATGTTTATTCACAGCTAAATATATATCTTTTAATGCGTGTTGTGTTGCATATGGCACTGGTAAGTTTACTAACATTTTTGGTGTGTCTTCTTTGGCACGCCAGTCGTTAGGTGAATTAGCTTGTGCTATATTGAATATCATGGTGTCTAATATATCTAGTGCCTGTTCTGTAGATAATGTTTCCATGTTTAAAACCTCATATTATTTGACCGCCATAAGTTTCTTCGTCGAATCCGTGTGCACGACTTACTATTTTGTGGCAGTCCTTACAGTAGAAATAATTCGGTGCACAGAATCGTTTACATACTAAACACTTACGCTTATTTGCTTTTCGGTTTTTTATTCTTACGTTTTTAAACTCCTTTCGTTCAACACGTTTTGTTGTTGTGTTTTGTTTATATTTCTTATATGCTTCTTGACACGGCACAGAGGCACAAAACATACGAGGACCCTGGGCTTTGAATGTTATGCTACAGTTTTTGCATGTACATGTCTGGTAATAATACGCCATTATATAACAATAGATTTTATCAAACCTGTAGATTTTTTAAGACAGTAATAACACAAACCACTGGGGTGTGGTATTAATGGATAAGAAACGTCGCGTGTTAGCACACCTAAATGTTTATCGTGATAAGTATGTTTTATAGGTTTTTCTCTTTTGTCTACAATATAAAATATTTGTTGTGTGCAATCAACGTTTGCGCATTTTTTTGTCATATTCACTTCTCCTAAGAGTCTAAAAGTTTTAGTATAATATAGTCCTTAGTGGTACGTAGTTGTTACGAGTATATAGGTGTTTTCATTTCTTGTCGCCTCCTTTCCCACTACTAACCTCGATTACTAACTCACCATCAGCGCCGTAGATAGTAGTTCGGTCAGTTTTATAGATATTAATTGCGGGTGTGGTTTTGCCTTTGAATTCAGTTAAGATTTTGTCGATCCTGTACTCAAACTTATCAAGACGTCGTTGGGTGTATTCTAGTGTTAATACTGGAGTTGCGAGTAGTAGTATTAAAAAGATAATTATAAGCCATAAGTTGTCGCGCATTTTTCACTCCTCTTGTTGTTGTTTTGTTTTAGGTTTTATTATACCTTGTTCGATACGGTCTGCTAGTAGTCGTAATGACGTTACTATGAATTCTTCTGTGAGTGTATGGGTAAAAGTCACATCTCCAGATTTTACATCATATAATATCACTGCAAAACCTATATTATGTGGTTCTCCCGCCAGAAAGTTGTTTATTATATTAGTTAGATCACGCATAAAATCTTTCTTTTCATTGTGTATTATTGACATAATTACGCCTTTCCTCACCCACAATACTTCTCCACAACAGCAATAGTGTCATGTATTGCACCTCCATGTGACATAAGTAATATATGTGTCTAATAAAACCCTCTGCGTTCGCCCATAGAAACAGAATGATAACCAAATGTTATCACGCTTCCGAACTTGTTTAGTACTAAATGTATATTATCTTTTAAGTTGTTAAACGGACTACTCACATGCCCATTATACATTTCCATAGATTTTCTGTGGCTGTAGGGTGGGTCCAGAATTACTGTGTCAAACATAGGCCCGTTCCACCAAAGTACAAATGTTAACGCGTCCATTACGAACTCTGGCTGTGTTTCTTTGTTTGTATCCACACGTACTTCGTCTGCTTTTAGTCTAATTTTTCCTGCGAAAAGATTTAATACTTTTCCTGCACAGTGACGCTCCACCCATAGTCTAATCGCAGAAGCTGTGAATGTGTATTTGTTTAGTGGTGCTTTTATGTAATCAATTTCCACACACTACCCCCGACCGTACCAATTTAGTTTAGGTTTTCCAATGTCTACTGGAATAACAAGAATCTCACCATTGATCTCCATTTCCCTTAACGTTGATAAATGTGCTTTTATATATATCTTGAACCAGTCTACTTTGTTCAATGGTAGGCTAATAACAACTTCATCATGGACCTGGAGGAGTAGCAATATGTCGACTGGTTTAATAAGCCATAAACCTAGAATACCTTTGTTAATCGTATCAGCAACATCTGACTGCGGTAACTGCGCATAGCCAGAGTATAAAACATCTTTGTCTATTGTAGTAGTAAACGGTCTAATTCTGCCGTGTGCGTTGACTAGTTTTCTATTATTATTAATCTCGTCTTCTACCCACTGATGATAAGCCGGGAGTTCTGGCACAGCAGTGTAATAACGGTCGCGCAGTACCTTAGCCTCTGCTACAGTTTTGCCTAAAATTGTGGCGAATTTATTAACACCCATGCGATAATTACTACCATAAACTGTAGACTTTATATCCCTATAACGCTCTGGTGTTAGCTCACTTATCTTCTTACTATCTATCCATTCAGCCACTACCGCATGTATCTTCTCCCCAGAATTCATACGTTGTTTTAGTTTTTCTGCTTTCATATAATAAACAATCGCTAACGCTTCTGCTTGTTCAAGATCAGGCGTTAAGAAAACGTGTCCTTCGTCTGGGATATAAATCACACGTAATCTTTTTGGTTGGTTCTGTAAATTTGTTCCCTCTGCTAGATGGTTTGCACGTGATAACAAACGTCCTGTTTTTGCAATACCAAACGAAGTTCTCAAACGACCGTCTTTTGACAGCGGTGCAGTGAGATATGTACCTAAATCTTTAGCCTTCATTTTTCTTGCACATATTATAACCTCCATTATACGTCTATGCTGTGGAAATCGGGCGTAGAACTCTTCTAGTTTATCTTCTTTAACGGTATAATTACCTTTCTCAGTTCTAGGAATAGGAAGTCCAAGCGACGCGAGATACGTTCCAACCTGTTGACTAGAATTAGGATTGATATTATGACTAGCAAGTTCGTTAATACACCAGAGTACATCAGGTAAGTCATGTTCTTCTATTTGCCTCCGTAGTTTGTCACGTTTTTCAATGTCTACATTTATACCTCTCCATTCCATTTCAAACAACACACGTCGAAACGGCATTATATAACCAGTGAAGAAGTCATATAAGTCTAGTTCTATTAGGTCTTTTTTTAATCTTTGATAGACTCTATGTGTTCCAATAACATCCTTGATATTATATCCCCACAAAATTGCATCTTTTGGTACATCTTTTTCTGCCCAGTCTTTGAATTCATCTTTGTGAAACGCCATGTCTGTGTAATTGGACACCAAAAACCCCAAGTCGTGAGGTGCATCTGGGTGAATAAGGGCGTGAGCTTGAAGGGTATCGAACAAAGGTTCCCTTGGAAATCCAATAAGTGGGAGCAAGTAATGCATGTCGTAATGTGCATTTTGTGCAACTTTTGTGAGTTTGTCATTATTATAAACTTCCTTTATCCATTTTAGTATCATAATTTGTTCGTGCTTTGCCCAACGGTTTTTAAAGCCGCTATAACGAAAGGGTATGCACATACCAGAGTTTTCGTTTTTAGAAAATCCGATACAAGTTATTTTGTCTCTTGCTACAGTTTCTATATCAAAACAGGTAGCAGTTGAGGTTGTGTTTATTTCGTTTAAATAATCCATAATTTGTGTCAACGTAGGGTCAAGTAGTTCTTCAAATTCCACCGCTTTTGTAGGTCGGAATGTAAAACCCATTTCGGCGAAGCGTTTTATGTCGTGACGCACGAAAATGTATAATTTCATGTTTCCACGTTGAAGATAAGATGGATGTAGGGTTATCATAATAGGAGTATTTGGAATGAGCGTGGAGTCGACAACTGAGCCACGCCATTTTGTTATCTCGGTTTTGTCAGTCAACGCACGCATGGCTGTTGCACCCAGGGCTAAGATTATTTTTGGTTTGACGATAGTTAGTTCTTCTTTTAAGTAAGGTAAGAAGTCGTCGATGGTTATGTTGAGTTCGTGTAAACGGTCTAGTTTGTTATCCGGTGGACGGATTTTTATGACGTTTGTTACGTGACATATAGAACGTATCAGGCCAATATCACGTAGGAGTTTGTCTAGTAGTTGACCTGCTTTACCAACGAAGTATTGTTCGTTTGCGTCCTCTTCCACGCCCAGGGCTTCACCGACGATGGCCATATTGCACTGATTGATTTCTGGCGGCAGGACCAGATGTATATTAGTGCACTTTTGTGCAAGGCCGGGGTAAGAAAGTAGAGAATTACTATCCATTACTCACCTCTAAGAGCTGTATTAGTTATAAACTCTATGCGTTTTTCTGTCAATTTAATATTCAAATCTACTTTTCCAGTTCCTCTACACCATTCACATGTATCAGGCAGAATCAAGCCTGATCTATTATACATTTTACATTTAGGACATATTTGTTGTTGACCTAATTTAGTTTCCATTTTTTATCTCCTTCCATTTGTGCATGTCCTGGAGTTCGAAATTCATAGGAATAAGCGTGTGTACACTGCTATTGATAAAAAAATCACCACAACACCTACTACATTTTAACCAACGTATACCAACAGCATATGACTCAGCGGGTTTAGCGTAGACATAATACTTATGTCCTAGTATTCTGCATACAAAACTCATACTCACCTCCTATATGTACCAAACAACATACACCCGTCATCAGGTCCTGAAGACACAACGCCTCTATCACAACTACCTGGCTTGTTTGGATAAAAGACACATTCTACACAACGTTTACTCATTTCTTGGACTTTAACATAAGCTAACAACGCACGTCTAATATGAAACGCGAGGTCTCCATGATGGTGACATAGTTGTGTTAGTCTTGTATGTAAGTCTTCTGTTATTTTTACTTTTAAATCTTTCATGTTATAAAGTCCTTTTATAAAGTCCTTTGTAGACATAGGAGTTTTTGTTCATTTTAGTTCTTCTGGAGTATACTCCATACCACCCAATTTTGTTACCAACTGACTAAGCTCCGCATTTTTTGCTTTTAACTGTTTGACTTCTGCTAGTATTTTTTTATCATTCATACCTTCTATATCAGCATCTGGTCCCCAAGATTCCAGACGTTTAACAATAACACCATCATAGGAGCATTTTACGTTTTTGTGAAACAATACAGAATTACAACCATCACAAGTTATTTTTATTTCTTCCGTTGTTTCATGTTTTGTAGAGAATTCTAGTTTTATTAACATACCACTTTGACACGCAGAACATATTAATTGTATCAACTTTATTTTAATTTGTTTTTCATTACGTTCTTCTTGTATACTACCCCATTCAGAGTAGTAGTTTGGTGGTATGTTCGGTGTTATATCTGGTGTTATACCTGGTGTTACATCTGGTGTTGTATATATATTTGATGCACTATATGTCATGAATGTATGCGACGGTATTGTAGACATTTTTCGACTCCAAATGTTATGTGTTTTATCTATTTTGTCAAACGTTAACGACATCAACACACCTGAGTTATAGCTACATCATACCAATCCTTACCCAGTTCGCAACCAATAGAACGTCGATTCAACTCCTTTGCGGCTTTTAACACCTGCCCACTACCACAAAACGGATCAATAATTGTTTCGTTTTCTACGGTTGAATTAGTAATGATAGTGCGTAAGACTTCTATAGGCTTTTGTGCAGGATGTAGTCGTCTGCCTTTTATAAGTGCTTCTTGCACAGCATACATAGGATCTTTAAAAGTCCTAGGTTCGCCTTTTGCAAACAGCAAACAAGGTTCGTAGTCGTTTTTTAATTCATTATACGGACGACTACTATGTGCCACACGGGGCTTGTACCAAATTAAAATCTGGTCGAAAATACGATAGCCGCTGTGTTCTACAAGCGTATATATATGGCCTTTTATCAAATGTTTTGTAGCACAAAACATCCAACATAAAGAACCGTTTATGAGTTTGGGGTATAAACTGACTAGCGTTTTTTCTATCAAGCTAAAAATTTGTCCGCGTGGTGCTTCCATAAATTGTTCGTCGAATAGCACTGCCCATGGTGGGTCTGTTAGTAAGCAGTTGATGGAGTCATTTGGCAATTCGGGTATAATTTCTAAACAGTCGTGGTTGTATAATATACCAGTACCGTAATTGTATTGTTCAACTTTGTGTAATAACCCGGTTTTGTCAGTGCCTGCACATATAGTACCGCCTGTTGCGTCAGTATGAATAACAAGTTCTTGTTGTTTCTTACGCGCAATTAAAGCCATGATTTTGTGTCCAACTGTGGCCTGCTGACGTTTAAACGCATTCCACGCGCCCGCTTTTGTCTTTTCCTTGCCAAGATCGGGATTTTTTTCTATCGCTACAGCTAGTTGTATATCTTGACTTAACTTGCCTACTGATATACCTAATAACTGTGCTGTGTCTTCTAATTTCCACCCGCCTTTGCGACCACCGAGTTTGTGTGTCTTACCATATTTGTCTTGGTATAAATCGTGAAAACGTTTTTTAGCTAGAACTTCGTTCGTTGGTGTTATATCTTCTCGTTGTATGTTTTCTTCTAGTTCCATGACGAGCTTTTCCCAGTCTGAAATGTCATTGAAGAAACGTACATCTACATCAGACCAGCCCAGGAGTTTTACAGCACGTAAACGTCGCTCTCCGGCGATTAGAAAGTTATCGTCATCTATAACAATAGGATTTATAAGACCGAGAAGACGTATGGATTCAGAGAGTTGTTCTATTTTCTTCTCGTCGAATTCGGTGCGAACGCGGTTGGTATGTATTTTTATAGCGTTTGGGTTCATAAGCAGACCTCGTATGTATTATTAGTAGCAGTTCTTGCGGCTACTTCACCAAAGTGGTTTATAAGAACAACAACGTTAGTGATTTTATTTCTTAGACCATAAAATGTTTGGTGTAAGCTAACAAAATCTTCGGGTGTACCATTAAAAGGCATACCAGTTCTGTCTAGAAATGTTAAAATACACGGACCACGATTGTAGGGTGTCCACTCAATTATGTTTGGGCTCATGTTATCACTAAACCTCCCATGTTGCTAGTTCATGTGCAACAAATATGTAGTCTTCTCTATTACCTGTTAATGGTAGGAAAGATGTAGCGTTAGCTTTAATAAATGCGTCTTGTTTATCGTTTGCTACTAAGACGTCTATTGTGGTAAATGTTTGTGTCTTTTTGTTAACAAGAAACACTTGGTACAGTCCATTTGTCATTTTTTATCCTCCTGTTTAGTCCTATCCATTCATTTATTGAAGCGTTACCGCGTTAAGTCTATAAACCAAAATATTAAATGCACTATAGGATTCACCCAAGGCATTTTTTACCCTCGTTTTTCATACACCTACCGCACAGGCCGTTATCCCACACAGCAAGGTAGATCTCACATCGAGGACATATGGGGTCTATACCCTCTTGGTGAAGTTGTTTCAGGCTTTTGGTACTACCGGATTCGTCGTTCCACAAGGCGAACTCGTTACCTTTTCCGTCTTCCTGACAACCGATAAACCTTAATATTGACATGGTTATATTGTCCATCTCAGTGTAGCGTTTCACAGTCATGGCTTCGACCTCGGCATTCTACGGAGCCACTCTTGCCACATTTGGGATATAAACGGGCAGTCCTTGGCCCGCTTTTCCCACTCGTCAGAATCCTTCTCGACATGGACCGGGGGGAACAGCGCGTCAATAATCGCCCTATACAACTTTTTGCCCAGTTCCTCTTCCGTTAAATTTACTTCCCGCATCGCTATACCTGGTCCATCCCACTCGCTTATTCGGTAAGTCTTCATCGTTCCTCCTACACCTCTTTTTTATGTTTATCACACACCACACCTTCTTTCCCCTTATTTTGATGGTGGTCCGAACAGTATTATACCTAACATCACCCACAAGCATATAACGAAGAACCCAAGTGTCCCTCCAGTTACAACAAAATCCCACCAACCCCGTTGTATGCCTTTGACTAAAAAATACGTCAAAAACAACACAATAGGCATTGAAAAAAGGACAAATTTTGCGTAGTACCAAAACATGTTGTTTCTCCTTTGTGGATAACGTTTAGATCAGCGATTAGCCTCATAAAAAGCCTTGGCAAATCCTTGGCTGCATAATGACCGAAAGTCTGCATCACATTTGATATG